>Ga0182027_10001677_pt1 | contig 36646 bp, 30 predicted proteins | sample 712E1DmetaG_FD_121300 | JGI IMG/M metagenome (GOLD analysis project Ga0182027, IMG submission 121300) | Permafrost microbial communities from Stordalen Mire, Sweden - 712E1D metaG (Illumina Assembly) | ecosystem: Environmental > Terrestrial > Soil > Wetlands > Permafrost | place: Sweden...
GCCACAGACGCGTCGTGAGATCCAACGCCTGTTGTTTACCTGGACCGGAGAGTGCGCGTATTGTGGCAGCATAATTCGCAAACGAAACCGTCCACCTTAACGTAACGTAGTAGTACTAGCCCCCTCCTCCGCCGAGGAGGGGGGGCATTTTCATGGCAGCGAGGAATCTCCCTCGGATTCCTTCCTCCACAAGTCAGGGCGGGATTCCTCGCTTCGTTCGCAATGACACGATGCATCGGAGTGACAAATTCCGTCTAGCTGCTTGGACAAAAAGGGGCATAAATTGTACGTCGGAAGGCCCGGAGTCCGAAAGTGACTTGAATGGTTCAGCTAAGTACCTGAATACGAGATGGTTGGCTTTGGCAAGAAGATATTCTGGGGCGCTGTCTTGGCAGGTAAAGTGCCTTATAATAATCGGCAAATCTTCGTGCGTTTTCAGCTTGGTAAGGAGGATGAATGAGGAAAGGTACAAGAGGTTTTTCACTGATTGAGTTGCTGATTGTGGTCGCGATCATTCTAATCATTGCGGCAATCGCCATCCCGAACCTTCTGCGTTCGCGTATTGCAGCCAATCAGGCTTCTGCGGTGGGATCACTCCGCACCCTCAACACGGCAGAGGTCACCTACTCTGTTACTTACAACACTGGCTATACTTCGACCTTGGGCAACTTGGGCCCACCGGCTGCAGGACAGAACCCTGTCGCCACGGCTGCGGGATTAATTGACAGCGTTCTTTCCGGAATGTCGGGATCATCAGGTTCAAATGCCACGACGAGCTCCAAGAGTGGTTATACGTTTACTTACACGGCGGGAGCAACGGATCAGACGGGCAGGGTCAATACTTACTCGATCACTGCCACGCCGGTCAGTTTGGGAACGACCGGGACCAATTTCTACTTTACCGATTCGTCGGGCGTGATCCGTCAAAACAGCACGGCGGTGGCCGGTTCGAGCGACTCGCCCTTGGCTGGCTAGACATTTGAAACAAGCGAATGACAACGAGGAGGGTGAGCAGCCCCTCCTTATTCTCCGCAGGTGCCTTGTTACGGCATATCCCCTGACCTCCGCGTCATATTGCAATTGTGGGGTGAACGTTCTACCGGACGTCTTCGCATAAGCCCTTTGGATTTAATGGATCGATTGCGGCGCGTTCGCGGCGACGCCCTGACATTTTACGGATGCCCGGTTTTGGCTGGTGTCCCGTCCCACCCAAATTCTTTGCAGAGGCAAGAAGGCGGCAGCATTGCTGCCACACTATTTCCAGTCACCCGATTTGACCTTCGACGCTTGACTTGACTCACTCAGCACCGAGAATCATAAATATGTCGGTAAGACTTCCCTGGGGTTGGCGCCATCGGCTATATTAGTCCTGGGTCCGCGGCGACGGCCTGCGGCCGCGCCACAGGGGAGAGTTAGCCGTCCGGATACGGTGCGTTGATCATGCTGGCCCTTGAAACCATCGACTTGACGAAAGAGTACCGTTTGGGCTTCTGGCGCAATCGGGCTAAGCGGGCGCTCGACCGGCTGAACCTCCGGGTCGAGGCCGGCGAAGTGTTTGGTTTGCTCGGACCGAACGGCGCCGGCAAGACAAGCACGCTGAAATTGCTCTTTCGCTTGATCTTCCCCACCTCAGGGTCGGCCCGCATCCTGGGGAAGCAACTCGACGACATCTCCGTTCGCTTCCGCGTCGCCTATTTGCCGGAGAATCCCGCCTTCTATGAGCATCTGACCGCGCAGGAGTTCCTGAACTACGTTGCATCCCTGTTTGGTTTGTCGGCTGTTGAACGCCGCCGGCGCGTCGGCGAGCTTATCGACCAGTTGGGTCTCTTTGCGTCCCGCAATGTTCCGCTGCGGAGATTTTCCAAGGGCATGATTCAGCGGCTGGGAATTGCTCAGGCCTTGATCAATGACCCTGACGTGTTGTTTTTGGACGAGCCTATGTCCGGCCTGGACCCACTAGGGAGAAGGGAAGTCCGGGAGGTCATATTGCGGTTGAAGGAGCGCCAGAAGACAGTATTCTTCTCCACGCATATTCTCGCGGATGCTGAGACTTTGTGCGACCGGGTTGCGGTCCTCCACCACGGCCGGCTACAAGGTTGTGGTGAGTTGAACAGCATCCTTTGCCTGGGAGTTTCCACTACCGAGTTTGTGCTCGAAGGCCCGTCCCCAGAGGTTATGACAGAGCTGGCGGCCTATGCGTCATCGGTGATCCGGACAGGAGAACGGGTGCGTTTTGAGATACCGGAGGAAAGCAATATTCAAGTAGCACTTGAGATTATACTGCGCCGCAAAACGAAGCTGATCTCCGTAAATCCGGTGAAGAGATCTCTGGAGGATTACTTCCTTCAGAAAGTCGGCGCCTCGGAGGCTTCCCAAGAAACGGCGAGTGCTTATGGCTGGAGTTAATCACGGGAGCGAGCATGCGCGTGGCCACAATTGCCTTCCACACATTTAAGGAATCGGTTCGCCAAAAAGTTCTGTACAATCTGATGGCCTTTGCGCTCCTGCTGATCGGGGCTGCGATCCTGGTCGGAAGCATTTCTGTGGGTGTTGAACAGATTATCCTGATAACTCTGGGGCTCACCTCGATCTCGGTTTTCGGTCTGCTGATTTCCATTTTTATTGGAATCGACCTCGTCTCGAAGGAGATCGAACGCCGGACGATCTATAATATCCTTTCCAAGCCTGTCTCCCGCCCGGAATTCATTCTTGGGAAATATTTGGGGCTTTTGCTCACTCTCCTCGTGAACACGGCTGTAATGACGGCGGGTTTCTATGGCGCTTTGTTCTATCAAAAGCACGCCCTGGGGCTTGGCGATTTTGTGTTCTTAGGCGCTGTCTATTTCATTCTGCTCCAACTGGCCATAGTGGTGGGGATCGCTCTGGTGTTTTCCTGTATATCCACTCCCGTGCTATCCGCCGTATACACTTTTTGCCTTTATGTAATAGGGAATTTCACGCCCGACTTGCGCGCCTTCGGTCAGGAGGCTCACAGCGCGCTGCTCGGGACGGTGAGCGACATACTTTATTACTTGCTCCCTAATTTCGGGAATTTCAATGTTATCAGTCAGGTGGCCCACGCACAGAAGATCCCGGGTTACCTATGGGTTGGAAACTCTCTTTACGCTCTTCTGTACATGACAATCCTCCTAGGCATGGCAGTCCTTGTTTTTGAGGAACGGGAATTCCGATGACATCTTCCCGCACCCCCCTCTCCCAACCTCGCCTCCGCCGGCGCCTCTGCTGGCTTTTGCTTCTACTGTGCCTTTTGGGATTGATCCCTATCCAACGGAGCATTGACCTCCGAACGGGAAGTGACCGGGGAGTTGCCGAGGTCTTATTTCTGCCCTCAGGCAAGTTTCTGCGTCCACTCTGCTTGGGATACGAAGGGCTATTCGCAGAGATTTACTGGACGCGCGTGGTGCAATATTTCGGCAGAAAACGACTGGCGAATTCCACAGAGTTCAAGCTGTTGGGGCCCTTGCTTCAGATCACTACCGACCTGGACCCCCACTTGCCCATTGCTTACCATTTCGGCTCCATCTTCCTTGCGGAGAAGCCACCTCGGGGAGCAGGTCAACCCCTGGAAGCGCTGGCGCTCTTGTATCGTGGCATTGTCGCTAATCCTGACCACTGGCGGTTATGGGAGGACGTTGGCTTCATTTACTATTGGGACTTGAAAGATTATGCTGCCGCGGCGCGTGCGTTTCAGACCGGGAGTGAGAGGCCCGGAGCCATGCAATGGATGCGGGCTATGGCAGCTAAGGTGGCGGCGCAAGGTGGCCAACTGGCGACCTCGAGGTTTCTCTGGTCCGAAATCGCACGGCAGGCGGCCAACGAGCAGATACGCAAGAACGCGCAGGACCACTTGATCGCCCTCGATGCTGAGGAAGAGATGACCAAATTGGGGGAGTTAGTCGCCCTCTACAATTCGCGCCAGGGACGACCCGCACGCTCGCTCCAGGCGCTGGTGGTGGCAGGTTACCTGCGCGCTCTGCCGCGCGATCCTTCGGGAGCACCTTACATTCTTGATGCCGGCGGGCGGGTCAGCTTGAATCCTCGGAGCTCGATTGACTTGAACTTGATGCAGTAGCGTAGTGGCTAGTGGTTAGTCGATATTGGTTAGTGCCTAGCGGCTCCGCTGCTCTACTAACCACTAGTGTTGTGTCTCTCAAATAGGTTTACAGACGTAGCGCCGCCCTTTAGGGCGGCATGCCGGGCTAAAGCCCGGCGCTACGAGGGCGTCGGCTCGCCACGGGATTGTAAAGGTTCTTGAGAGACACAACACTAGCCACTACGGGAGTGGCGAAGTGGAGCAATGTCGTTTCATTTTCTGGGAATTATTGAAAATCCTGGGCGTGGCGTTTACCAGCCTGTTGGCAGTCAAGGTAGTGGCGAGCCGGAAGGCGACAGGAGGCAACAGCTTGGCGAGCAGATTGGCTCGCGCCAAGCCATGGTTGTACGCTGTTATTCTGGCCCTGGTCGGCTTCGGCGCCTGGAACCTGGGTTACGATGTTGCCGCGGAAGTGTATTATTGGGCCAGTCTGAGCGATGCACAGAACTCCCGCTTGGCCAAGGCCTACCTCAACTCTCTTCAGGCGGTCGCGTTGCGTCCGGGGGTTCCACGTTATTGGAAAGCACTTGAGGCGGCAAAATTCAATTTGGGCCAGTTTGCCTCCGTAGTTGACGATTGGCCGGCCTTGCAGCGCATCGCGGACGGAGATTTGGATGAGCTGGATTCATATCGGTATGCGGTCTGCCTGTTTTTCCTGGGAAGATACGACGAGACGCTGAGCATCACCGAGCGAGTTATCGAGCAAAATCGTTCTTATATGCCTCCCTACATCCTCCAAGGGGACGTCTTGACTGCCCAACGGAAGTATGGCGAAGCCCAGCAGGCCTTCGTGGCTGCGCTCCAGATCCTCCCCACTAACCAGGCGGCGGTGGAAGGCTTGGCGCACGCCTGCTTCCTGGAGGGGAACCGCCAGCAGGCTGTCAAGGTTCTTGAGGAAACAACCAAGCTGCCCTTTTCAACCGAGACGCAAAAAAGATTTGAGGCGCTGAAAGGTCTGTATGGCCAGTAACCACCGCCTGATTATTCGTCCGCGTCTGGAAGATTTGGTGGCTCTAGCCTTTTTTTTGACCACCTTCGCTCTGCGTGTCGTTTTCCGCGGGGCGGAACATACGAGCCTTGGCCCGGCCGACGTCTTGGTTATTATTCCCGCCATGACTTTGCTTCTGGCCAAGGAATTGGTCCATTATTTCGTGGTTGGAAAGAAGGAATCTTCCGCTCACTCTGCGGACCCGCGATCGTTCGTCCGGCCTTACTGGGAAATCGTCAGAGACTGGTTCCCGTTTCTGGCGATCCTGCTCATGTACTACTCACTTTGGGGTGACGCGACGCATCTCCTGGTGCCCCACGATTGCGATCGGGAGTTGATTCTCCTGGATCAGCGGTTGTTTGGTTTTCAGGCCAGCGTGGCGATTCAGCGTTTCATTACGCCCTCGCGGACAGCCTGGATGGAGTTTTCTTACTTCTATCACATCTTGCACATCCCCATTGTCGGCTGCTTTGTGTATCTATGCCGCCCCCGCCCGCGTTTCCGGGAAATGATGTGCGGGCTGATGGTCGTCACTTTCTTAGGGCTTCTCGGGTACATTCTGGTTCCAGCCATCGGGCCCTTGTACACCTTGCGCGACCTCTATACCGTTCCGCTCCGCCAGCCGATTTCAATCTTCAAACAGCAACTCGAGTTCATGGATCTCGCTCGTATCAAGCGCGACGTTTTCCCCAGCATGCACGTGGCGATATCCTTCCTCGTGTGGCTATATGCCTTACGCAACTCGCGGCTTCTTTTCTGGGTATTGTCCCCGCTGGTCTTGAGCCTCTGGGTCTCGACCATCTACCTCCGCTACCACTACCTCGTCGATGTGGTGGCGGGTTTGTTGCTGGCGCCCGCGAGTTTCCTGCTCGCCAACTGGCTCTTTAGACGCATCGGCAATTTGGCGCTTCCCATCCCCATTCCGGCGGCATGGGCCGACGGATTAGCTCGAATGGGGTTCACCGGCGCCGGGAAAGCCACAAAGCCGCCCGGCCGGGTTGAGGGACAACCATGAACGCGGATCGCCGCAGCAGGGAAGAGGTTAAAACGGAGCAGGTCTCCGGGGTAGCAGCCCATGTCGGACTCGTCCGATTCGCGACCCACGAATTGCTCGCGGTTCTTATCCTCGTTGCCGTCTTGCCCTACCTTAGCTCGCTGCTGAACGGCTTTGTACAAGACGACAACCGTCAGATCCTGTCCAACCCCTACCTGCGCAGCTTTTCCCACTTGCGGGAAATCTTTGCCAGCAATGTCTGGTCCTACGTCGGCGCGCAAGGCATGACAAATTACTACCGGCCGCTGATGACTCTTGGGTACCTTCTCTGTTACCAATTCCTTGGACCCTTGGCCTACGGATTCCATTTGGCCAACGTGGTCCTGAATGCCGGCGTGGTTTGCCTGGTTTTCCTGGTGACTGAACGGATTTTCCGCGACCGAACTATGGGCTTTGTGGTGGCCGTCATCTTCGCGTTGCATCCCATCCATAGCGAGTCCGTGGACTGGATCGCCGCTGTGACAGACCTCCAGCTCACCCCGTTCTACCTGCTCACCTTCTGGTTCTTCCTGCGGGTCGCAAAACCAGGCGGGAAGCGCTCCAGTGTGGCAGAGCTTGGCATGGTTCTGAGCTTCACACTGGCGCTGTTGGCCAAAGAACCGGCAGCAACGGTACCTTTTCTGGCAACTTTTTATGAGCACTTTCTGCGCGACGACCGGGCGCAAACAAGTTTAGGGCAAAAGCTCTCGCGGTATTTCACCTTGTGGCTGCTCGATGTCGCCTACCTGTTGTTTCGAACCCGAATCTTTGGCGGGCTGGCGCCAGTGCTGCAATTATCGCAGATCAGCCGGCGTGAGGCGTTCTACTCCTCATTTGCGTTAGTCGCGCAATACGTTTGGAAAGTCCTCTGGCCGGTGAATCTCTGCGGCTTTTACCCTTTCCACAAGAGCGTTGCGCTGTCTGACCCTCGAGTGATCGGGGGGTGCCTCGTTCTGGGATTGTCCCTGGGTGCGTTTGGTTATTTCTGGAGGAGGGAGCGCCTTGTCTGTTTTGGCCTTTTGTGGTTTTTCCTGAATGTCGCGCCGGTCCTCAATGCCCGCTGGCTGGGCGCTAACGTTTTTACAGAGCGGTACCTTTACCTTCCTTCTCTGGGTTTTTGCTGGATCGCGGCATGGGGAGGGCGGCGGTTGTGGATGAGGTTGGCAGGACGTCCCACGGCTCGCAAGTTCTACGCAGCAGGGCTGGCAACGGTGGCCGTCCTTTGTGTGGTTAGGATTGTCACGCGAAACCGCATCTGGCATGATGACCCGACCTTTTACAGGGGCACGCTGGCGGCGCAGCCGGACGCCATCGCGATTCGGATCAATTTGGGCGCGGTTTACTGGAATTTGGGTTCCCCGGATCAAGCCGAGGCGGAGTGGCGAGAGGCGCTCCGCCGAGCCCCCAATCACTGGTTGATTCTGAACAACCTGGGTCTTGTCTGTGTCAGGAAGAAACGATATGACGAAGCCATCGAGGATTTTCAGCGTTCCATACGGCTGCGCCCAAACTATGCCGACTCCCACATGAACCTGGGGCGAATCTATGCCGAAACAGGGGCCGCAGAAAAGGCGGAGATGCAGTTGAGGGCGGCGGTGGCTCTTGCCCCCCTGTATGTCCAGGCCAGGAATGAGCTGGCAGAGTTTTATTTCAAAAGCGGACGGTTTGCGGAGGCAGAGCAGCAGTTTCGCACCTCTATATCGAGTGGTGGTACGATTCAGGCTTGGAATTCGTTGGGCGAGATCTACACTCGCTGGAACCGCAGGCGAGACGCCGAGCACGCCTTCCGGCAGGCGGCGGCCTTGGATGCTTTCGACAGTCATGCACACTTCGGGCTGGGAGCTGTCTTGGAAGCAGAAGGACGGACTAACGAAGCGCTGAAGGAGTATGGGTTAGGCCTCCAAACGGATCCGAGGAATCCTGTTGCTCTTGAAGCCTTGAAACGGTTGAACGGTCTGAAGCATTGAGTCATTTTCGCGAAAGCAGGAATCCGTGACGTCATCGACCTTGATCGGGAGATCTGGAGATCGGGTGATCGGGAGAACGGCTAATCGGGAGAACATATCTTCGGCTGGACATGGGGTCCTTCGGAAGCACAGCCCTCTCCTTTGGGGAGAGGGTGGCGAGCGTAGCGAGCCGGGTGAGGGGTTTCTTGGTTCTTTGGACTTAGCGCTTCCTCGTCGCTGTGCAAGTGACCCCTCACCCGGCCCGCGCCGGCTGGTGAAAACGCCGGTCTCGGTCCACCCTCTCCCCTCGGGAGAGGGCAAAGACCCGGTTCCTTGCCAAGGGGTCAACGCGCTGGGACCACAAACAACGCAACGCTATCGCCTGTACGTTGAGTGCTTGATCGTGGTGTTCTTGTTACTCGGCTGTACGTGGGTATCCGGCGGCACAGTGGAAAATCGGAGCACGGACTTGCTGGAACAGTACGTGCGTCAATTCGAGTCGAGTTATCATGCTGTCCAGACTATAAGCGCAGACTTCACGCAGACCTACGTTAGCGGAGGCAGGACACGCATCGAGTCCGGCGTCGTTTACTTCGCCCGCGGCGGCTTGATGCGCTGGGATTATGAGCGGCCTCAACCCAAGCTGTTCCTCTCCGATGGGAAGACCCTGGTGCTTTACATCCCGGAGGAGAAACAACTCATCCGCTCACCCCTCAAAGCAAGCGACGATATTCGTATTCCGTTTCGCCTCTTGCTTTCCAGGCTCAACTTTCGCCGTGTCTTTTCTCGGATTGAGCTTGCGCCGGACGCCACGGAGCACGATCCTGCTGACCACGTCCTGCGCGCATATCCCAAGAAGGAATACGAAGGGGATTATCAGCAGGTGCTCATGGTGGTAAGTCCCCAATTTGATATCCGGCGTCTGCTCGTGATCCTCCCCGACCAAAGCACCATGGACTTTTCTTTCGACCACATTGGGCGGGATGTGCCGCTTAGCCGCTCTTTGTTTCGGTTCACACCCCCGCCCGGAACCGAAGTCATCGACCAGCGTTGATCCCCACCACCGGCTCGTGAACCAAACTTATCATTGACGATTGACGATTTTCGATTGGCGACTGGAAGACAAGAAATGAATCCACAGATTGCGTAGATTTCGCAGACTCACGCTAAGAAGGCAAGAGCAGGGAATTGTGCTGTTCTTATCCCGCATCTGCGTAATCCGCGAAATCTGCGGATCGTTTTGTTGTCTCTAAACCTCATGACGCGTGGTCCGTCAAATTCGTTAATGTCCTAACACTGGCCAACCTGTGTATACTCAGCACCGTTGGGATGCCATGATGGAAATCTCAAGGAAGAGGAGTGAGACACTCATGCCTGAAAATCGCCGATGGTTTCTGGAGACTCTGGCCGCAGGGGCGGCGAGCGGGGCACTCTGGGCCGGGGCTGAGGCCGGCGATTTGCCCGCTGCCGAAAAGAAAGGTCGAGCCAGAAGGATTCCAGTGGCGCTCATTCAATGTGATTCACCGGCCGGGCAGGGGGAAAGGAATCTTGACAACATGGAGCGCCTGGGTGAACAGGCGGCTAAATCGGGTGCGCGCTGGATCTTGTTTCACGAGCTTACCGTGTGCGATTACGCTGACAAGCCACAGAGTGTCGCGGAACTCGTGCCGCAGGGAGTTTCCACGAGGCGTATGGCAAAGCTGGCGCAACGCCTGCGCGTGATTTGCGCCTTCGGACTCGCGGAGAGGCATCGCGACAGGATATATGACTCGCAGGTATTCGTAGGACCCAAGGGGTACTTCTACCATTACCGCAAGACCTGGCTGTGGTTAGAACCCAAAGACGGGGGCTATCGCAACGAATGGGCGCGGTACGATCCCGGCGCAGGGCCGGAGGTCTTCACCGTGGATGGCCTGCGCGCCACGTGCTTCATCTGCACGGATGGCGACTCCGGACGCTGCATTGAACGTGCCGCAGCCCTGAAACCACAGGTGGTCTTCTTCCCCAATAATCGCCAGAACTTGCCGCCTTTCGAAGAGTTCGGCAAAAGCGCCAAGCGTATCGGCGCGCCCATGCTGGTAGCGAACCGCGTGGGACGCTCCGTGGTCTACGACACGAAAGGCGGGTGCGTGGTCTTCTCGGCCCAAGGGGAAGTACTGGCGAAGGCCAATCGCGAAGGGCACGAGGAAATCTTGCATTACGAATTGGAGTTTCCGGCCTGATGGCAAGGTGGAGGTTAACAAATGCGTTGGGGTTGCTTTGTTAAGAACCGCAGAGTAAGGCAATCTACGCCTGACTCTGCAATGCCAGGCCCAAACCAGTGCCAGGAGCCTCACGACATGTGGGTGGGCTCGTAGGTGCGCTTGAGCGTGTGGTAGGCAGCCATGGGCCGATCAAGCCCGTCGATGAACATGAAGAACTCTATGGGCCAGGGCACGGTAAGCGACCAAGGCATCAATCCTTCGGTGACAGGATAGCTCACCAGAGTGAGTTCCAAGACGGTCTGGGCGCCTTGCTTGCCTTTAACACGCTTACCGCCCCCGCTGGCAGCTTCACGCTGGCGAGGGTTTCCCCTTGCCGGTGCGTTACCTCGACGGGTGCGCCGGTGAGCGTGTCGGCGACGGCGTAATCGCCTCGGAAACTCACAACCACAGTCTCCGTATCGCCCCAGTTGGTCAGGATGGCCACTGGTCCGGAGGTATGAACAAGGCCACGGAAGCCGACCGTGCTGGGAGCCTTCTTGAGTTGCACCAGCGCGTTGGCCTGGACTTTCATGGCGGGGTCGATGATCCATTGTTGGACCAAAGGGTTGCTACGCTTGAAGTATCCTAAGGTGAGCGCCGACTCGAAGTAGATAGCTTGACCTTTGCCGAAATGATGTTGTGTGGCAAAAGGCCTGCCTTGCCGATCCCGTAGAATCACTTTCGCACCCCTTAACTCCAAGGGCAGCATCCACAGTTCACCCCCGCGTTCGTTCTGACTGGTGACGGAATAGGGCTCGTCTGCCTTCACTGGATAGATGTCGGAGGCCTGAATGCCGAAGAGGTCGTTGAGGCCGCCCGGGATGGTTGGACGGATTTCGCCGGTTTCGTTCTTCCACGCCGTCAACCCATCTGCCCAGAGCGTACCGCCCTTACTTGCGAAGTCCCGGAGGGCAGCCACGGCCTGGTCGTCCATCGCGTACGAATAGGGAATATACAAGACGTCGTAGCTACCCAGCGATCCCGTCCTGAGTTGGTCGATGTCGACAAACCGAGTGGGAATGTGCGCGCGGTGGAGCGCCAAATAGCAGCCCATCAAACTCTCTTCCACTTCATCGCCGCGATGCTGGGTCCTGTCGTCGAGGCTGTGGATGATTGCGGATTCACGGTTATACAGAATGGCGATCTTCACCGGCTGCGGCCGCGCCTCGGCCAAGTAGGAATTGCGCTTGAGTCCGTCCACCACTGTCTTGACTGCGGCGAGCCGGATCGAGGGCGCCCCAACCAGACTTACCAACCCCCATTCACCTGCTTCCGTGCCGCCCACTCGGGGATGCCACAACCAGAAGATCACTCCCTTGGCCCCTGCGCCAAAGGCGTCCCACAGCCACCGGGTCATATCAGCGGGTGTCGGGTTCAGCGGAAAACCACCTGTATAGATGGTTGGTCCGCTTTGCAGTTCTGTGACCCACCACGGTTGATCTCCTGCCGGCCCCCCAATCACGTCGAGCCGGTAAGCGAACAGGTCACCGTATTCAGTGGCCGGCAAGGTACGAGGGAAAATCCAGGCAGGGTGGATCGAGGCGCCCAGGATATCCACGATGCGCTTCTCTTTCCAAACATCCTGACCATCGGCTCCTCCGGTGGGAGCGGTGACATTGATATGAGTGGGGTGGTTCGTGTCCAGCGCTTGGATCTGGCCCTTAATCCAGAGTAGTTCATTTACCAGGTTATCGATGTTGAACTCTCGCCAGTCCACAACCCGATGATAGTCATTCCAATATTCGGTAAGTTCATCCGGCCTGATTTGGACATCAGAGAAGTTTTCAACTGGCTCAAACCAATGTTTGTTCAATTCCTCCACGGTCCCGTACTTCCTCTTAACCCAATCGCCGAAGGCCTGAAACGTCGCGGGCTCGAGATCGTACTTCGTAGGTTCGTTCATCAGCAGCCACACCCCTTGCGCGGGATGGTTCTTATAGCGATCAACGACCTTCCGAATGTAGATCGCGGCGTGGGTGCGCAGCTCTGGATCGTTGAGGTTCGTCCGGTTGTGGTAGAAAGGGGTCTTCTTCACCCATCCCGGCGGATCTTCAGCGCACAGGGTGGCCACAATCTTGATTCCATTCTCCGCTGCCGCATCGTAGATCCAGTCGTAAGCTTCGAAGTTCCAGTTGTTCGGGGTACGCTCGATGTCGTCCCAGATGACGAAAATGCGAACCAGGGTGAGTCCGTTCTCATGCATGAGCCGGAAGTGACGTCCAACGCTCTCCTTGGTTTCGGTTCGGTTCAAGAAGAACTCCGATCCGATACGAAGCTGACCGGTAAGCGAGGCCAATTCAGAAGCCGGACCAGCGCCGGCGTTTTGACCAGCGCGGGCCGCGGTGGAAAGTAGGGCGGCAACGACGAAAGAAATTAGCAAGAAATTCCGGTGTGAACCAGGCATGATTTTGACTCCTCTCCGATGGGCAGGCCTTGACCATCCGCAGCCCGAAATGAATGTTAGCAGTTTCCATGCATCGCTCCCCTTTGCGATATTCCGCCAAGCTCGTGGTATCAGTTCGGGTGTTCATTCTATGCCAGAAGTGTTCGTGGATGTATCATGCTTGATGAATTTCCAATCGAAAAGGCAGTTGACGGCGGAAAGCATCTGCGATATTCAGGAGGCCGCGACACCTGATAAGCAAGGATGTCGATCGGGAATTGACCTAGGGAAGGGGAGAACGAAATGCTGGTTTTGAACAGGCGTGGCTTTGTGAAGTGGGCTGGAACAGCGACAACCGCGCTGTGGGGAAACGTGACGCAGCTTAAAGCCCGGCTCAAGGCGGGAGATTTCAAAGGCGAAGCGACCGCCATCCCTGGCTCCGGCGGGTCCCTGGCTGAAGCGAGGACTCTCGATGCCACATTGGACAATCAGGAAATCTACCGGCTGCTCGGCTTTGCCACCATGACTGGCGAAGACCCGCGCAAGCTTTGGCAACGGCTTAAGAACACGCAGAATTGGAGGGTCGGTCCTCTGTCACCCGATAGCTGGTCCGGCAGCGTTTTCGTGGCCGACGACGCAGACATATTCGCCTTTCGAACCCTACCACTTTCCGATGCCTGGCTGAAGGACTCCAAGGCTGCCAATCGCGCCGAATACTGCGCCAAGCATTTCGATAACTGGTGGTCCGGTTGGCTTGGCGTCGAACAACTCGGCACCGCCGGTATACCCGGATGGTGGAAGTTCGTTGGACCGAAGGCGTGGGACAACTCCTACGCGCGACTCGTCTGGCAGATGCCCGAGGGAGGTCCCGAAGTCACTTATGAATGGGCACAGACAGAGAAAAACGAAGTCGTGGGACGCCTGACGCAATCGCAACCCGCCGCGCTGGTGTTGCAGGGCTACATCCCATGGGATTCTGCGCCTCCACAGTTCTCAGTGCTCTACTCGGAAGGTCCGGAGCGGCGCTTCTTGCGCGGCCGTTCCTGGATTCCCGGAACACGCGACGGCATGCGGTGGGTACTGGCATTGAGTGTAGCCCCCGACGACGTAAACGGCACGGGGTCGGTAAAATGGCATGGGTACTTCCACAGGATCGAAAAGCTCTATTTCTGCGGGCGGCAAGGCCAGAGCTACAAGTCCCTCGAGGCGGCGGCGAGCGCCTGGCTGGGGGCGGGGAAGATTGACGAGTTGCTGGATGGCAACCGTGAGCGGTATCTGAAATCGAGGCCGGAAGGCACGGGTTGGCTGGCCGATGCGCCCTCCGCCATCAACGACAACCTCGAATGGAGTGAGGCCTATACACCATCGCGTCGCAGGACGTACGTGACCGTCAGCCGGAAATGGGCGCAGTCCAACAACTCGGCTCCGGATTTTCTGTGGGACAGCTTCTTCAGCAGCCTGCTGGTTTGCCAGGAAGACGAAAAGAAGGCCTATGACCTGGTTCGCGATATCACCTCCTGGCAAAACGATCAGGGGATGTTCTGCCAGTACGGACAATGGCCGACTCACCCGGACCGCTCGGTATTTCCCGTCGCTTGGGGACACACGCAATATCCCATCGGGAGCTTGTTGGTTGCCAAGGTCTATCTTCGGCGTCCGAATCGACCTTTCCTGGAGGAGATCTACCCGCGGTTGCTGAAGAACCAGGGTTGGTGGTTTGCGGACCGCGGAGACGGGCAACCTTGGCGGGACGGCAATAAAAACGGGCTGCTCGAGCTGGGCTCAAACTACCCGGAGGAGATCCCCTACGATGACCGGGCGCAGACAGCCTATTACGAGTCCAACGATGACAGTCCGCAGTGGTGGCATGTCGCTCACTACAACCGTGAGACTCAGACTCTCGAGCAGGACACCGTTGAACGTAACTGCCTGTACGCGCTGGATTGTTGGATTCTGGCATGGATGGCCAACCAATTAGGTAGACCCGCAGACGCCGCCGCTCTCACAGTTGAGCATCGACGCATGGTCGAGACGATCAATCGCCTGCTTTGGGATCCGTCCCGCGGGTGTTACTGCAATCGTCATTGGGAGAACTTCGCCGGAGATCCCTTCTTTCCTCAGATGGGTCCAGACATCTTCTTCTCATTGCTCGGAAAGGTGGCTGCACCCGAACAGGCCGAGTCTCTACGGAAGATTTTCCACGATCCGAAGAAATTTGCCGGGGAATGGATAATGCCCACCATCAGCCGCGACGATCCCCTGTTTCCCCAGCAGGACTACTGGCGCGGCAAGGTCTGGCCGCCACACAACTGGTTGCTCTATCAGGGGTTGAAACTGTACGAATGGGATCACGAGGCGAGGCTGCTGGCGGAGTCTTCCGCCAAGATGTTCTTGAGGGCATGGCGCGACAAGGGAGAATGTCATGAGAACTTCAGCGCCATCACCGGTGAAGGCACGGGACAAAGTGATCCCCACTACACCTGGGGCGCGCTGATGGCTTTGCTTGCCATCGAAGAACTTATCGACATCAACCCGTGGCATGGATTGCGCTTTGGCAATCTTGAACCCGTGGCCCCGGCTGGTATCCGACGCTATTACGTCAGCGAATCAGTTTACGATGTCACGCAATCCTCGGATGGACTTGAGGTTAGTAAAGACGGGCAACTACTGTTCGCCACGAATGGCCCGGCGGAGATCCGACACGTGGAGTTTGCGGGCGACCAAGTGCGGTTTGAATTACGCGCCGGTAAGCCTGTGAAGGTCCGCGTACGGAACAATCCAGCGAGAGATTTCCCCGCTGGTCTGACAAAGGTCTGACGTTTGCCGAACACGGCGCCGACTGAAGGAGATAGCAGCTTCGCTCGTCCCAGTTATGGCATGGACTTCGCCACGCCCCATATTCAGGGAGGCTGTTCCCGTCATGTCGCTCGCGGCTACTCAACCTGAATGTTCCCCGAGACGGTGCTTACCTCCAGCATTAGGCCGCCGTCGCCGACTTTCCCTTCCACCTCATGCTTGCCGAAGGTGCCCTGCACGGTCATCTCTCGCGCGGTGTGAACGCTGCCGGAGACCGTGTGCGCGCGGAGCGTGAATCCCTGCTGGCCCGGCAGGCGCGCGGTGACGCTGCCGGAGGCGGTCGAGAGCCGCCAGGAGCCTTGGCCTTCGCCCTCCACCAGGATGTTGCCGCTGGCGGTCTGGGCGCGCACGGCCCCGTGAACGCCCTCGAGTTGCAGCGTGCCGGAGCCGGTGCTTACCTCCACGTCGCCCGGCGCGGTTTGCCGTAGCGTGACGCTGCCACTGCCCGTCGAGGCGTGCAGGCCGCCCGCCACGCCCGTGGCCAAGATTTCGCCGCTCCCGGTCGAAGCGTGCACCGTTCCCTTAACGCCTTCCACGGAAATGTGCCCGGACCCAGTCGAAGCTCTGACCGTGTCTCCAATATTCGTCAGCTTGAGGTTGCCGGAGCCGGAAGATGCTTGCACCGGCCCGCGTAGTCCGCTCACATTCTGTTCCCCGGAGCCGGAGCTCGAGCGCAGGCGTGTCTCGGCGGGCGCCACGATTTCGTAGCTGATGGAGATGTTACGCTGCAGATCCTCTTCTTCAATGTGGCCGATGTTGATGACATTGCCGTGCTGCTCGATGGGCGGGTTAGCTTCCAGGTAGCGCACCTTTTTTTCCGCGTCTGTGCCATCGAACCAGCCACTCTTGGTCCGGATTGTACCGGTGATGCGTAAGGTGGAGCTGTCGCCCGTGCGCACGTCGATGGTTCCGGAGCCCGTCTGGACCTCGAGATCCACGGTCCCGGAGACCTGCAAAGTGCGCGCGAAGTGTCCCTCCAGAGCGCGGGCGGGCAAGGCGAGGCTCAATGACATAACAACAAGCGTCAGAATACCCAAGGGGAGCAAGTATTTAGACTTCATAAGAACGGTCTCCTTTCACACTCGTTTCTCATCGGTAATACGTAACTGATGGTCTTTTAGTTATGACGCACAAAACCCTGTATGGTGAGCCTCCGCCGGCAAGTTCTGGATATTCTCGGGTGCTGTCCGCTACCAATGGCCCGGCGGAGATCCGACACGTGGAGTTTGCGGGCGATCGGAAGGGCGGGGTTTTAACCCCGCCCTTCCCTGTTCATGGCGTGAAATCCGGGTTAGCTATTAATTCTCGTCCGCGTGCCGGCGCGGACCCCCAGCACGCCGTATCATCCTGTCCAGAGTCAAGATGTTCAATATCAGTTGGCGCAGCGGGTGATAGTTGTCTTGGCGGCCGGAGTGAGGCTGGGGTGTGATCCGGCGGTCGGCGAAGAGGACATATCCGGCGGGGTAACCGCGGTTCTTCTGTGAAAACTTCTCGTTAATGATATTGAATGCCATTTCAAAGTAGCGTGCCGCCCACTCGGCGTGCGTGCGCTCAAATACATTCAGAGCCGCGACCATCGCCTCATTCTGCGCCCACAACGGTTTCATGTATTCATACTCACCCATGAAATGCAATACGAGATGCGTTCCCGGCGGGGTCTCCACCGGCCATTGGTAACAAGCGTGATCCACATTAACCCACTGGGAGAGTCCACCGTAAACATAGTCCCAACCCACATCGAGATGGCGACGGATGCGCTCGGCGCAGGTATTCCACAGGGCCGTATCCTTGCGCCGATCCGCTTCGTCCATGACCATCCACAGGCTCTCGACGCAGTGGCCGAAGCGCGACTTCTGTGCCTCCTCTTTGGGCCTGCTGAAGTCGAAATAAAGCATCTCGGTATTGAGGCCGATGTCCGGGTTGTAATGTCTATTCATGATCGCGTCCAAGGCGCGGTCCGCGATTGCGGCGATTTCCGGATCGTTCCCCCGCTCCAGCATCTGGGTTGCGAGGCTGAGATTAAGAAACCACAACCCCTGGGGCCGCACGGCGCGCTTGCTGCCCCACAGATATGGGAAATCCGCGCCCCGATACCTGAAAGCCGGGCTGTCGAAGTCCCGGAAAAGCTTCTTCAGGAGTGTGAAGGCGGCTTCATGGGACTGGTCGTCTCCGCTGGCAGTGGCGTATTCGTGGAGACCTTCGGCGAGGTGGTACATCCCTTCTGTGTCGCCGCTGAAGGGTCTCAGCACTTTTCCTTCCCGCGACAACTCTTCCGCCCACCAGCCGTCTTTCTGCAGCGCGTGCTTGAACACAAATTCCTTGGTCTTACTCGCCACTTCCAAAAACTGGGTGTCCTTTCCAAAGTGGTTATACAGGAAACTGTAAACCCAAATAGCGCGCCCCAGAAACCAGAGGTTTTTGTCCGTATTCAGGAGGGTGCCGTCGTAATCCAGACTGCACATGAGGCCACCATATTCGTGGTCGATTCCGTGCTTGTCCCAGAAGGGCAAAAGAACCCGGAAGAGCTGGTCGTAAAGCCTTTGACGCAATTCCGGAAGGCTCAAGCCTGCCAACCGTAATTCCGAAGGTGATGTCCCATCCCTGCATGGTTCACCCGCATTCTGGGCGCTTCCTGGCCTTGCGATCCCAAGTTGCACTGCCGCTGTTCCGGTCAATGTGAGAAACGCACGTCGTTTCACTTTTCTATACTCCTCCCTGTTTTTATCAACGAAGCTTACCACCATCGACGAAAAACCTTCTCCGAGGGGAGAAGGTGGCCGGCGAAGGAGGTAATTTGATTTTACTGCCCTCTCCCCCTTGGGGGAGAGGGTGGACCGCAACCGGCGCTTTCATCGGCCGGGGCGGGCCGGGTGAGGGGGTCACCCCGGAATAAACTGCGAATTAATTTCCCGATGCCCGTTAAGTGAACAGTCACGGGGCTATGGTCGGATATGCACGGCCGCGGCATGGTCCGGAGGGAGGGTTAAGCTAAAAACAACACGATTCTCCTCGTGCTCGATCGACACGGCACGGCCTGAGACCATGTCTTTCCCCAGCAACCGTGCTCGCCCGGACCAGGGCAGTTCCGACGTGATGTTCGCCTGGCGGTGCCCCCAATTCAGCACGTAGACGAGCCGTTCATCCTCACGGCCCCGAGAATGCACCACGGCTTCCACGGGTCCTGCGTTGGCTGCGGCCGCAATCTGGATGGGGGGCTTCACCCCGGCAGATTGCCAGACCGCCCGCAGCAGTGCAACGGCGCCGGGATCATGATTTTCCAGAAGGGGGATGCCCAGCGAGAAGCCCAGAAGAATGGTCTGCCCTTTGCCCGTGCGCCGAACGACCACGGCAGGCGTCCCGGTTTTTTCGAAGACCGCTACGACTTTACCTTCGCTGCCTTTCTCGAGTTGCAGTTCTTCTCTAAACACGCGGCCCACCAAGTGGCTCGGCAGGCTAACTCCGTTCAGCAACCCCGCCGGCTGAGTAACGCGGATTTCCCATGGGCTGTGACTGTCAACAAGGTCGTGCCGCCGTGCCCCGAACAGCTTGGCCATCCCCAGCCCGGGATTCACCTGATAACCTCGGTCGAGTTCGTTGATGATGCCGAAACGGGCGTCTGCGAGCACAGTGCCGCCGTCCGCCACGTAGTCCTCGATCGCTTCGGCAACATTGCTTCGGAGGCAGAGGTAGAAAGGAAAGATAACCAGCTTGTAGGGTTTGAGGCTGGCTCCCGTCACTTGACGTCCGTCGAGGACGTTGATGCGCACCTGGTCGCTCCACAACGTATGGTAGATTCCGATCAGATTTCGAACTGTGAACGACCCCCAATCGCCCCCTTGCGCTTTGGCCTTCAGATCGCCAACCACGTCGTAGACCACAGCCACCTGGGGTGGCAGCGGTTTGCTGTCCAGGAAAAGGTCCGGGTCGGAATTCAGAGCCCGAGCGGCGTCCCCCGCGGCCACGGCGCGGCGGGTGAGGCTGCCGTCCGAGGCCACCAGACCGCGGCCGAAGGCCTGCCACTCGTCCATATGCGGACGCCACTTCCAGAAGTACATCCCCTTGGCGTCATGCGCCGCCATCTGCCAGGCGAGCATATGAATCCGGTTGTAGTCAAAGATGGCCCCCGGCTCGTCCCCGTAGCGCGTGAACCCGGTCTGGGGACCCGTTTGCACTTCGGGCATCACGAAGGGCTTGCCGCCGGCGGCGTCGTGGGCGGCGGTCAGGTCCAGGCTGGTCGTCCAGGGCGTGTCCCAGAGGGCTTTTTCTTTCGCCAGCCTTTCCGGATCGTCTTCGGCGGCGCGCGCAGGAATATCGGGATAATAGGACAGTCCATACTCGTCGACGTATTTCGACATCGTCCAGTCATCCTGTTTATAAGGGCTCAGATCCCCGCTGACCACGGTACTGCCCACGTCATGGGTCCGGGTGGGATGCGCCGGGTCGATGGACTTCACCAGTTCGTTGAGATGCCGCAGGATATGGCCGGTGGCGTACCAGTAGAACAGCGGGCGATCAAATTTTGCATATTCCTGATTCAGCAACGGGGCGTTCCACTGAGCGTACCAGGCGGCGGGGCTTCCATACTTTTTCAGTCCCCATTCCTCGAACCAGCGGTCGAAGTGAGGGTCGTCACCTCCACCTCGCCGTCCACCGGCGGATAATGAGAACCCATCCATGTGCGGTTCGTCCCAGATGTTATAGGCAATCACGCAGGAGGAGTCCTTAAAGTGTTGGACGGTGGCGATGGAGTAGTAGTCAATCAGACGCATGACCTCCGGGTCGGCCATGGAGAGCCGCGCCTCGCGACCCTCGGCGTCAATGACGGGCGAGAACCGATCCGGCCATTTTGCCGCAGCGTAGTCGGGAGGCAGTCCGCTCCAGAATACCGTGGGCATGACGCGGAGACCCAGGCGCTGAGAGGTCTTCAGGATGAGGTCGGTCTTGGAGAAGTCCGGCTCGGGGTTTCCAAGCGTCAGCAGAAACGAAGGGTAGAGTTCCACCGTGTTGATGCCGGTCGCAGCTATGGTTTCCAGGTCGTGAACGATTTGTTCGTCCGTTGTCCAGGAGTAGTATATGTACACAGTGCCGGTTTCGTAGATTCGTTGGCCAGCCCTGGCAATGGCTACAAAAAGCAGTAATGCTATTATTACGCCTGAAAGATGTTGTTTCATGCGGGCTCCTTTCCGCCCTATTGGCCCAAAAGACGTTGGATGTTACCCCCGAGGACTAAAGCCTCCGACGGCTTGGGCAATTTTAGCAGCTTGAGAGAAAAAATCTCGACGCGAGGATCCAGCTCAGGCGCGAACGAACCAAACAAAATCCTCTCCGGGGGAAGCTCGCGGGCCGCCATCTCCAGATACTTGCGACTTATGACGCTGGAGGTCCCCACATATACATTCGGAAACCGCTTCACCAGGTCGATGGCTTCGTAATGCGCCCACCATTGCCAGGAACGGTAGGCCCCCAGATGCGGCAGGATAAAATTCACCGAAGGATAAGCGGTGGCGATCATATAATAGGCCCGGGCGGGGCCGGGATATTCTTCGAGATCGGGGTAGTAAATCACGGGAATATTCAATTCCGCCGCCGCGTCCAGTAGTTCCCGGCTGGGATGCCCATCCGACCTTACCCCCTTCAGTCCCAGCGATTTCACTTCCGCCAGGAGCAGTTGCCGTAAGTGTCCTGACTCCAGTTGCGGGTTGTGCACGGCAAATCCGATCAATCTCCCGGAATACTTCTCACAGACCTTCGCCACCTGCTTGTTGGGCAGGTCGTAGAGCGGGTTTCGAGGCGCCATGACGCAGGATCGATCGATACCTGCTTCCGCGCTGCGTCCCAGCAGTGTTTCGACGTTATAGTCTAACCAACGTGGCGGCGAACCCCAGGTTTCCCCTACGCCGATTTGCGCCTCAGAATCAATGACCAGAGGTTTCATGGATAACTCCTGATGGGTAGGTTCCTAAACGCGGCCTCCCAGGAGGCGCGTTATGTTACCCCCGAGAATCAGCTCCTCCTTCTCCTTGGGCAGGTTTAATACCCGAATCTTAAATATCTCCAGCCGGCAATCAATTTCCGGCTCGTCCGATGCGAAAAGAATTTGTTCAGCCGGCAGCTCTTTGATCGCTTTTTCCAAGTACTCAGTGAGAACCACCGCAGCCGTATCCAGGTGAACATTCGGATAGCGTTTGGCCAAGTCGATGGCCAGAAGATGTTCTCGCCAGTTCTCGGACTGGTCACTTCCCATGTGGGGGATAATGAAATTAATCGTTGGGTAAGAGGAAAGAAACTCTTCAAAGAGCTCCACATGTTGGTTGGAGTCATATAAAATCGGGATACCTAATTCCTTCGCAGCGTCCAGGATCTCCGTATTCGGTTGCGTGTGGAGCTTCAATCCGCGCAAACCTAAGTCGTGGATCTCATGGATCAACATCGAGCGGATTTTGCCACACTCCGTGCGTGCATCATGCCTGGCAAATCCGGCGAACCTCTCAGGATAGCGTTGGCATATCTGGGAGATTTCCTCATTAGCCTCTTTGTATGTCGTGTTGTTGATTGGGAAAATGATTGTTTTGTCGATGCCTGCTTCTCGGGCGTGTTCGAGGATTATTTCCGGGTCGGCCGCAGTGTCCCAAGGTGCGCTATGCTCCTCTTTCGCGCCGGGCTCCCGGGAGATCCCGGCGTGAGCATGGCAATCAATGACCCTCGGCTTGCCCTGTTTCCGTGGCGCGGTTTGACCAACCGATTCCTGCCTGCCACTGGCCCACCGATTTACTACTTCACTCGTCAATAAGGCTCCGGTATTGGTCAAGAAGGCCCTCCGGGATGATTCGATTTTTCTGCTCACCGTTCTCGCCTCCTTCAGGTCGAGCAGGTTTTCGGCCTCGCCGAAGTTCGGGACGAAGCCGTGAAGCACTGCCCATTGCCTGTGCACGGTCCCAGCGTTCTCTGGTCGAACAGGGATTAGGGGACGAGGAACCGGGGCCCGGCCATCAGATCCTGATAAATTCCTTCTTGCGATACATCCAATAGAGTATTAACCAGGCGACCGCAAATGCCGCGCTGGCCTCGACTAACGCTGCCCAACGGCCGATAAGCGGCAGCAGGTGGCCTACAAAGATGTTGCCCACGTGCCGGAAATCAAAGATTTCAGTGGCCACGTAAACCGCAATGGAATTCATGCCGATCACGATAAATCCGATGGCCCACTTCTTATAGCCGAGCACATCAATGATCCAGTAGAAGAGCGCCAAGGCCATAAAGCTCAGGCCGCCGGAGATCAAGACGTAAGAACTTGTCCACATCAGCTTGATCACGGGAAACGACAGACTCCAGAGGAACCCTCCCACCAGGCACACCGCGCCCGCGGTCAGCAGGCGAAAGATCTTGCTCATGGGCGTACGGTCGGACATCAGCATTTGCCCGGCCAGCACGCCCAGCAACACCGAGGCCCCGAAGCCCAGATAGCTCAGGAACCAAGTATTCTTACCATAATGCAAGTGGCCGAGAATAAGCTGGTCCACGTAAGTCGGCAGGTTGCCTCGCGGAGTCAGGACTCCCGCGCCGACCCCTGGCACGGGGATCAGCATTACCATGGCCCAATAGACAAGAAGCAGAACGGCGATGGTGGCCGCATGCCATTTCGGCTTTACCTTCAAAGTCACGATGGTAGCCAGCAAATAGCCGGCGGCGAGTCCATGCAGTACGCTGTAACAAGGATGAAATCTCGACCAATCAAACAGGAGGAGACCTCCCTGCGTGATCGTCCCCAGGCAGAACAAGACGATGGCCCGCCAAACGGCGTGGAGCAGCAGGGTACGGTCGCCCTCGCCCCTGGCCCGTCGTTTCGCCACCCCCAGCGGGACGGCCGTCCCCATGATGAACATAAAAAGTGGCCAGATGAGGTCATACAAATGCAGACCCTGCCAGGGCACATGGTCGAACTGTTCGAGGAACCTATCGAAGAAGGGGCGCTGTATGACCTTGCCCAGGCCGAACAGGATCGCGGTGCCGCCGGTAATCCAGAACATATCGAAGCCGCGTAGCGCATCGAGCGAGACCAATCTTCCCGTGCCCGGCGGCGAGGTGGGGACCGCGCCGCTTGCAGGCGCCCGGCGTCCTGTCTCAACTTCCGTGGTTTTCATGAATTCCATGTGACCATCCCGGCGAACTCACTTAGGTGGCGCGCAAAACACGATTTGGAAGGGCTACGGGTAGCATGTGGCGGCCAATGCAGCGGATTCCAGTGAGTGTATCCGCACTGTCGTTCTGTTGTAGCGGCGATGTCCCCATCGCCGAAAGACGCCGGTGAGGACACCGGCGCTACAGGAAATGTCCGCAGCGCCCGGTCGAAAAGGTTCTATTAATGAGCGCGCAGGTGCAGGTCAGCGAAAGCCAGGAACTGGTCCCAATCGAAAGCCGTAACTGCGTGCTTTCCTTCACGAATGTGAAAGGCCATGGTGTGCATGATAGGCTGATTGACCGGTGGCATCTGCTCTGTGCCCAGGCTTTCTGCCTTAAGCAGTTGGTAGACGGGGCCCGCCGCCACCGCCGCCATAAACATGCCATGCGGGTCCGCCCACTGATCCTCCACCGCGCTGGTAATGTAAACCGGGCGCGGAGCGATCAGCGCGATCGACTCGTCCAAATCGACCGGGAGCTTATCCACCTGGTCAACGTATCTAAAAAGGTTGGGGCAGAACCAATACGGGAATGCTACCGACATACTTTGTATCGTTTCACCGTAGCTGCGCCGCCACGGTGAAGCGCCCCCTCTTCCCGAACAGCTCGAGAGCACCATGGCGAAACGCTCGTCTTGGGCGCCGGCCCAAAGCACCGTCTTCCCCAGTCGCGAGTGACCCATGATCGCCACACGATGGGCGTCAACGTCCTTGTCCTTTTCGAGGTAATCCATGGCGCGGCTCAAACCATAAGCCCATGCCCCGATTGCTCCCCAGTCATCCGGCGCCCGCCCGGTCTGGTCCGGTTGAAGGAACTGCTGGCGAAGGCCGCCTTGCTTGTACCCTTCCTTGAAATCCGGTTCGATGTCGCCATAGTAAATCGTAGCAAAGCCGTATCCCCGCGCCAGGACCTTCTCCAGGTTGAATTCCTTGTCGATGCCTCGTAGTCGCTCTGGAGCTGGCTGCCGCACGGGCGGATCCCCGATCCAAAGGTCCGCGGCCTTCACGTAAGGATCGCTGGTCACGGACTGATTGCCGTTGAAATTGAGCTGGAGGATCACCGGGACCGGTTTGGGCGCATCGGCGGGAACGTAAATGAGCAGGTGCTCGGAAACCTCAGCTTGCGGGGTGGGCATATAGATCGTCATCTGCTTGCGGATGGCCTTGCCTCCCAACGCTTCTTTTTCAACATCAAAAACCTTGAAGCGGATATGCTTCGGTGGCATCGGAGTGCGGCCGTAGACATTCGTCTCCAGAAGCTCGAGAATCTCGGCGCGACGGCGCCCCCTCCACTCGCGGGCGGTCTTGACTGGCGTGCCGTCATCGAACACGAGCGGGTCGGGAAGTGTGAAATTTCCGGCTTTGGACTCGTCGTAATTAGGGATCCGTGCCTGCGCGGAAACCACTTGGCTTACGCTGCGTAAAGAAGGGATCCACGCCTGCGCGGAGACAATCCCCACTAGGACCAAGCTGAAGCTCAATGCAGTGAAAAGGGAATGAAAGAGGAATGAGGGCGTGCGGGGCCGCCAAACTGGATGCCAATCTTTCATGATGCTTACCTCCGTAAAATCCCGAGTTTCCGTCTGCGTTCTCGGTAGAGTGGTTAAGGGTCAAGGGGGCTTCGGTGGCGGTACACATTTCCGAATTCTATGCGGTGCGGGGGTGTTGCGGCGGCGCAACTTAGCTCCAGGTCAGGTTGTATTTGACTGGCATGAGGGAATTGTCAAGACCCCTTTTTTTCAACGAAGTGAATATCGAACTTCTTATTGGTGATGAACACCGCCACCACATCCGAGTGCGCTGTCGCGCCATGCTCCATCAGCATACCTTCCGGAAACCAGACGAAGGCGCCCGGTCCGTAGCTGCCAGCGTGAGTGACAAGAGTGCCTTCCAAGACGTACATGCCGTGGGCGCAGGGGTGAGTGTGCCATGTCGTGGTGAAACCGGCGGGGTAGCGAACTAGCCTGACCTCCATGCCCGTGTCCGGGTCCTGAAGCAAGAGCTTGCGGAAGTTGCTCTTGCCGATGGCTGCCTGGTAGCGTTCTTCCCACGGCATCGTATTCGTGTCGATAGCGATCATTTCTTGCGGTTTCATGTCATGCTCCAGGAAAGCCAACGCCGTCTTGGTGAGGGAGTGCAGTGACCTCAATATACAGGTGCCCGTTCGGGGGGCCGGGTGGCAGCGGTCACACTCGCCTCCAAGAAACCGTCCGGACAAACGGCAAGAAGCACATTAACATTGTCTAGGGCTACGGTCAATTCTGGTGGATGAAGGCGGATGAGGGCATCCCCCTTCCGCCCCTCCGCGGAGGCCGCCAGCGGTCTCAGCCTTGGCGGTTGGGCGTACCAAGGACATGGGTGTTGGGTGGCAGCATCACTTCGTCGAAGGTCTGGGTGAACATCGCCGCAGCGAAGAAGGCGACAGCGCGCAACGTGTCGCTCCCCACGTTTGCGAGGTCGTGCCGCACATTCGTCGGAACCACGAAAATACTGCCCGGCCCGAGCCGATGCTTCCCGTCTTCCATGAGCAGTTCGCCGGCGCCGGCAATTATGTATTGCGTCTCCTCGGTCGCATCGGTGTGCCAGCCGAGGTGCCCACCCGGCTCGATCTCGTAGACGATGGTCGACGACTGGATGGCCCCACGGCCACCACAGGTTGCAAATGCGCCGGCCCAACGGACTGACTTGTCCTGCGATCCCTGCACATGAGCACGCTCGAGCTTCTCCGAAACGACGATTGACACCATGACATCCCCCTCCCATACGATTGAAATTGCCGAGGTAACCCTTCGTGCAACTATGTCACCATAGTACACCAAGCGCAGGATTGCGTCAAAGTGTCCGAAATACTTGTTTCAGCAACCTGTCAGAACGTACTTGTGGATGGCTGCGGCGACGCCATCCTCGTCGTTAGGGAGAGTGAGGGTCCAGTCAGGCCGGTGCAACTCGGGGCAGTGATTTCCCATTAGGACAGGAAATCCCGCGTACTGAAGCATCTCCAAGTCGTTGAAGTTGTCGCCAATGGCCATCACTTCGCCGGGTTGGATTCCACACCGATCTGCCCAAATCTTCAGCGCGCGTCCTTTCGAGCAGCCCCGGTTCATGACGTCGAGGATGGAAATATTGGTGGTTAGATACTTGGTCCAGGTGAGATGAATGCTGGAACGGATAGGGGATTCTGCCAGTAACGTCTCCGCCGGTTCGATGAGCGCCGGGGGTCCCCCAATCATTACTTGGATAGGATCTGTGTCAAGTGCCGCCTCCAGGTCCGGAACGAGTCGCAGGCCCTGAGAGCTAGTCTTGACATACCAGCCGAGGGGCCCTTCATCTACAGCGTTGTCCTGCATAGTGACTTGGCCGGAGCCCGGCGTGTGGAAGATGGCGACGGAGTAGGGGCGATATTGGCGCGCCACCTCCAGAGCCTGTTGCGCCACATCCCGGGGAAGGAAATCGCGATGCAGAATCTCTCCCGAGGAGTTTGCGATCAGGGCCCCATTGGAGGTAATCAGCGTGACCAGGCAGGGAATTTGGCTGACCAGAGGGAGGGCAGAATGAAACCTGCGCCCGGTGACGACGACCACCTGGACATCGCGCTCAACCGCCTCGAGCAGCGCCCGGCGGTTACCCTCCGATATTTCCCGGCGGCTGTTAAGCAGAGTGCCGTCGAGGTCAATGGCTACGAGGTGAATCGACATGCAATCAGGATTTTAACATGTTAGACTTCAATTCCCATGTCTCTTGTTACTGACGTCGAGTGTGCTCGCTGCGGAAAGCGCTGCGAGCCCGGCCGGGTCTGCAACCTCTGTAGTGGTGGAGCGCCTTTCCTGGTACGCTACGGCCTTTGTCGACAAGAAGCATTTGAAACAACGACCGTAAGCCACATTAATTGAATTCTATGACAAAGACCGAGAGACTCTATTACACCGACTGCTATTTGGGTGAATTTGACGCACGTGTCCTTCGTTCGGAACCCGCGCCCAACGGTTTCAAAGTTTACCTTGACCGGACGGCCTTTTATCCCACCTCGGGCGGGCAGCCGACGGATTTCGGGACCATCGCGGGGATCCAACTGCTGGAAGTTGTTGACGAAGGCGATGAAATCGCGCACCTCCTCCGCGACTCTCCAAAGGCAGAAGGCGTGAGTGGGAAAATCGACTGGGTGAGGCGGTTTGACCACATGCAACAACATACCGGGCAGCATATCTTGTCGGCCGCCTTCGAAAAGGCCGGTGATTACAAGACCGTCTCATTCCACTTAGGGGAGGAGAGTTCAAGCATCGATCTGGATTCTGACCGCCTTGGCTCCGGGCAACTGGAGGAAGCCGAGGATGTGGCCAACCAGGTGGTCTTCGAGGACCGTCCGGTGCGGATTTCTTTTCATTCGGCGGGGGAGGCAAGCCGATTAGACTTGCGCAAGCCGACGTCTCGCGAGGGGGAGGTTCGGCTGGTGGAGGTCGAGGGATTTGATCTCTCAGCTTGCGGAGGAACTCACGTCAGTCGTACGGGAGCCGTCGGCTTGATTCTGGTGCGAAAGGTGGAACGCATGAAGGGCTTGACCCGCCTGGAGTTCGTGTGCGGGGGCCGCGCCCACCGGGAGGCGCGGCGGGATCTCAGAGTATTAAGCGAAGCCGCGCGGCTGTTTTCCGCCGCTTTGGACACGGTGCCGGAACTCATTGCCAAACAAAGCCAGGAACTGCGGGAAGAGATTCGGGGAAGGGAGAAGCTGCTCGATCGCTTGGCCGAATACCAGGCCAGAGAATTGTGGCAGGCTGCACCCGTCGTCGCGGGGCGGCACGTCGTTCGACAAGTCTTACCGGCAGAAGAATGGGCGCAGGCCAAAATGCTGGCGCATGCCTTGGCAAAGCTGCCCTCAGCAGTGGCCCTGCTCGGAGTCAAGGGGCAGCCGACCAAGCTCTTCTTCGCGCAGACTTCGGGCGGACCTTCAGAAATGGGCAGCATCCTCAAACAGACAGTCACGAAGTTCGGTGGCAAGGGGGGCGGTGGGCGTGACTTTGCCCAGGGCGGGGGACTGGAAGAGAGCCGCTTGGAGGAGGCTCTGTATTATGCGCAAGCCCTTTCTCAAAGGGAGGGAGCCGCGTGAGCGAACTGACCCTGTTCGGATTGTTCTCAGTGACAGCCATGGTAGTTTGCTACGCGCTAGAACGCCGGCACCGGGGGTTTATCCTGGGCTTTTCCGCCGCATGCATCTTGGGTTCGGTATACGGATTCTTGCAGGGAGCATGGCCGTTCGGCGTCGTGGAACTGGTTTGGTCGGCGATCGCCTTCATGCGCTGGAAAAAGGCAAAGTGAGTCACCCCTTACAACTCGGATAATTGTGCACGGTGCTGCCCGCGTGCTATATTGGGACGTTGTTGCGAGAGGCGTGGGCGCGTAGCTCAGATGGGAGAGCGCGGCGTTCGCAACGCTGAGGCCGAGGGTTCGAATCCCTTCGCGTCCACCATTTCCTTTCTTGGTTATCAGGAGAACATTTCCTCTGTCGCTCGGCTTACACCCGCTTGCCAAAGATAAATCGATGGCCGATTATGGTTAGCTATGCGATGCCCCAAATGCCTTCATGAGAATTCCGAGCACTCGCAATTCTGCACGCGCTGTCACGCGCCTCTCCGGTTTAAGTGTCCCGCTTGCCTGCACCTTCAAGGCCACGGCGGCAAGTGCGACCAGTGTGGCGTAGACTTTGCGAAATACGCCGCGATGTTAGTCGTCCAAGCAAGAGATGGAGCGCAGGAAAAGCGCAGGCATACCAAGGAGAAGGCCTCGTTTGCCAAGCAGATCCTGCTTATCCCTTTGACCGGGGGCCTTTCGCTTCTGAGATACGTCTCTTCTAGATTTCGCCGGGACTGAGAAAAGGACTTCCGCTATTAGCGTAAAGGAATGGGTTCCCGCTGGGAGGGAACAAGACCCTGAAAACCGCCACGCGGGGCGGCCCTACGGTACGGTCAACATCTTACCTCTGACTCTTGCTGGCGATGTAGCGCTTGGCTTTGGCAAGCAGTTCGCTGGCCTGGGGCATGCTCCCGACAGCCTTTTGGACCAGCGGGTCGTTCCCGATCGCGATCCGGTTGGATTCTGTTTCACCGAAAATGGAGTTGACCAACTGCAAGCGGATACGCGTCCGGATGAAATCCGAATCGTTCTTCAGGCCCTGGTCGGATATCTGGATTTTCTGCTCGGCAAGAAACTGTCGGAATTCCTGAAGAACATCGTCCGTGACTTGAAAGTCGCTCGGAATAGTCTTGTGAATTCCAAGGTAATGCAGGCCGAACTCAGAGAAAGCGCCATGCTGCACGAGTGCTTCCTCAGTGGGAGTGAGTTTGGGGTCCTCGTACTTAACATCAGGGGTGATGCCACCGCCGCCATAAACCTCACGGCCGCCGTCGGTGAGGCGGACATCCGTGTGTGGCGTGGGGGATTCCTCCGGATGATAGTAATAATCGTAAAGAGAGACGTTGTTGTAGTCGCGCTGAATCAGTCTGCCGCTGGGGGTGTAATAGCGGGCCGTGGTCAGCGCCAAGCCGGTGCGCTCGCTGAGCGGGAAGACAGTTTGTACAAGGCCTTTTCCGAAGCTTGGTTCACCCATCACCAGGGCACGATCGTGATCTTGCAAGGCTCCCGTAACGATCTCCGCCGCACTCGCCGTCATGCGGTTGATGAGCACCACGATGGGATACTCTTTTCCACTGTCTCCCTTCGTCGTGTAGTAGCGTTTTTCCTGCGAGTGGCGACCGTAGTGATAGACGATCAACTGGCTCTTTTCGAGGAAATGGTCGGATACCTCGACGGCCTCTTGCAGCAGACCCCCGGGGTTTCCACGAAGGTCGAGAACCAGTCCCTGGAGGCTCTTCTCATCCAGATTTTTTAGCGCCTCGGTGAGCTCATCATTCGTATTCTCGTTAAACCTGTTAATGTGGATGAAAGCGATTCCGGGCTTGATCAGAAATACGTCATCCACGCTCCGCTGCGAAATCTCGTCACGCGTAATGTCGAATTCGAGAGGTTGGTCGTAGCCCTCGCGTGCGACCGTGATGTGTACCTGGGTTCCTTTGGGCCCCTTTAACTTTTCCGCAACTTGCTGGGTATTCATCCCCTCTGTTGACAGGCCATTGACCTTGGCGATGACATCGCCGGGCCTCAGACCAGCCCGAAACGCAGGAGAGCCGGGGATCGGACGATCTACGACAACGACGAGTTTGCCCAATTTCCCAGGGCGCTGCGCGATTTGCATTCCAACGCCATAGTACTTGCCCTCCTGGTCCTCGCGCAGCCGCGAAAAGGCCATCGGGTCATAAAAATTAGAGTGTGGGTCCAGAGTGCGGAGGGCGCCGGGGATGGCGCCAACATTGGTCTCGCTGGGGCCGTAGATGGCCTTGTCCGGGTCCACTGCATCGGCGTAGTTCTGCTCCACGACGTTGTAGACACGGGTGAATTTGGTGAGGCTGCTCTCGACATCCGAGTCGTCTCCGGCCTTCGTGGCTTCGACCTGACGACCGTAAAGCCCTCCGAGCAGTGTGCAAAGCAAAACTGTGGAAAGAATGAACCACAACCACCGTGGCGCCTGTTTCATGTCAAATGCAGCTCCTCACCCTGCATAATTGAGTATACCATAGGCATTCCCTTGCTTAAAGTGGCCTTCGTCCCCGCTCTTGGCCACGTATGTTGGATGCTTGGAGTTGGCAACAGGTTCTGAATAAAATAGTGGTTTTGCTTGACAACCCTGCTCGCGCCACCTATTATGAGTGCGAGAGGCAGACCTTGTTTGGTACCGGATTTGGTGAAATCGGGTTCATTCTTTTTATTGCGTTCTTACTGTTTGGGCCCAAGAAACTCCCGGAGATCGCACGAACACTTGGCAAGGGTCTAGGCGAATTGCGGCGCGCGTCCAACGAATTGAAGAGTTCTCTAGAAGAGGAAATCAAGAACTTGGACCGCCACCAAGAGGCTCCGCCCGACCCAACCCCTACGTATGGCCACAACGATCCAGAACCCACCCCCAAAGAACCCGGACAATGATCCTGAGGATGGAGAACTGACTGGCAGGCAAATGTCGTTCCTCGAGCATCTCGAGGAGCTTCGAAAGCGGTTGGTCCGGTCCGTCATCTCGATTGTCGTTGGATTCGGTATTTCCTTTTACTTTGCTGATAACATTTACGGTTATCTGGCCAAACCCCTCACCGACACCCTTCGTGCCCTTCACATGTCGGATAAGTTAGTTTATACGAACCCCATCGACCCATTTAATCTCTACATCAAACTCGCGGCAATGGCGGGGCTTTTTGTAGCGTCGCCTTACATTCTCTATCAGCTCTGGCTTTTCATTTCCCCAGGGCTGTACCGCAATGAAAAGCGTTACATATGGCCGTTTGTCCTCCTGACGAGTGGCTTGTTCATCTCAGGCGGACTGTTCGCGTATAAGTTAGCTATCCCTCCGGCTTTGAAATTCCTGCTGCAGTTCGGCCACAGATTCCAACCGATGGTGACTATCAACGAGTACTTCAGTATTGCGATGACCATCATCGTCGGCGTGGGACTGGTCTTCGAGCTACCGGTTATTATTCTGGTTCTGTCTTTGTTTGGGATTGTGACTCCCAAATTCCTCGTGAGGCAACTGCGGTACGCGGTGTTGGTGACGGCGGTCGCTGCTGCTGCCATTGCTCCTACTCCCGACATCGCCACCCTATTTATTCTCTGGATTCCCATGGTGGGGCTCTACATCCTCAGCATTGGGCTCTCCTGGCTTGTCTATCAGCGCAAGAAGTGGAAACAAAAGCGTGCTCAGACTTAAACGAGCAGAGCGGTGGCGTCTCCTGGCCCTGATCTTGGGATGGGTTTGCCTCTCGCTGGCTTCACCCACTCGCGCCGCAGAGCCAACGGGCTTCAGCGGGGCGCGTGCCTTTGAGGATCTTCGGCACCTTGTGAGTTTCGGCCCCCGACCTTCGGGCTCCCCGGCTTTAACCCAAACCCGCCAATGGTTAATTCAAGAACTTCGAGGCACGGGGGCAGAGGTGGAGGAAGATCCCTTTGTGGGGAATACCCCCATCGGGCCGATCCCCATGGACAACCTGATCGCCAAGTTTCGCGGTTCGGGTCGCGAGACGGTGATCGTGGCCGGCCATTACGATACCAAACGTTTCGACGGATTCCGTTTCCTGGGCGCCAATGACGGTGGCTCCAGCGCTGCGCTCCTGGTTGAGCTTGCTCGCGTCCTGGGGGCAAGACGCAATGCGCTAAATTACTGGCTGGTCTTCTTTGACGGGGAAGAAGCGGTGGGGGATTGGTCCGCTACCGACAGTCTTTACGGAAGCCGGCACCTAGTCGAGAAGCTTTCCGCGAGCGGTGAACTCAGCCGCATTCAGGCTCTTATCCTGGTTGACATGATCGCGGACGCGCACCTGCGGATACCCCGTGAATATCATTCCACGCCGTGGCTGAGTGACTTGGTATTCGACGTTGCCCAGCGCCTGGGCTACGGCAAGTATTTTGTTAACAGCCAGGACGCGATCGATGATGACCATATGCCTTTTATCAATGCGGGTGTCTCAGCGCTGGATTTGATCGATTTTGATTACGGACCGAATAACAGCTACTGGCATTCGGCCCAGGACACGCTCGATCATTGCAGTCCTTTGAGCTTGACCATTGTGGGCCGGGTCGTGGCGGCGGCGCTCAACGAACTGGAGAAATCTCCCCATCATTAACCGCAAGCCCCATGCCGTTTCCTTTCGGCAGGCAACTCTGCGGACCGCCTTCTGGGTGTTCCTGGCAATTATATTCGCTGCCTCGATATACTTCTGGCGTGGCTCCCATGACGCCCTGGACTTTCTCACTGCCTACATCATTGAGTTATCACTTTCCTTGGACAACCTCGTGGTGTTTGTGGTGATCTTCACTTCAGCGGCGGTGGATTTCCAGTACCAACACCGGGTCTTGTTCTGGGGTATTTTGGGGGTTCTGGTAACGAGGGGTGTGTTTGTCTTCGCGGGCGTGGAGTTGATTTCTCATTTCCACTGGTTCGTATTCGTACTGGGGATCTTTCTCGTCGTCGCGGGAGCCAGATTGCTGCGCAAGGACCGGAGGGAATTGGGCCCCGCGCGCCTCCGCCTTCTGAGCCTGACCAGAAAGCTCCTCCCCATTACTCCCACCTATGAGGAAGGAAAGTTCTTTGTTCGACGGGAGGGGCGCTGGTTTGCCACGCCACTCTTACTGGTACTTCTCACGATCGAAATAACGGATGTTTTCTTTGCCGTGGATTCTGTTCCGGCGGTTTTCTCCGTAACGCAAAATGCTTTTATTGTCTATTCCTCCAATATCTTCGCCGTGCTGGGGCTGCGGGCCCTTTATTTCCTGCTTGCCGATGCCGTGAAGCGATTTCGTTATTTGCGGCACGGCTTGGCCGTCGTACTGGTGTTCGTGGGAGTGAAAATGCTGATCGCACGAATGGTCCAAATCCCGACGGGGTGGGCATTACTTGTCGTCGTGGTCGCCATCAGCCTGGCCGCGGCCGCCTCGTTGCGCAGGGCGGTAGAACAGTGACGGGTGAGGAGCAGGAGAACAGGTGTCAGGTTTCAGGTGTCAGGGTACCCGGCAACGTATTTCGGTAAGCACCTCATGTCGACGCGCAGACATTCGTGAACAGTCACGAGTGAAGAGCCGAAGTCAGGAGACAGAGGTCAGCGCAGGAGGCAATTCAGAATTCATAATTCACCATTCATAATTCTTCCCACTGCGTCGTTATTCGAAGAAGACGGGGGCGAGTTTTGAAGCAAAGGAGTGCTTCGCTGCTGTGGCTTCATCTTTCAGAGGGAAATCCGACCGGTAGTGGGCGCCGCGGCTCTCCTTCCGCGCCAGGGCGCATTGGGTGATTATCCTGCCGACTTGCAGAATATTGCGAGCCTCGCAAAGCCGACGGGATGGCGCCGTCGGACCGGCCAGTATAAGCGAATCGAGCCGCTTCATGGCGTCGCAAAGATCCGTGCCGTTGCGGATAATGCCCACCTTATTCCACAGAATGGAACGGACCTCCTCTACGATTTCTTGCGGGGATAGTCGAGCCGGGTCAGCCTCTGGCGCGTGCAGGGCACGCCCGGGGGTGGCCCGGCCTGTACCGGAGTTTGGATCTTTGCGCGGCAGCAGCGGCTCGAATTCCCGCCTTTGGTCGATCATGGCGGAGGCCGCTCTGGCGCCAAACACCAAGCCTTCCAGAAGGGAATTACTGGCCAAGCGGTTGGCGCCGTGGACGCCTGTGCTGGCGACCTCGCCGGCTGCGTACAAACCCTTCAGGGAAGTGGCTCCATGCGAGTCCGTTGCGACACCGCCCATAGCATAGTGAGCGGCTGGACGAATGGGTACGAGGTCGGTGGTGATGTCGACGTTGTAGTGCAGGCAAGTCGAATAGATTCTCGGAAATCGTTCCTGAACATGCTTCGGTTCAAGCCCCGTCATGTCCAAATAGACGCATTCACTCTGGGTCTTTTGCATTTCCACGATAATGGCGCGCGAAACGATGTCGCGTGGCGCCAATTCCGCCGCGTCGTGATAGCGGGGCATGAACCGTTCCAGGAGAACGTTGCGAAGACAAGCGCCTTCCCCGCGCAAGGCCTCGGAGAGTAGGAACCGTGGGGCTTGCCTGACGTACAAGGCCGTGGGGTGAAACTGAACAAACTCCATGTCGCTGCTCAGCGCGCCCGCGCGATGCGCCATGGCCACGCCGTCACCAGTGGCGACCGAAGGATTTGTAGTTTCCTTGTAAACCTGCCCGAGCCCACCCGTCGCCAGCAGCACCGCTTTGGCGTACAGCGTCTTGAGCGCCGATGTCTTTTCGTCGAGAAAAGTCACTCCGCAAACCCGATCCACATCCACCAAAAGGTCAATCGCAAAGGCGCGAGACAGGAACTGGATGGCGCGGTGGGACTTTGCCTTCGCCATCAAGGCACGCAGGATTTCGCTGCCCGTGGAATCGCCATGCGCATGCAGGACGCGCGAACGGCTGTGCGCCCCCTCGCGTGTGAAGGCGAGCTTGCTCCCGTCGCGGTCAAAGCGCATCCCCCATGCGATCAGCCGCTCGATCTGCTGGGGGCCTTCGCTCACCAGGATTTGCACGGCCTTTTCCCGACACAACCCGTCGCCGGCGCGCAATGTATCATGGAGGTGCAGTCCCACTTCATCGTCCTCACCCAGAGCTGCGGCGATTCCTCCCTGGGCGTATTCTGTACTGGATTCGTAGAGCTCGTCTTTGGTCAAAACCAGGACCTTGCCGGCTGGGGCGAGTTCGAGGGCGGCCCGGGTGCCGGCAATTCCTCCCCCGAGGATAAGGAAATCAACTTGGAAGTCGCTCTTTCCTGACATAGTCCTTCAATGATAGCCTTGCCATTCCGCGCCTGCAACAACTTCAACGGTTCGCCTGTGGTGCATTTTGGTGTAGGGCCCCGATATATCGGGGCATTTTTGAGCTGTGCCGGGCTTTAGAGTCTGTGTGAAAACTCGTGGATTCCCGCTTTCGCGGGAATGACAGGTCGGAATACAGCCCCCAAATCCAGCGCTGTCACCCCCGCGGAAGTGGGGGTCCAGCTTGGCCAATGCCAGACACGAGTTTTCACACAGACTCTAAAGCCCGGCGCTACAAAACCAAACTGCACCGCTACCAACCGCTCGTTTGTGGTCTTTTGATAGAATGCTTAGAAGAAGTGCGGGCAGGTCATTTGGAGGCAAGAAGCCAGGAGTCAGGAGTCTGAGGGCAGCGCGGGGGAGGAAATTCGTATTCAAAATTCATGATTCAACCGGAATTTCCATTTTCAATTTTGGGACAGCCCATAGCATATGCCTGAGCGCCTCTGAATGCAAGCGCCCGGTCGGGTTTTGACCGTTGAGCGACTCGGCCAGCGCGTGAGCCAC
>Ga0182027_10001678_pt1 | contig 36635 bp, 30 predicted proteins | sample 712E1DmetaG_FD_121300 | JGI IMG/M metagenome (GOLD analysis project Ga0182027, IMG submission 121300) | Permafrost microbial communities from Stordalen Mire, Sweden - 712E1D metaG (Illumina Assembly) | ecosystem: Environmental > Terrestrial > Soil > Wetlands > Permafrost | place: Sweden...
CCTTTGGTGAATTCATCCAGGCTTACTTCATCCCAATTGATGCCGAGATCATCACCAATCTCTTTTGCATCCTTTGACGTCAATTTCTTCATGGCACTTAATTTTAGTTACAAAATGGTTCTTGGAATTTCTAAAGTGTAAATATAAATAAACTTTTTTGGTTTTCATACATTACATCGATTGATTTACGACCATAAAAAAAGGTACTGTGTTAAAAAACAAGGAAATTCAAAAATAAAGTTGAACTTTGTTTTTAATGAAGGAGAACCTCGGTCGATTTATCGATTAGATGTTCATCTTGTGTAGGCAGGTCTTTTGATCTGCTTACTTCTTTTCTAAACGTAAGTAAGGGATCTGGCTGCTGATCAATGGCTGGTTCCAGATAATTTTCATTGAAGGTCTCATCTTTTTTCCAAAGGGTATAGAGTAACAGAAGGATCTTTCGTTGAATAGCTGTTGCACCAACCATCTTACTGGCCTTATCAGTGTTGATTCGGATATAGATGGATTTCATTTTAGGGTTGAAGCGAGAAGACACTAAAGATGGAAAGTGCAATGCACCATGGATTCTTGAATTCCCTTTTTTGGATATCTTGGTTTTTCTTCTAATGCTGGTTCCTGAATCTTAACCTGGGGAAACAGGAACCTCTGACCACCTTGTGCCAGTTAAACATGGCCACCGTAATAGTCTGATAATAATTCATTTAAGATGGTAGATTAACTTCGGTCCTGGGTGGTCAATCTAACCGGTTTATCCACCTTACTGAGCAGGAACAGCTTTTGATTTAAAACCCAGAACCCACGCAATTACAGCACCGGCAATTCCCACAACGACAGTATTGGCAATGACATCCACAACCGTCGTACTTACGGAAAACATATTCATTGAAGCCAGAAAATACAAATCATAAGAAAGAGCCAGTAAAAAGCCAAGGAGCATACCTGCAGTCAGTCCCTTGAAAAAACCTTCAAATTTTGCCCAACGTTGGAAAATAAAGGTTATTAAAAACGCCATTACCAATTCGGATAAAAAAATCAGGATAATAAAGGATCCTGTATTCATGTCCTTCATCAGACCTTCGTAATGTGTTGTGTGGGAATTCATAAAATTCGCCAGTAAAAGGCCGTAAATCAGCCACCCAAGCAAGAACTGTACGACAGATCCTGCGAGCGTTGCAAGAATGAATTTCTTGATCATAGGAATTGATTTTAAGGTTAATACTGTAGTAAAAATAATAAAAATTATCTATTACACTTAATTTTCCCGTGAGGGCTTTCATTGCCATTGGGATGAGGTGATCAGATTAAATCGGCCAAAGGGGGGGGGCGGTCGGGTCAGCTTGTCCCTATCTCGTCACATTCCATGATTTTTTCGCAAATAAGCCCCGCCACATAGGCTGACAGCTTTTTGTGGGGCAGGGAAACGCTTCCGAAACATACAATCGGGAGTATCCACTCGAGCAGGGCAATATAGTAAGGAACAATAGAAATTTCTCCGGAAGTACATTCAATGGCGTACTTTCTCATTTTCAGAGTCAATGCCAGATTTCGCTTCATGACATCCGGGGATTTCCCCTTCCATCTGTGTTCAGGTACTTGATCTAAACGGACCGTGTTGTAAAAATCTGTGGTAAATTCGATCATCTCTTTAAGGTCATCCTGGGTTTCCAACGGGGCATGCTCGATCATGAAGATGGCTTCAAGACGGGCAAAATCAGACACGACCGAGCGAGGCCGCGTCTCCGAGAAATCAATCAGGTAGACATTCATCTCCCCGTCAAGTAAAATATTCTGCATGTTCAAATCGCCATGACATATGGAAGTATAATAATCGATTGAGTGGTCACGCCTGAACGAATACTCGTTTTTGAGAAACCAATACGGATTGATCCGTTTCTGACCTGTTTCTTCAATCCTCATATATTTATCATCCGAAGGGAGGGAAAAAAGATCAGCAGCCGTTTCACATAGAGTTGAAAAGAATGTAAAGGTCGGATCATGATCACGATAGGGATAGATTTTTTCTTTCACCGGCTGACCATACCATGGTTTCAGAATCCGGAGAAATATTTTATCAAAAAGCGGTTCAAGTTCTTCAGCCGGCCATGTATTAAAATAATGGGTCAGCCATTTCAGTTGGGTCTGTTCCCCTCCGATTCCTACAAAATTATAACGGAGAGCCCCGGTATCACAAAAGAATGCCGTTCCCAGGACCATAGCGCTATTGTTCATAATATATGGCAGGGAAAAACGCTGACAGCGGTCTGCTTCCCGGGAGATCAGGTTACGGTTGGCTATCTTCAGAACCGTGGGTCTCAGTTTGCGGCCATGATGGTCATAGGACTCCACCTGAAAGGTCTGTGCTGAATATCCTCCATGAAGCTGTTTCACAACCACCCTGGCTGAATCATTGTACAACCTCCTGGTTAAAAAACTTTTGTAGGATTCGAAAACAAAATCATCCTTGGTTTCAACTTTGATACGTTGGGATGTTGCATCAATCAAAACATCTGAATAACACAGAAAAACAATAGGTTTGGATAGGTTTTCAGAAAGATCTGTAAGCGTCACCCCTTCGATATTTTCAATCGTTAATGTACGATTGGCAAAATCCAGGAAAGACTCATCGGAAAATAAATCCGTCAGCTGATTTAAAAGGAACCTGGCTCCCAAAATTTGGTTACTGTTTCCGGTTACCTGGATATTCCGGGATAATTCTGCCGGAATAGAAGGATGTATCAGGGTAGGATCTTGCTGATCCAAAATGCATTCCAGGGAGATAGAAGGTGCTGAATCATTGAAATCAACAACCACTATGGCGTGCAGTTTTCCAGGATCATCCGGAAGCGGGAGTTGTATACAATCATCCAGCAACTGTCCCAGAGAAATGCCTGAAGGTGTTATCAACTTTACCCGGCTTCCCGGATCCCGGCCAAAGGAAAGAGCCCATCGAAGAAAAATCCCCCCACTTGACGGATCTTTAAGTACCCTGAATTCCGGAGGTGATTTCGGGTCAAATGGGATAAAACCGGAACAATTACCGATGGTAATAAACGACCCCTGGTTTTCTTCATCTTCGGCCAAAGATTCTGCCGGAGAACCCATTCCTATCGATATGATCAGTTCATTATAGCCGACAATCTCTTTGTTTTGCCAGTTTAATGCAGGTTGATTCTTTGTTTCAAGCTGATCAAGTTGATAAAAGTTGTTACCTGCTTTTATTTCTGAACTTTGAGAAGCCTTCATTTTCAACCGGATGATTTCATCATGAGTAGCTCCCATGTCCTTAAATATGCGAAAGATCGTATGTAACCCGGCCATCTCAAGAACCTGGAACACTTCGCCCGACAAGCCTGTAAGCATCAGGATTCCACCTTTTTCACCTATTTTTTTTGCCGCTACCAATAGCGAACGTATCCCGGTGCTTGAAAGATAGTTACAGTTGGTAAAATCGATAACAAGGTATTCCTCCTTCTCAAGCAATACCAGTAGCTTTTCAAGAAAAAAGTTGCTGTTTATCGTATCGAGCCGGCCTTCCGGAATTACACAAGTTACAACTCCATCGTTTATTATGGAAATGTTAATCATATCTCATAAATATTTGCATAGTTGATCCGGATTATCAGATATTCAGTTAATTGGCCGGTGCTGCAGCTATTCTTCTGGCAAGATATTAACTTTCCCGGACGATCGATGCCTAGATCCTTATTGAATTTTTCTACGGGTAAAGTTAAAATAATTCAGGTATGGTAAGGAAAGCTGAATTTCAAAAAAAAGACTCTTATGAGTTTTCACAGCGAGATTCACCTGATTCTTAACAATAATTTAAATTGCATTGGTTACACAATGTTTTTTTTCATGGTCAGTCTATTCTTGTTATCCGACCGGATATAAGTGATATCATCCATTATTTTACGGACAAAGTGTATTCCAAGTCCTCCAATCTTCCGTTCATCCAGGGATAAATCAGTATCAGGTTTTGCATATAATAAAGGGTTGAATTCCTTTCCGTCGTCTTCAATTTGAATCTGCACTATTTTATCATGATAGGAGAGGTGAATATTAATTTCATGTTCATTCGTGTCATCATATCCATAAAAGATAATATTTGTGATTAATTCTTCAAGTACCAGGTTGAGGTTCAGCGTAGCATTCATGGGGATATCCCATTTCCCTGATATGCTTTCCAGAGCATTAGCAAGGATTTCCAATTGATCCAAACGATTGCTGATGGTTATTTTTTTTTCGTCCATGAAGAAAAATAATCCTGTTTTAACCCAGATACTTTAAAGAAAGGAGAGTAATATCATCCGATTGAGGGACATCATGTGTATAAAGGGATACATCATCAACGATGGTATTTATAATACCCCTGGCAGTCAGGCCATTCATTGAAGAAAGCAGGTTTTCCAGGCGTTCATCACCATAAACTACATCCTTGTTGTTAAATGCTTCTGTTACCCCATCCGTAAAAAGTAAGATCCCTTCATTGGGATGTAATATGATTTTCTTTGAATTATAAGGTTGGTCATCAAAACATCCAAGGAGCAGATCACCCGTTGACTCCAGTTTCCGGACCAAACTGCCGTCGTTTTTCAGGATATAGGGTGGATTATGACCAGCGTTGGCGTATTCCAGTTCGCCGGTTTTCATATTCAAAACACCATAGAAAACAGAAACGAACATACAAGAGACGCTTTCATTGCAGAGGAGGTTATTCACATAATGAAGACATTCGCCGGGAGGTGCTCCATTCAGCCCGGTAGCGCGGATCAGCGTGCGGCTTACTGCCATAAAAATTGCAGCAGGAATTCCTTTACCCGAAACATCCCCGATAACAAACCCCAAACGGTTATTATCAATCATGAAAAAATCGTAAAAATCCCCTCCGACTTCTTTTGCAGCGGTCATGGATGCATAAATGTCAAAATCCTTGCGGCCAGGGAAAGGTGGAAATGCCTTGGGAAGAATGCCTTGCTGAATATCGCGGGCAACACTCAGGTCCTGCTTAATGGAAATCAACTGATCGTGTTCCTTCATCGATCTATGTTGCTGCCCGATTTCCTCGAGTGTTTTTTGTATTGTGATCTCAAGGTCCTCGAAATTGATCGGCTTGGTAAGGAAGTCGAAAGCACCGCGGTTCATCGCCGTGCGTATATTCTCCATGTCGCCATATGCTGAGATGATGACTGTTTTAAGAGAAGGTTGTTTCAGCTCTTTTAACTTCAGAAGAAGCGTGAGTCCGTCCATTTCGGGCATATTAATATCGGATAGTATAACCCCGATATTTGGATATTCTATCAGCTTTGATAAAGCTTCCAGACCGTTATGGGCAAATACAAAATCTAATTCTTCATTCCGGATTTGGTGACGGAACTTTTGCCGGATTAAAGGTTCAAGATCTACCTCGTCGTCCACTACCATGATCTTAATATTCTTTTCGGTGTCCATTTATTTTGTTCTTTATAAGTTACTTATTTAACCTAAACCAGGTTCATTGGAATTGTAATCCGAAATTCGGCATATTCACCTTCCTTTGATACCACTTTCATTTCGCCATGATGTTCCTGTACCACGATATCATAACTTAATGAAAGTCCTAACCCGGTACCTTGTCCTGCCGGCTTGGTCGTGAAGAAGGGATTAAAAATCTTATCCAGAATATCCTGGGGGATGCCTTTCCCGTTGTCACGTATGCGAATTTCCACTTTATTGTCCAGTTTTTTGGTACTGACTTCAAGCAATGGGAAATAAGCGTCCTTTAATTCCTTTTTCTTCAGATTTGTCGAATAACAGGCATTATTAATGGTGTTAAGGAATACCCTGCTCAGGTTTTGCGGGACAACATTAATCATGCCGATAGAATCATCATAGCTGGTCTCAATTTTAATATTGAAACCTGTATCCTGAGCGCGCATTCCATGATAACTCAGGTTGATGTACTCGGCAAGCAAGGCATTAATATCTGTTGGTTGTTTATCACCGGCTTTCCCTCTTGAATGGAGCAACATGCCCCTTACAATACTGTCGGCCCGCTTGCCGTGATCGTTTATTTTCTGTGCATTCGAGCGGATGTCGTCGGTAAGATTGAACAGATATTCTTTGTCTTTTTCTGAAATCTTGTCCGAGAGTTTATTCAGTTCCTCGTTGAGTTCTTTGGTGAGGTCAACTGTGAGTTCAGCGAAATTGTTCACAAAATTTAAGGGGTTCTTTATTTCATGGGCAATTCCTGCTGTAAGCTGACCTAGTGAAGCCATTTTTTCTGATTGTACAAGCTGGACCTGTGCAGCCTTAAGGTCATTGTTTGCCTTGTTGATTTTTTCGTATGCAAGCGCATTTTCAAAAGCAATAGCAGTATAGTTAGCCAGGTTATTGAGCATATCCAACTGGTATTGGGTATAAGCATTTTTCCTGAAACTCTGTGCCGAGATCACACCCAGGACCCGGTTTTCGATCATCATGGGAAGATAGATCAAAGATTCGACGGTCTCTCCTACTTTTGGCTTGGCACGGCCGGGAACGTATTTCATGTATTCGTTTTCAACATCGTTCATGAAGACAGGGCGGGCATTCTCAACGCACCAGACTGCAAACCGGTTTTTCTCATCCATCGATATTTCGAAAGATGGAAGTTTTTCCCCTTTCTCTATCGAAAGGTTGCATTCCAGTTTGCGCTCTTTCTCATTGTAGACCATGATCAGGAAACTGTCAGTATTAAGCAGGGAATTCGCATTTTCGTATAAGGTGTTCTGGATGTCTTCAATCTTTAATTTAGAAGTTATTTTTTTACCGATCTCACTCAATATTTTCACATTGTTAAAAGCAGAATCCAGTTCCTTGTTTTTATCTTTCAATTCAACGGTGCGGTCATTTACTTTTTGTTCCAGGGTGCGGTTGTATTCTTCCAGCTTTTCATTGGATATTCTAAGTTTTTCTGAAGCATCCTTAAGGTCATTAATAGTGGCAGCCAATGCATTTTGCATGTAAATAAAAGAAGCATTCAGTTTCCCTATTTCGTCATTTGATTTTATTTTGGGCAACTGAACGGCGAAATCGCCCTGTGCAAATTTTCCGGCAGCCTGGGTCAGTCCTCTCAATGAACCGGTGATGGACCTGGAAATAAATACAATAACCAATAAAATGATAAGTAATCCCCCGACAGCAAAAAAGGATATATTTATGAAAAGCCGGTTAACATCTGCCATGAATTCATCAACCGGGAACACAATACCGATTGACCACCTGTTTGTTGTAATCGGCGCATAAGCAATCCAGCTTAGTTTACCGGTTTTTAAATTCCGGTATTCAAACTCTGCAAAGCTTTTTTTCCCTTGAATCATGTTCCGGCCTATCTTCCTTAGTTCCGGTGATTGCTGTTCATCAGCGATGCTGAAGATAGTTTCATTCATGATGCATTTCTTTATCGGATGGGTCACGATGGTTCCATTCGACGATATCATAAAACCATAACCAGTCTTGCATATCTTTATCGAATTCATGTATTCCTGTAACCAATCCAGTGAAATGTCTGCTGTCAGGATACCCACAAATTGTTTATGCCCATGATTATCCCTGTAAATCGGCACTGAATAGGTGGTCATGACTAAACCTCCACCGCCTTCATCATGATAGGGTTCACTCCACAGCGGCCGGTTTAATTCTTTAGGAATCTGATACCAGTCCAATGTGAAATAGTCATATTCATCGTTTCCAAGGTATTTGGAGTCAATTTTACCGGATTTCCGGTAGAAATATGGAGAATAATATTTTTGACCCGCATCAAAATAAAAGGGCTCAAATGCCAGAGCTGCACCGAAAATTTCAGAATTATTTTCAACCTCCTGACGTAAAATCTTTGATAATTCCTTCTTCGAAAAATCAGATAATTCAATAATTTTCGAATAGTTGTCTGTTATTTTCTGAACCGAGCTTAAGACTTTCTCCACTTTAAGAACAGCTGCGATAGTTATGCTTTCGGCATTTAATTTCAGGTTTTTTTCTAAAATTCTTTTGGAGATATAATAATTATAAAGAAAAATGATGCAAAAAATAACGGCAATACTTGTGAAAATATAGAGGATCAACTTAAACGCCAATCCTTTCTCTCGCAGTTGATATTTCATTAGTGGGGAATTGTCGGGTTCCTATAGATTAATTTTCATCGATTAATTGCAGGATGGTAAAAATTCTTAAAAGCAGGAATTTGCTTTATTAAATCACTTTCTTTCAACACATTGCAGGCAAACAGAAAATCTTTTTCTGAAAGTACAGTGTTCGGCCTTGTTTTTCCTTTTGGTATATATAAATCCTTATACCGGGCAAGCATCCACCGCTGATGAACACGGTTCATTGGCAGCCCCTGTTGTTGTCCATATTTCACAACAATGTCTATAGCTTTTTGGGGATTATTGAACGCAAACTCCCAACCTTCAAGAGTGGCCTGAATGAATTCGCGGCACAGCACAGAATCATTTTTCATCTTATCCGATAAACAATAAATGCCATCTTCCAGGAAATTTAAACCATAATCAGCAAAGAAAAAAGTGTTCAATTCATCGGGATTGAAACCCGAATTGATAATGGAATGATATTCATCAAACCAATTTGCATTTGTAATTTCTACACCGTCCAGCAGGAACAGGTTATTGGTGCTTCCTATCGGGACGATCTTGACATCAAGATGATATTTTTTGAATAATGTTTTGGGTTGAAGTTCGAAACCGCTCCATATACCTGCTCTTTTGCCATTCATATCCTGTAAGGTCCTGATCCCACTTTTCTTTTTTGTGACTAACATTAAAGACGAACGGGAAGATAACTGGGCAATATTTATTATGTCTACTCCTGATGCTTTTAACTGGATGGCATTTACCAGCCAAAGAGTTGCAAAATCCGCCTTACCATCTTTAATTAAATCAGTGGAGGTAATGAATGGTTGATATGGGATGATCCGAAGCCTGATCCCGTGTTTCTTATAAATACCTGTTTCCTCGGCAACGTAATACCCGGCAAACTGAGCGTTGGCGACCCAATAAGGTAATAAAGTAACCTCCCGGAGCTGAACGTTGCTGTTAGATTTACCCACTCCGGTTTTTACTTTATTCACTGCTTCGTTATTTATTCTGCCATGACATCCAATCAAAAGAATGAATATGGAAAAATAAATAATCGCTTTGAAAAAAGGGTTTTTAAGGGACGGAAGAATTAGAGAAGAAATCATTGATCACTGAATTAATTACCAGTATAAAAATTCAATCTGTCGGTTGAGTGCCTCCGAATTGTAAAAATAAATAATACAACGCAGATGTTGCCTTAATTTTTAAAAATAAATGTTAAGTTCACTCCGAAAAGGATATAAAATCCGTCTCTTTTGGGCTAAAGTCCAGTTAATTAACTGTTTGCCTTGGGGGGTGAGTAAAAAATACTTTTTAGTCAACCCCTTATTGAAATCCAGCGGCAATTTATTGATAAATTTTTAGATGACAACAGAAAAAGAATACATGATTAAATTAGCAATGATTTTGCTGATGTTTTACAGAATTGAAAAATAAAATCAAGACAGTTTCTCAATATTTATCATTTGTCGTCTTTGTTTCGGACTAAAAATGTTTATTTCAGAAAAGTTATCTGATTTAAAAAAAATCCTTAATTTCGCATAGTTCATTAACGGATTGTACAGACAAATCTTCAAACGACTTTATGAAAGCATTAACCCAAATCCAGTCTGGCGTTGCACTGGTTGCTCTCTTCCTTGTCATCGCCCTCTCAGGTTGCAACAACGCAACGAATAATAATCAAAAGGCAAATGCTGCAGCAGCCGACACCATCAAAAAGGAGGTAACCCTGAATCCCGAATTAAAAACCATTCTTTACTCCTTTCCAACTCCTTTCGCTGTAACAACAATGCTTGAAAAAGCTAAAGCCGGTTTTGTTTTCGACATTACCAACCCACCGGCGAATGTTGGTAAATATACCACGGAAATGAGCAAATCACTAAACCTTGGGGTTTACAGTGCAGATCTTTGTTATTCTGCAACCTATAACCGTACTGATGAAACCAATAAATTTCTGGCATGTACCAATAAATTGGCTGACGAATTGGGTATTGCAGGTGTTTATGACAAATCACTGCTTGAAAGAATAAAAAAGTACAACAACAATAAAGATTCCCTGGTTGGCTTGATCAGTAAAGTTTTGTCCCAATCCAACGATTTTCTCACCAAAAACAACCGGAACCAGGTTTCCGTGTTGATTGCTGCCGGTGGATTTGCTGAAGGATTATACCTGGCAGCCAGTCTCGGAGAGATGGCAAAAGATAATACTAAAATTATGGCAGTCATTGCAGGCCTGAAAGATAATCACATGAAACTGCTGACCATTCTTGAAGCTTATAGATCTGATGAGAATATAGAGCGGGTAGCTGATGAGATTCTAAAACTGAAACCAATCTGGGACAGCTATAACATTGAATCCGGAAAAAAGATACCACAACAAAAAGCTACTGAGATCAGTAAACTGACTGAAAGCGTAAGACTGGCATTTATAAAATAATCTTTAAAAGTCCAACATACCCTGACAGGGAACAAGACTTTGTCATCGTGGAATCTGAAACCGCTTTTCCTGAAAGGCGGTTTTTTTTATAGGGTGCGTGTATGAAGAACAAATATTATGTAAGTTTGAGTTAAGAAAATCCCACTACTATGTCTGAACCTATACTGATGGCATTGGTACAGCTTTTTGCCATCGTCGCTGCGTCTGTAAAACAACAGGTTTCCGATAACACCCGAAAAATCCTCGAATCCTATCTCCAGCAACACCTCAACAATCAGGAACTTAATGAATACCTTAAGCTTTTTGATGAACTGATGTTTTTTCATCAGCCGGATGAAACAGAAGTCCAGGACTCCGATGTGTCAGAAAAGATTAAATCCATCTGCCTGAAAATTCAGAAACAGCTTACTTCACTTGACCGTTTGATTGTTTTTATCAAATTCCTTGAATTCATGGATGAACTTGCAAGGAACACTGATGGAACAGCGGTAGTGGAAAGCGACCTGGCTGACAGATACATCCAGGTATTTAAAAATGTTTTTAATCCACCGGAACAGGAATTTCTCGATCAACGTGCTTTTATTGCCAATCCTTTTTCAGGGGAGTTGAATAAGGAACACCTTCTGGTAATCGATTCCGGAACCAACCCTGAACGCAGTCCGGTCAAACACCTTCAGCGTGAACATCTTGACGGACAGATTCTGATTCTCTACGTTCCATCGGTGAGAACGATGATCTGCCGGTACCTCGGGAAAGATGAGATTTATCTGAATGGTCACAATGTACCTCCCCTCCGGTCATTCGTTTTTACCAATGGTGCCATCCTGAAAAACCTTAAGATCAGTCCGGTTTACTATGCCGATGTAGCCGGCCAATTCCTGCATTCAAAGGCGAAAGTCAACATTGATTTTACAGCCCGGGAAATTGAATACCGCTTTAAGAACAGCGCCAATGGTATCCACCCTTTCAGTTTTACAGCCAATTCGGGCGAACTCATCGGCGTTATGGGCGGAAGTGGCGTCGGGAAATCGACCTTGCTCAATGTCCTGAATGGTACCCTGAAACTTAACAATGGACAAATTCTGATCAATGGGTATGACCTGGACAAGGATAAGGAAAAACTGCAGGGGCTGATCGGTTTTGTGCCACAGGATGACCTGCTTATCGAAGAACTGACTGTTTTTCAGAATCTTTATTACAACGCCAAACTCTGCTTCCGGGATTTTACAGAGAATAAGCTGATCCGGTCCGTGATGCATGTATTGATAGATATCGATCTGATTGGTATAAAGAACCTGACGGTCGGCGATCCGATCAATAAATACATCAGCGGGGGCCAGCGAAAACGGCTGAATATAGCGCTTGAACTGATCCGGGAACCCTCTGTTCTTTTTGCGGATGAACCCACCAGCGGGCTTTCTTCAATGGATTCGGAGATGGTGATGCTCCTGCTGAAGGAACAGACACTGAAAGGAAGGCTGGTCATCGTCAACATTCATCAGCCTTCATCAGATATTTATAAGCTTTTTGACAAGCTGCTCATTATGGACAAAGGTGGGTATCCTATCTATTATGGTAATCCCATCGATGCCCTCACCTATTTTAAATCGGTCAGCAGCCATGTGAATCCCGATGAAAGCGAATGTCAGACCTGTGGCTATGTAAACCCCGAGCAATTGCTGCAAATCACCGAAGCAAAAATTGTCAATGAATATGGACGGCTTACCGGCAATCGAAAAACCACAGCCAAAGAGTGGTATGGGATGTTCAGACAACATATTCAACCGAAACTTGAACTCAGGAAGGAGAAAAGTGAAGTCCCAAAAAGCTATTTCAAAATCCCGGGAATATTAAAGCAATTCAGCATCTTCAGCATCAGGAACCTGCTGACCAAGATCACCAATCGTCAGTACATGCTGATCAACCTGTTTGAAGCCCCTTTCCTGGCGGCCATATTAGCGTACCTTACCCGTTATAAGTTTGGAGAACATTATATTTTCAGTGACAACCGGAACCTGGTTCCTTACCTGTTTATGAGCGTTGTGGTTTCATTATTCCTGGGAATGATGGTCAGCGCAGAAGAGCTTATCAAAGACCGGCGGATTCTTAAACGCGAAGCCTTCCTCCACCTGAGCAGGTTCAGTTATCTCAACTCAAAAATTATCCTTCTCTTTTCCCTGTCTGCAGTTCAATCATTGTTATATGTGCTGGCAGGGAACCTGATCCTTGGAATACATGGCATGACCTTCCCTTACTGGCTGATCCTGTTTGCCACCTCCTGTTTTGCTAACATCGTGGGATTAAACATTTCAGCCGGACTCAACTCGGTGGTGGCCATTTATATACTCATCCCTTTCATCCTGGTACCACAACTTCTGTTGAGTGGCACGATCGTCGCCTTCGACAACCTCAATCCCGACATCGCCTCGCAGGAAAATGTTCCACTGGTTGGCAACCTGATGACTTCGCGGTGGACCTTTGAAGCCCTCGCCGTAGAGCAATTCAGCAACAATGAATATGAAAAGATATTCTATCCATATGATAAAGAATTATCACGCTACTCCTATATCACTGCCTACGTGATTCCGACCCTTAGATCAGAGCTCGACGAATGCCAGCACAATCTTTTTAAACATGTGGAGCCGGAAAAAACTTCCAGTTACCTGACCATACTGAAAAACGAGATTCCCTTCTTGCAGAAAGAGGCTGGTTTTGCTTCGTTACCTTATATCAATGGATTAACTGAAAAACTGTTGAATGATTCTATCGTTCAGAATACAAAATCTTACCTCGACTCGTTAAGCAGGGTTTACTCCTCCCGGTTGAGTGAGGTGACAGCCAGGCGAGACATTGCCTACGAAAAACTCAGATCACGGTTGGGGGATAATGGCGTATATCATTTTAAACAAGCCTATTATAATGAGAATCTCGCCGACCTGATCATGAATAAAAATGCTGAAAATAAAATTATTGCAGAAAAAGGGAAATTAATTCAGAAGAAAGATCCCATCTTTATGGAACCGGCATCACATGACGGGAGAGCTCATTTTTATGCTCCTATAAAAATAATCGGATCATGGAAAATCAACACCTTCTGGTTCAATTTTTTCATCATCTGGCTGATGTCATTCGTGCTCTATTTAACCCTCTTGCATGATACCCTGCGTAAAACAATCGGGGTTTTCATGCGGATAAAATTCAGGAAAAATCCTTAGAAAGAGACAATTGCCATTATTCCTTTTTCAGGGAGAATCAAAGAAGATTCTATTCTGGCCAACCGGTTTTGATGGTTCCGTCTTTTATTCCGGCTGAAATACCTGCGAGTGCTGATTTTATACTATCCGGAATCATGACATCATAATCATGAAACGGTGACATGCCTATTTCATTATTGTTCAAATTGCCGTGAATTACACTTCCTCCGGGGAAAATATGATTGTAGTATTTAGATAAGATATCATAAACCATGACATCAAGCATTTTCATGCACGAGGTTAATAATACCGGAGCAACCGGCGGAATTGAAAAGTACTGATCCACATCTACTCCAATAGCCCATTTCCCGGCCTCTTTCACCTTATAGAGTGCGCCATTCCCCGTTTTTCCTGCAAAGGCAAAAACAATTGAAGCGTTTTGTTGCAACAAGCTGTCGGCAAGCTTTGCCCCCTGAAGGGTGTCGGAAAAGGAGCTTGCATAATAGCCCAGTGAACCAACATTTTTATTATACATGTTATTGAAATAGGCAATTCCGTTGGAATAACTCACCGAGAACTGGCGGATTTCAGGTATCTCTGGCCCAGCAACAAAGCCCGCAACCGGATTTGAATAGTTTTGCTTGTATGCCCACCAGGCAGCCAGAAACCCACAGGGGAATGAAGCCTGATCAACATCAAACACGGCACAAAGCAAATTGGAAGGTGGTGATGTCATAGAATAATCAATGATCACAAAATCAGTTCCGGGATTAGTATTGGCTGCATTTACGGTCGATTGTGCGGCATCAAATCCGGCGGTGATGATCAAATCAAAACCATGGGTCAGAAAATGCTGAATTCCCAGGGAAAAATCAGCGACTGTTTTGCTTTCATAGGTCTCGCATATGACTGGTAAATCCTTTGCCACCTTCTTAAGGCCTGCCAGAATGTTCTGGTTGAATCCGGCATCAGAAAATCCCCCCAATCCTCCGACAAGACCGATTTTCAACACTGGTTGAGGCTCAGTACCTGACATCTTCGAACACGAAGATGAAATGAATATAAGTATAAACAAGACACAGCCAGACACCACTGGTAACTTATTCATATTTAATATATTAGTTATTTATAAACCTCATTCCACCATTTCGCTTCGTGTGTAAATACTTTACAATTTTAATGATACCATGAACTGGTCATGCGGAAGCATCGGGCCATAGGCTCTTGAATATCCAAAAGAGAGGGTTGATTTGAGCAAAGAGAATAAAACAATTTCAAAATCAAGCTGAACCCCGGACGAAAAGAAATTCTGCTGAGGCTGGTCGTTGGCAATATTGGTAAAAAGGCCCTGGCCGAACAAAGTAAACCGGGCATAGGTTGAATAAAAACTCTTCATCCCGAAACGTTTGAACCGGATGGGTTTAAAATTAACCTCGGTCGAAATTTTCCCATAGTTCAGTGCTGAAATTTCATCGATCTCAACACCTGGAAAACTTGACATTTCCCGGTATTGCTGAGCCGAACGATAATCAAGATAGTTATTTCCAAATCCTCCAAAATAAAAATAAGAGTTTGTTTTATTTGATTCTCCAAACGATTGCCCGATCGATGTTCTGAACCATAATGAAGTGTTCCTTAATGGAAGTAAAAATCCCAGGTCGAAATTGTTAATCAATTGAGGATAAAAGGACTCCTTTGCAAAACTGGTATAAGCATATACATTCCAGTCATAACCTTGCTCCGGTTCAATGGCACCAAGTGATTTTCGCAGGTAACTCTTATGAAAATTGAGACTCCCGACATACAAATTACGGTAATCGGAGGCAATATTCTGGTAAAATGGTAAGGTCTCCAGGTCGCCATAAGCAGTGAGTTTAATATAAAAGTCGGTTTTCCCGGGTGAAAAACGGTTAATCAGTTTATAATACTTTGCTGACAAGGAGTAGCCTGCCCTGCTGAACTTGGTCGGGCCAAACAGGTCATAAAAATCAGCATAGTTATAAGTTCCTGTAAAGGTCCAGCTCCAGTAATTGTATTCAGCTGAAAAATGGACGGTTTGTTTGAGTGGCAGGTTAGGCTGTGGTGAAAAAGAGAGTTTGAGCGTGAGAGAATTCAGACCCATCGGATCCATGAAATTGAGCCGGTATCCGGCAGCAACGTAATCTTTATATCCCTGGAGTATAGGATATACGCTGGCCAGCCTGAGTTCATGGATCGGACGATAACGCTTCTCAGACACTTTCAGAGAGTCAAGATTTATTTTTGATGGAGGAGGTAATGTCCAGCTTTCAATATCCGGATTTTGCTTGTAAATCTGTTGGCCAAGGAATTCAATTGGAGATACATCGGCGACAGTGTCAATTTTCATCATTACGGCCACCATGCCCTTATACGTATATTTAAACGCCAGCATTGAATCGGCCGAAACCGGTAAAGGTCTGAAAAATCCATTTTCGGCATTGGTAAGGATCTGCGCTTTATGGGTATCAATGGAGATGCGGAAAACATTTGAAACCCCTGTATAATAAGAAGTTCCATAGAGATATTTTCCATCCGGCGAAAAAACGAAATTGGCAGCCGGGTTATCCTCAAATTCATAGATTTCCGTATAATCTGTTTTTCCGGTCAGCAGGTCAGCAATGCGGAAAATAACCAATCTCTGCCTCCCTGTTACATCCGAAAGTGTTGCAGAAAGTAAACTACCATCTGATGAAATGGCGGGATCTGACAGATCCTTGCCAAATGGAAGGGTAAATATCGTTTGGTACTTCTTATAGGGAGGCATGAACCGCACAAGGTTCGATCGCCCGCTCATACTCTGAATACCCCAGAGGGCATGGTTTTTAGGATCAAAAACGAGATTTCCGCAACGCGTGTATTTCATAAGATTCTGCGTCTTCCCTGTTTTCACGTCGATTGACTGGAGCCCACGCCAATCGTTATTATGTGTTGAAACGAAAATCGTTTTAGATGAATCGTCATAGGCCATACTGGTTACATAAAACAGGCCCGGACTGGGCACGGGGGCAAGCCGTTTCATCTTACCCGTAGCAATATCAATGCTAGCAATGTGAGCCAGTTTGCCAGGATAATTAACGGCAACCAATATATTATGTGATGCCGGATCATAATACTGGCGCGAAACAGATCCCAGTGGCTCCTTCGTAATATTCCGGTATTTCGTTACCGGATACTTGCTGATCGTCTTTAAATTATTATTTTGAAATTCGTGCTCCCATTTGATCCATTGATCCCATTCATGCTGAATCGGAACTCCATATACATGTTTAAACTGGGAAGCATAAAAGCGTCTGCTTGTATCGGTTCTAGAATAAAAAGTCTTCAGTTTCGGGATACCATATTTATAGGCCAGGTAGCTTACGAAACGTGTACCGTAAAGATAGGAATTCACACCTACCTGGAAATCGATCGTTGTCCCTTCTGTTTCAAGTCCGATCACATTATAGAAAAATGCATTGTCATGCACCATCGTGCGGAACACCATTTCATCGTATCCACCCATTACACGGCCGACACCGCCCGACATCCAGGTTTCCATAAAAACTGCGATTCCTTCATGATACCACCTGGGAGAGTACCAACGGGGTGTGGTAAAATAACTGTAGACCATTGAAAACGGATCGCGGTTATCGGCAAACACCTTGCCTCCGACAATTGTCCTCAGAATTTTATCGGATTTCGAAGCTTTGTCGCACATTACCTGGTGCGTGAGTTCATGGCTCATCAGCCATTGCATCCGTTCATTGGAAGGGACAACTGAAAAGGTGTATTCAAAAGGCGAAACGCCAATGTTCAGAAAGTTCCAGGGGATGACCATGGTTCCGCCATTTCCGATGTCGGAAAAATCGTTGAACAGGATGTTGGTCACACCGCTTGGCGTATAACCCCAGAATCGCTTGTGGAAAGCCAGTGCATTTTCGAATGACCGCACGGTATGCGGAACGAGGTAGGAGGTGTTTTTATCCAAAAAAACCAACCTTACATTTTTTGTTTCAAATTTCTGGATGTTGATCTTTTGCTGAGCAGAAAGAAAAAATGGAGCAGACAGTAGCAGAAAGAGCGAAACAACCTGAAAAAATCGAGGTGTAATACGGAAATTTCTTAACATAGTAGTTAAAATCAGTATCGTTGTTCCAAATTTAAACAAAAATGAAACCTGCGTTACATCCGCAATAAAAAATAGAACCGGAAGATTTTTCTTCAGGGCAGAAAAAAATGGATGGAATCCAGCCGGGATCAATCATTCGCCGGTGTTTGATCCGGAATATATTTCATTGGATCGATTCCTAAGGGTAGGTAGAGATTTTTTTTCTCTTTTAATTTCCTTGCGGTGGTGTGGCATACAATCCCATACTGCCAAGCTGACCCACCATATTTATAAATTCCGAGCTGTAGACGACATTAAGTGCCTGTTGGCTGTTGAGAAAACTGTTTAACTGCGGGCTCGATGCGATCACTCCCAAATCACCCTGATGCGAGTTAACAAGGCTTTTCAGATCGATGTTTGCCTGATACAAATTCAGGGTATGGGATGAAAAAACAGCTACACCGGCAAGGTTTCCCAGTGCCGGGGTGCCTTGTAATAAGGCTGTGATCTGGGAAGATGATAAGACCCTTTGAAGCTCCGGTTTATTTCCCACAAGGAATTGCAGGTTGGCTTTATCGTACACCATTACACTTCCCACCATATTGCCAAGGTTTTGTCTTGAATTAACAACTCCCAGCTGCATAGCCGGGATAATTACTCCAAGCTGGGTACTGGAGCCAAATGCCATCACATTACTGCCTATATAATTCGCCAGTTTGTCCTGGCTCATAAATGCATTTAAATTATTCTGGCTGTATAGGCTCAACTGTTCTTTACCGAGTACAATAAGGTTTAATGCCGACTGGGAAGAAAGTGCATAGCATAGCAGTTGGGAGCATAGGGGTTTATCCTGGATCATTCCGGCAAGTTGGACACCCTGGAGCAACAACTGGTCGCGGATTGATTTCAGGTTTGTCAACTCGGTTTTTTTCGTTCTCAGTGTCTTGTCCGACAGCATGAAATTGTCCATGCTCCTGAGTGCCAGGTTGAGAACGGAATCTTTTTCATTCAGGTTGTTTACGTAAATACCGAAATCACGGAGACTCTTTTCCACATCGGCTGATTCATCCGAGTTATCTTTTAAATAGAAAGCCGTAAGCATCCGCACGGTAGTAGCCAGGGTTTTATTGTTATTCCTGATAAAATCGGAATAATCCTTCAAGGCCGATACCGATGCACATCTTTTGGGGTCGCTGCAAATTCCCTCCGATCTATAGTTGTGGACACAGGAATCAATATTATTACTAAGATCCTGGGTAAAGAGCGAAAAATATATCAGCCCCTGGATCATACTCTTTAACCGGCCGGTATCGGCAACCAATTCGCTCCGAAGCAGAACGTCTTTTTCGGTCATCTGCTGTTTATGATATTTATCAGCCTTACCAAAGGTTCCGGAAGTCAAACCTTTGAATAATGTCGGGTAAAATAATGAAATTCCTACGATCAGGATGGCAATGATCACCACAATCCCGATGATCACCTTAACTTGCTTTTTCATATCTCTATTTGTTAGTGTTATTATTTGTTGACTTGCACTGAATTATGATATACCGGTGAATCGTTCTGATAAATTTTAAAGTCGATGTTGTGTGAAAGATTGTTTTTATTGTAAAGCTGTATAATGAATTTATTGTCGCCCACATTGTTGATTTGAATTAAGCTGGCAGCGACTAGGGCAGAGGACTGATCATTCACAGTGATATTATGCACATTCAACACGTTAAAGTCATTATAATCGAATTGGATCGTTGATTTGATCTGGGAATTCGAAGAAATATCCACCCTTATTTCAACGATTTTCGTAGAGTAGCGTACGTTGAATATGGCCTTGGCCAGGGGATTTTCATACTGTAAAACATCAGCCACCTTCATGTTCTCAAATGAGCGGGAATCGTAGAAAGTCCCCTTCATTTCCTTGGTTGAGGCATCGTCTCCTTTAAAATTAACCTTGAAAAGACTGAAAATCATAATTCCTACAAAGACACCCAAAACGAAGCTAAAACCGAATCTGACAGCAGGACGTGACCAAAAACTTTGTACTAATAATAATCCTGCTTTTTCCGGTGGTTGCTTATAAGTATCCATATTTATCCTTTGTAATATTTCCTGTTTTAAATCGATGTCAACAAAGTCTGCCTGCTCTTTATTCATCTGATTCTTTATCAATTCCCATTCTTTCGAAAACCGGGCAGATTCAGGATGGTCAGACAGGTAATCTTCAATTTCACGCTTTTCTGCCGCAGTTAACTCGCCATCCAGCATCCTGTAGATCTTTCCGATGATTTCTTTTTCAGTCATTTTCAAAAAATCCATTTGAAATCAATCCTTTTCGCAATTGTTCCCTGGCAATAAATAACCGGGAACGAACTTTTTTAACCGGAATATGCGTGGCTTCAGTAATCTCTTCGTAGGATAACCCGCAATAATATTTCAACAAAACCAACACCCTGTAATCTGCATCCATTTTGTGTAATTCACGACGAAGCAAACTGCTTTTTGCCTCGGCAGCGATGGTTTCTGATCCTCCGGTATCAACTGGATCGACATTTCCAAGGTGTTCTGTCATCGGCTTTTTCCTGGTCCAGTTGATCGCTTCATTCACTGCGATCCGGTAGATCCAACTGAAAAACCGAAATCTGAAATCGAATCCTCCCATTTTTTCGAACGCTTTTACAAATACATCCTGAGTAAGATCTTTTGCTGTTTCAAAATCGCCAACCATTCGTATCATCATGTTTAAGATCGTTTTCTGGTAACGGTCAATCAGTACTTCGAAGGAAGAGATATTACCATGGATCACTTCATAAACAACCTCATTATCGTCCTTCGTTATCATAAATACAATAAAAATGGAAAAAGTTGGTGAAAGGTACAAAAAAATTATTGAAAGATACGCTAAACTTTTTCAAGCAGGTAAAGCTTCCAGAGGTCTTTCCGGTTCATGCGCAATACCGGGGCGATGGCAAGATATCCACCGCGACCAATGCTTTTCTTCACAGCTTTCAACTCCCGGAGTTTATCTGGTAAATCAGGATCTGATGGAACCGCCATGTCATTTTCCTTCAGCATCATAATGCTTTTGGCTTTTATCGAAAGTTCAAGGTACAAACTGATGAAACAATACATATCCAGCACCACCTCCCCGGGGAAATGGGCGTTCAGGGAAACCAGGAAACGGCCTGTTTTTGTCTGAGAAAATTGTCCTTTTCTGATCATCCTGAGCATACTGACTTCAGAATCAAACTCTAACTCGAGCCATTTGCGGATCGATCGCTCATTTGAATTAAAGATAAATATACAGGACAAAGGTACCAGCAGGATGATTATCACAGTTGAGACCAGCGGTGAGACAAGGAACTGGTTAAAAATCCCATGGATTATGACGGCTGCCAGAATGCCTGATCCCGTTGCCACACCAAGGTTTGATTGCCTGTTCAGTGCACTCATGCATAGAATGCCAAATATAGCTGTCGTTCCTCCGTGCATAATTGCCGTTCCAAACCCACGGGTGATCCAGATCATAAGGTTATTGTCATCACCGGCATATTGTGTAAGATAAAATAAATTTTCTGCAAAGGAAAAGGCCGCCCCGATCGAGAAACCATAGATTGCCCCATCAATCATGAATCCTATCTTATTTCTTTTTATCAGGAGCCATACCATGCCACATTTTAGCAATTCTTCGACGAAAGGTGCTATAAAACCGGAATATGAATCAAAGCTGACTCCCAGGTGATTAATCAGATAGGTGTTAAGAAAAAAACTGATCCCCGAACTCACCAAACCCCATGCAAGGCAGATCATGAGCAGAGTTTTACTCACCAGTTTTAGGCTGTCGAGGTACAAAAGCATGATCAGGAAAAGAAAAACGGGAATCAGGCTGACAAACACCTTTATAACCATGTATTTAACTTGTTTTATCAGTTAACTCCTTGAAGAAACATATCCCGGGACAACGTGGAATTTATTCCAATGCCCACACCATCTCCTCAGAGTTCGGATCAGTGAAGTGAATGTAAAAAGCCATCAGAATACCTTCAAGGCATCCTCTTTGGACAAATAAATCTCAAAAATGCTCGTAAATCCCGATATTTCGAAGATTTCATGAATATTCTCCTGTAAACCGCATAAAACAAACTTTCCTTTCATCAGGGTAATCTTTTTCAAGGCCATCAGAAGAATACGCAAACCACTGCTGCTGATATAGTCCATTTTAGAACAGTCAACCAAAATTTTAGTATGATTGCTGTCGATCAACTCCATGAGTTTTTTTTCCAACATGCTGTAATTTGTTGTATCAAGCCGGCCTGTTATGCCAATGATCAAACACTGATCTGTTTCCTGTTCATTGATTTCCATACGATTAATCTTTGGTTTTAGGTTAAAAATTCTTCATTAAAATTACGATATATTTTTAATAGTCATAATCTATGCTTTTCATCAACTTTTGGTAACTACATACCAGTTAGGACAAATAAAGATTAACGCACTAATATTCAGTGTATTATAAAAAACGTCTAATTCAATAGTTTTCCACGGCCCTCAGCCTGTATACTTTCGGATAAAGTCACATAATTATATCCCGCGCATTTCATTTCAAATTGGGAAGACGGCTTTAGAAATATTGGATTATTTCCTTCAACATAAATCCCAATAGCCAACGGGAAAGGGAAATTTTCCGGAGTAGTTCTAAAAAAATCAGCAAGATCATTCTTTGTAAAATGAGTTATCAGATTATAAATTTCCTTCCCCTTTTTAGTGGAATAAAACGTAAAATCATAAGTCTCGTCTGACCTTTCTGATATAAAGATTCTAATATTTTCCCACGTTCTAAGATGGTTATTTACCCCGCTGGCGGTTATCTTATTATCATAACACAGCACAAATCCATATTTTTCGTCTGACTGATAAACGAAAATTGCCATACATTTAGTTACAACATGATGCCGGGAGAGACTTTTCATATTTTTGGTATAAATGGCACTTTGGGGAATTTCACTAAAAAATTGACTTCAAATAATGCGATATAACGAACGATCTCCCTCCCTTTGATACTGTACTATTCCCTAAAATTGGCACTTTTGGAGGTTTTTTACTTTTCAAGTTTAGCTTTAATTTCCTTTATTTCACTTAGAATTTTATCACTTTTACTCTCTGAATCTATTAAAAGTGCTTCTACATCAACAAGAATGTTAATTAGCTTTTTCAATCGCTCTGCTATTACATATTGAATTAAAAGTTCCATGTTCCCCACATCTTCAATTTCAGTATCAGCCGGATCTAAGTCAAGTTCTATATTAAATTCCTCTATATAATTAAAAATGAAAGCCCGTTCCCTGTTTTCCGCTCTCATTTTTGTTTTCTTGTCCATTGTTTTCTTTATTATAGGGTTACCCTTCTTGTTCCAGTTCTGTGCATCGTCCATACTTCGTTCTGCCATTTCGTTTTCCCTCTGCAAATCATTATCCGGTTTCTCTGATCGATTGTCTAATTCTTCCATAATTGTAATTTTTGATAAAGATGGCTAAAAATGGTCTTTTGCTCGAATTTTCCAGAAAATCGACCTCAATAGAAGCGTTTATTTGAATGATCTCAGGCCGCCCGATACTCTACTATCCCCTAAAAATGGGCTTTTTCAGTTGATTCTACTAAATTCATTTACATAATGGGATACGTTTTCTTTGCCGTTTAGAATGATTTTATCTGCTTCAATAGAAAATATTAAGGGTATGTTTTCCTTATTGATTGATAGAACTTTTTTGGCTAAGAGATCCTTAATATCCTGGTTCGATAATATTATAAGATCATTAACAACCTGACCAGTTCTAACCTTGTGCCTGATTACTATAATATAGAAGGTTTTATTTTTCTCGTATTTTGTAAAGCTGACGTATTTTATAGATACAGATATATTCCTTCCGGGGGTTAGAACCGTGGTTTTTACTTGAAAGTAGAATAAATCATTGCCTTTCATTGCCACAACATCAATACCATCATCCACAGCAATAGTTCCAGCGTTAAAACCATTAAAAAGGAGTTCGCTTATTACAGAAAATTCCCCGGCCTTGCCTGTATATGAAGTATTGACCGGGGCGTGTTCAAATGGCCTTATTTTACCAATTGAACTAACAATTTTCTCCTTTTCTGATCTTCGTTGTACTTTGATCTTATAAAATCCATTTTTCACCCTTCCCTTTTTACCTAATACATTCTTAAATTGTGATTTTCTGCCGTTTCTTTTAATGTCTCCCGTAATTAAATGGTGTACCTGTGAGGATAATTTAGTAATCTCTATTCCTTTAAAGTCAGGGTAAATGTTAATTTGTTCCGCTATTTTAGAATAATGAAGCCCCTGGCGGTTCTTCTTTTCTGTTAAAATTTCCTTAACCTTGATTTTTAAGGGAGTTTCCATATTATAAAGGTTTGTATTTCACACAATAATAGTAAAAAAATCAATCTTTTATGAAAATATTTTAGTTTTTAGTTGACAACTACCAACTAATGTATTATATTTGCAGAATGAAAACGAACCTTAGCAACCTGAAAACAATCAAAAACTTTGCCCTTCAGAACAAAGTTACGGCTTCATATATATATAAACTGATCAAAGAAGGAAAGATGAAACCTGTAATAATTGATGATGTTCAATTTGTTGATATGTCTGTATATTCAGCACTTCCAAACAAGTGATATATTTTTTTGTGTAAATAGTTGGTAGTTATAAACTCTAAACTTGATGAAAGCAGAAACACAATTTACAAACCTTTACGATTTACGGGAGTATTTCAGTAATGAAACGGTATGCAGGGAATATTTAGAACAGTTCCGCTGGGGAGGTAGGCCGATTTGTCCTTTCTGCGGAAGCGAGAAGCCGTATAAACTCGGAGACGGAAAAACCTACAAATGTTCAAATAAAGAATGTTATAAGAAGTTTACGGCAACGGTAGGAACGATCTTTGAGAACACCAAAATACCATTGTCTAAATGGTTTGTAGCTATGTATCTAATCACTTCTCATAAGAAAGGTATTAGTTCCTTACAACTTCACAGGGATCTCGGAGTAACACAGAAAACGGCATGGTTTATCAATCACCGGATCAGGGAAATGTTAAAAGATAATGCCCCTACTGTTTTATCTAATGTCGTTGAGGTTGATGAAACGTTTGTCGGTGGTAAGGAAAAGAATAAACATAAGAGTAAGAGAATACCAGGAACACAGGGAAGAAGTACAGAAACTAAAACTGTAATGTTCGGACTTTTGGAACGTAACGGGAAGGTTGTAGCTTACAAAGTTCCTAATACCAAAAAGAAAACCTTACAAACAATAATTAACGATTCAGTTCAGAAGGGGAGTATCATTATTTCTGATGAATGGAAAGGATATAACGGACTTTCAGCAAAGTTTGCACATTTAAGAGTTAACCACAGTCAGGATATTTATGTCGATGGAATTGCTCATACCCAATGTATAGACGGTTTTTGGTCATTATTGAAACGTGGAATTATCGGCATCTATCACAGTATTTCCGAACAACATACCGATAGATATGTTACCGAGTTTGTTCAACGTTACAATACAAGGAACACAACCGAAGTGGAAAGATTCAATTTATTCCTCTCCCAATGCGAAGGAAGGCTGAAATACAAGGATTTAATTAAGAAAGAGCAACTATTTTCACACACAGAAGAACAATTATAGAAACATTATTGTATATTTGCAAATGAAAGAAGGCCGGTATGGCCGGCCTTCTCGTAAAAGGGTAAGATTAACAGGGACTACTAATGAGATAATTTGTTAATCACATCTTAGTTTTTCCGATGCCCTTTTACTATCTCCCCGATCAAAGAGAGAATATCCTTAAACCCCGTTTATTCGGGGTTTTTGATTTTAAAATAACTTCCGTTCATTTTCGGATCATACTTATACGATTCAATTATCCCCATTTTTTTAAGTTCAGACAAGGCAACATAAATCACATTTTGAGCCTTTTTCTTTGTTACCCCTGCACGTTCCATGTGCTTTTGTATAATATCAGAAGTAGAAAGATCTCCCGTCTTTTCTCTAATGTCCTTCAACACCAACTCGCCAACAGCAGATACTTTCTTTGGCGGGGCTTTTTTGGCTACAACAGCTTGTTTTGTTTTTGTTGGAATCCCCTCAAATTGTTCAATCACCCGTAAGGTGGTCTTATAGTCCTTAAGCAAAGACTCTAATTCGTCAATCTTTTGCCTTATTTGTTCTACGTCTATTACCATAGGTCTTAAAATTTAAGTTCAGCAAAGATAGGGTAAAAAATAGGCCTTATTACAAATGGCCTTAAAAATAGTTTTCAACAATTAGAGGTTAATCTTAAGACCCTTTTTATACTGAGACCTGTAGATAAAGTCCGCTATTGACTTACATGTTAATCAATTTATTTTGTATATTTGATTTATGAAAAAGGAAAAAGAACAGCCGTTGAAGGTTAACACAACCTTTGAGGAGTTAATGAAAATTGCAACCAAGGGCAATCCCAAGCCCAAACGTAAAAGCAAAAATAAAGGAAAGCAAAATGAAAATAAACGTTAAAAAATTATTGGTAGGACTTACCCCCGCCGACATGGATAATCCCGTAGTCAAAAGATTGTTAGCCTATGTTAGAGATAACGGCCAAGGTAAAGAATTGGACGTTCTAAAATGGGTAGAAGAAAAATATGGGAAAATAGATCTTCCGGATCCGTTATGGAAAGAGTAATCTGATTTTTCAACCGTTTATTTTGTCCAAAATTTATCGTCTATGAATTGGCAATTAGGGATTGCTCTTTATGCAGCCGGAATTTCTACGATGGTTTTAATTTGGAGATTGATAGAATTCTATTTTGAAAAAGCGGGAAGAATAAAGGTAGTGGCTATAATAATGCCGAGATATAAAATTTGGGATGATCCAACCTTTGACGATCCAACTCAAAAATTAATTGTTACCATTACTAATTTTAGTAAGCATAGAAGGATAATAGAAGCACCTAATATTGTTACAGATATAAAAATTAGAGAAGGAAATGTCTTTGCCATTGGAAGTATTCATCTCCGTAATAAATTCCCATTAGCATTAGAACCGGGTGAAAAAAAAGAGTTTTATTACGATAAAGATGAATATTACCATTATTATAAAAGAGAAGGAGTAACAAAAATTCAGATATTAATTACTGATACACTTAATAAATCCTATAAATCAAAATGGGTTTCATACAAAATAATTTAACCTTGTCCTAACTGGTATGTAGTTACCCAACTTTTTTACGAGATAGATACCCGGACCTCCAATCTGGCAAGCTTAAACCGGTTTATCGAATGTATTGTTCACCGTTTTCTCCAGCAGGTTTAAAGGGTTGTCATCATTCTCAGGGTATATCTTCAGTTGATGGACTATCAGTGCCTCAACTGACCCGTATTTTATTTTTCTTGTCAAATGTACTGAAAAACGATTAATAATTATCAGCACGGAAAAGATCCTTATTCCGCCCATTCGCATCGTCAATACCTGGAAAGCCGGAAAATGAGCTTTCTTATCCCTGTCAGTGAATTGTGTGTTTCCGGTGAAGATACTGCGATCCTGACCATCCTGCCGGGAAAACAGCTGGAAGTTCTTTCCGGTCCACGGATTTGGAACGCTGTGCTTGCAGACCTGAAAAACAAATGTAAAATAATCATATGGCAAAATAGTAAAACTATCTTACCATCTTGCATTTGCTAACTTCTTATCCGGCACCTAAAAAAAGGTTAGCCATTCGTTCCCGGTGATATGACAGTTTCCTTTTTCATTATCTTTGCAGCCTGTTTTGCAATTTTCCAGAAAACATGAAAATGTTATTATGAGGGTCAAAACCTGTCTTGCTTTTATTTGTATTTCGATCCTTCTGCTTACATCCTGCAAAAAACAGGAAACGGAATGTTATTACGAAACGCCAAAAACCCTGGTAATCATTTCAGATAATGACCCCAGCAGCGACATCATAGTGGGTATTTTAGGCGCAGTGAAGTCGGCCCATCCCGATATGCAGGTCCAATATTTTCAATCAAAAGCATTTGATGTTTTCCAGGCATCCTATCTGCTCTCCATGACGGTTTTGGACTATCCGAAAGGGACATACATTGCTGGTATTGTGGAACCGGGCGTTTCCAGCAAACGAATTGTATACAAGGCCGGTAATGACTTTATACTGGCTCCGGACAACATGCTTTCGACCATGATCCTGAATAATTATCCTTTGACGCAATGTTATTTCATCGAAAACCCACTTGTACTTGGTGGTTCGCTTCCTGAAGATCTTTCATTTGAAGAGTTCTATAAGCGCTCAATTCTTTCTTTGATTTCAGGAATAACGCTTTCTTCTTTTGGACCGGTTTGCGCCAATCCCCGGAAATTCCAGGTACAGGACCCGGTAATCTCAGGAGATACAATAAAAGGAGAAGTTCTGTTTACAGATAACTTTGGCAACTGCGTTACAAATATACCGGCTGGACTGATGACAAATATTCCGGTTAGTACAGTGTTAAACCTCACCTCCGATACTACCCATTTGACCATCACAATGGGAACAACCTATTCTTCCGTTGCTATAGGCGACAATGTGTGTTTTATCAATAGTTCACAACGCCTTGAGCTGGCTATCGATTATGGGGATTTTTCAGGGAAATACAAGATAAGTGCAGGTTCAAAGATTAATCTTCGCAGATCAACCAGGCAGATATTATTTATTGATAATGGAGGTTTTTGGCGTGCTGTTAAAGTTACGGCAAAGTACTTTCAGAACTAAGATATTTCTTTCAAAACATGCTTAGAAAAGAACAGAGATTTATGAAATCCAGGAAGAGTCTGGTAACTATGCTATTTCTTGTTATTTCCAATTTATTAACAGGGCAAACAGCTCATGACACGCTTCCTTCCAAAGTTTCCTTGTCACAATGCATCACCTATGCATTGGCAAATCAATCTTTGATCAAACAATCCCTGCTCGATGAAGCGATAACAAAAAGGGATATAAGAATAGCCCTGTCGGGCTGGTATCCGCAACTGGAATTTGATGCCAATGTGCAACAATATCTTCAGGCTCCATTATCTTATTATCCTAACCTGCTCAATCCGTCTGCTCCGGAAATTTCTTATCGCTCCACTGCAACTTATGTATCAGCAGGCATATTTTCTGCGACCCAGACCTTATACAGCAACAATTTATTTTTAGCTGCCAGAACTTCCAGGGAACTTCGCAATCAGGCTTCAGAGAATACGGAAAATTCAAAGATTAATACCTATGTTGATGTAACCAAAGCTTTTTTCGATGTGCTGCTGACAGAGGAACAGATCAAGGTACTGAATGAAGATATACTTCGCCTTCAGCGTAATTATCAGGATGCTTACAACCTTTATCAGAATGGCCTGACAGACAAGATAGACTACCAGCGTACTGAAATATCTCTCAGCAATGCCCAGGCACAAAAAAAATCCGCAGAAGAAGGGGTAAAAGCTAAATATTCTGTATTAAAACAATTTATGGGAGTGGTTCCTGAAAAACAACTGACGGTTTCATATGATTCTTCAAGCTATGAAAATGAAATATTATTTGATACGACAAAGAATCTGGATTACAACAAACGTATTGAATATCAATTGCTGCAGACTTCATTGAATCTGCAAAATTCTCAAATCAGCTATTACAGGTGGTCATTTATTCCAACGCTATCTGCTTTTTATGACTATGACCCGTTATTCCAGAATAGCAAATTTTCCGATTTATTTAATAAAAACTATCTAACTTCCCTTTTCGGCTTAAAATTAACAATTCCATTGTTTCAGGGGATGAACAGACTCCAGAACCTGAGCAAGGCAAAGCTTCAGTACCAACGGCTCCAGCTTGGAATGAACTATCTGAAAAGCGAGATGAACAGTGAATATACGCAGGCTCTTTCCGGGTATATAAGCAACCTGAATGAATTGAGGATCGCAAAAAACAATATCGTCCTTGCAAAGGATATCTATAGCACTGTGAAGCTCCAATATGATAAAGGAATCAAGGCTTATCTCGAAGTCATTGTTTCTGAAACAGATTTACGGACATCAGAACTTAATTATTTAAATATACTTTTCCAGGTTCTTACCAGCAAGATGGATTTGGAAAAAGCTTTAGGAGATATAAAAATCAACTGACATTGAACATTTTTTTGCTGATAGCCGACTTTAAATTTGTAACGCCATGCACAAAATATTTCATCTAATAATATCTATTGCATTGATTGCTGGTTTGCTTTCCTGCAGTGGTAATAACGCAAATAATAAGACGGAAGTCGCTGCCATACCTGTGACCGTTGCTAAGGTCAATTTAACACAGGCAATTTTCTACAATTCATATCCCGCAAACATTGTGGCATTAAAAGAGGTAGAGCTGCGCGGGCAGGTGGGCGGATATATAACAGGAATATATTTTGCCGAGGGGAAAGGGGTTCATTCGGGAGAAAAACTTTATGAAATTGACCGGCGCAAATACCAGGCAGCTTACGAGGCAGCTCAGTCAAATGTCAGGATTGCGGAAGCTAATCTTGAGAAAGTTCAGCGTGATGCCAACCGTTACACTGATCTGGCCAGGCAAGATGCAGTTGCAAAACAGCTTTCTGACAATGCAATGACAGATCTGAAAAATGCCAAACAGCAGGTGGATGTCGCGAATTCAGGATTGATCCAAGCTAAAACTGATTATGATTTTTCATTAATCAATGCACCTTTTGATGGCACAATAGGCTTTTCCAGTGTTAAACTGGGATCTCTCATATCTCCGGGACAGACCCTTCTTAATACTGTATCCTCAGATGACCCTATGGGAGTTGATTTTAATATCAGCGAATCTGAACTTAGCCGTTTCCAGAATCTGGAGAACGCCTGTCTGCCTGCAAGGAAGGCGGAAATTACAAATAGTGATACAACATTCCGGATCACGCTGCCTGATTATTCGATATATCCCTATGCCGGAAAGATAAGCGTCATTGACAGGGCCGTTGACCCGCAAACAGGTTCAATCAGGGTCAGGATAACTGTTCCTAATAGTGAAAGAATGCTTAAGCCAGGCATGAGCTGCAAGGTCCTTGTGCTGAATGTAGATGCAGGTCAGCAGATGCTCGTACCATTTAAGGCAGTACTGGAGCAATTGGGCGAGTATTTTGTCTTTATTATAAAAGATAAAAATGTTAAACAGGTAAAGGTCTCTCTTGGTCCCAGGGTTGCTTCAAATGTAATAGTATTGAAAGGGCTAAATGGTGGCGAAACAATTGTTGTTGACGGTATACAGAAACTACACGACGGTTCAGAGATTACCTACCTGCCGGACAAACAGGCAACTGCCCCATCCTTAAAACAATAATAAAAAAACGGAGGTGACAATGGCTTTTAAAGCAGTATTTATTGCACATGCACCTGATGCAGATTTTGAAAAACATCATAATCTGATAGAAACAGGTAAATACAAACTTTATACTTACGTTGTAAAAACTCAGGACGAAGCAATAAAAGTTTGCAAAGATCTTTATGAAAAAGACCAGATTGATTCGGTACTTCTTTGTCCCGGCTTTACGCATAAAGATGTAGCCGAAATCTTCGAAGCGCTCGAAAATAAAGTAGCCGTTTGTGTTTCACGAGGCGATGGTCCCAGCAGTAAAATCACCGTCCCGGTTTTACAAAGGGAATTTTTTGGCAGATGATTTTTTGAATTCATTATTTTTTTGACGGATGCAGAACCTCATTCTTTATTTCTTCACGAAAATATAAATCCGGTGAAATGGCAAATAGAACATCTATTGGACAATAAATTTAGATTGCACTATGTCTGCATGCATTGGACAAAAATATTTTAAAAAACTAATTTAAACAGTGCAGGGTCAGCACTATAATCACTAACAAAAACAAAATGGAAAACACAGAGATACCTGAGAACACTACAATGAAGTGGTATCATTACATTGCAGCATTTTTTGCAGGAGCATTTTTAGCCAATTTTGTTCCTCATTTTGTGAACGGGGTTTCGGGTAATTCTTTTCCAACGCCCTTTTCCGATCCACCGGGCAAGGGATTATCATCGCCTCTGACAAATGTATTATGGGCATTATTTAATTTGCTGGTCGGTTATTTGCTTTTCAGGTATAGCCGGACGAAAGCAAAGAACAAAATTGCTATGATTATTTTCTTTTCAGGAATAATAGTTATCAGCATTATGATGAGTATGACATTTATGGATAAGGCAAAATAAAATATTTCTTTCAAAAAACCCGAATTTTAATTCATGATAGCTGATACCTTTATAAAACGTCCAATAACGGCAATAGTAATTTCAATGGTCCTGGTCATCGTTGGAACATTGGCTATACTAAACCTGCCTGTTAGCCAGTATCCCGAGATTACTCCGCCTGTGGTACAGATATCAAGTCAGTTTACAGGGGCTGATGCTACAACTGTTGAACAAACAGTCACCACACCTATAGAAATACAGGTTAATGGAGTTCCCGGCATGAATTATATCCAGAGCAACAGTACTAACGATGGTCGTTCGTCAATAAATGTCTATTTTGATATAGGTACTAATGTTGATATTGCCACTACCGAAGTTCAGAACAGAGTAAATATTGCAACTCCCATTCTGCCTGATGAAGTGAAAAGACTGGGAATCACGGTTCGCAGGCGTAATCCGAGCGCTCTTCTGCTAGTAGCTATCTTCTCTCCTAATGGCACGCATAACATCCGGTTTCTTGATAATTATACCAATATATTTGTCCGGGATGCTCTTTTAAGGGTCAAGGGCGTCGGAGATATATTTACGAGGACTGATGATTTCAGTATGCGTATCTGGCTTAAACCAGATAAGATGGCAAGCCTCGGGTTAACAGCTAATGACATCCTTAATGCTGTTCAGGAACAAAATGTGCAGGTGGCTGCCGGCTCAATTGGTTCGCCCCCCCAACCTTCCGGTCAACCTTTTGAATACACCACTGTTGTTAACGGAAGACTCAGCAGTGTGGATGATTTCAGGAATATTATTGTCAGGTCTGATCCTGAAAAGGGCTCAATAGTTTATTTAAAGGATATCGCCCGTGTTGAATTAGGCAAATTCAATTATTCAGGTGTGTCATTCGTTGACCAGCGACCTGCTTCATATATGATGATATACCAGACACCTGGCAGCAATTCTCTTGATGTCGCGAATGGCATTTACAATACAATGGCTCAGCTCAGCAAATCTTTTCCAAGCGATGTTGCTTATAATGTGCCATTTGAAACTGTTTCGGTTATAAAGGTGTCTATAAGCGAAGTTGTTAAAACACTGCTTGAAGCTCTGGCCCTAGTTGTTTTGGTGGTATTTGTCTTCCTTCAGGACTGGCGTTCTACAATGATTCCGGTCCTTGCAATCCCCGTGTCAATAATAAGCACTTTCATTTTCTTTATACCGTTGGGTTTTACTATTAATAAACTCACACTTTTCGGCTTTGTCCTTGCAATCGGTATAGTCGTTGATGATGCAATAATAGTGGTTGAAGCGGTGCGACGTTATATGGAAGAGCAGCATCTCACGCCAAAGGAAGCTGCCCACAAAGCGATGGCAGATATATCAGGACCTGTTGTTGCCATCGCACTTGTTCTTGCTGCTGTCTTTGTGCCGGCAGGCTTTTTGCCCGGCATTGTCGGCAGGTTATATCAGCAATTTGCTATCACTATTGCCATCTCAGTTCTTATCTCTGCATTTGTTGCCTTGTCTCTTACTCCTGCCTTATGTTCCTTATTTCTGAAACCCCATCAAATCAGTAAATCTTCAAAAGGGCTTAACTACATCTTCTTTCATTTTAATAAATGGTTTACCAGGAGAACAGAGGGATATACGAAAAATGTCCGGATCGCTATTGCACATTCCCGTTATGTTGTCGTACTGCTGGTTTTGATAGTTTTTGGAGCTTATGTTCTGATTATTAATAAACCCACCGGTTTTATTCCCTTAGAGGATGAAGGACGTTTATATATAACATTCGAATTACCCGAAGCTTCTTCCACTTCGCGTACTGTGGAAGTGCTGAAAAAAATGATGAATACACTGGATCAGATTAAGGGTGTGGGACATTATTCTGCTATAGCCGGGCTTAATGTCGTTACCGGTGCCAACAAATCTAATAGTGGCACTATCTTCTGCCAGTTAAAACCATGGGATGAACGTACAGGGAAGTCGGAACACCTTTTTGCTTTAATGGCACAGATGCAGGCAAAATTTGCAGCTATCAGGGAAGCTAATATTATTGTCATACCTCCTCCTGCTATTCCCGGGCTCGGCGCTACAGGAGGGTTTACCTTTGAACTCCAGCAACGCGAAAGCAATGATGATATTAAAACTTTTGAACGAAATGTTTACACTTTCATGGCTGCTGCCAACAAACGTCCTGAAATTGCCCGCGCGATCACTTTTTTTAATGCACGCACTCCCAACTATCAGCTCACAGTCGACCGTGATAAATGCAAAAAAATGGGCGTCAGTCTGTCTGAAGTCTTTAATACTATTCAGACCTATCTCGGCAGCAGCTATATCAATGACTTCACAATTTATAACAGGAATTTCCACGTTATTGCCCAGGCAGATACATTTTACAGGAATGACATTGTTAAAATGGATGAATATTATGTCCGTAATCAGCAGGGCACTATGTTACCCTTAGGCTCTGTGATGAGTTCTAAAGTCAATGAAAGTGCCTCTATGCTCTCTCATTATAATCTTTACCGGATGGCTGAATTTGTCGGGGATGCAAAAGCAGGATACAGCACCGGGCAGGCTCTCAAGGCATTACAGGAAACTGCCCAGCAGGTGCTGCCAAAAGGATATGGATATGAATTTTCGGGCCTGAGCCGTGAAGAACTGAAATCAGGCAATACTTCTACTTATATTTTCGTATTATCATTACTATTCGTCTTTCTTTTTCTTTCTGCCTTATATGAAAGCTGGACAGTGCCCTTCACTATTCTGCTCGGAGTTCCTCTCGCTGCCTTCGGAGCCATATTGGCATTGACACTTACACCAAGCCTGTCAAATAATGTTTATGCACAAATAGGTCTCATCACGCTGATAGGTCTTGCTGCCAAAAACTCTATCCTTATAGTTGAATTTGCCAAAGAACGTGTCGACCATGGAATAGAAATCATCTCAGCCACCATCGAGGCTGTCCGCCTGCGTTTACGTCCTATACTGATGACCTCCTTTGCTTTCATCTTTGGTGTATCTCCCCTGGTGTTTGCCACAGGTGCTGGCGCCATTGCCCGCCAGACCATCGGATGGTCTGTCCTGGGAGGTATGCTTGCAGCCACTGCATTAGGTGTTTTCATAATACCGGTTTTGTTTATCTTGATAATCCGTCTTACCTATGGCAAGCAAAAACTTGCCGACCTTCAGGCAAAACACAACTCTTCCCTTGGTAATTCTGAACAAAAATAGGAGTACTGATATTTCATTTTATCAGCTTAATCAGCTTGTGAAAAAATAATGAGGTCATTCACCATCATTGCAGAAGAACAATTTTTTACTTGATAATTCACATCTTTCAAAAGTACTTCTCCTTTTGAAATGCTTTTTTGAGGTGGCCAGGTGTGATGGATGATGATAGATAAAAAAATCTATTCTATGTCGATCATTAAAAAAATATTATTTTAGATGTCTGTTTCTTAATACGAAGATACTCCTGGTTTATAATTAGAAAAGCTTTTAACCAGTTATTCATTTATATCGGACAAAATTGATTTAACGATTAACCAACCCCAAAACTTTAGTTAATAACAATTAAAAGGTAAAAAAATGAAAAAGACATGCTTATCCATTGTGTTTTGTTTATTTTTTATCCCTCTGTTTGCACAAGAGCCAGAACTGGGATTACCAGGGGATAATCTGAATTTATATGGAGTATTGAATATATTCCAAAATTCACCGACATTAGAAGCATTTGAAAAAAATCTGAATGCTAAAAATTCACAAGTAAATAACCTGGATTTAAATGGAGATGGCAGGATAGATTACATTCATGTAATTGATAATATGAATGGATTTTCACATGCTATCGTACTTCGTGTAGATGTTAATGAAACTGAAACACAAGATGTTGCAGAAATTGAAGTTGAAAGGGATGTTAACAATCAAGTACATGTTCAAATTGTAGGTGACGAAGCATTATATGGTCAGGATTATATTGTAGAACCTAATCAAAGTACAACTAATCCTGCATACGGCGGTAACGTAAGAGAAAATAATACCTATTATTCACCGGCTTCATGGGCAATTATTGATTTTATGTTCGCACCCAGATATGTAATGTATAGTTCACCTTATCATTGGGGTTATTATCCGCATTACTGGCGCCCCTGGAGTCCATTTAGTTATCATGATTACAATGGTTTTCATCGTCCTTATTTCAATCATTACAGAAGAGGTGACACTTATTATTCTCCGGCAGCCCATGAGTTTTATGGTCACCATAGAGTAAGTTCTCCCATGGTAAGGGAAAGGTATCACTCTCCCAGAATAGAACCAGCACCGCGCAATCATCGTGAATCACCTGGTATCCATGAGTCACCTCATCCGGCGAATCATCAACCTGCAAGAATAAACCAGGAGCCACGTCGTACGAATAATCAACCTGAGAGAATAAATCAGGCGCCACATCATGAGAATAATCAACCTGAAAGAATAAATCAAACGCCACGTTCTACAAATAATCAACCTGCAAGAATAAATCAAACGCC
>Ga0182027_10001679_pt1 | contig 36634 bp, 29 predicted proteins | sample 712E1DmetaG_FD_121300 | JGI IMG/M metagenome (GOLD analysis project Ga0182027, IMG submission 121300) | Permafrost microbial communities from Stordalen Mire, Sweden - 712E1D metaG (Illumina Assembly) | ecosystem: Environmental > Terrestrial > Soil > Wetlands > Permafrost | place: Sweden...
AAAAAAAATCCCTGATATTGTTGGAATAACGACCCTTGCAGCAACGATCACACGTGCCTATGAACTGGCTGATCATTATCGTGCAAAAGGTGCAAAGGTCGTTTTCGGCGGGCCTTATGCCTCATTCATGACAGAAGAGGCGCTTCATCATGCCGACAGTATCGTGGTTGGCGAAGCAGAGGGGTTGTGGGAAGAATGTCTCCTGGATTTCGAGAAAGGCGATATGAAGCCGGTTTACAGGACAGAGGAATGCAGGCTCTACAAAACCCAGAAGCCTCCCCGCTGGGATCTCATCGACACAAGGAAGATCTTCCAGGTGGCCATCCAGACTTCACGGGGATGCCCCTTCAACTGCGATTTTTGTCTCGTTTCAAAGATGTTCGGGAGGAAGATGCGTTACAGGGAGATTGAAAATGTTGTGGAAGAGATCAAGGCTGCACCGTCGAAATATATCTTTTTTGTGGATGACAACCTTACCATCAATAAAAAATATGCCAGGGAACTGATGAGAGCAATCAAACCGCTGGGGATCTCCTGGGGCTGCATGTGCAGCATTGATGTTGGCACCGATGATGAATTGCTTCAAATGATGGCCGAATCAGGTTGTTTCAATATCCTCATCGGGTTTGAATCCCTGAATCCTGCAAGCCTGGATGAGACCAACAAGCTTCATAACAAGGCAGCGACCATCTATGAGCCGGCTATCCGAAAGATTCATTCCCATGGCATCCATATCAACGCTTCTTTCGTAGTGGGTTTTGACAACGATACCCTTCAGGAATTTGATAACATCTTTGATTTCTCGATGCGTACGAATATGCCCAGCGTGAATCTTCACCTGTTGGCAGCGCCACCGGGCAGCGAAATCTATAAAAAATACCAGTTGGAAGGACGACTGGCCGAGGTCAATCCTGAACTCGGATCGGGCCACTTCCCTACGCTTCATTACATGAACATGTCGCAGATAGAGCTTTTCGATCAATACATGGTAACCATCCGCCGGCTTTATTCTTTTGAAACAGCCCGGATCAAAGCAGAAAATCTCTTCTCCGGAGGCGCGTTCATACGCAAAGGAGGCGATATCCCTGCAATGCTTAAAGCACGGTTGTCGTGGATCCTTTTCAAGGAGTTTGTCCTGACGACAGATCCGGAACGAAAAAAATTATTCCGTTTTATCCTCAAACTGATTCTGGCGAAAAAGATTGCCATCGACAAAGGATTCAGCTATCTGTTGTCGATGCTGAGTTGCAACCGGCAGATCGCAGAACACCAGAAACACATGAAAGAATACAGGGAGATGGTGTTAGCATATAGTTCTGAACCCTGGAGTACACAGAGGAATGCATCCTGATACGGGATAGAAAATTGTTCTTTACAGAAATCATTTACAATGCTAAAGAATATCGGTATCATCGGCGAGGGAAAAATGGGCACCAACCTGTTATACTACCTGCTCGACATGGATTTTAGCCTGACCTGGATCTGCAGTCCGGAGGCTGACGTGGAGAAACTCCGCAGGAATCTCAGCAAACGGTTGGGCAGGTCATTGGAAGCCGGGATCATTGATGAGGACCGGTTTAAAAGCATCCTGAGGCATATTCAAATCTCAAATGCATTAGAAGATGTTGCATCCTGTGAACTGATCATCGAGGCCATTACCGAAAATCTGAAAGCCAAACAGGAATTGTTCCGGTTGTTGGATATGATAGCTCATCCCGGGTGTATTTTCACATCGAATTCTTCTTCAATAAAACCTTCTCTCCTCGTTCCATCCGAAAACCGGAAAGAGAAATTTGCCGGACTTCATTTCTTCTATCCGATTGCATTAAAAGATATTGCCGAGGTAATCCTGACACAGGAGACTTCGAAGGAAACCCTGGAGCAGATTACCTCTTTCATGGGAAGCATCCGTCGCAGGTTCATTCTCCTGGAAGAAAAAGACAGTTTTATCCTTAACCGTATCTTCCTCTATTTCCAGAATGAGGCTTTTCTTCTTGTGAAAGAAAAGAAAGCAAGTCTGCAGCAAATCGACAGGATCGTGCGTGAACGATTTTTTCCTACCGGGGTTTTTGATTTTTTTGATAGCGTGGGTCTTGATATTATGCTTGCTTCGGTACAAAATTATTCAAAGGATGATCCTGCTGAAGAGAGGTTTCATCCGCTGATCGCGCAATTGCAGGAACTTGTCTCGAAAGGCAGGCTGGGAGCGAAGACGAAAGGCGGCTTTTACGGAGAAGGAATTTCCGTCGATCCCGGTCACCCGGAAAACGATGCGGAGATCGTTGCGAAACTTCAGGAATCATATGCGCATGCATTCCGTTGGTTCTGCCATTCATCCGGCATCCCTTCTGAAGAATTAAAGACCGCTATGGATGAATATTTTGGAGCGGAAACGCCAGCAATTTCTTAAAATTCCGGTCCTATTCAAGAAATTCTTTGCATTCCTGAGCCAGATTTGTTATTTTTGTACATCATAATAATTCAATCAATCAAAACCAAAAGAACAACATTATGAAGAAGCTTTTTTTCATATTCATTGCCTTGTTTGTCGTGGCAGTTGTTGCTACAGTGATAGCAAAACCATCCCTTAAAAATGCATCCGACATTTTTGTTTCAAGTGATGAAGGACAGCCACTGGCTGACAGTATCATGAAGATCGTAAAGGTGAGTTGTATGGATTGCCATGGCGATGGCGGCAATGGAATGGCATCTGCCCATGTGAATTTCTCAAAGTGGTCGTCCTATAAGCCGGATAAACAGGTAGCCAAAGCCAACGATGTTTGCAAGATCATGACAAAAGGATCTATGCCACCGAAAAAGTTCTGTACAAACCATCCGGGGGCTGTTCCTACACAGGCACAAATTTCTACGATCTGTAAATGGGCAAATGCACTCAATAAATAAATTCCGCAGTACAAACATTCCAAGTAGAACAAATGTCTGAAAAAGTAGTCGTCACAGGGATGAATATCATTTCATCCCTTGGTCTTGATTTGCAAACTAACTGGAACAACCTGGTTGCCGGTAAAAGCGGGGTGAGGAAGATCAGCCTGTTTGATGCTTCGGGAAACATTACCCGGATCGCTGCTGAAGTTCCTTCAGAATTTGAAGAATTATCCAGGAAATACATTAAGAAACGTGCCGGGAGCCAGATGACACGTGTCACCAAGATGTGTGTTACCTGTGCAAAGGAAGCGGTGGAAAAAAGCGGGATCGATTTCGAACAAATGGATAGAACCCGTTGTTCAGTCATTCTCGGAGTGGTGAATACCGGCAATTCCAGTACCGAAAAGGAGACGACACAACAGAACAGGATCTTCAAGAGCATGACGAATTCGATGTCGGCCTGGATATCGCTGGATTACCAGCTGATGGGCCCCAATTTTGTGGTTAATACCGCATGTGCTTCTTCTGCTTATGCGATCAGCCTTGGATATGAGATGATCCGCAACGGCCAGGCTGACCTTGTGATCGTAGGTGGCGCCGATTCCATCGTGAATTTTGAAGAGATCGAAGGATTTAACTCCCTCTATGCTATTTCGGTGGAAAATAATCCTCCGGAAAAAGCCAGTAAACCTTTTTCCAAAAACCGTGACGGCTTTGTGATCGGCGAAGGCGCCGGTATCATGATCCTTGAATCGGAAACTTCGGCAAAGAAAAGGAAAGCCACCATATATGCTGAAATTGCAGGGTATGCTATCACCAGCGAAGGCTACAACATCATGGCGCCGATGAAAGATGGGGAAGGAATGGCCTTTACGATAGAAAAAGCCCTCCAGAATGCAGGAATTTATAAGGAAGAAGTCGATTACATTAACGCCCATGGTACATCCACCGAGTTGAACGACCGTTATGAAACCATGGCCATCAAAAGGGTGTTCGGTGACCGGGCATACAAAATCCCGGTTTCCTCATCCAAATCGATGATCGGCCATACTATTGGTGCTGCCGGGGCAATTGAAGGCATCATCACAATTTTATCCATCAACAATGGCATCCTGACACCGACCATCAACCTCGATCAACCCGATCCCGATCTTGACCTCGATTACGTTCCGAACCAATCAAGGGAGAAGGAAATAAATATTGCCCTTTCAAACTCTTTCGGGTTTGGCGGACACAATGCAACCCTCGTATTCCGGAAATACAATTAATAAGTATCATTAGAAAAAGTGAAGCTGGATTACAAAAAAAATTCTATTTTTGCACACTGATCCAAAATATACCCCATAATGGCCTTGATTACAGAAAATACAAGAAAAGAAGTAACAGATATTGTTTATAATTTTTTTGCTGATGAATGTGAAGTGGATATCAAGGATATTCATGCTGATACGAACATCATAAATGACATCGATGGCGACTCCCTGATGTTCCTCGAACTCATCGAAATCTTTAAAAAGAAATACACGCTGGATATTGAACTTAAGACCATCGGAAAATATTCGGTCAAACACCCGGTACAGACCATCGGCCAACTGATCGATATGCAGCTCCTGATCATTGAACATGAGAACAAACTGCTCGAACTTGATCTATAAAATGAAACCTCTTCCTTGTCACAGAAGAAACTAGCATTCGTCTTCCCTCCTTTCGCCAGCGATTATCCTGACGATCCTTTTATCAATCTGACCGGTTTTGATGATTGTTTCCGGAAATTTCTTTCCCGGGCAGCAGAGTTTGCCGATCCTGACCTGATCCAGTTTTCCCTCTCCTCCAATAACTTTCTTGATGATGAGCTGAAAACACAGTATATCTCTTACATTCAGGCTTGTTCGCTGGTTTCCTGGTTCAGAGAAAAAGGAGTGATTCCTGCTTATAGTTCCGGGTACAGCATGGGGATTTATGCCGCCTTGTATCAATCGGAGGTGATTTCCTTTCCCGATGGACTCTTGCTTATCCGCCAGGCCTTTAAAGAAATAAAAAAAGTCACCGGAAAAAAGGAATTCGGCATGTGTTCCATCATCGGCCTGAACCTGGATGACCTGGAACAATTGATCAGGAAAGAAAAGCTGAACCTGAAACTTGCCATTCAGAATAGTGTCTGTTCATTCTCCATATCCGGTGCTTCAGAAGATATTCTCAGACTTACAGAATCTGCTCAGAAAGAAGGAGCGTTGAGTACACGTGTTCTGAATGTTTCCGTTCCTTACCATTGCGATTTTTTGAAAGATACTGCTGGCGGATTTCGGGAATTTGTCAACCAGATACAATTTCGCAGCCCGAAAATGCCGATCGTCTCATTGGTCGACCAGGATATACTGCTGGAAGAACAATCCTTGAAAGATGAAATCGTCCGCAACCTCTTCACTTCGCTGAACTGGTATAAAACCCAGTTATATCTTCAGGAACTTGGCATTAACCGGTTCGTGGAATGTGGTTCCGGAAAAGGGATCGTAAAGATCGCAAGGTTTATCGAGGGGGATGCAGTATTTTATACGGCCAATTCTTTTACCATATCATTGGATGTAAAATAAAAGGGCATAACCTGTTAATTTGTATTTTTGTCAAAATCCAGGAAATTAAACTATGAACAAAGAGGAAATACTTCACTTCCTGAATGACAACCCGGCTTTTTCCCTTGCCACTTCCGATGGAAACATCCCGCATGTTCGCACTCTTCTGCTGCATAAAGCGGATGAATCCGGCATCTACTTCATGGTTGGGAAGTTCAAGGATGTTTACCGGCAACTTTCTATCAATCCCTATGTGGAACTTTGCTTTCACAAGGATAATTTTCAGGTAAGGATCAGCGGCCAGGTGGAAAACCTCGATAAAGACCTGGATCTTAAAAAAGAGATCCTTTCTGTACGGCCTTTCATGGCTTCCTGGATCGAACAGGTGGGATTCAAATACATGGCTGTTTTCCGGCTCAGGTATGGAAAAGCTTTTACCTGGAGCCTGGAAACAGAATTGCAGCCGAAGACATTCATCGAGTTGTAATTCCTTACATCATACATCTCACATCCCATTTAACACAAAAAGATTCCCAAATCCGTCAAAAATAAATTTTACTGGGGTGTCTAAAAAGTATGCCTTTTCTTTCTCGCAGAGGCTCGCTGATGAATCGTAGAGTTACGCTGAAGATTGATATCATATATGTTAACTTTGCGTGACTCAGCGTCTAACTCTGCGAAACTTTGCGTGGAACTTCCATGTTTCTTCTTTTTAGTCAACACCATATTTAAAACATTATGATTGATAATCCATTAAATAAACTTCCTTGCCGCAGAGCAGTGAGGTGTCAAAATGGTAAAAAAATTCTTTAATCGTAGCAAGCGACGGGGTATTGACCCAAACACCTCAACCCCCATCCCCATCTCCTTAAGGAGAAGGAGTGCAGGGGATGAGGTGAATATAAAAAAAGTTTTAATGAAATAAATAGCGGTTTCCCGTAATATATTTTACGGTTTTTCCCTATTGCGGAATTGAAATCGTCGATGTACATTTACTACTTTCATTTGTAATATATATCTTCAAATGAAAAAGATTTTCTTTTTACTTTGTTTTTCATTTATCTCAATATTTGCGTTCCCCCAATGGCGATGGGAGAACCCGTTACCCCAAGGCAATCAGTTAGAATCGGTTTTCTTTACAGATCCAACAACAGGTTATGTTGTAGGGCAGACTGGCACCATATTAAAAACCGGCAATGGCGGATAAGCGGAATTTCAAATTCCGCTCAGCAATAGGGAATTTATTTGATTAAAATTGATTAGGAATCCAAGTTTTTTATTGGTTAGCTTCAATTAGGAAATAATTTGAACTTCATTAATCGGCTAATAATAAAAAAGTAATACAATTGTTAATAATTTCCCTGCGTCTCTGCGTCTCTGCGGTTTTAAATACAAGTTTGACTTTTAACCCAATCCGGGAAGAACTTTTTTCAAAAGATCATTCTGGAAATTATATAAAGATTATTCCAGCACCTCAAAAAAAGAAATAGCCAAAGTAACCTTGAAATCTTTAGTTATCCATGTAAATACTACCCTGGTAAAGTATGAAAGTGCTTCAAAACACTTGTTCCCGTCCCCTGATAAAGAAAAAATATCGTAAACTATTGATCTACAGGGTTTGATTGTTGTCCGCCAGCAATCCCTTCGTCCTCCATTCTTTCCTGATCCTGAGAAAGCTCCTGAACATCGGCTCGTTCAGATGTTGTTCAGCCCTGAGTTTTTGAGCCTCTTTCAACATCTCCTCGGGCGGGCGCGTTTCGGCTGAATAAATGCAGTTGTATCGTTCTGCAGTCGCTTCAAGGATCAGTTGTACAAGCCGGTCTCCCGAAATTCCCTTTGAAAAATAAAACACCGGGGGATAGAGTAACGATTGACCAGGCTTGATCACCTGTTCCTGCAATGCTATGGTTTCAAGCGGTGTGTTTGGATATACCCGTAATCCGGCGGTCATGTATACAAGATCTTCCGGGTTAATATATTGGTCAATAAAATCGAGTGTTTCTTTGAAGGTATCCTCATTTTCTCCAGGGCCGCCAAAAAGAAAGAACCACATGGTAGGCAGGTTGAATTTCCGGATAGCATTTGCCATTTGCCTGACTTCATGCAACTCGAATCCTTTCCCAAGATTTGAGAGTAACGCCGGAGATGCCGTGTCGGGTGTGGCATCGATCTGGACAAAACCCGCTTCCATCATGAGTTCAAAAAGTTCTTCATGGGAGTTTCGCGGATTGATCCCCATGGTTCTCATGCGCACCCGGAGTTTCCTGCGTATGATCTCACGGCAGATCGCTTCAGCATGCCCCCTGGGATCATTGAATGTAGAATCCACAAATTCGAACATAATATCCCCTAACCGGCCGTGGGCCTGCTCGATCTCTTCAACGATATCTTCCGGTTTCCGTGTCCTGAATGCCTTTCCTTCCAACAAGGGATAGGTACAGTATATGCATCCGTGTGAACACCCTCTTTTAGTCTGAATGGAATAAGCGCCTCTTTCCCTGTAAGGAGTAAAATCAATTTTACGGTCTATTTCTGAAAACCGGTCCGAAAATAAACCCCGATAGGAATACCTGTATCCTTTTCTGCCATTTGTGGCAGAACCTACCAAAACATTCCCGAAAGGCAAAACATCTTCTCCCCTATCGAGTGCAGATAGCAATTGAGGAAAGGCATTTTCAGCTTCACCGACGATGCCATAATCTGCCTGTGTCATCTTCATCAGTTCCTGCGGGAATATGCTGAATCCACTGCCACCCAGGATGATTTTTGCAGAGGTCATTTTCCTGACGGGAAGAATGATACGTGAAACCTGGTCATCGACATAATAGACGCAATTGTCAGGCATCGTGTTATCAATGTTCCGGATGCTGAAGCCGATGTAGTCGGGGCTGAACTGAATCACCCGGTCAATAAGGCCAATACCTTCATCGAACGTACAATCATAGATACTCACCTCCCATTGATCCTCAAGGCTGGCAGAAAGCAGGCAAAGTCCAAGCGGCGGTATGGGATACGGCGCTTTTTCGGTGTTGCAGTTGACGAGAAGGACTTTTTTCATTCTTTAAAATAAGTCACAGAGTGACAAAGTGACAAAGTAAAAAAATCAGGTATCAGGAAACAAATTAAGTCTGTTATTCTGTTACTTTAAAAACTTTATAAACTTTAAAAACTTTATAAACTTAATAAACTGCTAAATAACATCCTTCCCTTTCTTGATCAACCAGAGTTTCCCTATCTCTTCGTGAAACCGGTCATGCGGGAGTTTCGTTTTCATCACGGAATTAAAAAAATTGTATTTCTTATAATCGTAATCAATGATCTCCGTCTTCACCTGCTGATGAAAGACAGTTCCCGGCATCGGCGTCAACACAGTGTATCCGGCATAAACTACGCGGTTCTTGTCAGAATATTCAGCCAAAGCTTTGAAATCATCTTCTCCATAGTCATTCGGTATGACATAATTTCCCCGTACCATGATGTCATTCTGCTCGAACACCCTGATGGCTTCCTGGTTATCAGATGCAGGCGAGTCCTTATGGTATTTTGAAAGTTCTTCATCCCTGAAGGATTCAAACCCGCAGATTACAACCTTTAAACCTCCCTTAGCAAGTTTTTCAATGATCTCAGGGTGACGTGCCGCAACATCGGCACGGATATCCATCACAAATGTCTTTTGAATCCCCTCTTCAACGATCCGGTCGAAAAGAAGGTTCATGAAATCGTGGTCCACCACCGTATTTGCATCTGCAAAGCGCACTACCGGATATTCATCCATCGATTTCAATTCGGTGATGAGGCTCTCAACATCGCGCTGATAATATTTTCCTTTAAACTGGGTCCATATCGAACAGAAGGTGCATTTATAAGGGCATCCAAGGGAAGTAAAAATATAGGTGCTTGGGAAGGGACTATTGCCGACCTTGTATGTACTGATCCATCGATCGAGATGCCGGCGGTCGGGCATAAGGTAATCAGCATTGGCAGCATCCCAGGAACGGGTGACTCCCAATGTTTTTTTCAGGCCGGATTTCCCGTTCAGGTAGATGCCGGGAACGGATTCCAGCATCACACCTTTTTCCTTCGCAATTACAACATCCCTGAAGATATGCGGACACTGACCGGGAATTACTATATCTGCTGAAGTCCCTTCAAAATCCCGGGTGCAGAGTGTTGCATGTAATCCGCCCGCAACAGTGAGCATCGAAGGATTGTATTGCTTTGCGACCCGGAATATTTCCAGCGCATAATCGAATTCGGATGTTATAACCGTTACTCCCAGGATATCCGGCTTGTATTTTTCCAGCAGCTGAAGTACAAGAATATCAAGCGAAGGCGTCAACGGATCCAAATCATATTCTCCTTTCGAATCGAACACCGTGACATCAAAATCCTTTACTGCAGCAGCGATGGTAAGCAACCCCAGGGGCGGCCCGATAAGTTTTTTGTGAATAAACGGCTTTGCATTTTCCGGGGCAAACCGGAGAATATTATTTTCAGGACTCCGTGGAGGATTAAGGAGCAGGATCTTCATGTAATGATCGCTATAGTATTAATTTACAAAGGTAAGAAATTGTGTGCAGGTGAAGATGGCGTTCAAGCCCATTTCCTGTAATGCGAAAAAATGTACCTTTGCCTGAACCGTTAATTATTCTTACAAAAGATAATGTCCGAATTTGAACAAAGCAGGCAGAGATTCAAGGAGCTGAAATGCTGCATTGTTATTCCTACTTATAATAATGATAAGACCCTGGAGCAGGTTATTCGGGATGTACTGGAATATTCCGAGGATGTAATTGTCGTTAATGACGGGGCAACCGATCATACCGTGGATATCCTGAATAAATTCGGTTCACTTCGGGCTATCAACATCCCCAAAAACAGGGGAAAAGGCTATGCATTGCGACTGGGATTCCACTATGCTTTTAAACAAGGATTCCGTTATGCCATCACCATTGATTCTGACGGCCAGCATTATGCGGATGACCTGCTGAAATTCATCGATAAAATTGAACAGGTACCCGACTCGGTAATTATCGGTGCTCGTAACATGGAACATGACAGCGTACCGGTGACCAGCAGTTTCGGCCATAAATTTTCCATCTTCTGGTTTCGAATAGAAACAGGACTGAAGGTTCCCGATATCCAATCGGGCTACCGGCTTTATCCTTTGGAAAAAATGGATAAGATGAGGTTCTTTGGAAGAAAATTTGAGTTTGAAGTCGAAGTCCTTGCCAAGCTTGCCTGGAAGAATGTAAATATTACCTCTGTTCCTGTTAAGGTTTATTATGCTCCAAAGGGTGAAAGGGTTTCTCATTTCAGGAAGGTCCATGATTTCACGCGGGTCAGCATTGCCAATACACTCCTTGTATTCACCGCTTTGTTGTGGGTCAACCCCTTCCGTTTTATAACAGCGCTCAGGAAAAAATCGATCCGGAAATTCATCCAGGAATATATCATCAACAGCAGCGACTCCAATATGAAGATCGCCGTGTCTGTGACGGTTGGGGTGTTTATCGGGGTATTTCCTGTATGGGGATTCCAGATGCTGGTCGCATTCGGGATTGCATATTTCCTGAAACTTAACAAATTTGTGACTGTTACTGCATCCAATATCAGCATGCCTCCCATGCTGCCGTTCATCCTTTTCCTGTCCTACATCACCGGCGGACTTATAATCGGCTACAACAAACATACGCTGAAGTATTCTTCAGGAATCACGATTGAATGGGTAAAAGAAAACCTGGTTCAGTACCTGTTGGGAAGCCTCATATTTGGTATTATAGCAGCAGTTGTCCTGGGTACGATTACCTATTTCCTACTAAAGACCTTCCGGAAACCTCAGGGTGTCAAAAAGGAGACAAGCGACCTGGATCAATCTTAGTTTTTTAACGATCGTATGTCTGAACGCTTTATACAAATATATTTTTTTTTCAGGAAGCGCAGGTTGCTGTTTTATCTCTTTCTCGGTACCCTACTCGCGGCTATTCTTTTTTTCGCTTCGCAGATAAAAGTTCAGGAAAACATTTCAGGAATCTCAGGTTCTAATGGCAATCCTGACAAATTTGAATATGTCGTCAGCCATGTCAGGATTACCGATAAACTGGTCATTCTTCTTTCACTTGCCGATACTTCTGCCAGGGCTGATCCCGAAAGGCTGATCCTTTATGCCAGGGATCTTACCGACAGTCTTTCCCATCGTTTTGATTCAACTTATATAAAGGGAATCATCGGAAATGTCACGGATTCCTCGATGTCAGCTTCTCCCGATCTTCTCTTTGACCACCTCCCGGTTTACCTGGATGAGAATGATTACCGGAAAATAGATAGTTTACTGGCTCCTGCATCCATTCATTCTTCCCTGGAAAAAGATTATAAAAACCTTCTCTCCCCTGCAGGTTTTGCCCTGAAAAAAATAATCCTGCGTGATCCGCTGGGATTGACATACCTTGCCATGAACAAGCTGAAATCGCTCCAGGCCGGCGATAATTTTGAACTCGGAGATGGCTTTATCCTGACCAAAGACCGAAAGAACCTTCTCCTCTTTATTACACCGGCCAATCCGGCCAGTGAAACCTACCGGAACGAAAAACTTCTCAAGGGGTTGGATGAGTTCCTGGCAAAGATCAGCGCTGCATTCAAACATGAGATCAGGGGACAATATTTCGGCGCCATTGCTTTTGCAGCGGGAAATGCACACCAGATCAAAAAAGATATCTTACTCACGCTGGCAATCGCATTGGGCCTCATCTTCCTGTTGATCGGGTGGTATTTCAGAAGCTGGAAAATCCCATTGCTGGGGTTTCTGCCGGCACTGTTCGGGGGTGGTCTTGCCCTGGCTATCCTTTATCTGCTGAAAGGAACAGTTTCTGCCATATCTTTAGGCATAGGATCGGTCATCCTGGGATTGATTGTGGATTATGCACTTTACATCATCAATCTTTTCAGGAAGAAAGGCGATATGGTAGGAGTGCTGAAGGAAATGACCATGACGGTGTTCCTCTGCAGCCTGACAACGGCTGGGGCATTTCTCTGCCTGATCTTTCTCCGTTCATCGGTATTGCATGACCTGGGTTGGTTTGCAGCCCTCAGCGTGGCCGGCGCCGCTTTCTTTGCATTGGTCATCCTTCCTCACTTCCTGAATCAAAATGACCTTAAAAAAAATCCAGGACCTGGTAATATCGTTGACCGCATCGCTGCTCTTTCTTTTGAAAAAAATAAAATCTTCGTCATTCTCCTGTTGGTCATGATGGTTGTCAGCATATTTTTCCTGTCCCGGGTCAGGTTTGAAGATGACATGATGGTATTGAACTTTGTCCCCGGCAAGCTGAAAAACATGGAAAAGGATCTTGACTGGATTACAGGAGCATCCCTGAAAACCATCTACCTTGTGTCAACCGGTAAAGTTCTTGATGATGCGCTCAGAATACAGGAAAGAATGCACAAGAACCTGGATAAACTTACCAGCTCCGGCGTAATTCATAGTGTTTCGGGAAGCAGGAAATTGCTGTTTTCCGATTCATTGCAAAATGTCAGGATCCAGGAGTGGAACAATTTCTGGTCAAAACAGCGAAGGAGATCGCTGGAAAAGGAATTAAGGAAATCGGCAGCGGATTTCCGGTTCAGGGAAAATGCATTTGATCCGTTTCTTCAATATATAGACAAAACATTTTCGGTTCTGACCCCGGCTGAAACAAAAACACTGACCTCGGGAATTCTCTCTGAATATGTCAGTGAAACCCATGATCTTTCAATGGTCACCACCATGGTCAAAGTCAGGCAGGAAGATAAAAAAGAAGTATACCGGGCATTTGAGGGAAAACCGGGCATCGTGGTTTTCGACAAGCAAATCCTTGCAAACCATTTTGTAGCGAATGTAAAACACGATTTCGATTTGCTGGTCAGGCTTTCGATGATCTTTGTAACGCTGCTGCTTCTCATTTCCTTCGGCCGTATCGAAACCGGTCTTACCACTGCCCTCCCGATGTTCGTAAGCTGGATCCTGACCCTGGGTTTCATGGGCATGACCGGCATAAAGTTCAACATTTTCAATATCATCGTCTCCTCATTTATCTTCGGACTTGGCGTTGATTACAGCATCCTCATGATGCGGGGATTGATGTTCGGGTACAAATACGGCACTCCGGAAATATCATCTTACAAAACCTCTATCTTTCTTTCTTCTTCCACCACTTTGTTTGGTGTAGGAGCATTGTTTTTCGCATTGCACCCGGCATTGAACTCTATTGCACTCGTTTCCGTTTTCGGGATCATTGCAGTAGTGCTTGTTTCTTATACATTCCAACCTCTGTTGATCCGGTGGTTCCTGTCTAACCGGAAGAAACGCCAAAGGTATCCTGTCACTCTCCGGATCTTCTTCAAAACCTTTATCACCTGGGGGAACATTGTTCTTGTAGCGATCCTGCAGGTAATCTTCGGTGGATTGATCTTCCTCCTTTACCCGGGTTCGAGAAAAAAGAAAGAGTACATTTTCCACTGGCTTTTCTGTCAACTATGTAAAGCTTATATTTTCGTAACTTTTCCCACGAACCGGAAATTTTACAACCCGTCCGGTGAAGACTTCTCCAGGCCTGCTATCATCATCAGCAATCACCAGTCGCTGATTGAGACACCATCTTTCCTGCGTCTTTATCCGAAGATCATCATCCTTACCAATGAATGGATATGGAATTCTCCTTTGTTTGGACCCATTGCACGGATGGCAAGTTTCTTCAATGCAGAAATGGGAATTGACGGTATCCTTGATCAGTTAAAGGAAAAGGTCAATGAAGGATATTCCATTCTTATCTTCCCCGAGGGGCACCGTTATACCGATAACCGGATCCACCGTTTTTCCAGCGGGGCTTTCTATCTGGCAGAAAAGTTAAAAATTGATATTCTTCCTGTTCTTGTGTTTGGTTCAGGCGAATTTTTGGGGAAGGGTGAATTCTGGGTCAGACCCACGGGGCTTCGGATGAAGATCCTCGACAGGGTGGGAATTGATGACCAGGCTATGGGCTCTGACTATTCGGAAAGATCAAAATGCTTCCGCCGTTTTTATATCCATGAATATGCTACATTCATAGCACAGGAAGGTACCGGAAGATATTACCGGAAAAAGCTGTTGTTGAATTACATCTTCAAAGGGTCTATCCTGGAGGTGTATCTTAGAATTAAAATGAAGATTGAAAAGTACTACCAGCCTTATAATGAACTGGTGCCGCGGGAAGGCAATATCCTTGACCTTGGATGCGGATATGGGTTCATGAGCTACATGCTTAGTTTTACTTCACCTTCACGGAAAATCACCGGCGTGGATCATGATGCCGGGAAGATCCGTATGGCAGCGAATTGTACCTTGAAAAATGAAAATATGAATTTTATCTGTGAAGATATCAACCGCTATGCATTCGGGAACACTGATGCCATTCTGCTGAGTGATGTCCTGCATTACCTGCCGCAAAAAAACCAGGAAGAATTGCTGAATCGTTGCATTGAAAAACTTAATCCCGGCGGAATGATCCTGGTAAGGGAGGACGATTCAAAAGAGGGAAAACGCCATAAAAGAACGAAACTCACAGAAGTTTTTTCGACCCGGATTCCTATATTCAATAAAACAATCAATGAATCCAGGAAAATGTACTTTACCTCCCTTGAAAATATCAACCGGATCGTTGACCGGCAGGGGTTGAAAATGGAAGTGATCCGGAAAGCAAAGTATACCTCCACCTTTTTACTGATCATCCGAAAATAATGAAAAGCCAGGACAGGAAATACGATGTAATCATTGCAGGCAGCGGCCTTGGCGGACTTCTCTGCGGAAATATCCTGGCAAAGGAAGGAATGCATGTTTGTATTCTGGAGAAAGGTCCGCAGGCGGGAGGATGCTTACAGACCTTCAGGCGCCACGGTGTTGTTTTTGATACCGGTGTTCATTATTTCGGAGGGATGGATCCCGGGCAGACCCTCTACCGTTACTGGAATTATTTCGGGTTAACCCGATCCCTAGCGCTGGAAAGGATGAATCCCGATGGATTTGATATCATCGGCATCAATGGCCGGGATTACCCAATGGCCATGGGATTTGAACATTTCGTTGAACAGCTTCTCCCGTGTTTCCCTTCGGAAAAAGAAAATCTTGAAAAATATATCCGCAGCCTGAAAGAGATCAGTGCAGCCTTCCCGCTTTACAACCTTGAAATACCAAAAGATCTCAAGGAAGAAAATTTCCGAAGCCAGGGCGCATTTGACTTTTTTTCTGCACTTTCAGGGTCCGGAAGACTCGCATCAGTATTGGCCGGTAACAACCTTCTCTATGCCGGGAACCGTGAACATACGCCCCTTCACATCCCGGCGCTGATCAACCACTCCTTCATCTCCAGCGCATGGCGGACGATAGGTGGAAGCGCCCAGATCGCAGAAAGACTGATAGAAGGCATTCTTGCTTCTGGAGGAGAAATTCATCTGGATGCGGAAGTCACGGAAATCGGAAGAAAGGAAAATGAATTTGCAGTAATGACAAAACCAGGCCTGTGCTTTTCTTCAAAGAAATTCATTTCCGGGATCCATCCTGCAAAGACATTAAAAATGATGGAGTCCGGCATATTCAGGAAATCTTTTTTTAAACGTATCACAAACCTGAAGAACACCGTTTCTTCATTTGCCATATATATTATTTTGAAAGACCGGTCATTCCCCTATTCCAATTCCAATTATTATTATCATAAAACCGGGGATGTCTGGAATAATGACAGTGATAAATACTGGCCATCCGGCTACATGATGCATACGCCTGCGCCAGGTTCGGAAGATGGTTTTGCAAAGAGCATGATCATTCTTACTTCAATGCCTTTCGAAATGGTAAAGAAATGGCAACATACACACCAGGGCAACCGGGGTTCGGAATATCTTGAGTTCAAGGATCAACGCACAACAGCGCTGCTGGACCTTACGAAACAACGTTTTCCGGGGTTGCGATCAGCGATCCTTTACATGGAAACATCAACGCCACTTACCTGGCGAGACTATACGGGGATACCGGAAGGATCGATGTACGGAATCGAACGAGATTACCAGGATCCACTGGCAACAACGTTATTTCCTGCAACAAAGATCCCCGGGTTCTATTTCACAGGCCAGAACATAAATCTCCATGGGGTACTCGGCGTAACGATCGGTGCTATTCTGACATGCGGTGAGATCCTTGGCCTGGAATACCTTTTGAATAAAATCAGAAATACCTGAAGATGAAAAAATTTTTCAAAATATTTTTTGTCATCATTGTGATCCTGTTTTTCTGCGGAATCATCCTGGTTGCCTGGTTTCAGCTGGATACCCGGGTACATATTCCGGTACAGGCTGACCAAAGTGTTACTAAGCTTTCTGTTTCTAACCCGGAGAAAGATTTTTATAGTTGTGGCAGGAATTGGATACAACGGAGAAATTCAGGCTTGTGGGAACTTTATCTTGAAGGCAAACCCTTTGAACGCGGTGTGATAGAAGGGAAACTCACCCGTGGGCTGATCGAAAAACAAGAACAGGCCTTTACGAACCAGATCATTGAAATGATCCCCTCCCCTGCTTACCTGAAATTCCTGAAATATTTTATCTATTGGTTTAACCGTGACCTGGAAGATTATATCCCGGAAGAATATAGATCAGAGATTTATGGGATCTCTTTGTCGGCATCGGATAAATTCTCCCTCATCGGAAACAACTACCAGCGAATTATGAATTATCATTCGGCCCACGACATCGGTCATGCCCTGCAGGACTTTCATATGGTCGGATGCACCTCGTTTGGCGTTTGGAAAGACAAATCAAAGGATGGTTCGCTGCTGATCGGGCGGAATTTTGATTTCTATGTAGGCGATGAATTTGCCGTGAACAAGATCGTATGCTTCGAGAAACCGGAAAAAGGATATCCCTTCATGATGATTACCTGGGGAGGGATGGCCGGTGCCGTCTCCGGAATGAATGAACAGGGATTGACAGTAACCATCAATGCAGCCAAATCAGACATTCCTTATTCGGCCAGAACTCCCATTTCCATCCTTGCAAGGGAGATTCTTCAATATGCAAAAAATATCAGGGAGGCTTTTGTTATTGCACAGAAAAGAGAAACCTTTGTTTCAGAATCCATTCTCATTGGTTCAGCGGCTGACGGGATGGCTTCAATCATCGAAAAATCGCCTTACAAGATAGCATTGGTAGAACCGCAGAACAATTACATCGTCTCTACCAATCACTTCAGGTCGGCAATCTTCAGCACGGATCCAAAGAATATAAAAGACATAAAGGAAAATGCTTCTCTTTACCGGTATAAAAAAATGCTGCAGGATATTACGGAAGAAGAGCCTCTGGATGTCGGGGGAATGGCTAAAATCCTCAGGGACCGTTCCGGATTGAATCATGCCGACATCGGCATGGGAAATGAGAAGGCGGTGAACCAGCTCATCGCGCTTCATTCTGTTATTTTTGAACCGGAAAAGCGCCTGGTTTGGGTGTCAAACGGTCCATGGCAAATAGGAGGATACACCTGTTATGACATAGTCAAAATTTTTCATACTTTTGCCTCACTTCACAAGAGGACAGAGATCTCGGAAACAGGCCGGTCAATTTCTCCGGATAGTTTCTTAAGTTCAGATAGTTATAAGCAATTCAACAGGTTCAGGGGATTGCGGAAAGAACTGAAAAGAATGTATCGTCCGGGTGAAAAAACAAACCTGAAATATTTTGACATTTATGAGTTGATCGGCACCAATCCTGGTTTTTTTGAGGTTTATTCCCTTGCCGGGGATTATTTTTACCGGAAAAATCAACCTGATAGTGCAGCAGTTTATTACCGTAAGGCCCTGGGGAAAGTGATCCCAAGACAGAACGAAAAGCAAAAAATCATTGAAAAGCTTGCAGATTGCATCGTTCAGATGAAACAAAAAAAATTATGAAGTTTAAACTGATATACCCGCGCTGGGAAAAACTCGAAGGTCAAACCATATTCTACCTTCCTCCTCACGGACCAGTGGTGATGGCCGCTGATCTTCCTTCCTACGTGGAGGTGGATTTTATCGATGAGAATGTCGAAGAACTGGTGATCGATGATTCCCCTGATTTCGTCGGGATATCCATGATGCTGACAACCCAGGTAAAACGCGGATGGGTTATCGCCGATCAGTATCGTAAACTGGGAAAGAAAGTCATCTTTGGCGGGATCTCAACCATGTTGCATGCCGAAGAGACGATGCTGCATGCGGATTCTGTTTTCCTTGGAGAAGTGGAAGGACGGATGAAAACCGTTTTAGAAGATTTTCGTAAGAATGAACTGAAGAAGGTCTATAATTTCCTGACCAACCCTCCCGATATGAGCCTTATTGGTCCTGCCCGGCGGGATATCCTGAAAGAGGATCTCTATTATCACAAAGGATTCCGGATGGTTGATCTGTTCCATGCTTCCCGGGGATGTGTTTACGACTGCTATCCATGTGCCGTGCGTTACCTCGGCGGACGCGGATTCCGCCCACGTCCCATCGAGCGCGTAGTGGAAGAACTTTCACAGATGGAAAACAACCGGCTTTTTATCGTCGATAACTCCCTCGCACTAGATACCAGCTGGGAAAAGGAACTTTTCCGCGCCATGATCCCCCTGAAGAAAAAATGGGTCAGCCATACCATTGAAGATAAAGATGAAGTGCTCGACCTCGCTGCACAAGCCGGGGCATGGTATGTTTACCAGGCTGTGTTCGACCGTTCCGATTATATCCGTAAACGCATTAAACAATACCATGATTATGGAATCGGGGTTGAAGGAACTATTTTACTCGGACTTGACAACCAGACGGAAGACGATATCAAAAAGCTGATCGATTTTCTTCTTGAAATTGATCTGGACCTGGCAGAATTCACGGTTCTTGCTCCTTTTCCACATACCAAAGCCTATAGCGATCTTTTAAAACAAGGCCGGATCTTTGATCACGACTGGGATCATTACAATGCAGGGAAAGTAGTATATCATCCCAAACACATGACAGCCGGGCGGCTCCAGGAATTGTATCATTATGCATGGGATACGTTTTATAAGGATGAACCGCAGACGCAGAAGATGTTTAATCTGCTTTCCACCGTCATCCAGAGAGAACAGGCAGACGGCACCTACAAGCCAAGACGACGTGATTTATTGGACCAGAGTTTCGGAAAGAATATCAACGAAGTGGCATAAGAAAATTATCAGGCTCACCAACACTTTAAATCATCGGTACCTCTAAGACGCATGGAAATCAACCCGGAATTCAACCGCTACATGGAGCGCTATTTCGATTTCAAAGGACAATGGGAAAGTCCCTCGAGATGCGGATTGAAGATCGTCAGAAGGAAAGACGGAAAGACTCTTGCCATTGCCACAGAGATTTACCGGCAAAACCCCGGAACGCCGGTAACAGAATGGTGTGCTCCTCTTGCCAACCAGATATTATCAGAAGTCGGAGAAAATCCGAAAAATTTTATCTTTGTAGAACATACTCCTGATCTGAAAAGCAAGCTCAGTTTCTATGGGGAAACTTTTGACCTTGTTTCTTTTGACTGGGACGGGACCCAATATGAAAATCCTCAATGGAAACGTTTGAGCCGGGAACAAGTCGACATTTTGATGGAAGAATAAAACCGCAGACATTCTCCGGAAACAAAATCCGGATACTTTTTCTTTTCCTGGCAGGATTTCCGCTGATACTCTTTTCCCAACCCATCCTTCGCTCCGCAATTCGGGGTACGGTTGCTGACAGATCAACACAAGCGCCGCTTCCAGGAGCTACCATTATTTTATTAAATTCAGATCCGCTCGTAGGGACGAACACGGACGCAAATGGCAATTTCAGACTGCCCGATGTCCCTATCGGGAAAAGACAATTGAAGGTTTCCTATGTGGGATACGTTACTTTTATAACAGAAGTGCTCAATGTGAGCAGCGGCAAGGAGACCGTTGTTACGATCCTTTTGGAAGAAACCATGATCACTGGCGCTGAAGTGGAGATCAAAGGAGATTACAGGAAATATGGTGCGATCAACAAGATGGCTATGGTGGGTGTGCGTTCCTTCACTGTCGACGAAACATCACGATTTGCCGGGAGTTATAATGACCCTGCAAGGATGGCAGCCAATTATGCTGGCGTTACATCGGGAGTAGATAACAGGAACGATATCATTGTCAGGGGAAACTCCCCGGTGGGATTGCAATGGCAGATCGATGGTATGGAGATCCCCAATCCCAACCATTTCGCAGCGGTGGGAACTACCGGAGGACCGGTGACCATCCTGAATAACAACCTGCTGACGAATTCCGATTTCTTCACCGGCGCATATCCGGCAAGTTACGGGAACGCTCTTTCAGGGATCTTCGACATGCGGATGCGGGAAGGCAATAATGAAAAACATGAATACTGGTTCGGGATCGGATGGAACGGCCTCGAATTCGGTTCAGAAGGGCCATTTTCGAAAAAATCAAGGGCTTCTTATCTTTTTTCATACCGCTATTCATTGCTGGATGTGCTCAGCCGGGCCGGTATCAAGCTGAGTGTAGTTCCCTATTACCAGGACCTGAATTTCAAGATTACGATCCCGACGAAGAAAGCCGGAGTCTTCACGATCGAAGGGATCGGCGGGTTGAGTTATATCCAACTGTTCGACAGCAGGAATAAGCAATCAGATTGGATGTTTCCCGATTACGGCGAAGATCTTTCCAACGGTTCAAACCTGGGCGTAATCGGGATCACCAACCAGGTATTCTCTGATCCTTCCCTCCGGCTGAAAAACCAGATTTATTTTGTCGCTTCCGAAGTTTATACCAGGATCGATTCCTTCTCCTATGTTGCTCAAACACCATCACCCTGGGCTGGCGAACGTTCATCCGAAAAAAAACTCTCGTATTCATTCGGTTTATTTAAAAAGTTTTCCATTAGAAATTCTCTGGAAACCGGCATCAATGCAAATTATTTTTCAATGAGCTTTGCCGATAGTATGATGAATAAAGGAAAATTTGAGGTAAATACGGACAGCCGTGAAACTTTGTTTTTCCTGAAAGGATACCTGCAATGGCAACACCGTTTTTCTGAAAGTTTCAGGATCACCACCGGGTTGTTCGGATCCCGGCTGTTCATGAACTCCACCTGGGCAATGGAACCGAGAACCGGTTTCGAGTGGCTGATCGGCAAGAGACATATTCTCCATTTCGGTGCAGGGATGTATAGCCAGATGCAGCCGAGGGTCATCTATTTTATTCTTTCCCGCCTTCCGGATGGTTCGACGTTGCAAACCAACCGCAACCTGGATTTTACAAGGTGCTGGCAGGTAGATATGGATTATAATTACTTGCTGAATGAAAACCTTCATTTTAAAACGGAACTGTATTACCAGCACCTCTATGGCATTCCCGTCAAACGTTCCATTCCCGAATATGCCCTCAGTAACCAGGGACATGAATTCTTCCTTGACAGGCAATATGCCGACAGCCTGGTTAACCTGGGCAATGGCGACAATTATGGCGTGGAATTCACCTTCGAACGTTTCTTATATAAAAATTACTACTTCCTCTTCACCTCTTCCCTTTTCAATTCCACCTATTCCGGATATGATAATACCACCCGGAACTCGGCATTCAACGTTAATTATGCATTCAATGCAGTAGGTGGCTATGAATTCGTCATGGGAAAAAGAAAATGGGGTGTGATGTCGTTCGGGTTACGCGCAACGTGGGCGGGAGGGAATCCTTATATTCCATTTGATGTCAATTCCACTATTGCCACTGGTGAAGCCGTTCCGGACTGGCAGCATGCTTATCAGTCGCGGTTTCCTGATTATAAACGGTTCTCGGTTCGTTTTGGCATCAAGCGAAACCGCCCGGGTTACAACCTTGAGTTTATGCTCGACCTTCAATACCGGACGAATTATACCAATGTCTACCTGCAGCGCATCGATCCCAAGACCGGGGAGATCCGCAATTTTTTCAAAATGGGCTTCTTCCCAATGGCGACATGGAGGATTCAATTTTAAATAGCGAAATGGCGAAATAGCGAAGAAGCGAAATTGTTAGTAGTGAACTTCCGGCAATAGCGCGCGTTTCCTAACGCGTGCGTGCCACTACTCGCGAGTTGGCGATTTTTTTGACTTTTTGACTTTGTGACTTCTATCGAGAAATTTATTACATTTGATGCTATTAAACCGGATGTTATGAAGATAAATAAGATTTTAATCTTCGGCTTACTTTTTACAGTTTGCAATCTTATCGCCGATAAGGCAGTTGCGGGAACAGGTGGCGCCAACGACGGACAGGTAATGCTGCTTGCTATACTGGCCGTGTTGCTGGTAATCCTGGGAATCCTGTTCTTCTTCCCAATAATTATTCACCGGATCAGGGATCTCTGGAACAAATTTCATCACTGTTAATTAGTTAGTGAATTTATTCTTTGTGTTCCTTTGAGTCTCCATGCCTGCCGGCAGGTCTTCAAGAAATAGTTGTTGGGATGCTTTTTAACCGAAAAGTGCGCAGAGTTAAAGTAAAGGACGCAAAAAATAAATAGCGAAAATGCGAAAAGCGAAATTGTGGTGAAAAGAAATTATTTTAACCATGAAAATAAAAACCGTTTTTTTCTTCTCCTCACTCATTACCATATCCAATCTTCTATCCGGGCAGGAATTTAATCCGGGGAAAGAACGTTGGACTGTAAAGACCACTGTTAACCATTTCCGTCCTGTAAAAGAGATCACACTCCGGGAATTATTGACTCTTCCAGCCCCTATCCGGAAATATTCAACTAAATCAAGAGAAGAATACCAGGATCAGCGGTTTCCGGATACAGTCGGAAGACATCACCTGCAGGAAGGAGATATTGTCACCACTTACGGATACCTGATGCTGGCGGCCGTTGAAAAAGATAAAAACGGAGAAGACGGTGATTATCATGTTCAGATCCGCATCAAATCAACCTGGGGTGATTCCTGCCTCGTTGTAGAAGCGACTTATCCTCCCTTTATCATAGGGAATAAAGCCTTACAGGATTCCTGCAGGAAAGTCCGCGAATTCTTTGATCGTTATGTCCTTAAAGGAAAGAAGAAGGCATGTTTCGGGAGCAATGGCATTCCTGCGCCTTATGTGAAGATCACGGGGCAGCTATTTTTCGATGCTTACCATATGACAACCCCTCCCCGGGGAAAACAGAATTGCATCACCAAAGAAAAAATGAAATCCTATACCTGCTGGGAAATTCATCCCATAATTGCCATCACTTTCATAAAAAAAAAATACGGCAGGAATTAACCGGCAATAACTATCTCTCCGTAATTTGTAATTTCGCGCGACAAATCTCACAATATGGCCGATCCAATCGTAATCCGGAAACTCCCCCCTGTATGGTTCATCCGGGCATTAAATTCTTTTCGTTCGGGACTACTCAATCTTCACAGGACAACATTTCCCCCAAATGTGGTGATGTATGAACGCTTCACCTCCTTTTGGGTTCTTGCAGCCATCCGGGTAGCATCTGAATTGGATATTGCAGGTATCCTCGGGAAACAACCTTTGTCAATCGAACAACTTTCAGAGCGCACAGGTTCGGATCCGCAAGCGCTTTTCCGCATGATGCGTGCCCTTTCAAGTGAGAAAATTTTTAAAAGAACGAAGGATGGTCTATATAAGAATACAAAACTTTCAAAAGTCCTTACGGAAGGGAAAGGATCACTCCGATATACCTTGATGCAGCACCTGGGAACCATTAACTGGACCATATTCAATGATCTCTCCTATTCCATTAAAACCGGGAAATCGGCATTCTCAAACATTTATGGGATGAATATCTATGAATATCTGTCGGAACATCCTGTCGAATCAGCACTCTTTGACCGTTCCATGACCAACCTGTCTGAGATCTCCATTGAGCCGGTATTGAGTGCATTCGATTTCAGCAAGTACGGGGTGATTGCAGATATCGGCGGAGGTGAAGGATTATTACTTTCAAGTATCCTTTACAAAAACAAAAACTCCAGGGGTATCCTGTTTGACCTCCCGGAAGGATTGAATCATCCTGAAATGATTTTCGGGAAATTTGGAGTTGGCGATAGAGTACAAGTAATCCAGGGAAATTTTTTTACCACTGCTCCCGCAGGAGCCGATGTTTACCTGTTAAAGAATATTCTTCACAACTGGAGCTTTCAAGAGAGCGTAAAGATCCTCAGTAATATCAGGAATGTTATGTCCTTCCATGCGAAGATCCTGATCCTCGAAATGATTGTCGATGAAGAAAACCATGCTTCATTCGGAAAACTGATTGACCTCCAGATGATGGTCTTCATGGAAGAAGGAAAAGAACGTTCACGAAAGGAATTCGAATCGCTCCTTCAGCATGCCGGGCTCAGGCTGAACAGGATTATTCGAACCATTGCACCCATCAGCATCATTGAAGCGGTAATTAGCTGATGAGTTGATGAGTTGATGAGCAGGTGAATTGGTGAATTGTTGAACTGGTGAGCTTATAAACTGGCGAACTGGTCAGTAAATGGTCAATTTACTTTATAAACTTTACAAACTTTACAAACTTTACAAACTTATAAACTCCGTGACTTTGTGACACAAGTAAATACCATTCCATGGGTTTTTCTACCTTTGTACAATGCATCGGCTTTTATCCGCTTTCAGAAAAGAATTCCTCATCCTTATCCGTGATATTCCAGGGCTGGCGATCCTTTTCATCATGCCGGTACTACTGATCATGATCGTTACCCTTGCCCAGCAGAATGCACTGAAATCCTCCAAAGAATCAAAAACCGATGTCCTTTTTATCGATCATGCCCATTCGGCTTTTTCCAGACTCCTGAAACAAAACCTCGACAGTTCTGGGCTTTACCAGCTGGTATCCAGTCTATCACATATTCCTGTGGATGATGAAACAGCACGTAAAAAGATCGGTGATGGTGAGTATCCGATTGGCATCATGATTTCACCAAAAGATACCGCCATCCTGTTGCTTGTCGATCCCAGTCTTCAATCAGCCTATAAAAATTCATTAACCGGTGCACTGACTTATTTTATCAAAGGAACGCAGAGCCGTTTAGCAATTGAAAACCTTCTGAAGACACTCGTACCAGCTATGGTTTCGACCGACGGGCTGATCGAAACAAATATTAAGAACATGCCACCGGTTACAGAGGTCTATGCCACGAAGGAACATGCTTCGATCAAGCCTTCCATCATCCAGAACAATGTTCCTGGATTCATTCTCTTCGCGATGTTCTTTATCGTGATCCCTCTGGCGGGAAGCATGGTGACTGAAAAAAATGAAGGTTCTTTCAACCGTTTGCGGACCCTTCCGGTGAGTGTCACCATCCTTCTTACTTCGAAAGTATTGTTATTCCTGGGTGTTTGTCTCATCCAGTTCTTTCTGATGCTGCTGGTCGGCACCTGGATATTGCCCGTATTCTTCGGAATGCCTGCTTTACAACTCGGATCTCATTATGCTGTCATCCTCATCGCAACAATCTGTGCAGCGCTTGCAGCCGTAGGTTTCGGACTTGTTGTCGGCGCATTTGCTACCTCCCAGGGACAAGCTGCGCTCTTCGGTTCGGTGATCGTTGTGATTCTCGGGGTCATCAGTGGAACTTTTCTCCCTGTTTACCTGATGACAAAGACGATCCAGAACATAAGCCTAATCTCCCCGATCCGGTGGGGCATCGATAATTACCTGGATCTTTTTATCCGGGAAGGTACGCTGGGTACCATTTTCCCGAATATTTTACGCCTCCTTACATTTTTTGTCTTTGCTATGATCATTTCCATTGTTATTTTTGCAAGACGGAAATAAGTTCCATACCCGGATTTGGTATCGCCCCATGAAAGAAAAAGACAGTATCATTGATTGCCCTCAGCAACAGGTGATCCTTTATGTGGAGAAGGAAGATGGGAAATATGAACCCATGCAGACCGGCTCTTACATTACAAAAAATTTCCTGGATGATTATGAACTGAAACGGCGCCACCTGGAAGAATCGCTGAAGAAACAGGTTCTTTCTGGCGAGGTCAGTCCAATCTATTACTACATGGTACTGGAGGATCTTACCCTTAGCGAACTTTCGGCCCGTGCAGGGATCCGGAAGGGCAAGGTGAAAAAGCATCTCGATGGGTTTCATTTTAATGCACTCCCTCAGGAGACCCTGCAACGCTATGCCGATGTATTCAATGTTACCGTTCCGGATATCCTAAAACTCCTTACTGCAGATACAGATGATTCTACCAACACAAATACCGGTTCCTGATGAGCACGATCCCTTTCAAGCATAAAATGGCGGCACATTGTGAATCAGGAGCGGTGACTTCCCTTTTGAACAATGCAGGACTCGACATCACCGAGCCTCTTGTTTTCGGCATCTCCAGCGGTATTTTCTTCGGCTACTTTCATAAGATGAAATCCTTTACCTTCCCGACTTTCATCGTCAGAAACAAGCCCGGATCCATACGGAACAACCTGGCAAAAAGATTGGGTATAAAATTTCATACAGAGCAATTCCGTTCGCCGGATGAAGGGATGAAACGACTGGACGAACTGCTGGAGAAAAACATCCCCGTTGCCGTGCAGGTCGATTTCTTCTATATGGATTATCTCCCCGAGTGGGAACGGGTTCATATCAATGTACATTTTATTGTCGTGGCCGGAAAAGCCGGATCGAAATACATCATATCCGACAGCTATTTCCCGAACCTCGTGGAACTGGAACCTGCATCCCTGCGGAAAGCCCGTTTTGCCGGTGGAAGCATGTCGCCGAAAGGATTCCTCTTCTATCCGGAATCCATCCCTGTAGAGATCGATTACAAAAAAGCCATTTTAAAAGGGACCAGGAAAGCCTGTTTCAATATGCTGAAGATCCCACTGCCTTTTCTTGGCATCAAAGGCATCCGTATGTTTGCAAAAAAGATTGTCGATTGGCCTTCTTTCGCACGGGATATGGAACATCTTTCTCACGAGATCATGAAGATCAATATACTACTGGAAGACCAGGGTACGGGAGGAGCAGGATTCCGATTCATGTATGCCAGCTTTCTCCAGCAAGGTTCCTTAATTCTTGGCAAACCGGAATGGAGCGAACTTTCAAAAGAAATGATGGAGATCGGTGATGGATGGAGGGAAATTTCCCTGTTTGCTTCACGGATCGGGAAAAACCGTGAACTCGGGCCCGACCGGCTAAAAGAACTTGGCAATATGCTCACCGGCCGCGCGGATGTGGAAGAACGTTTTTTCCGGCGCCTGAAAAATTCACTTAACTAAACGACACTTATGACAAAGGAACCGTCGGCAGAACTGAAACTCGAGATCAAGAAAATGATCATGGAGACCTTAAATATCACGGATATTAACCCTGAGGATGTGGATGATGAAAAACCCCTGTTCGGCAGTGACAATGCACTCACACTGGATTCGGTTGATGCTATCGAGATCATTATGGCACTCCAGCGCAGCTACGGTGTCCGCATTGCTGATCAGAGCCTGGCCAGGTATGTGATCCGTTCGGTCAACAGTATTGCAGAATTCATCCTATCAGAACAGGAAAAAAATAATCTGTAAATCCCGAAAAATTGAAAAACTACCTGACCGCCGGCATTGGATTCAGTCGACTGGTCCGGCTAGCCCGAAAAAATTCAATCTCCTGTCATCCGAAATATCTCTTGCGTTTTTTGTTTCTTGCCCAAAGTGCATTATGGTCTGACATGTTCTCATGGATCGAACGGAAACGTTATGGAAAAAAAATCGAATCCACGCTGGTTCCGGAAGATCCCATCTTTATCATCGGACATTGGCGTACAGGTACAACATTACTGCACCAGCTGATGAACCTGGATCCAAATCTCGCTGCACCTACCCTCTTTCAGGTTGCCGAACCCGATTGCTTTATCTGTTCATACCGGTATTACGCGCCAGTATTTTCAGCTCTTCTTTCAGAAAACAGGCCGATGGATAATGTCAGGATCGGGATGAATGAACCACAGGAAGATGAATATGCAATTTACAGGATTACCAATTTCTCCCCGATCGAACGGCTGGTATTTCCGAAAAATTTAAACTATTTTCTCCTGGATTATCCTTCTTTTATGCCCGGGAACGAGAAGGAAAGAAAAGAATGGGAAGAACAGCTAAATTTCTATTTCCGCAAACTCCATTTTTTCCATGGAAAAACGATCGTTTCAAAAAATCCATTCAACTCAATGCGGATAAAAGAACTTGCCGTCTTGTTTCCGAAAGCCAGATTCATCCATATCGTCAGGCATCCTTATGACGTTGTCCCATCTACTGTCCATCTGTGGAAAATAGTCCTGAGGCAGAATAGTTTGAACCGTAAAGGCTCTGAACCCGGAATTCAAGAGGTGGTGGAAGGTCTCGGCAAAGTACTGGCAACGATTGAAAAGGATAAGTCAGTTGTTCCGCAGGAAAACTTTTATGAGATGAAATTTGAAGACCTCGAAGCTGATCCTGTTGCTGAGTTCAGGAAATTATATTCCCGGTTTCACATGCCCTTTGATGATGAATTAAGCTGCAATATACAGTCCTTCATGTATAGTCTCAAAAACTACAAGAAGAATGAGTTTTACCTTTCAGATGAGGAAAAAGAATTTATCCATAAACAACTAAATCAATATATGCAAATTTTTAAGTATCAGTAATGGTTCTGTTTTTTTCATATATTTGAAGATCATTTTGGACAACATTATAACCTTTTCAATGGTAAAATATTTACTCACGGCTCTTTTGATCAGCTTTTTATTACCCTCTTTTTCATTTCCGCAGGAAAAAAACAACCTGTCTCCGGCCCCAAAAGAAGTACAAAAGGAACGTGCGCCCAATCGTATTAAATCGGGATTTTACATTAAGCTCGGCCCGGTTTTCCCGATGGGAGCCTATATCACAACCCAAAAGCTCAGGGAAGTCCCGGAAACAAATTTTTCTATTTATTTACCTGCAAAGATGGGCGGTGCCCTGGACATGGGATACCTGATCTACATCGGGCCTGCCTTTGCCAATAATCATCTCCGCCTTGGTATCGATGCAACTTTTATCTCCTTTTCATTCAATCCGGTAAAAGCGAATACCAAAGACAGCACCACGACAAAATATTGGTATTATTATCTAGGGCAGAAATTTGGTCCGCTCATCTCGGTCTGTCCTGTGGATCGCCTGGTTATTGACTTTTCATATAAGATGAATGCATATGTGGCTTATGTTCACCACTATATCCGTGGAAAAGATAATGATGAATGGGGAAAGAACCTTACCCAGAACGAGATCAGCATGAACATACGGTATTCACTTATACTTTTCTCTTTTCAGTATAATTTCGGCAAGGTGACCTACGATGATTTCGATTCCGGAAAACCCAAACATAATGTCGATAACACAACGTTTCGTATTATGATCGGATTCAAATTCTAGGTTTACTAGCTTGTGACAAAACAGAATGATGGTAATTCCTTTTTATCCTGATATTGAGAGAAGCCCTGTCGAAGAGATCAGAAAATTCCAGGAAACGAAACTTCAGAAGCAACTATTATACCTGAAAGAAAAATCGAAATTCTATAATGACCTTTTTCTCAGGAACAGGATTGACATCAGCAGGATTAAAAGCCTTGATGACCTTGTGCAAATCCCGCCCACCACCAAAAAAGATCTTCAGCAACGGAACGATGAGTTCATTTGTGTTCCGAAACATTCTATCATCGATTACATCACCACTTCCGGTACACTGGGTGACCCGGTGACCTTTGCCATGACAGACCAGGATTTGGACCGGTTGGCTTATAATGAGGCAATCTCTTTTACCTGTGCCGACGGTTCAGCAACCGATATCTACCAGCTCATGACCACTATCGACAGGCGGTTTATGGCCGGACTTGCCTATTTCATGGGAATCCGCCGGATGGGCGCCGGGGTGGTAAGGGTTGGAAATGGAATCCCGGAATTTCAGTGGGATACAATCAGCAGGATCCACCCTACAGCGATCATTGCCGTTCCCTCCTTCATTTTAAAGATTATTGAATATGCTGAAGCCCATCATATTGACTATCGAAGCAGCAGCATCCGGAAAGCCATTTGCATCGGTGAGCCATTAAGGAATATGGATTTCTCTCTCAATACGCTTGGACGCAGGATCCTTGAAAAGTGGCCACTCCGGCTTTATTCAACCTATGCTTCCACTGAAATGGGAACTTCCTTTACGGAATGTGGCGAAGGGATTGGCGGGCATCATCATCCTGAATTGATCATTGTAGAATTCCTGGATGATAATGACCGGCCGGTGAAGGAAGATGAATATGGAGAGGTGACGATCACTACCCTGGGAGTGGAAGGAATGCCGTTGCTTCGTTTCAAAACCGGCGATGTATGCTTCCGGCATACGGATCCCTGCAAATGCGGCAGGACGACAACCCGGCTCGGACCGGTGATCGGCAGGAAAAACCAGATGATCAAGTATAAGGGAACCACGCTGTATCCGCCTTCGCTTTACGATATCCTCGACAGTATCGATTTTATCTCAAATTACGTGGTGGAAGTCTTTACCAATGAGATCGGCACCGATGAAATCCTGATCCATGTGGGAAGCAAAATTCCTGTTTCCGACAAGGAAAAGGACATCAAAGACCATTTCCGGGCAAAACTTCGCGTAGCGCCATTGATTAAATTCGGGACTTACGAAAATATCCAGCTGATGCAATTTCCTGAAACCAACCGCAAACCCGTTAAATTCATTGATAACCGGAATAAGTCAAAAAATAATTGATATTTTTCTTGGATTTTGCTGAATTTTTGCAATAATTTTGTCATGATATGTATATTGTGATAAACAATTTAAACATTTGTATATGAAAAAAATTATGTTTCTTTTATTAGTCGGAGCATTTATGTTTCCTGGGTTGAAGATGTTCGCCCAGTGCAAGCAAGTTTCAGGAGATGTTAGGGTCCTGAAAGGACAGACAATTATAAACCTCCAGTATGACTATTCCAACATGGCTGTCGGTAAATTTAAAGATGAAAAAGATTATATTGCCAAACGGACCGCTGACATGAACAACAAAAAACCTGGAGACGGAGACCGTTGGGCAGAAGCATGGAAAAACGACAGGGCGTCAAGGTTCCAGCCGATGTTTGAGAAGAATCTAAATCAGAAAACAAGCAAATTCAATGTGAACTTCAAAGAAAATGCCACCGGTGCGAAATATACGCTTATCATCAGGACTACATTTACCGAACCCGGCTTCAATGCCGTAGAAGTTCATCGTAAAGCATATATTGCACTGCAGGTGGATCTGGTTGAAACCGCGAACCCTTCAAAAGTAATCGCCAGCATTGACATGAAGAAGGAAGAAAGCATCAATATGATGGGATTTGATTACGATACAGGCGGAAGGATCCAGAGTGCTTATGACCGTGCCGGCGAAAATCTCGGCAGCTTTCTGGTTAAGAATGTCTTTAAATAAATTAACATCCCATTCGGGATACAAAAAAGAAAGCCTCAGAGACATCCTGTTCCCGGGGCTTTTTTTATGATTTGTGATCCGATGTCTGCTTTTTCGCTCGTGATATAAGTGAACAGTGAACAATAAGAAAGTGAACAAGTAACAGTTAACAGTGAACAGTAAAGAAACCTGTTAGTTGTTATCTGTTAACTGTTAACTGATTATAAACCTTCTCCCCTCCTATTACCGTCATCATAATATTTACATTGGGTATTTCCTTTAGCGGGCAGGCCATGATGTCATGATCGAGGATCACAAAGTCGGCCATCTTTCCGATATCGATGCTGCCAATCATTTTTTCCTGAAAGCCTGCTTTGGCTGCCCATATCGTGATGGACTTCAGGGCTTCTTCGCGGCTTAAGGCATTTTCAGGCTGGAATCCTTTCTCCGGAAATCCCTTTAAATCCTGCCTTGCAACAGCAGCATAAAAGGTGAGCAGCGGGCTGATCTTCTCAATCGGGAAATCAGTACCATTTGGCAACCATCCGTTCTGATCCAGAAGGTTCTTATAAGCATAGGCCCATCTGATCCTTCTTTTCCCAAGCCGGTCGGGTGCCCAGTACATATCGGAAGTAGCGTGGGTAGCCTGAACAGAAGGTACAATTGAATAATAACCGAACATCGCAATATCCTTGGGATCTACTACTTGCGCATGTTCGATGCGCCAGCGCAGGTCGTTTTTTCCTTTCAGAAACTCCGCATAGATCCCCAAAACGACTGCTACCGCAGAATCGCCAATGGCATGGGTATTTACCTGGTACCCGTTTTTTTCAGCAAGTGCACATATTTCACGGATCCGGTCAGGAGAAGTAACCTGGATCCCTGATTTTGAAGGATCATCCGAGTATGGATGTTTCAGGAGGGCTGTTCTCGATCCCAGGCTACCGTCGGCATAAAGTTTTATAGACCTGATAGTGAGTCGCGGTGAAATGATCTGTCCCTCATTGATGAAATTTATAATATTTTCCATATTCGGATTGAGCATGATATACAGCCGCATCTTTAGTAATCCCTGTTGTTGCAATGAATCCATGAGGCTTACGACAGGAAAATCAAGTCCGGCATCGGCTACCCCGGTCAGCCCGGCGGCAGAGCAGTTCGCCTGGGCCCATTTCAACAGCATCACCTGTTCGCTGCGGGAAGGTAAAGGGATGCTGCTTTTGACCTGGTCGGCAGCATTTTCAGTCAGGATTCCTGTCATCCGGCCATTCTTCAGCTCAACTTCCCCTGGTTTATAATTATTTTGCTCATGGATCCCGGCCCGTTTCAATGCTTCTCCATTGGCCAGAACCACATGGCCGTCGACACGTATCAAAACAACCGGACGGTCAGGAAATAAAATATCCAGCTCCGTGCGGTCAGGGAATTCTTTATTCTCCCAAAGATTCTGATCCCATCCCCTGCCAACAATCCATTCTCCCGGATAGGTTTTTTTTTGTTTTATGATAAGGCCGATGATCTCACGAAATGAACGAAATCCGGTCAGGTCCAGTTCCCGCAGGCTGAGAGCATAACCAAAAAAATGGCTGTGGGCATCAATAAATCCGGGATATACAAAGTTCCCTTTGGCATCCACGATCGAATCCGAATCATAATGTTTCAGGATCTTTTCAGTCGGACCAATGGCTATGAACAATCCGTTTTTCACAGCAAAAGCTTCTGCATAATTGAATTTCTGGTCAACCGTACAGACTTTACCGTTGATCAGGATTAGATCGGCTTTCATTTTCACCTGGGCATTAGATCCTGAATATAAAGCAAATAGAAATATGGCAACATTAATTTTTTTTATCATTGGGCTGAATTCATGAGTTTTTAAACAGCAAATAAAAACATTTTTGAAATATTTATGGTAAAATTAAAATCATTTATTATTTTTGTAGAACTTAAACCAAAATATATAATGAAATATAAGACCTTTACACCGAGGTTTTTTGTTGCTCTTTCAGTAATTCTTGTTGCAGCTTTGCTGCGTTTGTTACCCCATTGGCCGAACTTAACCCCGATTGCGGCGATGGCATTGTTTGCAGGGACCTATATTGATAAAAAGCAGTATGCTTTTGCTATTCCAATCGCCGCAATGTTTATCAGCGATCTCATTATTGGTCTGCATTCAAATATTCCTGCCGTCTATTTGGGTTTTGCCATTACAGTATTGATCGGTATGGCTATCCGTAAGAGAGTGAATGTCGGAACGGTTCTTTTCGCTTCAGTCGGATCGTCCGTGATCTTCTTCCTGATCACGAACTTTTCCGCATGGCTGGCGAGCCCGTTCTACCCGCAAACATTTGCCGGCTTACTGGAATGCTATATTGCGGGGCTGGCATTTTTCCGGGATTATTCACATGGATTTTCATTCCTTGTGAACGATATGATCGGAACTTTGTTCTACAGCGCAGTATTTTATGGTGCATTCTATCTTACTGAAATGCGTTTCCCCGTATTGGACAAGACCAGGCTTTAATCAAATAAAGCCTGCCTGGTCAGATTAACGGATTGAATTCCGAGGAACGATTTAGTACCTCTTTTTTTGAATTTATTATCGTTTGCAGCGTTTTAAGGAACTCTGTAGATTTAATATTATGCTTGTAAAGGAATGTGATTCTCTTCATCGCCAATACTCATCCCTGATAAAAAATGTGGTATTTTTGTAGCAGAAAAACCCGAAAAAGATCGGGCTATATGCTGATAATTCATAATCTGTATTGTGTCTGACCTGATACATTTATTACCGGATGCTGTTGCAAACCAGATTGCTGCCGGTGAAGTGGTTCAACGGCCTGCTTCAGCGGTGAAGGAATTGCTGGAAAATGCGGTCGATGCCGGAGCCACCCAAATCAAACTGATCATCAAAGATGCCGGAAAAACCCTGATCCAGGTGATCGATAATGGTTGTGGACTGTCGGAACGGGATGCCCGGATGTGCTTTGAACGCCATGCCACCTCGAAGATCGAGACCGCAAACGACCTCATGGCAATTTATACCCTTGGATTCAGGGGAGAAGCCCTTGCATCCATTGCATCCATCGCCCAGGTCGAATTAAAATCAAAGCGAATCGATGATGAGGTTGGCACCAGCATCATCATTGAAGGATCGGAATTTAAAAGCCAGACCCCCGTGAGTACACCCGAAGGGACCAGCATATCCGTTAAAAACCTTTTTTTCAATGTTCCGGCCCGCAGGAATTTTCTCAAATCCAATTCCCTTGAACTGAAATACATCATAGAAGAGTTTCTCCGTGTCGCCCTCGTGAACCCTGAAATCGCATTTACCGTATATAACCAGGACCGGATCCTGCACCAGGTACCCGCATCAAACCTGAAACAAAGGCTGGTCGCATTGCTTGGTAATGCTTATAACCAGCGACTGATCCCCGTGCTCCAGGAATCCGGGATCGTAAACATCCATGGATATATCGGGAAACCTGAATTTGCAAAGAAAACAAGAGGGGAACAGTATTTCTTCACAAACGGGCGATATATCAAGAATCCTTATCTGCATCATGCCATTGAAAATGCCTTTCAGCAGCTGATCCCAAAAGATTCATTTCCGACCTATTTCATTTACTTTACTGTCGATCCCAAGACCATCGACGTGAATATTCATCCAACCAAGACTGAAGTCAACTTCCAGGATATAAAAAGCATCTATGCGATCCTTCATTCTTCAATCCGTCAATCCATCGGGAAATTCAACCTTACTCCTTCCCTCGATTTCGAAACGGAACCCAGCATGGATATTCCTCCGCTGCCCAAAGGTGCAGAGGTTAAACAGCCTACGATAACTGTCGATCCTGATTATAATCCGTTTGAAAAAAAAGTAAAACCCCAATATGAAATTACACTGCCATCCAGAGGCAAAGGATCCGAAGAACAATGGAAACCCCTGTATGATCCATTAAAGGATGTTCATTTCAAACCGGAAGTGTTACCAGGGGAAGGACAAGAAATACAGCATATCCTTGCCGACTGGGATCAGGATGCTTCATTGAAAAAGCAAATTCGCCCTTTCCAGGCACAAAACCGTTATATCATCAGCGCTACCCAAAGCGGTATCGTCATTCTTGACCCTCAAAAAGCACGGGAAAGGATCCTCTATGAACGGCTACTTTCTTCGTTTGAGAACAACCAGCCATCCATGCAGCATCAGCTTCACCCCCAGACGATCCTTCTTTCACCGGAAGATTTTGAAATGACCATGGAAATGATCGATGTTTTCGGTAAAGCAGGTTTTGGGATCCGGGAATTCGGAAAGAACACCATTCTTGTGGAAGCCATACCGGCCGATTGTATCGAGGAAAATATCACCGACCTTTTTGAGAACATTCTCGAAGGATTGAAATCCGGAACGGATGATGGCAAGACCAAGCTTCATATCAGGATCGCCAAATCACTGGCAAAAAACATGGCCATCTTCCGGAAACCGAAGCTGCAAACGGAAGAGATGGAAGGCATCCTTGAACAACTTTTCGCCTGTAAGATCCCGGATCTGACGCCCGACGGCAATCCGACCATGATCTTCATCAGTTTCGAGGACCTGAATAAAAAATTTAAATAAGGAGTGAATACATGAGCGATCAGCAATACAGTCCCACCGGTTTTACCCTTCTTCCACCTGTTGTCAAGAATCTGCTGATCATCAACGGAT
>Ga0182027_10001681_pt1 | contig 36576 bp, 34 predicted proteins | sample 712E1DmetaG_FD_121300 | JGI IMG/M metagenome (GOLD analysis project Ga0182027, IMG submission 121300) | Permafrost microbial communities from Stordalen Mire, Sweden - 712E1D metaG (Illumina Assembly) | ecosystem: Environmental > Terrestrial > Soil > Wetlands > Permafrost | place: Sweden...
CGGATCATCAGTCCCATGAATGTGCGATGCTTTCCTTTGGGGCGGGATTGGGCGGAAGTGGAAATGCCTTATGGACGCATCGTAACATTTGAGGGGTGAGAGAGATTGGAATGAGGCATGGCTTGGGGATTGCGCTGGTGCTCGGGGGCTGCCTGATGGCGGGGCCAGAGCTGTGTGCGCAGGCTCAAAACGATGGGCAGAGCAAGACGGACCCGAATGCGAAGAAGCCAGTGCAGCCCGCGCAGCAGCAGGCAACTCCGCAGACTGCGCCACAGCGCGATTCGAATGCGTTTCCGGAAGATACGAGCACGGTGCCGGTGATGCCGAACAAGCTGACGGACGTGCCTTCGGGGACTTTCAGCGAGGCCGAGGGCGGCGATGCGCGGCTGCCGGGGGACGATCTGGACCCGGTGCGGAGCCCTGATGGGGAGGGTGCAGAGTCGGTGAGCAGTGATCCCGCGCAGGAGTCGAGTTCCAGGTTGAGCGGTCTGGATAGTTTGCTGCCCAAGCCGGGGGACGATGACACGGGTAAGCGGAGGAAGAAGGGCGAAGCGCCCGAGCATCAGGAGACCTCGAAGGAAGATATCAGCGTGGGGAAGTATTACCTCGAGAACAAGAACTGGAAGGCGGCACAGTCGCGGTTCCAGTCGGCGCTGGTGCTGGCGCCGGAAGAGCCGGATGTTTATTGGGGATTGGCGGAGAGCGCGCGGCATCTGGGGAATATTGCCGAGGCGCGGACGAATTATTTAAAGGTGATTGAATACGATCCGGATAGCAAACACGCCAAGGAAGCGCAGAATATTCTGAAGACGCAGGAAATGGCGAAGGCGAAGTAGGGGGGGGCGCGGTTAGGCCGTATCGACATATACTTGTCACGTAAATACTTGATAAATAATGGAATTGTCCTCCTGAACTCCCCCGAGAGGCTGTCATCCTGAGCGAACGGGGCCCCAAGCGCTTTCCGGGGTCCCCAAAGAGCGCTTTTGCTCTTTGGGTGGAGCGTGGGGGTGGTGAGTCGAAGGATCTGCTGTTGCTTTTTCTCTATCGACAATCTTCAGCCTGTTTTGGGGTAGTTGTCGGTGCATCCAACACGACCGTATATGTCGATGCGCCCTAGAAGCCTGCCCAGCGCAGATAAGCCGCGATCATGGGCTGGCCCCAGAGGCTGCTGACGATGCCGCCAATACAGAGGAAAGTTCCTAAGGGGAGTTTGCTGGTGGCCCAGCTTTTAGGGTTGGTGCGGGCGCTGGGGGCGGCGAGCAGGACGAGGGCGGCAAGCGCGCCGAGGATGGAGCCCAGGGCAAAGGCTAACAGTGCGCCGGGAAGGCCAAGCCATGCGGCGAGCAGAGCCATGAGCTTGGCGTCGCCCAGGCCGATGCCTTCCTGGTGGCGGATGAGCTTGTAAAGCCAGCGGATGAGGAGGATTAGGGAGGCGGCGGCGAGGATGGCGAGGGCTGCCGAAAGTGCCTGGCCGAGCAATCCTGTTTCTACTGTGTCGTTGTTTGGTACGTGGGACCGAAGAAAAGCGAGCAGGAGCGTGTCCGCCAATCCAAGAGCGGCCCCGATCAAAGTGAGTGAGTCGGGTAGCCAGAGGTTCTCGGCATCGAGCATGGCCAAAGCTACCAATAGCCAATAGAAAATCATCTGCCCGATTGTGCTTACCAGATGAATTGCGACGAAGATTGAGGGCGTCCCCACATTGAACACCCACGGCAGGAATTGCCATGCTTGCCAGGCCCACAGCGCTCCGACGGCAACTTCCACCAGCGGATAACGCCAACTGATTGCGGTGCGGCAGGTGCGGCAGCGGCCACGGAGGAGGAGCCAGCTCAGGAGGGGGATGTTTTCCCACCAGGAGAGGGTGTGGGTGCAGTTGCGGCAGTGGGAGCGGGGGTGGACGATGCTCTCGCCTTCGGGCCAGCGGCTTAAGCATACGTTGAGGAAGCTGCCGAAGGCGAGGCCTAGAACGGCCGCGAATGTTGTGCCGAGAATGCGAATCATGTGCGAGTTGAGTATACGGTTTCAGGTGATGGACGGGTTGAATGTGTTGAATCCCAGGTGCCCAAAAGCGAGGCACCTCCGCCCCAAGGACGAAGACCTGTCCTTGGGGACCCCGGACCTGGGGTACCCGATCTGAAGTGGGACAACTGGCTTTTCGCTCTTTGGACATCGAGATTTGTGCTACCCCACCCTAGCCACAAAAACAGAAACGTGGCGAGGGTGGGGCACCCGGAGTGGATGGAACAACCGTCGATCCCGGAGGGGTAGACTGGAGGGAAATGGAACTCTCTTCGGAAAGCTTGAATTCAAAGGATTCTGAAACACCTGCTGCGGCGGATGCTGCGCGGACTGCGACTCCGGTTATTGCTACGGATGCGGCTGAGGCGGCGGGACGGTTTGCGGAGTCGGTGCGGATTATGGCGCGGCTGAGGGCACCGGACGGGTGTCCGTGGGACCGCGAGCAGTCGTTCGATTCGATTCGTAAATACACGCTGGAAGAGACGTATGAGGTCTTCGACGCCATTGAGCGGAGGGATTTTCCGCACCTGGCCGAGGAGTTGGGCGATCTGTTGCTACAGGTGCTGTTTTATGCGGAGATGGCGGCCAACGAGGGGCACTTCACCATTGCCGATGTGCTGGATCATCTGAATCGCAAGCTGGTGAGGCGGCATCCGCATGTGTTCGGCGAAGAGGCCTCAAGGGCGGCGGGGAATCGGGCCGATGTGGACGCGGATGTCGAGGGTTCGTCTGCGGCGGTGTTGCGGAATTGGGATGAGATTAAGGTCGCCGAGAAAAAGGCCGCGGGCGACGAGAAGAAGCAGGTTTCGCGACTCGATGGGGTGCAGCGGGCGATGCCGGCGCTGGCCGAGGCAGCGAAGTTGGGGGCGAAGGCGCAGAAGGCTGGGTTTGATTGGCCGGGGTGGCGGGATTTGCTACCGAAGATTGAAGAGGAGACGCGCGAGCTGGTGGTAGAGGCCGAGTCTGGTGATCCTGCGCGGAAACCGGCTGTCGAAGCGGAGTTGGGCGATTTGCTGTTTACGGTGGTGAACCTGGGGCGGCATCTGGGAGTGGATGCGGAGATGGCGCTCAGGGGGTGCAACAAGCGGTTTCGCGAGCGGTTCAGGGAGATGGAATCGGCGTCGGAGCTGCCCCTGGAAGAGCTTGGGCCAGAGGAGTTGGAAGCGCTTTGGGCGGGGGCGAAGCGGAAACTGGCTGGGGAGGCGCAGGAGTGATCGAGATTCGGTCGTGCGAGGGGTTCGACGAGTTGGAGGCGTGCGTTCAGCTCGAGATTGAGACGTGGGGCTACGACGAGAGCGAGACGATTCCGCGCAAGACGTTTCTGGTGGCGCAGACGATCGGCGGGCAGGTGATGGGGGCGTTCGATACGGAGATTGCCGGGAGTGCGGCGAAATCGATGGTGGGATTTGTGTTTTCTTTGCCGGGGGTGAAGACCGGGGCCCCCAGCGACGGGTCCATGTCGCTGGGGTGGGATGCCGGGAAGAGCGCACCGAAGGCATATTTGCACTCGCACATGCTGGCGGTGAAGGAAGCATACCGGAATCGCGGGTTGGGGACTCAACTGAAACTGGCGCAAAGGCGTGAAGCGCTGGGGCGTGGCATTCGGCATATGGAATGGACGTTCGATCCGCTGGAAATCAAAAACGCATTTCTCAATATCCACAGGCTGGGGGCGATTGTTCTCAACTATCGCGTGGATTTTTATGGTGTATCCTCATCTCGACTGCAGGCTGGACTGCCCACAGACCGTTTGGTGGCGGAGTGGGAGCTTGATTCCCCAAGGGTGCAGGCTATTCTCGATGGCCTTCCGGCACCCGAGTATGTGATCGAAGAACGCATTCAGGTTCCGGCGCAGATGTACGCATGGAAGAGATCGGAAAGCGGCCGGGAACAGGCGCTGGCCGTTCAGCAAGAGAATCGACGGAAGTTTCTGGAGGCATTTTCCCAGGGGTTGGCTGTAGTTGGCTTTGACCGGGACGCGGAAGGAAAGGGCGTCTTTGAACTGGGGCCGGTTTCGCAGTTGGAACAGGACTGATTTTTCATTGAATTGACTTTCCCGAGGAAACGAACAATTTATGCGAATCGATGCGATTATCCTGCGCGAGGTGCACCTGCCGCTGGTGCGACCTTTTGAAACCAGTTTTGGCGTGACACGGAACCGGAGGATCCTGCTGGCCGAAGTGCAGTCAGAGGGGTTGACGGGTTGGGGCGAGTGCACGGCGGGGGAGCATCCGCATTTTTCGGCGGAGTGGACCGATAGCGCCTGGGCCGCGATTACGCAGGAGCTGGGGCCGGCGCTAGCCGCCGCGCCGCCGGAGCATGGCGGGGAGTGTCCGCGGATCTTCGGCAAGGTGCGCGGGAACCGGATGGCGAAGGCCGCGCTTGAGAATGCGATCTGGGATCTGGAGGCGCAGCGCGAGGGCTTGCCACTTTCAAAGCTGATTGGCGGAGTTCAGGAGAGGATTGCTTGCGGGGTTTCGCTGGGGATTCAGGCATCGATTCCGGAGCTGCTTGCGGTGATTGAGAAGGAACTGGCGGCGGGGTATCAGCGCATCAAGCTGAAGGTGAAGCCGGGCTGGGATGTGGAGGTGCTGGAGAAAGTGCGGCACAGGTGGCCGGAGATTACGCTGAGCTGCGATGCGAACTCGGCGTACAAGATGCGGGATGCGGATCACCTGGTGGAGTTCGACCAGTTCGATCTACTGATGATCGAGCAGCCGTTGTGGCATGACGACTTCTACTACCACTCGATGCTGCAGAAGCGGCTGGAGACGCCGATCTGCCTGGACGAGTCGATTCGGAACCGGAGAGATGCGCTGGCGGCGATCGAGATGGAGTCGTGCAGGATTATCAACATCAAGCTGGGGCGCGTGGGTGGATTCTCCGAAGCGATTGCGGTGCATAACGCGGCGCAGGAGCGGGGGATTCCGGTGTGGTGCGGCGGGATGCTGGAGTCGGGCATTGGGCGGGCGCACAACATTGCGCTGTCGACTCTGGAGAATTTCACGCTGCCGGGAGATGTGTCGGCATCGGCTCGGTATTGGGCCGAGGACATTATCGAGCCGGAGGTGCTGGTTTCCGCAGAGGGCGAGATTGCGGTTCCGGATACGCCGGGGCGCGGATACGAGGTGCGGACGGATCTGGTGGAGCGGCTGACGGTGCGCAAGGAGACGATTCGGGCGATGGAACTGGTGGGGTGAGTTCGCCGGTTTTGCGGGAGTCAGCATTCTTCTATCCCACCCGCAAAGCGCGCGGTAGGATGGAGCACCCTCGCTGATTGCTGAGGGGAGTAAGAAGCAATCGCCGGTCCTTCGACTTCGGGCGCGAGTTCTAAATTCAAGCATGAATTGACTGCGGTGATAAGATGGCCAGCGGAGTCAAGACCATGCTCGAGAAAGTTGCGAACAGAATGCCGGATAGAGAATTGCAGTTGAATGATTTCACCCGTCTGTTGGTGGCGGGCTTTGCCTGTTTTATTTCCGTTGCCGTCGTGCACGGCCAGCAAGCGCCCAAGCTGACGATTCAATGGGACAAGGTAACGGTGGTTTCAAAGTCCACGCCTACGTTGCAAGTGGTAGTCAATCCGCCCTTGCGGCCGGGTGAGCCGCTTGGGGAGGCATCGTACAAAGCCGTCAAGGATCTGGGCGCGGACTATGTGCGCTATGTGCCGTGGCTGCCCTATCCCAAGCTTGCCGTTGCTGAGCTTGAGCCGCCCACACCGCAAAAGACTTCGTGGGATTTCAGTCTTATCGACCCGATGACGAAGGATTTTCTGGCCGCCACCGAGGGGCATCCGGCGATTCTCAACTTCAGCACTACGCCGGCCTGGCTGTGGAAGTCCGATAAGCCGGTCACCTATCCAGCCGATGCCAACAAGGTTACATGGGACTACACGCAGGGGACGGAACTGCGCGACCCCAGCGGCAAGGAACTGGGTGACTACTACGCGCGCCTGGTGAGCTGGTATGTGAACGGCGGTTTTACCGATGAAAACGGCGTTCGCCACGAGTCCGGGTACCACTACAAGCTGCCGGTGTGGGAGGTGCTAAACGAGGTGGAGGCCGAACACAAGATGACGCCGGAGCAGTACACGGCGCGGTACGACGCGATTGTCGAGGCCATCCACAAGGTTTCACCGGACACGAAATTCATGGGCATGGCGCTGGCCAATCCCCAAGCCAATCCTCACTACTTTGGCTATTTTCTGAATCCGATCCATCACAAGGCCGGCATCCCGGTGGATTACATCTCGTACCACTTCTATGCCTCGCCAACAAAGGATGAGACACTGGATCACTGGCAATACACATTTTTCGATCAGGCGAATGGGTTTCTGACCGGGGTCCGCTTTGTGGAGAGTACGCGCAAGCGGCTTTCGCCGCAGACGAAAACGGACCTGGATGAGCTGGGCGTGATTCTGCCCACCGACAACAAGCCCGGGGATGAAGTGCCTCCGCCAGCGCGCTACTGGAACCTTAACGGAGCGCTCTACGCCTATCTTTACATCGAGCTCTCGAAGATGCAGATCGATCTGATCGGGATGTCGCAGATGGTGGGTTGTCCGACGCAGTTTCCGAGCGTGAGCATGATGGACTGGCGGAACAACCAGCCCAATGCGCGCTATTGGGTTCTGAAGCTGATCAAGGATAGCTTCCACCCTGGCGACCAACTGGTCGAGACCTCGATCAACTCGGATGACGTGGCCGCGCAGGCATTTCTAACGCCGCGCGGGCACAAGCTGCTGCTGGCCAACAAGCGCAATCGGACTGTGGAGATTGAGCTGCCGGATGCGGAGAAGGCCGCAGCGCGTACGGTGGACGAGCAAACCGGCGACGGTCCTGCGCGGATGGTGAAGCCGGCAGATGGCAAGATTGCGTTGGAGCCGTTTGCGGTAACGGTGGTGAGCTGGTAGGTTTTGCCGGCGGGATTTGATTTTCTGTGCGCCGCGTCCGCATTTCCTCTGTGGATGAGGTCCACGGGGCTCAGCAGGATAGGGTGTTCTGGTATCCCACCCTTGCGCGAGGAAAAACGCGCAAGGATGGGGCACCGGCCGCGAAAGGCTGCTGTGCGCCGTGTACATATTTCATCTGTGAATGAGGTCCACCCGGCTTTGAAGGGGTTTGTGTTTTGCGATCCCACCCTGGCGTGGTGTCTCCAAAATTCTTGTACGAGTCGGGGGAATGCAAAAGCAGATTCTTCGCTCACCACCCCCAAACTGAGAAACGTTTGGGGCCCCGTTCGCTCAGAATGACAGCCGCAATTATGGTATGAACTTCGGAGACAGGCCCTAGCGACAGAAACAAAGACGTCGTGCCCAGAGGGCGCCCAGGTGGGGCACCGGACAATTGTCGAGATCTGTGCCGAAACGCCGTAAAGGCGGAGTTTCTGGGGCCACAGTAGCCAAGTGGTTCACAGGGTGGTATGCGTGCGCCAAAATTGGACTTAACGGGTCCAGTGTGCCCGAACTCCTTAGCCAAAACCCAGCCCAAATCTGGTACGTTGAATAGGAAGGACTTTATTTTCAAGATGGCCTCAAATCCCTACTTTTCCCTGGCGGTTTTGTTTTTGGCTGCGCTGGGTTTTGGGCTCGCTCCGCTGGCGCTGGCGTGGCTGTGGGCGAGAGTGTTTTCTCCGGCAAAACCCAACGAGGTCAAGAACTCGATTTACGAGTGCGGTCTGGAGGCCAGAGGCGACGCGTGGGTGCAGTTCCGCTCGGCCTACTACTTGTACGCCATCATCTTTCTTATCTTTGACGTGGAAGCGGTTTTTCTGCTGCCCTTTGCGGTGGCGTTTACGGGATTGGGCGCGGCGGCTTGCGGGGCCATGCTGGTGTTTGTGTTGATGCTGATCGAAGGGCTCGCCTGGGCGTGGGCTAAAGGCGTTCTGACGTGGGCGTAAGCATAGTTGGAAGCTCAAGGAGCAAAGCGACCGATGGTAGATGAAGGATTGAAGATCGAACTGGGCAAGCAGGGCGTCTTCGTTACGACCATCCAGGAGCTCTACAACTGGGGACGCCGCAGCTCCATTTGGCCCATGCAATTTGGGCTGGCCTGTTGCGCGATCGAGATGATCGCGACGACGATGGCGCGTTACGATCTGGCCCGCTTCGGCGCCGAGGTGTTTCGGCCCTCGCCCCGCCAGGCCGACCTGATGATTATCTCCGGCACTGTGACGAAGAAGATGGCGCCGCAGGTGGTGCGGCTTTATAACCAGATGGCTGAGCCGCGCTACGTGATTGCCATGGGCGCCTGCGCGATCTCTGGAGGGCCGTTCAAGCAGGGATATAACGTACTGAAAGGCATTGACCGGTACATCCCTGTGGACGTGCACATCCCTGGGTGTCCGCCGCGGCCTGAGGCTCTGCTGCAGGCGTTTATTACATTGCAGAAGAAGATTGACGGCCAGCCTCTGACTGGGGAAGGCCGGCCGCGCTATCTGGATGCCGAGGCGCAGGGGGAATTTCCCGTTCCAGAGCAGGGCGAGCACGATCTTGAACCGACGTCGAACAAAGGCGTCTGGCCGATTCCGGTGGTGATCCGCTGATGAAAACGGTAGAGGAAATCAAGGCGGCGATTGAGGCGGCAGTTCCGGGCGCGGTGGTGGAGATTGTTCTGAATCCAAGCCCCTCGGGGCAGCATTCGCTACGCCTTGCGCCGGGTCATGCGGTCGAGGTTGCGCAGTTTTTGCGCGACGATGCGGAACTTGCTCTCGACTTTCTCTCCAACGTGACCGGTGTTGATTGGCCCGACAAGGAGATCACCGAAAAGGTGAAAGTCACGCGGACGGTGATGAAGACCGTTGACGGCGTGGAGCAGCAGGTAGAGGAAACTGTCGATGAGGCCCGCAAGCGCGTTGTGCCGGGTTATCTGGAAGTGGTTTATCACTTTTTTTCAATGGCGAAAAAGCATGGGCCGGTGGTGCTGCGGATGCGCACGGTGAACCGCACCGATCAGGTTGAACTGCCGTCGCTGACACCGATATGGCGTTCGGCGGAGTTTCAGGAGCGCGAGATCTTCGACCTCTACGGAGTCGTCTTTACAGGGCATCCGGACCTGCGCCGGCTGCTGATGTGGGATGGATTCAAGGACCACCCGATGCGCCGCGACTACGTTGATCCGGACGATTATGAATACGAGCCTACGGCGCACGATGCGGTGCTGGCGCGGGCGGCGGCGCACAAGGCAGCGCAACAGAGCGCGAGCCCGGAAGGGACGGGCGTCGGACAATGACAACGACATCCACTGCGTTCCTTCGCGAAAAGATGGAAGAAGGCTGGAACCGGCCGCCCGTGATTGCGCCCGAAGGCGAAGGCGAACTGCTTGAAATAGCGATGGGGCCGCACCACCCGTCGACGCACGGCGTCTTCCGCATGGACTTGGCACTGGACGGCGAGCGCGTGGTGCGATTGAAGCCAGTCTTTGGCTACCTGCACCGCAATCACGAGAAGATTGCCGAGCAAATCAGCTACCTGGCCTCGATGCCGTACACCGACCGGCTGGACTATATCTGTTCGCTCACCAACAACTGGGCTTATGCGCTGGCCGTCGAAAAGCTGACCGGGCAGGAAGTCCCCGAGCGCGCCGAATATATTCGCGTCATTCTTGCCGAGTTCACGCGGATTCAGAATCACGCATCGGCGATAGGATTCCTGATCCAGGAGATGGGCGCCAGCGGCACGCCGCTGATGTACGCCTTCAAGGAGCGCGAGAAGATTCTCGACCTCTTCGAAACGCTTACCGGTTCGCGCATGATGTGCAACTACATGCGCTTCGGCGGATGCCGCGTGGATGTTTCCGCGGCGTGGCTGGAGGAGGCGCGCAAAGTAGTTGCCGGACTTCCGCGGTTTATTGATGAGTTTGAAAATCTGCTGAGCGGGAACGAAATACTCATGGCGCGCTGCCAGGGCGTCGGCATTCTGCGGCCGGAGTTGGCCGTTAACGCGGGCATAACCGGACCGATGCTGCGCGGCTCGGGCGTCAACTATGACATTCGCAAAGTGGATCACTACGGGATCTACGACCGCTTCAAGTTTCGCGTGCCCCTGGGCGATCATGGCGACGTTTACGACCGCTACATGGTGCGTATTCTGGAGATGCGGGAATCGATCACGATTCTGAATCAGGCGCTGAAGGAGATTCCGGGCGGGCCGGTAATGGACCCGAAGGCGAAGATTCGCGGCTTTCGGCCCAAGCCGGGCGAGGCGTATGGCCGCATCGAAGCGCCGAAGGGCGAACTGGGCTTTTATCTGATCAGCGACGGCGGGCCGAATCCCTATCGCTACCGAGTGCGCCCGCCAAGTTTGGTTAACCTGACTGTGCTTGAAGATATGTGCCTGGGCAGCGATGTAGCCGACGTGGTGCTGATCTTCGGAAGCGTTGATATTGTCTTAGGCGAAGTCGATCGATAGAAGTTTTTTTGTGGAGGATTCATTGCTGGGCGAGGGAATACTGAAGGGGATGGCAGAGACGGCAAGAAACTTTGTCGGCAGCTTTGTCTCCAAAGAGCGGCTCACGACGGTCGAGTATCCGGAAGAACGGATTGCCGCGATCGAGAATGCGCGCGTTTTTCCCTTCCTCGTGTACGACACCGCTGATTGGGAGGCTGGCCTGCGCTGCGTCGCCTGCCAGATCTGCGAGAAAGAGTGCCCGCCCAAGTGCATCTTCATTGATAAGAGCAAAGACAAAAAGCCCGATGCCATTGGCAAACAGCAGTTTTATCCGACGCGGTTCGACATTGATATTTCGGTTTGCATGAGTTGCCAGATCTGCGTTGAAGTGTGCCCGTTCGAAGCGATCAAGATGGATAACGAGTTTGAGTTGGCTACCGACGATCGCTTTGGCGGACTGCTGCTGGATCGCAAACAACTGGCCAAGCCGAACGAGTATTATCACCAGATTCACCCGACCGAGGCTGCGGCGGTAGACGCTCGCCTGGCCGAAGAGAAGGCCAAAGCAGACGCGAAAGCCAAGGGCGCCGCCGATGCAGCTGCTGCCAAAGCCGCCGCGGTGCTCGCAGCCAAGCCGGAAGGAGCAGGAGACTAGGCCATGATTACGACGATGGACCAGATCTTCGTTCTTCTCCAGCACTGGATCGTGGGGTTTCTGCCCGCGTTCGTGCAGCCGTTTGCCGCTGTGCTGCTGAGCGTGGTGGTGATCATATGCCTGTTTCCGGCACTGTTTGCGCTGGCCGTGTGGATGGAGCGCAAGGGGCTGGGGCGGATGCAGAACCGGCTGGGACCGAATCGCGTGGGGCCGTTCGGGCTGCTGCAGCCGATTGCCGACGGGATCAAGTCGCTGACCAAGGAAGACATTGTACCGCTCAGTGCGGATACGCCGGTGCATTTTCTAGCGCCATTGTTGCTGGTGGTTGCGGCCTTTATGGGCTTCGCGGTGTTGCCGATGGGGCGCAACATGGTGCTGGTCGACATGGACGCCGGACTGTTGTTTTTCTTTGCCATGGGCGCCTCGACCGAGGTTTCAGTGTTCATGGCCGGCTGGTCGAGCCGCAACAAGTATTCGCTGCTGGGAGCGATGCGCGCTGTGGCCCAGATGATCAGCTACGAAGTGGTGCTGCTGCTTTCAAGCGTGGCCGTCGTGATGATCTCGGGGTCGATGTCGCTGACAAAAATCGTCGAGGCGCAAAATCACTACACCTGGGGCATGCCGCACTGGTACATCTTTACGCCGTGGGGACTGGCCGGCTTTGTGATGTATGCGATCGCGGCCACGGCGGAGACTAACCGCTCTCCCTTCGATCTGCCTGAAGGCGAGTCGGAGCTTGTGGCCGGCTACCATACGGAATATTCGGGCTTCAAATTTGCGCTGTTTTTTCTGGGTGAGTACCTGGCCATGTTCTCCATCTCGGGGCTGGGAACTACGCTGTTTCTCGGCGGATGGTCGGCGCCGTTTGCCTTCCTTGAATGGGTTCCGTCGTGGATCTGGTTCTTCTCGAAACTGATGATGTCGATCTTCGTCTTCATCTGGATGCGCGGAACGCTGCCTAGACTGCGGCAGGATCAGCTGATGAACTTTGCCTGGAAATTTGTGCTGCCCTTCACGCTGCTCAACCTGATGGTGACCGCGCTGTGGCGATTCATGGGCGAAGGGTGGGAACGCTGGGTGGTCTGTTCGGCAATCCTCGCTGTGGTCTGGGTGGTGATGGGGCGCGTTGAAATGCGCAGCGAACACTTTGGTCCCAGGAGTTATCGCTATGCGGAATAGGAGATGCAATCGATGACCGTCGTCTTCTATTTGATCGCGACCCTTACGCTGGCCGGCGGACTGGCGGCCGTGCTTTTGAAGCACCTGGTCCACTGTGCGTTGGCGGTCACGGTGGCCTTTGGCGGGCTGGCGCTGCTGTTTCTTTCGCTTGACGCGCAGTTTGCCGGCTTTGCGCAGATTCTGGTTTACATCGGCGCTGTCGCCATCCTCATTGTTTTTGCCATCCTGCTCACGCGCGGCTCGGAACTGCCCAAGGACGGCGTCTTCAGCAGGACCTGGCTTGTGGGGCTGGCGATTGCCGCGGGCGTCTTTTCTGTGCTTGGCTGGGCCGTGCTGGAAAGCGCGCAGAGCCTGCCGCAGCAAAGCGCCGTTCCCGCCGTTACGGTGCACGACATTGGCAATGCGCTGGTGGGCCGCTACGTGCTGCCGCTGGAGATTGTGGCCCTGCTGCTGACCGCGGCCACCATCGGCGCGGTGATTGTGGCCTTGCACGAGAAAGACGGTGCGCAATGACGCCGCTTACAGGGTATCTTCTGGTCGCAGCGCTTTTGTTCGCCATGGGGCTTGCCGGAGCACTGGTTCGGCGCAATGCCATTCTCGTTTTGATTGGCATTGAGCTGATGCTGAACGCGGCTAACCTGAACTTCATCGCCTTCTGGCGCTACGGGCCGCACCCGGAGGCGCTGACCGGCATGATGTTCGCCATCTTCTCAATTGCGATTGCTGCCGCTGAAGCCGCCGTGGGACTGGGCCTGGTGATCGCCATTTATCGCCACGCGCAAACTACCGATCTCGACAAAATGAACAGGATGAAGGGGTGAAGAATTGATGCAAGAAGCAATTTCATTCACTCCGCAACTGGCAGCCTCTCCAATCACGGGGATTCTGTGGCTCATTCCAGTCTTGCCCATTGTGGCTTCTGGCGTGATCGCGCTGCTCACCCAGCCGAAGCGCAAGGCCGCCGCCACGCTGTCGATCGGCTCACTTGGAGTGTCTCTGCTGCTCTCGCTGGTTGCCTTCGTACACGTTGTGGCCGGATGGGCGCATGGCGTGGCTGTTCGCGAGACAGTCAACTTCAACTGGCTTCAGTTCGGCGCCACCAACGTCGAGCTCGGCTGGATACTCGATCCTCTGTCGGCGATCATGTTGGTGATGGTGAGCTTTGTCGGGCTGCTCATCTTTATTTACTCCGTCGGCTACATGGAGCACGACGAGAACTTCACGCGCTTCTTCTGTTTCCTCTCGCTGTTTGCCGGGGCCATGGTGGGCGTGGTGATCTCGAACAGCATTCTGCTGCTGTTCATGAACTGGGAACTGGTCGGCCTTACATCGTACCTGCTTATCGGTTTCTGGTATCAGAAGCCCTCGGCCGCCGCAGCCGCGAAAAAGGCCTTTCTCACTACGCGCGTTGGCGACGTCTTCTTTCTTCTGGGAATGGTTTGGCTGTTTGCGCAGAGTGGCACGTTGCTGTTCTATAACCACGGCGCGGGTTCCATGGAGGGCTGGGCGCTGGCCGGATTGCTCTCGGAGCACGCGGCTTTTGGCCTCACCGCAGCAGGCGCCATCGGCCTGCTGATCTTTGCCGGAGCCGCCGGGAAGAGCGGCCAGCTTCCTTTGCACGTGTGGCTTCCCGATGCGATGGAAGGCCCCACGCCCGTCTCGGCGCTGATTCACGCAGCGACCATGGTTGCGGCCGGCGTTTACCTCGTCGCCCGCGTTTATCCACTGATGCAGGCCGGTGCGCTGACGGGCGGAACTACCACTGCTCTTACGGTTGTGACCTGGGTGGGCGCATCGACAGCGGTGTTCGCGGCACTGATTGCCGTTGCGCAAAACGACGTCAAGCGAATCCTGGCTTACTCCACCGTCTCGCAACTCGGTTACATGATGGCCGGTCTTGGCCTGGGCGGCGTTGCTGTCGGCATGTTCCACCTGATCACACACGCCTTCTTCAAGGCACTGCTCTTCATGGGCGCGGGATCGGTGATTCACGGCTGCCACGAGGAGCAGGACGTGCGGCGCATGGGCGGCCTCTGGTCCAAAATGCCGCTGACATTTGCAACTTATGCCATCGGCATGTTGGCGTTGTGCGGATTTCCGCTGGTGTTTTCCGGCTTCTGGAGCAAGGACGGCATTCTGGAAGCCGCACAGCACTGGAGTGTGGCCAAGACGCCGTTTTACATGCTTGTGTTTGGCGCGCTACTGACTGCTTTTTACATGACACGGCAAGTGAGCTATGTCTTCTTCGGTCACTTCCGCGGACACAAGACGGCGCACGAAAGCCCTTCAGTGATGACTGTGCCGCTGGCGATCCTGGCCTTCTTCGCCATCGCGCTCGGTGTGATCGGAACACCTGCCTGGCCGTGGTTCAGGGCGTTTCTTGAGGGCCGCGCGGCCGGCTTCGATCTGCATGGCTTTGCTGAACCGGGGTTGCTCGCGCTGATGGCAACTTCATCCCTTGTTGTCTTTCTCGGTCTCGGTCTCGGCTGGAGTCTCTACGGGAACAAATCTCCCAAGGCTGAAGCGCCGGATGCGCTCGAAGCTTCCGTGCCCTGGATTTGGGTTGTATTGCACAACAAGTTCTATGTGGACGAGTTCTATGGGGTAACAGTGATTGCCTTCTACGCATGGTGGGCGCGCGTTGCCGACTGGCTTGACCGGCGCGTCTGGGGTGGAGCAGTGACTGGCGTCGCGTGGAGCTTCGGGCTGTGGGCGCAGTTGAATCGCTTTCTTGATACCAGCGTGGTGGATGGGGGCTTCGATAAGGGCTGCGAGGAGCTTTCGACTGGCGGTGGACTGCTGGCACAGGTCGAGAGCGGCCGCGTACAAACCTACTTGAGAATCCTGGCGCTTGCCGTCGTTGCGCTGGTAGCAATTCTGATCTGGAGCGCGCGGGCATGAGCGGATTTCCGATATTAACGCTGTTGACCGTGTTGCCCCTGGCCGGGGCGGCGATTGCGCTCTTCTCCGGGAAACATGCGCGCGCCGTGACCCTCATCACGACGATTGCAAGCCTGGCGCTGGCGCTTTTTGTCTGGTCCAGTCTGCCACTTGATGGCGGTATGAGCCTGGTGGAGCGGGTGGCCTGGGCGCCGTCGCTCGGCATTGAGTATCACCTTGGCGTGGATGGACTGGGCGCGCTGATGCTGGTGCTGTCGGCCATTGTGACGCTGATGTCGGTGGATGCGGCGCATCGCGTACACCATCAGCCGAATCTCTATTTCGGGCTGGTCCTGGTGCTTGAGTCGGGCCTCTTTGGCTCGTTCACGGCGCTGAATTTCTTCCACTGGTTCTTGTTCTGGGAACTGAGCCTGATACCGGCGTTCTTCCTCATCAAGCTATGGGGCGGGACTCGGCGCGGACCGGCGGCAACACAGTTCTTCGTCTACACGATGGCGGGAAGCGTGGCGTTGCTGCTTTCGTTCCTCGCGGTCTTTCTTTCGACGGGCAGTATGGACTTTGGACAGCTCACGCAACTGGCTTCCACGGGCGCGCTGGAGCAGATGGTGACGGCGCATCTGGGCCCGGTCACGATCTGGCTTGCCATCGGTGTGCTGGCCGGTTTTGCGGTCAAGGTGCCCATGATTCCGTTCCACACCTGGCTGCCGGCTGCGTACGCCGAAGCGCCTTCGCCGGTGACCATGCTACTGACTGGCGCGATGTCGAAGATGGGCGTCTACGGGTTGCTGCGTATCGCGCTGCCGCTGTTCGGTCACCAGATTGCACAGATGCGCACGCCGTTGCTGGTGCTGGCCGTGGCCACGGTAGTAATGGGCGCGTGGGCCGCTGCCGCGCAAAAAGACCTGAAGCGCGTGTTTGCGTACTCGTCGGTGAACCACCTGGGCTATTGCCTGCTTGGCATCTTCGCACTAGCGGTTCCGGCGTCGGGTGCTGCCGCGGCTGCCAGCCAGGCCGCGGCGCTGAACGGCGTCATCCTGCAAATGTTCAACCACGGCATAACGGCGGCGGCGCTGTTCTGGTTTGTCGCCATGCTTCAGGAGCGCACCGGTGGCCATCGCGGCATCGACGAGTTCGGCGGTCTGCGGAAACCGGCTCCAGTGCTGGCAGGGCTGATGGGAATTGTGTTGTTTTCATCGCTGGGACTGCCGGGGCTGAACGGCTTTGTCGGCGAGTTTCTGATCTTCCGCGGCGTCTTTCCGCTGGCATGGGTAGCGGCCACGGTTTCGATCCTAGGCCTGCTGGTTACCGCGATTGTCATTCTGACCGTGATTCAAAAAGTATTTAACGGGCCGGTGGCTGAGCATTGCGTCGGCTTTCCGGACTTGCATCATGACGAGCGTCTGGCGATGGCCCCGGTCATTGGTCTGATGTTGCTGATCGGCCTTGTGCCGCAACTGATTGTGGACAGCGTGAACCCAACGGTCGTTAACCTGCTGGCTCACTGGAGATTTTAGATGTTGGCGTGGACGATCTATCTCTCGTTTGCCGGGGCGCTGGTCGAGGCTCTCCTGCCCAAGGGCAAGGCGGGGCTGGCGCGCTGGTTTGCGCTTGCCGTTGCAGTGCTGGGCCTCGCTCATGCTGTAGGCGGCTTTGCGGCCGGCATGGGGCAGGGACGCATGATTATCGTTGATGTGCCGTGGGTGCCGACGATGGGCGTTCACTACCTGCTTGCCGCCGACGGCATCAGCCGCGTGCTGGTTCTGCTGACGGGGCTGGCGGCGGTCGCAGGCGTTCTGTTCAGTTGGAACATCGAATATCGCACGAATGAGTTCTTTGCGTTTTATCTGGCGCTGATTGGCGGAGTCTACGGCGTCTTCCTGAGTTTCGATCTGTTCCTTCTGTTTGTCTTCTACGAAATCGCAATTGTGCCGAAGTACTTCCTGATCGCGATCTGGGGTTCTACGCGGCGCGAGTACGGGGCCATGAAGCTGGCGCTCTACTCATTCGCCGGCTCGGCGATGGTGCTGATCGGACTGCTGGCCGCCTACACGACGTCGGGCAGCCACTCAACAAGCCTGATCGATCTTGCGCATGCAGGGCTGCCGGTCAGCTTCCAGATGTGGTGCTTCCCGCTGGTCTTCACGGGCTTTGCGATTCTTGCCGGCATGTGGCCGTTCCATACCTGGGCGCCTACGGGCCACGTGGCCGCGCCTACTGCCGCTTCGATGTTGCTGGCTGGAGTGGTGATGAAGCTGGGCGCCTATGGCTGCCTGAGGGTCGGGATCTGGTTGTTTCCGCACGGGCTCGATCCGTGGGGATTTTCGTTAATAGGCATCGGCTCGTGGCGGGATGTGTTTGCGTTGCTTGCGGTGATCGGGATTGTGTATGGAGCGCTGGTGGCGCTGGCGCAGACGGACTTCAAATTCGTCATCGGCTACTCAAGCGTGAGCCACATGGGCTTTGTGCTGTTGGGGCTGATGACGCTGAACCAGATTGGCATGACGGGCGCGGTGATGCAGATGTTCTCGCACGGCATCATCGCTGGGCTGCTCTTCGCCATTGTCGGGCGCGTCGTCTACGAGCGCACGCATACGCGGCAGTTGGCGGAGCTTGAAAAGATGCACCTGGGCAAGAGGCTGCCGTTTGCGGCGTGGGCCTTTGTGATTGCCGGAATGGCCTCGATGGGGCTGCCGGGCTTCTCGGGTTTTGTTGCGGAGTTGCAGGTGCTGGTGGGTGCGTGGATCGCGAAACCGTGGTGGACGATTGCAGCCGGCGTTGGCATTGTGATTGGCGTGGCGTATACGTGGCGCGCGCTGCAGAAGGCCTTCTTCAGCGACAGGCTGCCTACGCCGGAGGAACATCCGAAGACGGGCTGGCCGGATCTGGGCGCCATTACCTGGCCCGAATACACCGGTGTTGCGCTGCTGGTGGGAGTGAGCTTGTTCGTCGGTCTCTATCCAAGAATTCTTCTCGACACGATTGAACCGGCCGTGAAGGCGCTGCTTGCGGGAGGGGGACAATGAACTACGCAGATCTCTTCCGCGCAACACTGCCGGAGACGGCTTTGGAAATAGCGGCGCTGCTGGTGGTGATCGTCGACCTTGGCTTGCTGCGCAAGGCGGCGCTCAAGACTCGTGTCGCTATTGCGGCGCTGTTGGGCGTTGCAGGTTGCGCCGCGGCGTTTTGGGCTGTGTACGTTGCAGGCTCCGCGGGTTTGAGTGCAGGCGACGATCTGCTGTTGAGTGCAGGCGGTTTCACTAGTGTGGCGCAAGCCGGCATCCTGGTACTGACCGCGCTCACGTTGCTGCTGTTGATCGGTTCTGTCTTTACGCGCCACGCCGGCGAGTATGTGGCCGTGGTGCTGATGGCTGCTGCGGGCGGACTGGTGGTGGCTTCGGCGCAGGACCTGCTGGTGATTTTTGTTGGTCTGGAACTGCTGAGTTTGGGGCTGTACATTCTGACGGCTTTTGCGAAGAGTTCAGGCAAGAGCGCCGAAGCCGCGATGAAGTATTACCTCTTCGGCGGCATGTCGGCAGCGTTTCTTCTGTTTGGCTTCAGCTATCTCTACGGAATTTCTGGTTCGACAAACCTTCACAAGATTCTGCTGGCTTCGTTTTATTCAAGCGCTTCGGGCGGGGCACCGCTGCTGTATGTCGCGCTGGTGATGATTGCGGCCGGGCTCGGATTCAAGGTTGCCGCGGTTCCATTCCATCTGTGGGCGCCGGATACCTATGAAGGCGCGCCCGCTCCAGCAGCGGCGTTTATCGCTTCCGTCTCGAAGGTGGCCAGCTTTGCCTTGCTGATCTCGATTGGCACGGCCTCGGTACACCTTTTGGATGGGGTTCACGAACTGCGATTGGTTGCTATTGGGCCTCTACCGAAGTACCTGGGCGTATGGATTCCGTGGTCGCTGATTCTGACCCTGCTTGCCGCGGCGTCGATGGTGCTTGGGAATCTGGCCGCTCTGGCCCAGATCAGCGTGCGGCGACTGCTCGCTTACTCGGCCATTGCGCACGCGGGCTACATTCTGCTCGGCCTTGCTTTCTTCTCGCATTCGAATGCGAGCGCGAACGCTATTCTCTACTACGTCCTCACGTACGGCCTGACTACCATCGGCGCGTTCGGTGTGGTCTCTGTTGTCGAACGCGCTACGGGCTCGGACAAGCTTGATGCTTTTCTGGGGCTGCACAAGCGCAACCCGCTGCTGGCTGCGGTGCTGCTTGTTCTGTTCCTGTCGCTGGCGGGGATTCCGCCGCTGGTGGGCTTCTGGGCGAAGTTCAATTTGTTTGCGGCGGTGCTTGGGGTTTCTGCCGGGGCGGTTCCGTTCGGGCTTGTTGCTCTGGCGCTCGCCCTGAGCGCGGTGTCTCTCTACTACTACTTGCAGGTGCTGAAGCGGGCTTACGTGATGCAGGCTGTGGACGAATCGCCGATCAAGGCGCATCCGGTTACGATGGCGGTGCTGGTTGCGATTGCCGCGGCGGTCGTAGCGCTGGGTTGCTTCCCGGCGCTGCTGCAAGGTTGGATTGCCAGCTTCTAAATTCTCTCAATGGTTTTGCTGCGCAGCACGATTTGGGCTCCGCGCAGGTGGGTCTTAAGTTCATCGAACGCAGTTTCAATCTCCCAGCGCTGTTGATAAAGGGCTGCCAGTTCCCCCGGCTGGGGCCTTGGCGGCATTGAGGATGGTGGTTGCCAGCCGATAGATCGGCTCAGAGCCCTCGATACCCCTCAGGCGGTAGTCGATCACCCGCAGGACTTGCCCGTTGCTTTTGTGTCGCCAGTCTCGCTCCGAAGGATACACGTGGCTCAAATAGGAACCATCCGGCAGGCGCTTCTCGCAGGGCATGCGCATGTTCTTTTTCATCCGCCAGAGCAAATCGGCGCCTGTTCCCCGCGCCTGTTACTTCAATCACGGGTGCCCCGCCTAACCGCGTTCTTTGTGGGTGGGATGGCATGAACCCCGATCTGCGGCATATCCAGTCCCTACATCCCTGGTCCCTTGGTGACTGTCGCCCGTTCCCCCCGCCGGCGTATACTCGCTCCGTCTGTTCCATTCCAGTTCAGGGAGTCCTTAATGTCCGCACTCACACGCCGCGACGTCCTTGCCCTTCTTCTTGCCGCACCCGCGGCCGCCCGCTCCTTCGCGCACGCTTCCGATCTTGACAACGCCACCCCCTGGCTCTCACTCTTCGACGGCAAGTCGCTCGACGGCTGGAAGGCCAGCGAGCGCGAAGGCACCTTCTCGGTCGTCGACGGCCAGATCAAGGTTCACGGCAGCCGTTCGCACCTCTACTACACCGGCCCCCTGCACCACGCCGACTTCAAGAACTTCGAGTTCACGGCAGACGTGATGACGCGCCCCGAGGCAAACTCCGGCATCTACTTCCATACCGCCTTCCAGCAGGACGGTTTCCCCTTTGCCGGGTTCGAAGTCCAGGTTGCCAACACCTTCAAGATCGACAACAAGAAGACCGGCTCGCTCTACGCCGTCCGCAACGTATACAAGCAGATCGTCAACGACAACGAGTGGTTCACGATGAACATCGTTGTCCGCGGCAAGCAGGTTCAGATCCGCGTCAACAACATGCTGGTGGTCGATTACATCGAGCCCGCCGAGCCCTACCGCGCCGACCCCAACTTCGGGCGCGTCCTCAACCACGGCACCTTTGCCTTGCAGGGCCACGACCCGGGCAGCACGACTTACTTCAAAAACATCCGCGTCCGCCCGCTGCCCGACACGCTCTCGACGCCAGCCGCGGACCTGCCCGTCGTTGACGACCTCTTCCGCCAGACCATGCTTCTCGGCGAAGAAAATTATCCCGTGGTCGACTATCACGTCCACCTCAAAGGCGGCCTCACCATCGATCAGGCCCTGGCCAACTCCCGCCGCCAGGGCATCTACTACGGCATCGCCGTCAACTGCGGCCTCAACTTCCCGGTTCACAGCGACGCCAGCGTCCATGAATATCTCGATTCCATGAAGGGCCAGCCCTGCTACGTTGCTCTCCAGGGCGAGGGCCGCGAGTGGATGACCCTCACCTCGCCAGAGTCCATCGCCCGCTTCGACTACTGCTTCACCGACGCCATGACCTTCCGCGACGACAAGGGCTTTCGCCGCCGCCTCTACGTGCCTGAAGAGGTCGGCGACCTCTCCGACCCCGAGGCCTTCATGGAGATGTACGTCAGCCGCATCGAAGCCATCATGCACGAGCCCATCGACATCTTCGCCAACGCCACCTTCCTGCCCCCTGCCCTCCGCGCGCAGTACGACGCCCTCTGGACCCCTGCCCGCATCCGGCGCGTCGTCAACGCGGCACTTGAGAACGATGTCGCCATCGAAATCAACAACCGCTACAAGATTCCCAGCCCCGCCTTCATCAAGGCCGCCAAGGAAGGCGGCACCACGTTCTCCTTCGGCACCAACAACGCCGCAGCCGAACTCGGAGCCCTGGAATATCCCATCCAGATGGTGAAAGACTGCGGCCTCACCTGGCAGGACATCTTCATTCCCAAACCGGACGGCCAAAAGCCCATTCAGGTAAAGAAATGGCGCTCGACCGCCTCCTGACGCTGCCTCCTGCCGGCCGGCCCGCCGAAACGTCTCCCGGGCCGGCCCGCAAGATCAATTCCTGTCTGGACTGTTCTCGCGCAATCCGGCTATATTGATTCATTACCAAACCGGGATGCGCTGTTGCGCAACGGCGTCACCCGCGTTACGCAAGCGATTCAGAGTTTTTTCCCAGGAGGGGCCCATGAAGATTACCGACACCATCGGATCGGTGCTGAAAAACAAAGGCGAAGCGAGAGTCCTCGCCATCGCGCCCGAGCAGTCCGTCTACGAAGCCCTCGAAATGATGGCCAAGCACGACATCGGCGCACTTCTGGTTCTCTCCAACAACAAGCTGGTTGGCATCTTCTCCGAGCGCGACTTCGCCCGCAAGGGAATCCTCGCCGGCCACCATTCCAGGGAGACGCAGGTCAGCGAAATCATGACCAGCTCGGTCCACTTCGTCAGCCCGCAGCACACCGTAGACGAGTGCATGACCTTGATGACCGAAGGCCATTTCCGCCACCTGCCGGTCCTCGAAGGCGATGCCGTCGTCGGCCTGGTCTCCATCGGCGACCTCGTTAAATGGGTCATCTCCGGCCAGGAGAAAGCCATTCAGGAGTTGCAGGGCTACATCATGGGAGCCTATCCGGCATAGACAGGCTGCGGAAAAACCCTGGTTGAACCGCTGTTTTGAGAGGCCACGACTTCAAAGCCTGCCCTGAGCGGAGTCGAAGGGTGCCGCAAATGCCGCAAAATCGACGAGGGCTTTACAGACTGCGGAAAAACTCCTACGGGCGGTAGGCCGGGGATTTATCCCCGGTATAAGCACAATGGAATGAATAGGGCTTTAGCCCCTGAGGTATGCTTTTCGGGCCTTTCTCTCTAAATCAGCCTTTTTCACAACCTCTTTAGCCCCGCGCAAACACCTCAAATTCAACATAGAATAGAAAAAAGCGGACCGGAACCCATCCATTTCCCCCACCGGGGAATCCAACCGCACAGAGCAGGCATTTTCCCTACGCCGCAAGGCGCCTTTTGCCCTTGGTTGAACTTAGATCGGCAGGTACCTGAAACCAATGCGCATTGCACTCGCAATCCTCACCACAATAGTCTTCTCGGCGTCTTCCGCGGTCTGCGCGGCCCAGTCCCCGGCCAGCGGTACGCCGCCGCGCTACGCGCTCCCCGCGCCGCCTTCCGTCTCCAGCTCGGTCTCCGCATTGCTGCAGCCCTCGCTCGACACCGTGCGCCGCACCCTGGACGCCTTGCACGCGGAGAAATGGAAGAAGGGCTCCATCCGCGACGAAGCCAATCAGAACATCGACGCCATCCAACGCGATCTCGAAACAAACATGCCACCTCTGCTCCGGGATGCCGACGCTGTTCCTGGGTCTCTGAGCAAAACGCTCCCCTTATCCCGCCATGTCAATGCGATCTACGATGTGCTTCTGCGTGTCGTTGAAGCCGCGCGCGTCATAGCTCCCGACGACCAGGCCGCTCAGCTTCAGCAGGCCCTCACCTCCATGGGCAACGCGCGTCTCGCGCTCGGCGACCGCATGCAAGGCTCGGCCGATGCCCTGGAGAAGCAGGTCGTCGATCTCCGCGCCTCCATCCAGGCAGAAGCCGCCCGGAGCCTCGCCGCCCCCGTTCCCGCTGCGGTTCCGTGTGTTCCACCCGCTCCGCATCGCACCACGAAAAAGACGGCCAAGCCCACTCCCAAGAAACCGGCGGCAACAGCCGCAACCCCATCCCCTTCGAATCCGCCCAAATAAGCCGGATCGGCCCGTATCCTTCCCATCCCAGACCCCCGCCCCTGGAACCTGTCCGTCTGTGCTCCTTCGCACACTTTTTCTCTCCCGGCCTCTGCTACCATAAGGGTGATTCGAGCTCCCGCAGCCCGGCAGTCCGTTCTCCTGTTCTTTCGGAGTGCAAGCGCACCGGCAATCGGAGCCATCCAGAAAAGGAGAATTCCTATGCCTCTAGTCTCCATGCGGCAGCTACTCGACGAGGCCGCCAAGGGCGGTTACGGCGTCGGCGCATTCAACGTCAACGATATGGAACAGATCCAGGCCATTATGGGTGCGGCCAAGGAAACCAACTCGCCCGTCATCATCCAGGCCAGCCGCGGCGCGCGCGCCTTTGCCCAGGATCGCTACCTCTTCCACCTCATCCTGGCCGCGGCTGAACTCAATCCCGAGATCCCCATCGCCATGCACCAGGACCACGGCAACAGCTTCGACACCTGTAAAAGCGCCATCGAACTGGGCTACACCTCGGTCATGATGGACGGATCGCTCAAGGACGACGGCAAGACCCCCGCCACCTTTGAAGAGAACGTCGCCGTCACCAAGAAGGTTGTCGACTTCGCGCACGAGCGCGGCGTCACGGTTGAAGGCGAAATCGGCGTTCTCGGCGGCGTAGAAGATGGCCACGGAGCCGGCGGTACCGGCCTCGAACACCTCACCGACCCCGACCAGGCAGTCGAATTTGCCGAGCGCACCGGCGTTGACGCTCTGGCCATCGCCATCGGCACCAGCCACGGCGCTTACAAATTCACGAAAAAACCCGACGGCTCCGTTCTCAAGATGGATATCCTCATCGCCATCCACAAGCGCCTGCCCAACACCCACCTCGTCATGCACGGCAGCTCCTCGGTCCCCAAGGACCTGCAGGACGTCATCAACGAGTACGGCGGCAAGCTGAAGGAAACCTGGGGCGTGCCGGTTGAAGAGATCCAGCTCGGCATCCGCAACGGCGTCCGCAAGGTCAACGTCGACACCGACAACCGCCTCGCCATGACCGGCGCCATCCGCAAGGTTCTCTGGACACAGCCCGAGAAGTTCGATCCGCGCGACTACATGAAGCCCGCCCGCGAAGCCATGCAGAAGGTTGTTGCTCTCCGCATGACCCAGTTCGGCCAGGCTGGCCACGCCGGCGACTACAGCCCCGTCACGATCGCCGAGATCGCCAAAGGCTACAAGGACGGCAGCCTCGTCACCAAGCCCCTCGTTGCCGCCAAGTAACTTCGGCAGCCGCGGCAAACAAACCAAAGGGCCACTCCGCACAGCGGGGTGGCCCTTTTTCTAGTCCCTAGTCCCTACGTCCCTACTCCCGCACCGCCGACAATTGACCGCCGCCGGGGTGGACCACAACGGTCCCTTCCTGGTCCTTGTACTGCAACTGATACAGCTTCCAGTAGAGTCCGCGCTTGGATAGCAGTTCTTGATGCGTGCCCATCTCGCGCAACTGCCCCTTGTGCATCACCAGAATCGTCTCGGCCCTCTGCACGGTCGAGAGCCGGTGCGCAATCAACACACTGGTACGCCCCTCCACCATCCGCTCCAGCGCCCCGCGAATGCGCAGCTCCGTATCAGTGTCCACGCTCGATGTCGCTTCGTCCAGAATCAGAATCCGAGGATTGTAGGCCAGCGCCCGCGCAAAGTTGATCAGTTGCTTCTGCCCCGTCGAAAGCGAGTTGCCCCGCTCCCGCACCGGCTCGTTGAATCCACCCGGCAGGCTCTCGATAAAGTCCAGCACGTTCACGTCGCGCGCCGCCTGCCGCAGTTGCTCATCCTTGATCGCGTCGTTGCCGAACCGGATATTGTCGGCCACCGTGCCCGCGAACAGGAATGGATCTTGCAGCACCACCGCGAAGTGCTGCCTGAGTGCCGTCAAATCCTGCGCGCGCAGATCCACGCCATCCAGCAGAATCTCGCCCGCCGTCACCTCGTAGAAGCGCATCATCAGGCTGGTCAGCGTCGTCTTGCCCGACCCCGTATGGCCCACGATCGCCACCGTCTGTCCCGGCTCAACCGTGAAGCTCACGTCCTTCAGAATCCACTCGATCCCCGCAATACCGTTGAAAGCCGGCCCGCGCGCCGCCGCATCCAATGCCGCCGCCGCGGCCACTGCGGCCTTCTGTTCCTCGCTCAGATGCTGATAGGTAAACCAGACGTGCCTGAACTCGATCCTGTTTGACCCATCGCCCGCCACCGGATGCGCTGGGCTCACAATCTCCGGCTCCGTGTCGAGCAGTTTGAAGATCCGCTCGCAAGCCGCCATCGCCGCCTGCAAAATGTTGTACTTGTCGCTCAAGTCCTGAATCGGCCGCCAGAACCGCTGCGAATACTGGATAAACATCGCCAGCATGCCGATCGTTACTGTTCCGTGGGCCAGCACGCTGAATCCGCCGAACCAAACCACCAGCGCAATCGCAATTGAAGAAAGCAGTTCCACCGCCGGGTAGTAAAGCGCGTAGGCAAAAATCGTGTCCTTGAAGGCGATCATGTGCAGGCGGTTGACCGATTCGAAATCCTGAAAGGCGCGCTCTTCGCGATTGAAGAGCTGCACCACGCTCATGCCCGAAATATGTTCCTGCGTGAAACTGTTGATACGCGCAATCGCGGCCCGCACCCGCCGGTAGCTCTCCCGCACGCTGTCGCGGAAAAGCCGCGTCACAACCAGAATCAGCGGCAGCACGGCAAAGGCCAGCAGCGCCAGCCACCAGTTGATGCTCAGCATCACCGCGGCCATCACCACCAGCATGAAGAAGTCGTTCACAATGGCAAGAATGCCGTCCGTGAACATGTCGTTGATCGCGTCCACGTCCGAGGTCAGCCGCGTCACCAGCCGCCCCACCGAGTTCACGTCGAAGAACCCAATGTGCATCCGCTGCATGTGCCGGAAGATGTTGCGCCTCAGGTCGAACATCACCCGCTGCCCCATCCACTGCATCAGGTAGGTCTGCACAAACGCGAACAAATACGAGGCCAGCAGCGTCGCCAGATACAAACCCGCCAGCATGGTGATGCCGCGGTAGGCATCGGCCGGCAGCGCCCGCGCCAGCGGACTGCTTGTCGCCAGCCAGTGCGCCAGTCTGCCGTTCGCATCTTCGGTTTTCAGGTTTGGCGACAGATAGCGATCGATGGCCATCATCACCATGATGGGTCCCATCACATCGCATACGGATTTCAGCGTGACCGCTACAGACGAGACCGTCGCCTGCACCCAGTACGGACGCACGTAGCCGGCCAGCCGCCGCATCAGCCGCGCGTCGTAGACCTTGCCGACAGGGTCGTCGTCACGCTTCCGGGCTGGCTCCGGCGCGCCGGATTTGCCGGGCTTTGTTTTCTCAGTTTCCGCCATCGGTTGGGTGCGTAGGCCTTCCTTACTCATTGTACGGGGAAGACTCGGCCGCTCCCCAACCCGCGCTCTACGAGCCGGAATTCGCTCCCGAATCCGGCTTGGCCGCGGGCTTCGGCGCCGGCTTCTTCGGCGCGGGACTGGACACGCCCATACTCATCAGCACATAGCCAAACCCCTTGCGCAGCACATCGAGAACGCTCATCTTTGCCTTTCCTTGCGCAACTTCGCGGATGATTCTACGGCTTCACCGGTGGAACCACCGGAGCCCTAGCCGTCTGCCCACGCAATATCTCCAGCGCCGCCGGAGGCAGCGGCTTATCGGCATTGGCCAGCAGCAGCGTCACCTGCCACATCTCCGTATCGGTGAGCACATTCTTGTACGCCGGCATTCCCGTCAGCCGAATCCCATTCGCCACCCGCCAATAGGTCTCCCCCGGCGGGTCGTCGCTCACTCCCACCACATTGCCGTTGTGGTGCTTTTCCCAGAGAGGCGGCGCCTCGGGAAACATGTGCGCCGCAAACGAAGAAGGCTTGCCGTGAACCCCATGGCAGGCCGCGCACTGATCGCGGTAAACCTCGGCGCCCAGCACCAGGTTCCCCTCATCGGCCTGGATCGGCGGCGTCTTCACCATCTCGCTGTTGATCCGGGCATGAAGCGGAACACCCGTGATCTGTTTCTCCATCGGCAACGGCGTATCCGCCACCGCCACCGGCGGATGACCGAAACGGAACCAGCCCATCACCGCAACCGGCACCAGCAACACTCCCAGGATGATCCCCAATACAATCCGACCCATCTCTTCTACAGCCTCCGCTGCCCTTCATCCTAGAGCATTTCCCCGCGCTCTCCCCCTGACAATTTGTTCATCTTCCCGGCAGATTCCGCCTTCGGGAACCAGGCCTCTTGCAGAGACAATTCCCGCTCCCGCGCGTCCAACACCACAACCCAGCCCCCAAGGTGTTTTAATACCTAATGGGGGAAGCACTGCATCCTGCGGTTGTGTGCTTCCGTACTCCCGTGGAGGAATCCCGATACCGATGCATTCTTTTCGTCGTCTTGCCCTTCTGCTGGCGCTTGCGTCTCCAGCCATGACAGCCGTTCTGGCCCAAAGCTCGAGCAGCAATCCTCCAACCTCTGCGCCAACCGAGGCGCAAGACCAGGCGCCGCCGCCAGCCTCGGCACAGACCCCCCAGCAGCTCAGCGTCCAGGCCCGCATCCGCGCCCGCCGCGAACAGCGCCGCGCCGCCGCCATTCACGATGCCTACTCCCATCTTTATGAGTCGTATGCCAACATAGGCTACCTGCGCTTCAAGCCAGGCCCCACCACGCAGCGCCTCACTTTCTACGCGTGGGATGCCGGCCTCACCCGCTACTTCGGCGAGCGGCTCGGCGTCACCGTCGACGGCCGCGGCTACTACGGCACGGCGTTTGTCGGGCTCAACCAGTACGGTTTGACCCGCCCCGCCATCAGCCAGTACGACGCCCTGGCCGGACCTACCTACCGCTTCTACCTCCAGCCCCGCTATTCCGTGGCCGGCCGTGTCCTGGCGGGCTACTCCTACGGCAACTTCTCCGCCGACACCAACGGCTTAGGCGGAAAAACACTCGGTCTCTACCCGGATGGAAACACCTTTGCCGCCAGCGCCAGCGTCATCGGCGAGGTCAACCTGACGCCCAACATCGGTTTCCGCCTGGCGCCCGAGTACTTCCTTACCGGCTACGGCTCCAGCACGCAAAACAGCCTCGGCTTCACCGGCGGCATCGTCTACCGCTTCGGCAAACAGTAAACATGAAGCGTACGGGCTTCACAGGCTGCTGAAAACTCCTCATGGTTTATGTACGGGCTTTAGCCCATACATAAACCATGCCGAATAAACGTGGGCCTTAGCCCCCGAAGGATGTTTTTCACGATTTCACGCGGAATCAGCCTTTTTTTCGCAGCCTGTCCAGCCTGTACACAACCCACCCGCCTATTCCCTCCGGCAAATCCCTCCAGAACAAATTCCTTCCAGGCCCAGCTCGCGATCAAGTGCGCCTGTGACCCACACACGCCGCGCCCGGGCGATATAATTGGACGGCCAAAAAATAGGCCCGAACGCCGTCGCTCTATGCCACAAACTGAAACCATGCAGCCCGGCCATCGGTCCCAACTCATACAGTGAACCGACCCGTCACACCGGAGAAAAAGAGGAGTCTCCCAGCGATGAAAACTACATTGTCCCGCCGTAACTTCGTTCAATCCGGCGCACTCATGGCCGCCGCTTGTGTCGCCTCCAGCGCAAAGCCGTCCTTTGCCGAGGCGCTGCCTGTCTCCGGCAAGCCCACACCCATCAAGCTCGGTGTCTGCAGCTACACCTTCCGCGACTTCACCCGCGCCCAGATGCTCGGCTACCTCAAGGAACTCAACCTCACCGACCTCAACGTCAAGGACATCAAAGACCATCTGCCGATGGACCCCACGCTCGAGGCCCAGGCCATGGCCGACTACGCCGCAGCCGGCATCAAGCTCCACGCCGCCGGCGCCATCTACTTCCCCAAGGACGACGAGACCGACATCCGCAGCAAGTTCGACTACTGCAAGCGCGCCGGCATCACGACCATCGTCGCCGGCGACCCCACCCCCGAGTCTCTCAAGTGGATCGAGCGCTTCGTCAAGGAATACGACATCAAGATCGCCATCCACAACCACGGCCCCGAGGACAAGTTCTTCCCGTCCCCCTTCGACGTGCTCAAGGCCATCAAGGGTCTCGATCCACGTATCGGCTTCTGCATCGACGTAGGCCACGCCGCCCGCGCCAACGCCAATCTGGTCGACGCCATCCACGCCACCGGCCCCCGCCTCTACGATATGCACATCAAGGATCTCGCCAACTTCACTGACAAGGCGAGCCAGGTCGCCGTCGGCGAAGGCATCCTGCCCATCCGCGACATCTTCCAGGCCCTCATCGACATCAAGTATCCCGGCTTCGTCGATCTCGAATACGAAATCCACGGCGACAACCCCATGCCCGGCGTCATCGAGAGCTTCGGCTACATGCGCGGCGTCCTCGCCGGCATGGGCTACCTCACCCACGCATAAAACCCGTCTTCACGGCCGAGCCTTGAAAAGCTGTAATAGCAATAAAAGCTGTGCCCCGTTCATCGCGGCTTCATCGCGATGAGCGGGTCTTCGGGTCTGATTGCGGTCCCGACTATGATTGAACCATGCCGTACGATCTGAAGCGGTTCCAGAAAGCGGAAGCTCTCCACTTCATCACTTTCAGTTGCTTTCACCGTCTCCCTTTCCTCGATGCGCCGGACCCCAGGAACACTGTCGAGGCCGTGCTGGAACTGACACGTGCACGGCATCAGGCGAGGGTTTACGCCTACGTCCTGATGCCCGATCACGTCCATTTACTCATCAACGAGCCGCCACGAATCCTCGTGGCCCAGTTTCTCAAGGCCCTCAAGCAGATCACTTCCCGTAAGCTGAGAGGCCAGCACGAGAAGTTCTGGCAGGAACGCTACTTCGACCGCAACATCCGTGGTGAAGCTGCTCGCTCCGAAGTGATCCGCTACATTCATCGCAACCCAGGAAAGCGCGGCTTGGTTGCATCTCCCGGCGACTACCAATGGAGCAGCTTCAACCACTACGCGACCGGCATTCGAGGAGTCGTTGAAATCGAATCAGAATGGACGGCAAGACTTCGCAACCCACTCATCGCGATAGGGCCGCGATGAATGGGGCACAGCCTTCAATCTCGGCTAAAAATCGAAGGAGGCAGAATCAATGCCTGTGCCACCTGCCGCCCAGGGTGGGATCGCAAGACACTCCACCAGAGTGCTTCCCTATTCCCTATTCCCTATTCCCTAGTTCCTAGTTCCTGCTCCCTGCCTTCACGATCTTCTCTCCGCGCACTACCGGAAAATACCCAGTCCTCGTGCGCACCGTCAGCTTGCTCTTCCCCTTGGCCTCGGCCGTCACCTGCACATGCCGGAAGCCCGGCTCCGTCGTCGGCTTGGTCGAGTGATACCCGATCGTGTACTGGCTGCGGATATCCCGCGCCACCTCGGCCGCAATCTGATCCACATCCTCCATCGTCTTCGGGAAGAACGCCAGTCCTCCGGTCTCGGTCGACAGCATCTCCAGCGCACGCCGTGCATGGCGCACCTCCGCGCGGCTCATCTCGTCGCCAAACAGCAATCCAATCGAGTAGATCACCGGACCCGACAGCTCCTGCACCCGCCGAATCGTCTGCTCCAGGTTCAGCGTCGAGGCGTTGTCCTCTCCATCGGTAATCAGAACGATCACCTGCTTGGGCCGCTTGGCATCGGCCACCAGTTTGTCCGCCGACGCAACCACTGCATCGTAAAGTGCCGTCCCCCCCCTGGAATCGATATGCGAAAGCCCATCGCGCAGCTTGTTCAGGTCAGCCGTAAATTCCTGGTCGATAAACGCCTCGTCGGAAAAATTCACAACGAACGCCTCGTCCTGCGGATTCGACGCCGCAATCAGATCCAGCGCGCTCTTGTTCACCGAAGGCCGCTTCTTGTACATCGACCCCGAGTTATCAATCACCAGCGCTATCGACACCGGCAGATCGGTGTGCTGGAAGCTGATGATGTTCTGCTTGACCCCGTCCTCGACAACCTGAAAGTTTTCGCCCTTCAAATCCTGCACAATGCGGTTGCCCTCCAGCACCGTACAGTTCAGCACCACCTCTTCCACATCCGTGCGCAGCACGTAGCCTTCGCCCTGCTTGCGCATCGGCCCGGCCCCGGTCTCCGGCGCCGTCACGTCCGGCGAACGCACTGGGTCGCGATCCTCGCCCAGCGACGGCGCCTGCCCACCCGCAGCCTGTCCAGCCGCAGCCTGCGCCGCGGAAGGCTTCGCCGAAGCCGGAGTAGTTCGTGTTGTAGGTTTTTGTTGTCCCGGCAGCGTCAGCGCCGCACCGGCCAAAATGACCGCGACAACCGCGTTAGTGCAAAGGCGCATAGTAGCCCGTACGAGCATAAATTGTCAGCGGTGGCAGCCCCGGAGGAGGATTCACCTTCACCTTCACTTTACGCCACTTGCCGTCCCTGGTCAGGTCCCCAGGCCGATACCCGATCACATACTGGTTCCTGAGCTCGGTCGAAATCTTCTCCGCTATGTCGCTCATCTCGTCGACGTCGTCCACCCGGAACAACCGCCCCCCCGTCATTTCGCTCAAGTCCTGCAGCAGTTGCGGCCCGGTGCGCTCCTCTGGAGTGGGCGCATACGGGTCGAAGACGCCGATCGAATAAATCTCCACATCGGCCTCCCGCACCTGCGCTCTCACCTCGCCCTCGGTATACCGCGAGCGGTTATCGCCGCCGTCGGAGACAACCAGCAGCGCCTTGCGCTCGTGGCGCGCATCCCGCATCTTCGCCACGCCGTAGTAAATCGCGTCCAGCAGCGCCGTCCTGTGCCCGCTGCGCACCGTCGCCAGCCGCGCCTGTATGTCTTCCATCGAGTTCGTGAAGTCCTCGATCAACTCCGGCCGATCATTGAACCCGATCACAAAAAACTCGTCCTGCGGATTGGCCGTCTTGATGAACTGCAAAATCGACTCGCGCGCCCGAATCAACTTGGACGTCATGGAACCGGAAAGGTCAAAGATGATCCCGATCGATACCGGCGCATCCTCGCTGGCGAACGTCCGGATCTTTTCCTGTTTGTTGTTCTCAAAAACCTGAAAGTCTTCCTGCTCCAGCCCTGTAACCAGCCGGTTCATCGGATCGGTCACCGTCACCGGAATCAGAACCATATCCACATTCAGCCGGATAAACGAGCCGGGATGAATCTTCAGCGCGCCGGGCCCCGTCTCGGCCGGCTTCTCCGCCCCCGCCGGCGCACCTGACGCCGGTGTCGAGCTGGCCGGCGGCTTCACCTGCACCTTATTGAGCTGGTCCTCCTGCGCCCCTGCCCGTGCGGCAATCAAAATAGCCGCCACGCCAAGAACGCACAGCCGACCCATCCACTCTCCTGGGCGGCATGCGCCCGGCTTGCCAAAACTCCGTTTGTGAACAAGCATCGTCATGATCAGGCAACACGAATTGGAGCCGATGTTAACACGATCCATCCATGCCTTGCGTCTCCGGGCTTTAGGTGAAGGGTACGGGCTTCAGTGAAGGGTACGGGCTTTAGCCCGTACATCATGAATCCACCAGAATCATCGTGGGCTTTAGCCCCTGAGGTCTTGCTTTTCCCGCACCACCCCAACCAACTAAAGCCACGCAAGCCTCTCCGACCACTGGGATACAATCGATACTAGGCGCGCGAAAATCCCGTACTGCAAACCCCGGTATTCCAACGCGCAAATTCCAAGCTTAATTCGGGAGCAAGACCTTCCTCATGGCTCGCATCTATCCTTTTCGTGCCTGGCGGTACAACCCCTCCGTCGTCCGCATCGAAGACGCTGTCACCCAGCCCTACGATAAGATCTCCCCGGCCATGCAGCAGGCTTACTACCAGCGCAGCCCCTACAACCTGGTCCGCATCACCCTCGGCCTCCCCGAACTCTTCGATGCCGAGCGCGGTGAAAGCGTCTATACCCGCGCCGCCCGCGATTTCAAGGCCTGGCGCGAACAGGGCGTTCTCACCCAGGAAAAAGACCCCTGCGTCTTCGCCTATTCGCAGCAGTTCAAGGTCCCCGGCACGGAGATCGTGAAGGAGCGCCGCGGCTTCATCGCCCTGGGCAAGCTCCACGACTACGCCGAGCGGGTCGTCTTCCGCCATGAGCAGACCCTCTCCAAGCCCAAGAGTGACCGCCTCAACCTGCTCAAGGCCACCCACGCCCACTTCGGCCAGATCTTCATGCTCTACTCCGATCCCGCCGGCAGCGTCGAAAAAATCCTCTACGACGGCAACGGCCCCGCCGACGCCGAAGTCACCGACGAGTACGGCGTCCTGCACCGCCTCTGGCGCGTCAGCGACCCGGCCGCCATCCGCCAGCTCTCCGCGGCCATGGACGACAAAAAGCTCATCATCGCCGACGGCCACCATCGCTACGAGACCGCCCTCAACTACTCCAGGGAGCACGCCCCCACCGCGCCCGCCAAAGCCGAGTACGGCGCTACCGGCCTCCCGCAGCCGCCCTATCCGGAAGCCGCCGTCATGATGACCTTCGTCAACATGGACTCCGACGGTCTGGTCATTCTCCCCACGCACCGCGTCGTGCACTCGCTCGAAGCCTTTGACCCAGCCGCCTTCGCCCGCGCCGCCGAGCAGTTCTTTACCGTTAAAGCCCTGCCGACAGCCGACGCCACCAGCTACATGCAGACCCTCGGCGCCCAGCAAGGCACCGCGTTCGTCGCCGTAACCCGCGCCGGGGCCTTCCTGCTCTGCTCCAAGACCGATGCCATCAACGCCGCGCTCGCAAATCTGCCCGAGCGCCAGCGCCAGCTCGACCTCAGCCATCTTCACTCCATCGTCCTCGACCGCCTCCTCGGCCTCGACGCCGAAAAGGTCCGCGAGCAAACCAATATCCGTTACCTCCGCGACGCCTCTGAAGCCGTCGACCAGGTCCGCCGCGGCGAAGCCGACGTCACCTTCCTCACCAACCCCGTCTCCATGGAGCAGCTCCGCGAAGTCGCCTTCGCCGGCGACGTCATGCCTCAGAAGTCCACCGACTTCTTCCCGAAACTGCTCAGCGGCCTGACCATCTATGCCTTCGACTGACAGCACTGAGCAATACACCGGGTACCCTGTTCCTCAGAAGAAGACCGGGTGCCCCACCCTCGCGGCGTCTTTGTTTTTGCCGCCAGGGTGGGATAGCAAAAACTCCCCCCACACCCGCGGTTCCCTTATCCTCACCTCCATCATCTCGTCTCTGAAACGCCTGACCCCGCTTTTCGCCTCAATCCTTCTCCTCTCCCTCACCCTCCCCGCCCAGGCCCCGCTCGCACCCGCCGCCCGGTTCATTGTAGTTCTCGACGCGGCCCATGGCGGCGACGACCCCGGCGGCCCCCTCAAAGACTCCTCCGGCTCGACGCGCGCCGAGAAAACCTACACCCTCGCCCTCAGCGTCCGCCTCCGTTCCCTGCTCGCCGCTCGCGGCATCTCCGTCGTCACCACCCGCGAGTCCGACTCGACCGTCGACCCTGCCCGCCGCGCCGAGATCGCCAACCACGCCAACGCTGCCGCCTGCCTCAGCCTTCACGCCTCTGAAAGCGGCTCCAGCGGCATTCATCTCTACGCCTCCTCGCTCGCCCCGGCCGAACCCGCCCGCCTGGTCCCCTGGAAGACCGCTCAAGCCGCCGCCGTCACCCGCAGCCTCGCCTTCGCCGGAGTCCTCAACTCGGCTCTCCAGCATGCCGGCATGACCGTCACCCTCGGCCGTACCGCGCTGCCCGCCATCGACAGCATGACCTGCCCCGCCGTCGCCATTGAAGTCGCCCCTGAACTCGTCGCCGGCCAACCCCAACCCACCGCCCTCGACGACTCCGGCTACCAGACCCGCGTCGCCCAGGCGCTGGCTGCCGCTATCCTTGAATGGCGAACCGTCGCCAGCCACACCGGCGCCTCGCCCGCGGAGGCCGCCCAGCCGTGATCCCCCGTTACCAGACCGTCCTCTTCTTCGTCCTGCTCGTGGCCTCCATCATCATGGGCACGGTCCTGTGGCAGTTGCGCGCCCACGCCCACCAGCGCCTCCTCGCCGGACAGGACTCAACGCCAACCCAAGCCCCCCTGGTCGCCCCGTCCGAACAGGCCACGCTCTACTTCGCCAACGACACCGAAAACTCGGTTCAGGCAGAAATCCTCTCGCTTCCCCTGCCCCAGAGCCCCAGCGCCCGCGCCCGTGCCATCCTTGGCAAGCTGCTCGATCTCTACGCCGCACCCAACGCAGCCCACCCCGTCCCCGGCGGCGCAACCTCCGTCGCCCAAGTCTTCCTGTTGCCCGCCCCCGTTGAAGACACCGGCGTCCCCACGCCCAACTCGCCCGCAAAAGACCCGCAATCCGGCCCCCAACTCGCCGTCGTCAACCTCACCGGAGCCTTCGCCGCCAGCCATCCCTCCGGCCTGGAAACCGAAACTCTCACCCTGCTCTCCATCTGCGCCACCCTGCGCGCCAACCTGCCCCGCGTCACCGAGGTTCGTTTCCTGGTCGACGGCCAGACGCGCCCCACCCTCGCCGGCCACGCCGACCTAACCCGCATCTACCTCACCGCAGACGCCATCCCCACAGAAGGAAACCACCCATAATGAACCCTGGGACCAGCTCTGCAACCCCCACCATCGGCGTCTTCGATTCCGGCTTCGGCGGACTCACCGTCCTCCGCGCTCTCATCAACCGTCTCCCGCAGGCCCGCTTTGCCTTCCTCGGCGACACGGCCCGCCTCCCCTACGGCTCCAAGTCCCGCCGCACCATCGCCCGCTACGCCGCCCAGAGCGCCCAATTCCTCGTCCGCGAACAAGGAGCCCAGTACCTCGTCATCGCCTGCAACACGGCCAGCGCTCTGGCCCTGGACGCCATTCAGGACGCCGTCTCCGTCCCCGTCCTCGGCGTCATCGAGCCCGGCGCCTCAGCCGCTCGCGCCGCCTCCAAAACCGGCGACGTCCTCGTCGTCGCCACGGACGCCACCGTCCACAGCCACGCCTACCTCGCCGCCTGCCATGCCCGTGGCCTCCGCGCCATTGAGAAGGCCTGCCCGCTGCTCGTCCCCCTCGTTGAAGAGGGCTGGACCAACCACCCTGTCACGGCAGAAGTCATCGAAATCTATCTCAACGAGCTGCGCGCCGAAGC
>Ga0182027_10001683_pt1 | contig 36549 bp, 35 predicted proteins | sample 712E1DmetaG_FD_121300 | JGI IMG/M metagenome (GOLD analysis project Ga0182027, IMG submission 121300) | Permafrost microbial communities from Stordalen Mire, Sweden - 712E1D metaG (Illumina Assembly) | ecosystem: Environmental > Terrestrial > Soil > Wetlands > Permafrost | place: Sweden...
ACGAGTTTGAGGCCGATACGAAGCGCGCTGAGCATCATCTGTTCGTGTATCCGGCGTTCGAAGCATATCCGGGAATCATTAGGAAACATCCGTGCCTGGACAAATTCCGTGCCGGTGCCTCCCGGTTTCTGGTTCCGCACGACAAAGCCAAACACCTGATCGCCCACGCTTTTTTTAAGGTCATTGATTATCGGTATTGACTGCGAAGGAACGACATCGTCGGCGTCAAGCCAGAGTATCCACGCGCAGGAGGCGGCTCGCAACGAAATGTTGCGCGAATACGAAAAATCATTTTTCCATTCTGAGACGACGACACGGGCCCCGTGGGATTGCGCTATTTCAACGGTTACGTCCGTCGAGCCCGTATCGTTGATAATGATCTCGTCGGCTATGTCGCGGCAGCTTTCGAGGCAGCGCCCGAGGAGCCGCGCCTCGTTCTTGACGATCATGCAAATGGAAAGCGTTTGCGGCCAGATGGTTTGCGGGTGGGTGAGCATGATGTGTAAAATAAATTCTTTGCACGGTCTAATTGTACATTTGAAGGTCGGTCAAGTATTTCCTCCGCGCCTGGGACCCCTCAAAACATCTCTACGGCGCTTGAGGAAACACTTAACCGCCCCTAATAACCCAGCTCAGGACCACATCGGCCTGTTTAGCGGCGGCAATGTTTACGCACGGGGCATACGGTTTAACGCCGTCCCCTACCCCCGATGTTTCGTCGCCTATAAGGAAGTAATTGTCGCGTATTTTTTTGGTAACGATCCGGTCGCTGTTTCCGAACCCGCCGATGCCGCTGACGCTAACAACCAGCTTTGAAGATCCCATAAAGGCTTGCGATAGCATGGCCTTGCATTCTGCTTTGTCAAATGCTTCAACGATGACCCTGCAATTTTCAAACAGGGCGGCTATGGTGCCTTCATCGGCCCGTTTCTGGACCAGGCGGACCGTGCAACCGGGATTAATCGCCCGCATCAGTTCGCCGAGGCATTCGACCTTTGGCCGACCAATGTGACAAACGGTGTAAGCTTGACGGTTAAGATTCGACAATTCAACCAGATCAAAATCCACTATGACGAAATCCTCGAATCCGCAGCGGACCAGGTTGATCGCGCAATTCGAGCCTAGTCCGCCAGCACCGGCGATACCGATACGGGTGCCCCGGATTTTGGCGTATTGCTCGTCAGTATAGTAATTTTTTCCGACCGAATAGAAATTAAAATCAGTCATGGGAATTCTTTGGGAAATTATGATTGTTTTCCATCACCTTTTTTACCTCATCCCCAGCCCTTACCTGCCTGCGCTGCCGCTCCGGCAGGCCGCAGGTCCTTGGTAAGGAGAAGGGAGCCCGAAGGGCGGGTTAAGGTTTACCTTTTCTTTCTTATGCATTCCAGTTTCCGCAGCGCATTTTCCAGATTATCCGGATCGTATCCGTGCGAAAACGCCTCCGAGCTGTCGAGCGACACGTTTGCGGGCCTGGGCGCGGGCATGGCAATATCTTTTTGAAGGCACGGCCTCAGACGTGGGGAATCAACGCCCAGGGCCGCGGCCACCGCCATCCCGAAATCATACCGTGAAACCGCCCTCTTCCCGCCCAGGTTAATCACGCCGCGCCTGTTCCCCAGGAAGCGAAAAATACCCTTCACGACGTCGCGGCCCGAAACGACGCTCCGGAATTCATCAATGAAAAGCGGAACTTCGTTTCCTTTTATAATGTTGTCAATCAAACTCTTAAAGTGGTTCCGGGAATGCGAGGGCGCGTCGCCGAACATCAGGGGCATTCGACATATAAGGACGTCCTTGTTCGCATCGGTCATGCGCTTTTCAGCCTCAACTTTCTGTTCTCCATAAATGCTCACGGGATTTGGCGGGCTCGTTTCTGAATAGGGGGGATTTTTCCCGTCAAAAACAAGATCCGTGGATATGAAAACGCAAGCAACGCCGTATTCCCCGCACAAACCGGCGATATGTTCGGAGGCCTCGATATTTATGCGCCTGGTCTGGTCCGGATGCAACTGACAAAAGTTCGGATCGGTTGCCGCCGCAGCATGGACCATTGCCTCGGGGCGCAAATTTTTAAAGAGCCTGTCCACTGCTGGAAAATCATACAGATCAAGCGCGCGCATGGGCGCTAATGAGCCGGCAATTTCATGGGTATTGCATATGCCGGTCACTTGCCATTCATCTTTTGCCGCATTGCAAAGGTTCCATCCCAGAAATCCGCTTGCACCGGTTACGATGAGCTCATTCATGATATCAAAATACAGGATCGCGAAGCCCGCTCCAAAGTGAATTCATATCGGCATATCAGATCGAACTTGATATTATGTATATTATTTAATTGTCTTTGAACGCTCACTGAGCGAAGTCGCCTGCCTACCGAAGCGATAGCGCCTAAAGGCCTTACAAGGATGAAAAGTTTCATGCTTGGAACGGCAGGCAGGAAGTGAGCAATCGCGGATAAAAGTTCCCTTCGGCTTCGCTCAGGGAACAAAGGAACGCAAAAGCCAATGAACCTTGTCCTGTCACGCGCGCGGGAAATACTGGAAGCCGAGGCCGCCGCAATCCGGAATGTCCCTCTTGATAATCATTTTATTAAAGCAATCGACATTCTCTATAAATGCGAAGGCAAAGTCATAACCACCGGGATGGGGAAAGCCGGGAATATCGCCCTTAAAATGGCCGGAACGCTGTGCTCAACCGGCACCCCGTCGTGTTTCCTTCATCCGGGTGAATCCGCCCACGGCGATCTGGGGCTTCTTGACATAAAAGATGTCATTATCGCGTTCTCCACCAGCGGCAAGACCCGCGAAGTTATCGAAATGCTCGAACGCTCGTCCCATTTCGGCGTCAAGCACATCGTCGGCATAACATCCCACCCGGACTCGGCCATCCGCGGCCTGTGTTCCGTGGTCATCAATATGGGCGAAATCGTTGAGCCTTGCAGCCTCGGACTCACTCCCACCGCAAGCACCGCGGTCATGATCGCCCTGAGTGACGCGCTGTCTCTGGTGCTCATGGAAAAGAAAAACTTCACCAAGGCCCAATACGGCGCCCGCCACCACGGCGGGTATCTTGGCCATAAAGCGCGGCTGTAATCCACCATGAAAACTTCCTGCGATTTCCTTGTCATCGGGAGCGGCATTGCCGGTTTAAGCTTTGCCATCCACGCGTCGCGTTTCGGCAGCGTCATCATGCTGACGAAGAAAAACGACAACGACTCCAATACCAACAACGCCCAGGGCGGCATCGCCTGCGTGCTGGATCCGTTTGACAGCTTCGAAAGCCACATCCGCGACACCCTGGTCGCGGGCGCCGGTCTCTGCGATGAGAAGGCGGTTGAATTCCTTGTCAAAGACGGCCCCGAGCGTATCGAAGAACTGCTGCAATGGGGGGCCCATTTTTCAACATCCCGCATGTCACAGGCCCCGCATCATCTTGACCTTGGAAGGGAAGGCGGGCATAGCGCAAAACGGATCATCCATGCCCGCGACCTGACCGGCAGAGAGGTTGAAAGTTCCCTGCTCAAACAATTGAAGCGTACATTGAATGTCACGTTGCATGAGAACCATTATACCGTCGAACTCATCACCAACCACCATCTGCGAAAGCCCCTGCATGACAACCAATGTTTTGGAGCCTATGTTCTTGACACAACAAAACGCACCATCCACACCATTCGCTCAAAAATAACCTTTCTTGCCACAGGCGGATCGGGAAGGGTCTATTTGCATACCACCAACCCGGAAATCGCTACGGGTGACGGCATTGCCATGGCATTCCGAGCTGGGGCGCGCATCGCCAATATGGAATTCATTCAGTTTCACCCGACAACGCTCTATCACGAATATGCGAACTCGTTTCTCATTTCAGAGGCGCTGCGCGGTTTCGGGGCCGTTCTAACCGACAAATATGGCCGCCAGTTCATGGACAAGTATCATCCCATGAAATCGCTCGCTCCTCGCGATATCGTGGCTCGGGCCATCGACAGGGAAATGAAAAAAACCGGCGACCCCTGCGAATATCTTGACATACGGCATATTTCCGCCGCACGCGTAAAGAAACACTTTCCCTTCATTTACGCCCGCTGCAGGGAATTCGGCATCAATATCACCACCGACCTTATTCCCGTGGTCCCCGCTGCGCATTATATATGCGGCGGCATTGCGGTGGACATAAGCGGAAACAGTTCGCTTAAAAACCTCTACGCGTGCGGCGAAGTCGCGTGCACCGGCATCCACGGCGCCAACAGGCTGGCTTCCAATTCGCTCCTCGAAGCGCTCGTGTTTTCCAAGCGCGCCTCGCTTGACGCTGCCGGAAAACTTCGGTCAATTTCCCTGATGCCCCCCGGCAACATTCATCCGTGGGACGACAGCGGCACCATTGACAATGAAGAATGGATACTGCTTTCCCACAATCTTACCGAAATCCAATCGGTCATGTGGGACTACGTCGGGATCGTGCGGTCGAACCTGAGGCTTGAACGCGCGCTGCGGAGGATCAATTTCCTGGAGAAGGAAATCGAAAGCTTCTACAAACGCACGCGCATAACGCCCCGCCTGCTTGAATTGCGCAATGTGGTCACGACGGCGAAGCTCATCGTGATGTCCGCTTTACGGCGCCACGAAAGCAGGGGGCTGCATTACACAACCGATTATCCGCGGCCCGATGACCGCCATTGGAAGAAGAACACCCTCATTAAAAAGTCCGTGCGATAATAATGTTGACAATTGCCTTAGCCTTCGCCGCTTCCTTGGCGGTGTTTCTTCTTACAGCGCTTTATTATTTCCGTACAGGTTTAAAGAAAACGATCTTTTTTACTCTCTGTGCCATCCGCGCGCTCATCGTCATGGCCCTTTGTGCGATAATTTTCCAGCCCACGTTCAAAATCCGCACGATTGCCCCGGAAGACCAGGGGGCCATCGTATTGCTCGACGTTTCAAAAAGCATGCGGCTCTTTAACGCCGATTCGTCTCTCTTCCGGTTTCTGGCGACCCTGAAGAACATTCCATCGGGCAAGCCGCACGGTTCCGTTCCAGTCCGGATAGTTTGCTTTGGAGATTCTACAAGGCCCCTTTCTCAGGGCTCACTGATATCCTTTTCGGATGAGCACAGCTATTTTCCAAACCGGCTCGGCCAGGACCTTGAATCGCACGGCCGCGTCCTCATCATATCCGACGGCAATTGGTCAAACCCTTCCCTGCCCCGCGGTCTCCTTCAGGACAAAACATGTTATTATATAAAATTGCCGTCATTCTCACCCCGGCCGTTTCTGCATACGGAATTCATATTCACGCAGCAACAAGCGGTCCAGGACTCGATTTCGACTATACGGCTCCTAATGCAGGGATTTAAAAAGACCGCAGGTTCCCTGGATATTGCGGCCACGCTCTCCGGTAGAAGGGTGGCTCGCGCCAGCCGCAAAGTCAATGCGGGATATTTCAGCGACACGGTTTCCGTAAGCCTGCCCTCTTCAAGGCCCGGACGGTCTCTCTGCACGGTCGCCGCCATTGATTCCTCGGATTCGCTCAGTTCGTTGTTATACCTTGTCCACGACGTAGTCCCCGGCACCGTTAAAGCGTCCATTTGCGCTTCACAGCCGACTCTTGACAAAAGGTTTATTGCCCTCGCGCTTTCCAAGGGTGAAACATGGACATTCGACGATGCGGGTTTTGACGTCCTCTTTATACTGAGCTGGGACAACGCCGCCCGGGAAGCGCTTTCCAAGCTTAAACCAACGGGAATCGCGGTGTTTATCGGATGCGCGCCGGGTGCGGATCGCCTCGTCGTCCCTGACACTTTTTCCCTGATATCGTTTCTGCCCGACGATTCCCTGACACAGCGCCTCGAATTGCAAAAAATGCCTCCCCCACCGGAAATTGTCTCCGGAACGAAGCCTTTTCCGTTGCCCATGCATCCGATAGCGGGCTGCATTGTTCGCAAAGCCTCGCCGTTTGACACGGTTCCTTTTTTATCATACGGCGCTTACGGAAATCATTCGGCGCTTTTTTGCGCGGCCCGTAATGTCTGGACCATGGAATTTCTTCCGCTCTCGGTGGACAAGGAGAATGAAACTTTTTCCTTTTTGGAATATATAGTATCGGTTGCAAAAAAACAGCTCCTTAGAAATTTAAACCGTAATTTTTTCATCTATCCAGCCGCTTCAGAAGTTTATGACCACGATTCCATCGCTTTTTGTATTGTTGCACCCTCGGAAATGACTTCGGCCGAGCCGCAATCCGGCACAATACATTTCACCCTGGCGCGCAATAACAATAACGTCCTTGATACAACGTTCTTTCTTGCAATGAACGAAGCTTCAGGTAATCAGATGATACGCCTGCGGCCCTTTCCCGCGGGGACCTATGCGTACAAAGCATCGCTTTTTTTAAAGGAGGCCGGGTTTTCGTATTCCGATACGCTTTTTGTCCAGGACAACAACCTGGAAATGTCGGTCCATGGACAGAATACGTTGATCCTGAATGACCTGGCAATTCCAGTTGCCATGAATGATGCCTCAGGCCTTCGCGCCGCCCTTTCGGGTGATATCGCACAAAGGAACCCGGCGACGATCACCCGGACGGTCCGGATCAGACCTTCATGGGGGCTTTTGGCCTTTCTTTTCATTCTATTTGGGACGGAGTGGCTGGTCAGGCGAAAAATCGGGTTAGATGCATGATTGGAGGAGGTATGGCTCAACAAACACTCTATTGCGACAATGCCGCTACAACATTTCCCAAACCACGGACGGTCATTGATGCGGTCCTCGATTACATGCGGAATACCGGCGCCAGCCCCGGCCGGTCCGCGCACCATCTTGCGTTAAAGGCAAGCCGAAGCATTTTCGAAGTGCGCGAAAAGCTCGCATTATTATTTAACGTGACCGACCCTTCCCGTATCATTTTTACATCAAACGCGACGGAAGGCCTGAATACGGGGATTTTGGGCATGCTTTCCGCCGGCGACCGCGTGGCGGTGACTAGCATGGAGCACAATTCGGTCATGCGGCCGTTAGGTTTTCTGGCGCGCGAGCGCGGCGTCGAGGTTTCGGTCGTACAGGGCGACAAAAACGGCGACCTCGACATCGATGAATTCGAACATATCGTCAAAACGGGCGTCAGGCTTGCAGTTGTCAACCATGGCTCGAACGTCTGCGGGACCATCGCTCCAATACGGCGTCTCGGCGCCATCGCCCGCGCCCATGGCGCGGCCTTCATGGTGGACGCGGCGCAAACGGCAGGGACGGTGCCCATTGACGTTCAATCGATGAACATCGATATGCTGGCCTTTTCCGGCCATAAAGGGCTCTATGGCCCGGCCGGTACCGGAGGTCTTTACATACGGGATGGTTTAAACGTCAGGCCCCTTAAATACGGCGGGACAGGCAGCGATTCCGTATCCGACAAGCAGCCCGGTTTCTGCCCCGATAAATACGAAAGCGGCACCCTTAACGGGCCTGGAATCGCCGGTTTGGGCGCGGGAATCGATTTTATTGCGCAGCAGGGAATGGAGGCCATCCGCGATCATGGAACAAAACTTATCGAATATTTTCTTGAAAAACTCAGGGACATCGACGCCATCACCGTCATAGGGCCCAATGACCCTGATGCCATGCTGCCGACCGTATCCATCACCGTACATAGAATTGACCAGGGCATCATGGCCCGACGGCTTAATAATGAGTTCGGCATTTGCATCAGAACGGGGCTTCACTGCGCCCCGAACGCGCATCGCGCCCTGGGAACATTTCCGCGGGGAACAATCAGATTTTCTTTCGGCTTCTTCAATACGCTCGAGGACATTGATACAATAATAGTCGCATTAAAGGCCACACTTTCAACTTCACTATGAACGCCAATCGCTCCTCTGAGAAACTTGTTTCCGGCCCTATTCCCTCCACGCTCATTAATCTCTCCGCGCCGATGCTTCTGGGAATCATTTCCATGATGTCATTCAACCTGATCGACACGTTTTTTATCGGACAATTGGGCGCCCCGCAGCTCGCGGCCTTCACCCTGACTTTCCCTATAGTCATGATCATTTCCATGTTTACGCTGGGGCTTGGCGTTGGCGCAATGGCGGCCATTTCCCGCTGTATCGGGGAAGGCGATCGGACAAAAATCAGGCGCTATGCCACGGATTCGCTTTCCCTTTCGTTTGTATGCGTTTTCTTTTTGACCCTGATTGGCGTCATCACCATTACCCCGCTTTTCACCCTTCTGGGCGCAACGGCCGATATTTTGCCGTTTGTTAAACGTTATATGATCATCTGGTATCCCGGCATGGTTTTTTTTGTCGTACCCATGATCGGCAATAACATCATCCGGTCCACCGGCGACACCCTCACGCCGAGCCTGCTCCTGCTCGGTTCAATGGCGGTGAATACGGCGCTTGACCCGCTTTTTATTTTCGGGTGGGGCCCCGTTCCGCACATGGGCATCGCGGGCGCAGCGGTCGCTTCGGCGATCAGCCGCGGATTGTCACTTGTGGCAACGATCTGGGTCGTCCATTTTCGGGAAAAACTGCTGACAGACCCGTGGCCGGGGCGCGCCGCGCTGTTTTCATCTTGGAAATCAATTCTGGCCATCGGCCTGCCGGTGTCGGTATCCAATGCCGTCATCCCCCTTGCCATGGGCGTCATCACGCGGATCATCATCCATTTCGGGCCGGAGGCAATCGCGGGCTTCGGCGTCGCAACGCGGATCGAGGCGTTCGGACTGACCCCGATTATCGCCATGTCCAACGGCATCAGCCCCTTTGTGGGCCAGAACATCGGGGCGCACAGATACGATCGGATAAAAAAAGGGCTTTTCATCGCAAAAATATTCTCGGTAGGCTGGGGTTTGGTTTTATTTGGGACGTTTTTGACGATAGGCATGCCGCTTGCGTCGGTTTTCAATTCCAGCCCCTTAATCGTGGCGTCGGCAAGCCGGTATTTATGGTTCGTGTCGATCAGCCTGGGCCTGAGAGGGGTTCACCAGATAATCTGGACCGCGCTCAACGTAATGGGAAGGCCCTACGATTCGCTTGTTCTGGAACTAATCCTGACATTCGGTTTGTGGATACCGTTTTCACTTGCCGGTTCACATATTTCCGGCATGGCTGGCGTGTATATCGGCCTCTCCTGCGGAAACGGCATTGCCGGAATCATTGCATGGCTTTGGGAGGACCATGTGGTCGATAAGCTGGGAAAAGCATAAATTTGTTCAATATTCCAAAAGCATTACCTATTTTAAGCTGTATTGTTCATACATCGTACCCTTAAAAAAAAGAAAGAGGTTTTTTCATGAAGAAGTTGTATATGGCTTCCGCACTCGTTACGCTTGCTTTAACTTTCGCAAACTGTTCATCAAAAGATACGATTTCCTCGCTCAAGACCGATGACCAGAAAATAAGCTACATGATCGGTCTGGACATGGGCGCATATCTTAAAAACCTTGGAATTACCATCGACCGGGCCGCCCTGGACCAGGGCATTGAAGACACTCTGATGGCGCGAAAACAGCTCATGACCAAGGACGAAGTGTCGAAGCTGAAAGAAGATTTCGGCAGAAAAATGCAGGCACAGCAGATGAGCAAGGCAAAAGTAACAGGTGACAAAAACGCCAAGGAAGGCGCGGAGTTTCTTGCAAAAAACAAAACTGAAAAAGGCGTGATCACCACGGCCTCTGGCCTGCAATATACGATCATCAAGGTAGGCGCCGGACCCAAACCGAAATCCACCGACATGGTTTCCGTAAACTATCGCGGGACAACCCTTGACGGGAAAGAATTCGACAGCTCCTACAAACGCGGGCAGCCCGCCACGTTCCCGCTGACCGGCGTCATTCCCGGTTGGACCGAGGCCCTGCAGCTCATGAACGTGGGGACCAAAGCCAAGCTGTTCATCCCGTCGAACCTCGCCTACGGCGAACGCGCGGCCGGCCCGGACATCGGCCCGAATTCAACGCTTATTTTTGAACTCGAACTTCTGGAAATCAAGGCGCCCGCCGCTCCCGGCGCGCCCACTGCCGCCGCTCCCGCGAAACCGGTTCCGCCGCCAGCCGCGAAAAAGTAATTTCATTAATCCGATTGCGCCTGACAAAGCCCCCTTTTCACAAAGAAAGGGGCTTTTTTCTTGATTTTACAGGCTTCCATAAAGTATATATCAAGACATATACCAAGGGAGGTTCATTATAAAAACCGCTCGATTGTTCAATAATGGCCGCAGCCAAGCGGTAAGGCTGCCCAAAGAATTCAGGTTTAAGGGGGATGATGTGTATGTAAAAAAACTGGATAACATCGTCATGCTTTTCCCCATGGAAGATCCGTGGATTCCTCTCATTAATAGTCTGGATAAATTTACCGACGATTTTATGATCGAAAGAGACCAGCCTGCATTAGATAAACGTGAAAAAATCAAATGAAATTCATGCTTGATACCAATATCTGCATTTATTTGATTCGGAAGTACCCCGTTCGAGTTCTCAAAAAACTTCAAGAAACCAAGGCCTCCGACGTTTGCATATCTTCCATTACCCTTGCCGAATTGGAATACGGCATTCATAAAAGCCAAAATCAGAATCAAAATAGAATTGCTCTTGCCGAATTTATCGCTCCGCTTGAAATTGAACCATTCGAAGAAAATGCGGCAATCAAATTTGGAGAAATTCGAACTTCTTTGGAAAAAAAAGGCGCCGTTATCGGGGCCTATGATATGCTGATTGCCGCACATGCCTTGTCCTTGAACGTAACCCTCGTTACGAACAATCTTCATGAATTTGTCCGCATACCATCTCTTAAGGTTGAAAACTGGGTTTAATATTTTCCAGCCATTATTTTCACACGCTTTTCATGGAAGGAAAGCAAATTGTAGCCGAATACGGTAAACCCGAAGCAGGAAAAATTGCCTGTCCCTACTGGACTTCCAACTCCGCCTGCGCGTCCACGACGTCGCGGTTAATGAGAACCAGCGCCTCGTGCATGCGGTCGGCGATGAACGGGTCGGGGACCTTGTCGCGAAGGGTCTTTAAAAGCTGCACCGTCATGCGCAGGATACGGATGAGGTCGCCTTCGGGAACGCCGAACGACTCAAGTTCCTGAAGGGAACAGCCGCTGGCCCAGGAAAACAGCGGCGCGCCCAGCGAAAAATCGAGCTCGCGTATGGGCGTGTCGATTTCGAAGCGCAGTTCCTTCTGCCGCAGCTTATGGACCACGGTTTCGCCGTGAAAACGCATGCGTATGTCGGAGACCGGCCGGTTCTTGCGGCCCCTGCTTTCCTCGGTGATGATCGCGCCGATCAGCACGGGCAGTTGCACGGGCGTGCATTCCTCGAAGCTCCGGCTGTAAAACAGCTCGGCCGCCTGGATTTCGTACCCGTTGACCGCCGCCGCGAGTCTCCCCTTTTCGGTCAGGTTCGTCTTGTCAAGGAACCCGGCCGACTGCAGAAAGGCGATGCGCTTGTTGATCTGCTCTTCCTCGCGGCGGTAGGACGAGGTAAAAACGAAGTGGCCCTTCCGGTAGTTGCCGAGGCTCATGCGGAACAGTTCGAAGGCCCCCTCGCCGAGCTGGCTGTAGAGGTTGAGGATGGTTGAATACGAGGCGAAAAAACGGCTCGAAATAATTTCATTTTTCCCTGAAAAAATGCGCTCAATTTCTTTAGGGTCCGTTGCCTCGGGGACAACCTGCGAGTAAACATAGCCAACCTCATCCATGCCGCGCCGCCCCGCCCGGCCCGCCATCTGGTTATACGCGCGCACCATGAGGTAGTTGAATTCCACGCCGTCGAATTTTTCAAGCTCGTCGAACACTACCGTGCTCGCGGGCATGTTGACGCCAAGCGCGAACGTTTCGGTGCAAAAAAGCAGCTTGATGAGGCCCGCCGCAAAAAGCCGCTCGACGATTTCCTTGGCGGCCGGCAATATCCCCGCGTGATGATAGGCGCACCCGGCTTCCCACAAACTGCGCATTGCAAAGAGGCGGTCGTAACCGGTGAGATGATACTGCGCCACCAGATCGCCGATCATTTCATGTGCCCGGTCCCGCTCCCGCTCGTCCAAAAGGTGCAGGTGCTGATGGAGATACGCGTTGCGCTCGCATATCCGCCGGTTAAAGCAAAAGTAAAGGATCGGATAATTGCCGCTTTCGAGCACATATTGGATTATCCTCTTTGAAGAGGGTTTCTTGCGCAGGAACGCCTTTCGTGCGGCGGGATCTTTAAGGAATTTTTTGCGGATGTCCTTGATGTCCATGATGCCGAACTTGGGGCTGAAAAGAAAATGCCTGAGCGGCACGGGCCGGTGCGTCTCTTCGATGACCGTGACACTGGTTGACCGCACCTGCCCCATCCACTCCGCCAGCTCATGGATGTTCGGCACGGTCGCAGAAAGGCACATGAAGCGTATGTCCTTGGGCGCGAGGATAATGCTTTCTTCCCACACGGTGCCGCGTTCCGGGTCGTCAAGATAGTGGATCTCGTCGAACACGGTGTAATAAACATCGCCCAATCGCGGGGAATTTTCGAGGATAAGGTTCCGGAAAATTTCGGTGGTCATGATGAGGACGTCGGCTTCCGGATTGATGGTCACGTCGCCGGTGTGGATCCCCACGGCATTTTCGCCGAACCGTTTACGGAAATCGCGGTATTTCTGGTTTGACAGCGCCTTGATGGGGGCGGTATAAACGACGCGTTTGCCTTTCTTTATCGAGACTTCAATCGCATATTCAGCAATGAGGGTTTTCCCGCATCCAGTTGGCGCGGCAACGATAAGCGACTTTCCCTGGTCGATTGCGTAAACTGCTTTTTCTTGAAACGGATCGAGCGCAAAACCTAAATAGTGCAAAGTGTCCCTTTTTTCTTTTTTATTTCTTTTTCAAAATACTTTTCCCCCGCGCCAATTCAATGGACTAAAATATGCTTTGACTTTTTCCATAGTATGATCAATAATTAAAAGGAACATGAACACTACTAGTAATCCCGGATCTTCCCCAAAGAACATCTGCCTGATAACCGATTCCTATTGGCCGCTTGTGGGCGGCCTCGAGCAATGGGTCCATTCGATCGGCGCCAATCTTTCAAAAAAATCAAGCGCTTCGATTATTACCCATACCTGCGGGCCGAAGCGCAATTCCATATTTTTATCTTCGCTTTTCTTTGTAAAAGGTGAAAAGGACCTCGATGATTCCGGTAACCCGATCATCATGCTCATGCCATCATTTCTTGGGCGCATTATCCTGCTTCCGCTGGTTTTGTGGTATTTGCCTCTTGCGCGCAGATTTTGTCCGGAACGTCTGTTTGATTTTTTATTCATATTCTATAGAACCGCTTTCTTAAGACGACTGCATGCTTTGCTCAAAAATGCGGACATTGTTCATTCATTTTCCACCGGATATCTGGGCGCGCTGGCAACGAAGGTTTGCCTGGCCAATTCGATTCCCATTATACATTCCCCGCCCGTTCATTTTAATAAATGGGGCGATACGCCCTTGATGTTGAATTCTTATGCGCGGGCCGCCGCAATCATGTGTTTATCACAGGCTTTTAAAAATGATTTCATTAAGCGAAGTCCGCGCGCCGCATGCGAAATAGTCGTTATACCGGCGCCCGTTAAAAAGCGACCCGCCTGCAACGGTCCCGGACCGGACATCAATCATCCGTTCGTGCTTTTTCTGGGACGACGCGAAGAACACAAGGGGGTGAACACGCTTGTTTCGGCCTTTGAAAAAGTTTCCTGCCGGTCTTGGCTTGTTGTCGCGGGCCCTGGCAAGCCCCTTGCTTCGGCCGACCAATCCATTGTTGATGTGGGGATTGTCGATGAATTGACAAAGCACCGTTTGCTGGAAAATTGCGATATTTTTTGCGTGCCGTCGCGTGACGAGTCCTTCGGTATTGTTTATGCGGAGGCCATGATGCATTCGAAACCGGTCGTTGCGCTTGATGTTGCTCCTGTCAATGAGATTGTAATCAACGGCGTGACGGGATTGTTGGTGCATCCCGGACGGGAAGACCTGTTGGCGGATGCGTTGAATACCCTGCTTGCAAATCCTGAAAAACGTAAAGAAATGGGAACGAGAGGGTATGAGCGGTATTGTGATCTTTTTGAGGAAGGCGTGGTAATGAAAAAGATCACGGATTTGTACGAACGGGTATTGCGTCTTTCCCCTTCTGCGTAATTATCCGGACGTCTCCTACGCGCTTGACAATCCCCTCTTTTTCAAAAAGCGCAAAAAGAAGCAGGCAGATCTTGCGGTTCCCTTCCACAACATCGCGAAACTGGGCCACCGTAAGGCCTTCGGGCCGCGCCGTAAGAGCGCCAAGCAGTTTTGTACGGCATGTATCGACCTGCCCGGTGTAAAGATATGACCCCTCTACCCGGCGCAAAATGTTGTTGTCCGTCAGGTAATCAAGGATGTTTCTCATTTTTTTTCCGTCAATGCCGCGGACCGCGCCTTGTTTTTCCAAATCGGAAAGCACGGGAGTTTGCATGCCGCAATTTTTAAAATAGTTTTCAACGAACAGCGTGTCGCCCTGAAGGTCTTTTGACATGGAAACGGCGTGCTCCGGCAGGGCAAAGGCAGGGCCGACCTGTTTTAAAGCCCCTTCCCGTACGAGACCGTCGAGAAACAGGGCGGTAAACGCCTCGCCATCCTTTTCCCCGGTCGTGCCGATGACCCCGACAAGGTCTTTGAGGCTCCTTCCTTGACTGATAAGCGGATTTACCTTGTGATACGCGCGAACGTTGGACAGAATTTTTTCCTTAAGCATTCCCCACGAACGCAGGGCGATCACATAGGCGCCGGCCGGTGACGAAATTGTTTTAATGTCATCGGTCATTCCCGTTTGCAATGCAGTAACGACTTCGCTTTCCGCGACATTAAGCCGCGCGGCAAGCGAGGCCGCGCTCAGGCCCGAAATGTTTTTTCGGACCTCGGCGACGATGCGGCCCGGCAAGCCCGCTTCAACCATTTTCGAAAGGTTTTCAACAAGCTCCCGCGGACGCCTTCGATGGTGTAGGGGCGCCGGGTCGATGATCTCTCCACCGCCGATGGTTGCGTCGCCGGACGTGCTTCGAATCACAAAACGGTCTCCGGCCCGGGCGACGCATTCGTTTAAGAGATGGACCTGGATGAAGCCCTTTTGACCGCCCACCATCCTGTTCTTATCGAGCAAATGAATACGCGCCTGGGTTTCAAAGGTGCTCATCAGAAAAATTGCATGGGTCCATAATCCAATTTCATGACTGCCTGAAAAAAGGGCCAATTTCGCATCGATAAGGGAAGAACTCCCAAGGTCACGGTCGGAAATGAGCATGCCGCGTTTAAAATCCTTACGGTCCATTCCCACCAGATTGCACGAGGTCCGGTCTCCCGCGTTTACTTTGGTGACGCGCTCGCCATACCGCTCCAGCCGCCGGACGCGCAATCGCTTCGCGCCGGGCAGCAGAAACACGGTGTCGTCGGCGGGGAGCGTTCCGCTGATTACGGAGCCGGTCACCACCGTGCCGAAGCCGCTCACGCTGAAAATACGGTCGATATACATGCGAAACGCGGAACCGGACGGACGCTCAGAAACTTCCCTTGCGACGCGCCCGATGACGCGCTTGAGCTGCTCTATTCCTTCTCCGGTTATTGATGATACGTTTACAACGGGGCATCCCTCGAGAAATGTTCCTTCCACGAATTTTGCCGTTTCATCGCGGACGGCGGCGACCTTGCCGGCCTCAACCCTGTCGATTTTGGTGAGCGCGACGATGCCTTTTTTGATTCCCAGGATTTCCATGATCTGTACATGCTCGCGCGTCTGGGGCATGACGCCTTCGTCGGCCGTAATAGCCAAAAGGGCGAAATCAATGCCGCTTGCGCCCGACACCATGGTATTCACGAAATCGCGGTGTCCCGGAACGTCAACGATGCCCACCGTGTCGCCGTTATCGAGCGATAAGTGCGCGAACCCGAGATTAATGGTGATTCCGCGGCGTTTTTCTTCCTTGTGGGTGTCGCAGTCGATGCCGGTAAGCGCTTTTACGAGGGCGGTTTTGCCGTGGTCGATGTGCCCGGCGGTGCCCATGATCAGATGTTTCATTAATACTCACTGTCTTAAAAGATGGGCCTTCAGGTGTTTCCTTCGCGCTTGGGAACCTTCAAGGCGTCCCTACGGCGCTTAAGGAAACACCTGATCGCCCATCTCTGCGGATACGGCAATTATTCATTTATTTCTTGTAACGACTGGCCAATTACTTCCGCCAAAAACGGAATATCCTTGTCGTCAACCGTGCGCAGGTCAAACATGAGCGCGCCTTCACGGAGGATGCCGAGGACCGGCCGGTCCTGAGCAAGCAGCTTCTTAAACACTATCTCGGCCATGCGGGTCTCCTGCGCTTTTTTTAATCCCGGAAATTGCAGTTTGACCGCAAAGCCCGGCAAGTTCACATTAGGCAGAGTCCCGCCCCCGCATTGTCCCTGGTTTTCAATGACGTCGGACTTGATGTTTTTTTGCGCGAGAGCGTCCCGAAGCGTTTCCGCGCTCTTCCGCAGATCATCGGGCCCGCGCGACAGCATGAAAAGCGTAGGGTTTGCCATACCAGGGTGTTTATCGTCAAGATACTGCCTGCACACGCTTGCGAGGGCCGCGAGCGTCAGCTTCCCGACCCGAAGCGCACGCATGAGCGGGGCCTTGGCCAGACGGGCAACAAGCTCATTTTTACCGGCGATAATGCCCGCCTGCGGCCCGCCCAAAAGCTTGTCGGCGCTGAAAAGAACGAGGTTGGCCCCGCCGTCAATTGACGAAGCGACATCAGGCTCATTATCAAGCGGCAATCCTTCCGGTTTACGAAGCAGGCCGGACCCGATGTCGTAAACCATGGTCACATCATGTTTCCGCGCAAGAAGCGCCAGTTCTTTTACCGAAGCGTCTTCCACAAAGCCGTTCATTGAAAAATTCGACTTGTGCGCCTTGAATAGAATTGCGGTTCGCTCCGTAATGGCCTTTTCGTAGTCTGCTATCCTTGTCCGGTTCGTTGTGCCCACCTCGACCATCCGCGCGCCCGATGCCGCCATGATTTCGGGAATGCGGAACTCGCCCCCTATTTCGATGAGTTCGCCGCGCGAAACAATCACTTCCTTTTTCTTTGCCAGCGTTGAGAGGGTAAGCACGATGGCCGCCGCGTTATTATTGACAACGATGACGTCTTCCGCGTGCGTCAAGTATTTCAAAAGCTCCGATATATGGTCGTGCCTGCTGCCGCGCGCCGCTTTGGCGCAATCGAATTCAATGGTGGAATAGCCAAGGACGATCGGCGTGATGTCGTCGAGGACCTTTTTCCCGAGCACCGCCCGGCCCAGGTTCGTGTGCAAAACGACGCCGGTTGCATTGATTATCGGGCGCAGGGATGGAGTGCAGATTAATCGTACTATTGACAGTATTGCGGAGACAAGTTCATCAGGAGATGGCGCTGTTTTTCCAGTCCGGACCTTCTGCCGCACCGCTGCAATGGCGGCGCGCACGGCATATAATGTAAGGTCCCTTCCATGTCCGGCAATGCACCCAACAAGCGCCTCATGCTTAAGGAGTGAATCAACGCTTGGTAATTGCGAAAGGGCGTTTTTCATGTTCATGAAAATTGTCGTCCAAAAGCTAAGAGTGACTATCGGAGAGGGCAGGAATCGAACCTGCCACAGACGGTGTTATCCGCCCGCTACTGGTTTTGAAGACCAGCCGGAACACCAGTTCCAACCCCTCTGCGCTAAAAATACTTAACGAGCACGCATGTTGAGAAAAAATCTGCTCGCCCGTTGTTTACGGCTACCATATAAAATAGGGCCTGAAATTATTTAAAATTCTCAATGCGTATTGCGACAGCCACAGTTTATTTTTGTGATGAAATAAGGAGCGCGCATGGCCAAAATACAGAACTTTATGTTCTTTGCCGATATACTTGGCTTCACGCCCGTGGACAGTATAAACGGCAGGAAAATGGGGACAATCGACGACATGTTCGCGATCTTTGATCAAACCTATCCCCGGATAAGCGGCCTGATGCTCTGCATGCACGGGCGCCAGAAAATAAAAATCCCCTGGAAAAATGTTCAAAAAATCGATGAAAATACGCACAGGCTCATGATTGACATGTCGGCGAGTCCCGACGAACCGAACGGCCACGAGCTGCACAAAAACGAGACGCTTCTCAAAAAAACTTTTTTTGACAAGCAAATAGTAAACATGCTGGGATCAAAAGTCGTGCGTGTCAATGACCTGCATCTGCTCAGGGAGGACACCAATCTGTGGCTTGTGCACATCGACGTCGGCATTAAGGGGCTGCTCAGGCGGCTGGGGTGGCTCACTTTTATTTCCGGAATTTTTGATTGGCTCCTTTCCTATGACATAAAAGACAAATTCATTTCCTGGAAATACGCGCAGGCAATACCGACGCCGGGAATTCCCAGCCTGCCCTATCTGCAGATCCCTTCCACGAAGCTGTCGGAACTCCATCCAGCGGACCTTGCTGAAATCCTCACGGACCTTGGAAACGACGAACGCATCACCTTTTTCCGAACCCTTGACAATTCAACGGCGGCCCGGACGCTCCAGGAAATGCCGCTTAACATTCAGATACAGCTTGTCGAAAGCATCACTCCGAAGCGCATCGCCGACATCATAAACGAAATGCAGATGGACGAAGTCGTCGACCTGCTCGCCAAGCTTTCACACGGCAAGGTGCAGGAATTGTATTCGTATCTGCCCGCCGAGACCGTGGGGGAAATCAAAGACCTGCTGAAACACTCCTGGCACGGCGCGGGAAGCCTTATGAATACGGAATTTATCGCGGTCAAAAAAGACGTCACCGCGGGCGAAGCGGTCAATAAAATACGGACCGAGTTCAGCAAAGTTGAATCGATTTATTACATCTATATTCTTGACGAAGATGATACCGTCATCGGGCTGACGAACCTGCGCGAGGTGCTCGTGGCCGATCCCGCGATGCCGCTCTCCGAACTTATGCATGAAAACATCGTTAAAGTGGATGTCGAGGAAAACATCAAGAATGTGGCGCGAGTATTTTTCAAATATAATTTTACCGCGGTCCCGGTCGTTGACGAAAACAACCACATGCTGGGCATCATTTCCATGAAAGACGCGCTTGAAGCGGTTTTCCCGGAGATGAAGGAAGAGGTCGAGGGTTGATATTTACCTGCTTGAAAGCAGGTAGACGTTTTCTCGAAAATCTTTTAGGCTGTTTAAAAACTCTTCCCCGGCGCCTTTCCGATACCGTGCTTTTCATTTTCATACCTGATGATGGGGTCGCATTTGCCGGGGTACTTCTCGGTGACTTTATCGCTGCAGCCGCTGGGCGTGAGTTTGTCGCAACTCTGGCACACTTTCTTAAACCATTCATCGGAAATTCCCGCAGGTTTATTGCCGTTTTTTCCCCCTCCCCCGCTTCCGACAGAATCAAGTTTCTTAACGATCCCCTGGGCCATGAGCGCCAACTGCTGGACCTGGGCAGGTTGCATCTGACGGGCCACAAGCTGCAGATAAACCTGCAGCGACTCTTCAACAAGGGCTTTTTCTTCATTACTGAGCGACATTGTTTTCTCCGGGTTTAAAAAAACAAATATTCATTATAAGCTGTAAAAATAATATATTTAGGGGCTTTGCGCAGATTAAACTTTTTTAACCCGCCATAAGGCGGATAAGAAACTGTAAGTTTGAATTATCCACTCGGTTTGCGTGGATAATTCAAACTTACAGTTTCTAAGCGGGGGACTTTGAACCGCATAATTTTTGTTTGCACAGGAAATGTTTGCAGAAGTCCGATGGCCGAAGGGATTTTAAAGGCCAGGTGGGCGGCCCTCAACCGTAATGACATCGTTGTGTCCTCAATGGGCGTACATGGTCTTGACCATAAACCCGCCTCCGAACTGGCCCAAAAGGTATGCGCCGAAAATGGCATTGACATTTCAGGACACGTCTCGCGCCAGCTGGATTTCAACGAAATCAATGAAAGCAAACTTATTTTAACCCTGGATATGGCACAAAAGAATTTCATGCTACTTTTTTTCAAGCACCTTTCCGATAGGGTTTTCCTTCTTGGGTCCTGGCCCGAGGAAGACACTTCAAAAGGAAATATCAGGGACCCTATGGGCGGCACCATCAAAGACTACCGGAAAGCTTTTGAAACCATTGCCAGGCACATCGACCGGATCCTTCCGGACCTGCAGCACCTGTTCGGGTAGGCATCGATGAAGACCATCCAATGTCTGCTCGATAGCAATAATCAAATTTCCCTCGACAAACTCACTCTCGGCCGGCGCATCGCAAATTTACACAAGGAACATCTCTGGGGCGACCGGCGCGCCGCTTTTATCGACACGATCGTGATCCACTACGCAAGCGCCGCGGACCTCGACCCGAAGCGGCGCTTTGACGCGCTGGCGGTAATGCGGATTTTCTGCGATCTCGGCGTCAGCAGCCACTACCTTATAGACCGAAAGGGTACCGTTTACCAGTTGGTGCCCGAAGGGAAAAAAGCATGGCATTGCGGGGGAAGCATCATGCCGGCGCCCGATGACCGGCAAGGAGTAAACGAATTTTCCATCGGCATCGAACTCATCGCCACAGGCGTCTCCGGATTCACGATAAAACAATATTCCAGCCTCGGGGCGCTCTGCGCGGACATCGAAAAACGATACGGAAGAAAAATGATCTACCTCGGACATCAGGACATCGCCGGTAAAAGAGCGGTTGATTTAGGGCTTAGAAAAGACGCAAAGACCGATCCGGGAAACAACCTTGACTGGGGAAAATTCAAGCAATGTCTTACGCTTCAAAAAGCGAAAACATGCAAAAACCCCTTGGATGTTTAACTATGCCCATGAATAAGCCGTCACGGCCATCCGTGGTAGTTTACTTCTACAGTAGACAGCATTTATATTTACTATTCTTTAATTTAGTGATACCATTGAATTTGGCGAATTGGTAAACATATGGTCTTTTGAAAGGAGCAAGCAGATTATGGTTATGCGATTTTTGGGCCGGATAGGGCTTCTGGCGCTCTGTATTTCAAGCGCTTTCACTTCAACGCTTTTTGCCGACGAGACGCTCAACAAAATGATCGCTGATAAAAAGTATGAAGAGGCGCTTAAATATGCCGACGACAAAATTCCGGCCGCGTCCCGGGACGCGTCGGTTTGGTCACAAATCGCGCGCGCCAACGAGGCGCTTGGACTCCCCGAAAAAGCGTTAGCCTGCTATATGGTCGCCTGGAGAATGGACCCGAAAGACTATGGCGCGTTAGTGGGCGCCGCGAAAATATACAACAAGCTTGACCAACCCGAAAATGCCATTACCTATGCCAACAAGGCCCTGGAACAGAATTTCACTCCGGAAGCCAGTTGGGAATATGCCCGCGCCTGCATCAAGCTCAACCGCGCGGCCGATGCGAAAAAAGCGCTTGAAAAAGTCATAGAAACCGACTCATCAAACGTGACCGCCAATCGCGAACTCGGTATTATTTATTACAACGATAAGCAATTCGACAAAGCAATCCCCCTCCTTAAAAAATCCTATGCCGTACAGGCCGACGCCAATGTTGCTTTTGGGCTTGGTAAAGCCTACATGGAAACAGGCAACGCGGAATCCTCCATTGAGTATTTCAAAGAAGCGCTCAGCAAAAATCCTTCCCTGTACGAGGCCAATTTAGACCTTGCCCGCGCTTATTATAAGAAAGAAAAATTCCTTGCCGCGGCAACGGAATTTGAAAAAATAGCCCCTAAAATGGATTTGTCCGCAATGGACCAGTATTGCCGGGCCGTTTCCCATGAAAAAACAAACAATACCGACGGCGCTTTGAAGGCCTATCAGGCAGCGATTGAAAAGTTCGGTCCTTCAAAGGAACCCGAAGCCATCAATTCGCGCTTAAAGGTCGGGACCGCTTTGCTTGAAAAGAAAAGTTTCGATGGGGCGCTGCCGCAATTCCAGTTCATCGTAAGCGCCGATCCGGAAGGTAGAATCGTCCCGAATATTTATTTTCTCCTCGCGGATGCGTACCTTGGGGTCAACAACCAACCTAAGGCGATCGTAAGCCTTGAAAAGGCGCTTGCCTTGGACAACAAAAACATTGAGGCGTATGCGCGGCTTGCGGATCTGTACGAAAAAAACGGAGCGTCTGAAAAAGCCAAGTTAATTTACGAAAAGATGATGTCGCTGTCGCCCAACGACCCGCATGTATATCTTGTGCTCGGAGAATATAATCTCAAGGCAAAGAAATACTCCGAGGCCCTCAAGGATTTTGAACGGAGCTATGTCCTCGATCGGGCCCCAAAAACGGCCGAAGGCATCGCCATGGCGGCCTCAGTGCTTAACCAATGGGAAAAAGCGCGCGACGCCGCGGAATCGGCCATCAAGATGGACCCTTCGCTCATGGACTCGCGTGTCGTACTGGCACGGGCATACCTGCGGGAAAAAAATTACAAGGGCGCCCAGGAACAGCTTGAGTTTTTAACGGCCAAGCGTCCGTTCGAGTTGGAATTCTGGAAACAGCTTGCGGTGTGCTACGTTAATGTAAATGAACCGCAACGCCTTGCCGAAGTTGACAGAAAGATCACCGAAATGGACAAGACCAACGTCGAGTCCCGTCTCAGACTTGCGCAGTACGCGCTCTCCCAAAAGGACACGAAACAGGCTTTTGATCTCTATAAGGAACTCGCGCAACTTACCCCGCAAAATGCCGTCGTGTTTAAAAACCTCTACGAAATAACTTTTCAGAGCGGAGACAAAAACGGCGCGGTCTTTTATGAGAAAAAGTATCTCGCGCTTAACCCCAGCGATGCTCTTGCGCAGAGGAATCTCGGAGATCTGCTCTATGAATTAAAAGATCTCGACGGGGCCCTGGCCGCCTACCGGGCCGCGCTGAAATTAGACCCGACGATCAAAGGGTTTTATAAGAGGTACGCGGAACTTGTCATCGCCAAAGGTCAGCAGGACGAAGTCATCCACGTATTGTCCGGCGCGATAAGTTCCGGAGAGGCCGACGTCGGCGCCTTCACGACGCTCGGCATGATTTACCAGAAGAAAGCCGCTTATCCCAAAGCTTTGGAAATGTACCAAAAGGCCATCCAGATGGACCCGCAGAACACCGACGTACTCTCGGCTTTGGCCGAATGTCAAGCCAAGACGGGCGATGTCAACGGCGCGATTATTTCCTATGAGCAGGTTATCATGATGAACCCTAAGGCCTCAGACGAATATAAAGACCTCGGCAATCTCTATTCCAAACAGGGCAAGGTCGATCAGGCAATCAACGTTTACAGAAAATACCTGGACAAATCCCCCGGCGACCAGGACGTCGCTAAAAAGGTCGGAATGTTTCTGTATGGTAAAAAGCAATACCAGGACGCCATAAGATACCTTGAATTGACAAAAGAAAGGGCCGCGGACGATTTCAATTTCCAGCTGGCCTTGGGCGAATGCTATTTCAACGTTAATAATTTTAAGAAAGCCGAGCAGGTATACGAAGGTCTGCGAATGCAGAAAAAGCCCCCCGTGCCTAATATCAAAAGCGTGCTGAGACTCCTGGCCGAGGCCTATGAAAAAGACAATAATCTTGCCCAGGCGGTCGATGTATACGCGGCCTATTCGCAGCTTCCCGGCCCCAAAGACCAGGAGGCGTGCTACAAGGCCGCCTCGCTGCAGGAAAAAGTCAACCTGGCCCGCGCAAAAAAGATCTATGAAGACAATATCATCGCTTTCCCGAACGATTACCGGAACTATTTACGGTTAGGCATTATTTACGCCAAGGACAAAACCACCCTTGCCCGTTCGGCCACTCTTCTTAAAAAGGCCGGAAGCCTGGCGGACACCATCCCCACGATGTGGCTGGAGCTTGCTCAGGTCTACGAAAAATTGGGCAATGAAAAAGAAGAAATGAGCGCTTACAAAAAGCTCGTCACAATGGACCCGCAGAATTTCGAGGCAAATAAACGGCTCGGTATCATCCTCATGAAAAATAATGTTACGACCGATGCAATGGTCTACCTGGAAATGGCGAATACCCTGTCGCAAAAAGACCCTGATATTCTAACGATGCTTGCAAAGGGGTATATAAAGACCAACCGGTTCAAAGATGCGATCGACGTGCTGCAAAAAGCCAAGGTGCTAAAATCCGATGACGCCGAAATTCGCATGGAACTAGTGGATCTCTATAAAAAGACGGGTCAGGACAAAAAAGCCTTGGATGAGATGAAACAGCTTGTTGAGATCAAAAGGGACAATAAAATCCTCATCATGTATGCCAAGGGCCTTGCCACTGATGGAAAGTATAAAGAAGCTGAGGAAGTCATTGAGAACATAAAGGCCACTGAACCTGAAAATATTGAAGCGCTCATGATCCTCGGTGATGTGCAAAAGTCACAGAAAAAACTGGATGCCGCGATTGAAACCTATAAAGAAATTTCTTACATCAACCCTAATTATGCTCCCGCCCTTTTCGAACGGGCCGAAGTGCATTTGTTGCAGAATAAGCCCCAATGGGCAAAAACATTTTATGACAGGGCCCTAAGGGCAGACCCCAAATATGCTTTGGCCGAACTGGGTCTTGCAAAATTCTTCAAAGTGCAAAAGAACCAGACAGCCTACATGGAACATTTGGAAAAGGCCTACCAGATGGATCCTAATGATCCGGAAATAAGCGCCGAATATAAAAAGGCAAAAAAGTAATGTATGGCCGAGGTCCGATATCGCCCTAATGTATGCATAGCAATAAAGGAAAAAGGATCCGACCAGCTCCTCATGTGCCATCGAAAGGCCTTTCCCGCCGAATCAGGATGGCAGTTTCCCCAAGGAGGGATCGATAAACACGCCGATCTGGTGTCCGAAATGAAACGGGAGTTGCGGGAAGAAATCGGGACTGATGAAGTTACGGTCCTCAAAATTTCTTCACGACTTTATTCCTATATTTTCCCATCAGGGCTTCAAACTCATCATCCCGGCTTCGTCGGACAGATACAGCAATGGATGCTCGTTGAATTGGATGCGGATGATTCAAAAATCAATTTCTTACACGAACCGGCTGAGTTCGACGCCTTTCAGTGGATATCGGCGACTCAGGTTTTAAGCAAAATTGTTGATTTTAAAAAACCCATATATTTACAGGCCATGCATGATTTAGGGCTTTGGGCCTGAAAACAATGGTTATCAAGAATTAGAAATTTTATTTATTTATAAAAACCCTGCAATAATACAAATAATACGATCGTATTTATGAATGAATTTATCAGATCAGAAGAGGACCAGAAGGAAGATCAGGGCCTGTTCGATTTATGGATGAAGGGAGATCCGAGAGGATTTTCCGGGCTGTATGATCGATATAAAAATCGTGTGTTCGGATTTTTGGTCAGGATGACGGGTGATAGGGAAATTGCCGAAGACCTTTTACAGGACACCTTTTTGGCGGCAATGCGAAATGCCGTTCAATTTGATCGCGAACGAAACTTTTTAAGTTGGATTTTTGGGATTGCGCACAAACGAACGATTGACTATTTCAGGCATGTTAAAGTTGAAAATGAACATATAGCGGACACGGACAGGTCGGTAGGAAAAGAACCGGACACTCCGGACGTTCATTTTTCTAATATGCAGCTTAAAGCGCTCATTAATGACGCAATTAAGACGCTGGATCCAATGCAACGTGAGGTATTTCTGCTGAGAGAGGTCGGAGATGTTTCGTTTAAAGAAATTGCGCAAATAATGAATTGCCCCATAAATACCGCCTTGGGCAGAATGAGATTGGCCTTAAAAAATATTCGTAAAGAACTAAAAAGGAATGGTCTCAATGGAATGTAATAAGTGGCAGCAAGAAGGCTTATTGTACGTTTCCCGTGAAATGGAAGCTTCGCAAGAAGAAGAATACCAAGAACATGTTCAACTATGCGAGGGTTGCAGGGACGAAATCGACCAGTACATCCGCGATAAAAAAACACTCTTCTCCGCGGAGATGTTGTGCGAATCTCCATCGGAACATATCGATAGGAAAATCATCGCCGCGTGTTCGTCCATGCCGAAAGTTTCACGAAGCATCACGCTCTTTTCCACAGTCTGGTTCAAGAAGGCGGTCATTTCAATGGTATTTCTTATTTTCGGCACGGGCGCGGGGGTTTATTTTACGATGAATTATTATAATGCCGCAACAAATAATAATGCCGTGGCTTCTCATAAAACCCCTCCGGCACCGGCAGTCGCTTCCGACAGCCGGGTTGCCCTGGCAAGAAACCATGATCTCATGCTATCCAACAAAAAAGATTCGTTAAAACAAAAGGAAACAATTCCTCTTGTAAACCATCCCAGGCCCGATGCGCCCCAACAGGGCATTGTCACGGTGGACCTTAAAAAAGAATAACGGACGCGGAGTCCGCCAAGAAGTTTTGAAAGCTTTAAGGCCCTCAGGTTATCGGTGACTCAGCGACTGCAGTAAACACAGTTTGCCCAAGCTCCTCAAGTTTTTCCTTATTCACAATAATGATCCGGCCTTTATCAAGAGAAATAATAAGCTGCTTCGCCAATATATTCAAAGATTCAGTAACATCGGACAATTTCATGCTCAGCATGTCCATTAATTCATTTTCCAGGAATTTCTGATTAATTTCCTGCCTTCCTTCGATTATTTTGCAATTTTCGGAACAGGAGATAAGCATGAGGGCTGCGGCAACATTGGCTGTCCTGACGCCATTCATATTGCGGTCGATTTTACCATCAACTTCCCTGAGGCGATGGACGAGGATCGTCGCGATTTTTTGGAACCAGTCAGGGATTTTCCGGGAGATTTTTTGAAACTCCTCCGCAGGAATCACATAGGCTTCGGCGTCTTCGGCCGCCATGACCGAAGCGCTTCTTTTCCCTTTGTCAATCGCCGCGATTTCCCCGAAAATACCTCCTTGACCTATGATATCGAGGTCAATATCGACATTGCCCTCGGTTTTAAAAACCCTTACAGTCCCTTTCTTTATAATGAATAGTTCCTGTGACAGGTCATTCTGCTTGAAAAAAAACTCACCCCTTGCACGGCGAATTAGCCGACGATTCTTAAAAATTTCTTCGTTCATACCTGTCCCTTATAAAATATTCTTCATCAACAAAATCAGGGAAATCTTGACTGAATCCTGAGAACCTGACTGCGCTATCGCTTCAGCATGCAGGTCCTGATCAGTGTTTTGTTTCAATTCTTGATCGCGTAACCCAGACATCGCTGTAGCCCATTTCCTTTAATCTGGCCATTGCATTATCCGCATCGCTTTTCTTGATAAAATCACCGACAAGCAGTTTATAATACGGAGCGGTATAGACGATATACAACGGGTATTTTACTTTTAATTCCAGCTGTTTCTGTTCAAAACGCACCCGTTCAATTTGACTCGATGCAAAACATTGTACCCTGTACCCTTCGGCAGCGGCATCTTCTTTCATGTCCTTTTGACCGACGACAGAGGTACTTTCGGTCGTTATGGGAACAAAATCCTTATCATTCAAAGAAAATTCACTCCCCCGATTGAGCGTGTCCAGAAATGTTGCGGGCGTCTCCCCGCTGCCCTTCTCGTTTATTGCAACGGAAAAGGATTTTTTATCCGATAGTTCCTCCTTGTCTTTCGGCCGGTTGGACATCGCATGATTTAAGCTCGTGCACGTAAGCAGGAACGCCATCCAAAATAAAATGCCCGTGTATTTCATAATCAGCCTTTCTAATCTTAACAGGACGCTCGCTGAGCGAAGTCGAAGTGAGCTCACGACAACGAAGGTTCCCTTCGGCTTCGCTCAGGGAACTATTGTAGTTGCTATTAAATAATAAATTCCTTTTGCTCCTAAGTCAAGTACTCTCGCACATTTGAGAAAAATATCCTTCGAATACCTTGAAAAACATCGGTTCTGAGTATATCATTTTAGATATAAAGTGTTTATTTTCATTTTTTCAGAAAGTAATTTTATCTCATCATGGTTTCAATGCATGAATTGCTCAAACAGATGCTGGACATGCGGGCATCCGACCTCCATCTGACGGCCAGCTCGGCCCCGCTGTTCCGAATCGACGGCAAGCTGGCTCCTGTGGGGGTTGAAAAGCTTGTCCCGGACCAGGTGCTCAAATTGGCATACAGCGTCATGAATGAACAGCAGCGCAAGGTGTTTGAGCAGAAAAAAGAGGTGGATTTCTCCTTCGGCGTACAAAACCTTTCGCGTTTCAGGGCGAATGTGTTCCTGCAGAGGGGCTGTGCCGCGTGCGCCTTTCGGCAGATCCCTTACATCATCAGCAAACTTGAAGACCTCGGCCTGCCGCCGATTGTCTCAAAATTAACGGAAAAACCCAACGGTCTGGTCCTCGTCACCGGCCCGACCGGAAGCGGAAAGAGCACGACCCTTGCCGCGATGGTTGACAAAATAAATAATGAACGCGAAGGCCATATACTCACGATCGAGGACCCTATTGAGTTCGTGCACCAGAACCGGAAATGCATGATTAATCAACGGGAAGTGCATCAGGACACCGAAAGCTTTGCCAGCGCCTTGCGCGTAGCGCTCAGACAGGACCCCGATGTGGTGCTGGTAGGGGAAATGCGCGACCTCGAGACGATTTCGGCAGCCCTTTCGATCGCGGAAACGGGACATTTGACACTCGCGACCCTGCATACGAATTCGGCGGCAAAATCGGTCAACCGGATCATCGACGTTTTCCCGTCCGATCAAAAAGCGACCATCCGCGCACAGCTTTCAATGGTGCTCGAAGGCGTCGTCAGTCAGACCCTTGTTCCGCGTATAGGAGGCGGCCGGGTCATGGCCTGCGAAGTAATGATCGCCACGACCGCGGTCCGGTCGCTTATCCGGGACGACAAAGTCCATCAATTGCAGGGGATCATAGAAATCGGACAAAAATACGGCATGCAAAACATGAACGCGGAATTGGCCAAATTGTTCCAGAAAGGCCTGATCTCCATGAAAGACGCCTTGGGAAGAAGTCCGGACCCGGATTCGCTGCAAAAACTGCTGGGATAGCCAGGAACCGTTAGTATGCCGAAATATATTTACGTAGGGGTCACCTCATCGGGTAAACAGGCAAAAGGCGAGATTGAGGCTAATTCCAAGGCCGAGGCAATCAGTCTGCTGAGGAAAAATAAGACCCGCATCGTCACCATCCGGGTCAAACCTCTCCAGATCAACCTTAATTTCACCATTGGTTCAGGAATAAAACTCCAGGAAATCAGCAGATTTACGCGGCAACTGGCCGCAATGACCTCGGCAGGGCTTCCCCTTGTCCAGTGCCTCGATATTCTGGCGTCGCAAACCGAAAATAAAATTCTTGCCCGCGCCGTCCAGCAGATCTCCGGCGACATCCAGGTTGGAAGCACCCTGGCCGACGCATTGGGAAAACATAAAAAGATCTTCAACCAGCTTTTCTGCAACATGGTTGCGGCCGGTGAAGCTTCCGGAAATCTTGACGGTGTTCTTTTACGTCTCGCCGAATACCAGGAAAAAGCCGAAGGATTGCGCCGGAAAATAAAATCAGCCATGACCTACCCTGTCATTGTGGGCATAATCGCGATTTTGGTTGGAATAGTCATGCTTACCGTTATCGTTCCCCAGTTCGCAAAAATGTTTTCCGATCTTGGAGGAGAGCTCCCGCTTCCAACGCTAATTATAATGGGTATTTCTAAATTCATGCAGCGCTATATTTTGATTATGCTGGCCATAGCCACGGGCGGAATTATAGCATTGGTCCGATATAACAAAACAGAAAAAGGCAAATTCAATATTGACACAATAAAATTAAAGCTGCCCATATTTGGAGATCTGGAACGGAAAAGCGCCATAAGCCGTTTTTCGCAAACCCTTTCCACGCTTCTCACGAGCGGAGTGACCATTCTGGACGCTCTGTCGATTACCGCAAAAACATCCGGAAATAAGGTCATTGAAAAAGGACTGCTTAAAACATTGGAGAAAATCAGCGGCGGTTTGACGATTGCGGAACCGCTCAAAGAAACCGGCGTGTTCCCGCCCATGGTAATTCAGATGGTTTCCGTCGGAGAAAAAACCGGCGATCTGGCCGATATGTTGACAAAAATATCGGAATTCTATAAAGAGGAAGTGGATGCGGCCGTCGATGCGCTGACTTCCGTTATTGAACCTATAATGATTTTATTTCTTGGCGGCTTCGTCGGAGGACTGCTTGTTGCAATGTATCTGCCGATTTTCAATATGATGGGAGTAATCAAGTGATTATTATATGGCAAAGTTATTTATCTTATTGTATTATAAGATGATAGAGCAATATGCGAAATAATGCGGGGTTTTCTTTATTTGCAATTTTTCATTTAATTTCTGAAAAGCGCTAAAGTTTTTTAATTTTCTGCCGAAAAAGAATAATAGGAAATAAAAGGTGGTGATGAAAAATGCGGATAACAGCGTTAACTGAACTTCTCAATACTGGGACAAAAAAGATTGATAGCGCAAAAAAGACGGAGAGCGCTTCAAAATCTAAGACTGTTTCTGCCGACAGCACCGAATTTTCATCGAAGGCCCAGCGTTTAAACGATACCAAGGCGCAAATAGACGTAATTAATTCAAAAATCGCCAGCGAGCCCGACATCAGGCCGGAAAAAATCGCCGAAGTACAGGAAAAAATCCAGAATGGCTATTATAATTCCGACGATTTCGTGGACAAACTCGCAACGAAACTTCTTGACGAATTCGGAATAAAGCAGACCTCTTGAAGAGTAGGGTGAAGGTTTTATAATAAAAAAGCGCGGGAAACGGGTTCCCGCGCTTTTTTTGTATTTGCGATCCGTTCAATTTAAATAAAGGTGCCCGGGCTTACGCTAAATGTCGCGGAAAGTTTTTTTGCGTTCATCCTGCTTATCACACGCTGTCCGTTTCCAAATTGGAAAGATAATTAACGCGAACGCTGATTTTATCCGCAAGATCTTTTTGCGTCATGCCTTGCGCTTCAGGTGCCGGTGGCCTTGAGTTGTTCATACACTTGCTTCAAAAGATAATTTCCTACGGTAGTCTGGAAATTCTTATCGTTCATGTATTTAGCGGTTATTTCCTCATTGCTTTCCATACGGTCGATAAACAATCCTTCAAGCGCCTTCACAAAAACATACCCGAAGTTCTCCATGGAATTGGCTAAAGCCGCCTGCCTCAATGCTGGGTCGGCCATTGCGTCTTCTTTTATAGAATCGAAAAAAAGCTGATCTGAAGGCTTCTATTTTAGCATAATTAGGGTCAAACCAATTTCATCATGCTTTCACTAGAAGCTGTTTTTTCTAAAGATTTTATTTCCAGAATTGGTCAAATTATTATAGCGAACTTGGTATTTCCAGGTATTTCCAACCTGATCCGGGGCAAAATCCTTTACTGGACCGCTAAAAGCAGAAACTGAAATAACGGTTATAAAGAACAGGAATAAACGCATGGGAACGACCTCCATAAAAAGGGATAAAAAGCGGCAATTTTACCAAGCAAAACCATTCATTCCATATATATACACCTTTATAATCTTTTTGGCAATAGCCGCCAAAAAATACCGCTCTCTGCCAGAAAACACCTTAATGGAGAAACAGGAAAGCCCCGAACTTCATATTTCTACGAAAGTTACGGGGCTTTATTATGGTACCCCGGGTCGGAATTGAACCAACGACCCCAGGTTTAGGAAACCTGTGCTCTATCCAACTGAGCTACCGGGGCGGATAAGTTTTTTGCTATCTTTTTAATATAAAACATTCGCTGATAAATCAGACGCACTTTTTAATCTGCCGAAGGGAAGATACGAGTCACCAGTGCGTAATATCAAAAACCGGTTCGTTCGATAAAATGCTCATTTCCGAAATTTGAATGTCCTTGACGCGGGCTAAAGGAGGCCCTTCTCGGAGTTTCCGGCAAAAAGCTTCAACGTTTTCCTCCCTGCCCTGGACCTCAATTTCGACCGTGCGCAGGGGAGAATTCCTTACCCATCCCGTCAGCCCGAGATCTTCGGCGCAGTCCTGCACGAAGTACCTGTAACCGACTCCCTGCACCCTGCCCGAAACTTCGATGGCCTTGCGGATTATGCTCATGCCCGTTTGTTTTCTACTTCCTGGAAAAAAAATTCATTATGAGCGTAATAACGACGCTCAGAAGAACGCAGGTGGCTATCGGTATATAGATACGGAACTTCTCACTGCCGAACCTTAGATCACCGGGAAGCCGGCCCAGGGGTATTTTGTCGGCCATGAGAAAAATAAACCCCACGACAACGATCACCGTTCCCGCGACGATTAAAAATCTTCCTGTGTCCATCCAGTTCATGTCTATTCTCCTGACTAACCTGCTGCCTGCCGCAGGCAGCAGATAAGTCTCTCTACGCTTTCCGAACGACAAAAAATTGTCATTCAAGAAGCTAAGAGAGACTAAAAAAGGTTGACCTGCGGAGAAGCCTTTTTCGAAGGGATGATATTAAAATACCGGTATGTTTTTTCGCTTACTTCACGTCCGCGCGGCGTGCGTTTGAGGAACCCCGATTGAATGAGGAACGGTTCGTAAACGTCTTCGATGGTGTCCGGTTCCTCGCCAACCACCACCGCGATCGTATTGAGCCCCACCGGCCCGCCGTCATAATGCTCGATGATCGAAAGGAGTATCTTCCGGTCGATCGCGTCAAGTCCTTCTTTGTCGACCTCCAGCATCTCAAGGGTCCGGTTGACGATATCTACCGTTACCCTGCCCTGCCCCTTGACTTCCGCGACATCACGGCAGCGCCTCAAAAGACGGTTGACGATACGCGGCGTGCCCCGTGCGCGCTTTCCCAGCTCGAACGCCGCCCGGTCTTCGCAATCCACCTTTAAAATGGCCGCGGAACGCTTCGCTATCTGCGCAAGTTCGTCTTCGGCGTAATAGTCAAGATGACACACGTAGCCGAACCGCGCGAGCATCGGCGCGGTAAGCATGCCTTGCCGCGTGGTCGCTCCCACCAGGGTAAAATGCTTGAGGTTAAGACGCACCGAACGCGCGGAAGGCCCTTCGCCGATCATTATGTCAAAAACAAAATCCTCCATGGCCGGATACAGGAACTCCTCGACGATCCGGCTCAGCCGGTGGATTTCGTCGATGAAAAGAATGTCCCGGTCTTCAAGATTGGTAAGATTGCCCGCGAGGTCGCCGGGTTTTTCAAGCACAGGGCCCGAAGTTGTCTGAATCCCCACGCCGAGTTCCTGTGCGAGTATTCGTGACAGGGTCGTTTTCCCCAATCCGGGCGGCCCGGTAAAAAGTATATGGTCAAGCGCTTCCCCGCGGTTCTTGGCGGCCTCAAGAAAAACGGACAGATTGTATTTTTCTTTTTCCTGGCCGATGAAGTCGCCGAACTTTTGCGGCCTGAGCGTCGCGTCGTTTTCGTCTTCGCTGTCATGCGAGGCCTGCGAAAGGACCCTGTTGTTTTCTGGGGCCATTTTATATTACCTGCAATGCTTTCTTTATCCATTCTTCGGCGGGAGCGTCGGCCGCAATGACGGTTTCAACCCGCATAAGGGCGCTCTGCACCTGTTTGTCCGCATACCCGAGCGTGATCATCGCGTCAAACGCCTCAGACCGTGGGTTGGCGGACGCCATTCCCGGCGTGCGCCGCGCAAAACCATCCATGTCGGCCAGGCCGGACAGTCCGAGTTTTCCCTTGAGTTCCATGACAAGGCGCTGGGCGGTCTTATCACCCACACCGGGGATTTTTCTCAGGCGGGTGGCGTCGGACCTATTAACGCACGATATCAAATCGGCCGGAGAAACCCCTGAAAGGATGCTGATCGCGGTTTTGGGGCCGATCTTGCTGATGCCGATGAGCTGCTCGAAAATCTCGCGCTCCTGCTTCGAGAAAAAACCGTACAAGCGTTGCATGTCTTCGCGGACATAATGGTGGGTGAAAAGCTTGACATCATGATTTACTTCCGGCAGCTTCTCATAGGTTGACAAAGGTATGATGAGCGCAAAACCAACGCCTGAAGATTCTATGACCGCCGTCCCGATATTCTTTTCCGCTAGCGTGCCTTTGATATAATCAAACATGGTTCAGCGCTTCAGGCCGGCCAGGGTCGCCGTGTATTTATAGTTTTGGAAATCGCACAGGGCGGCCGCCAGTGCATCGTAGGCATCGGCATGCGCATGTTTCGAAGGGACCGCAAGCATCGCCTGCACCATATATTCCACCTGTTCCTTGGCGGCATTTCCGTTTCCTACCACCGATTTCTTGATTTCACGCGGAGAATACTCCACCACTTCCGCGCAGGCTTTTCGGGCGGCCAGCATCGCCACTCCACGCGCATGGCCCAATATCAAGGTCGTATGCACGTTCTTCGCATAAAATGCCTGTTCCACGGACACGCGTCCCGGAGCGAATTCGCGCATCTTGTCAACCAGCCCGTCATAAATGACCATCAGTTTTTCGGGAAGCGCGCTGCGGCTGTCCGTTCTAATGGTCCCCGAAGCCACCCACGAAACGCTGTTGTTGTTAACGCGAATAACGCCATAGCCCGTAATCGCGGTGCCGGGATCAATTCCGAAAATAATCATATTTTATTGACTCGCGTATTTCTCGGCGTCTTCATCGCTTATGTCAAGATTGTTGTAAACATGCTGCGTATCATCCAGCTCATCGAGCTCTTCGATCAGTCTGAGTACTTTAAAGGCGCTGTCGCCTTCAAGCCTGACCGTGGTTTCAGGGACCTTGGTCTGTTCCGCCGACATGGGAGTTATGCCGACTTTTTCCAAGGCCGTTCGCACTGCCTCAAAGGTATCCTGTGAGGTGGTAATTTCGAATTCTTCCCCATCTTGAGCCATGTCTTCGGCCCCGGCCTCGAGCACAACTTCCATGAGAGCATCTTCTTCCATGGCGGCCTTGGCGACCCGGATAAGTCCCTTGGGCTTGAACATATAGGAGACCGAATTCGCGGCCCCGAGGTTTCCACCGGCCTTGGTCATGGCGTGCCTTACCTCCGAAACCGTCCTGTTGCGGTTGTCCGACATGCATTCGACCAGTACCGCGATTCCTCCGGGAGCAAATCCTTCCAAGACAAACTCTTCATACGCAACCCCCTCAAGCTGGCCCGTTCCTTTGGCAATCGCATTGTCGATGTTCTTGCCGGGCATATTCGCCGCTCGCGCCGAGGCGATCGCGCCGCGCAACCGCGGATTGCCCTCTTTATCGCCGCCGCCCATGCGCGCGGCAATGGTAATTTCACGAATAAGACGGCTGAAAACTTTCCCGCGCGCCGCATCGGTTTTTCCTTTGGCCCTTTTTATGGTGGCCCACTTGGAATGGCCAGACATAAAACCTCCTTGCTGAATGAGATTATTCTATAGTATTCCGGTTAATTGTTCCAAATTCATTTTTTCCAGGTTCGCCACCGGACTCCCCAAAAATATCGAAGCGGTCCGCTGAAATTCCTCAGTGCGATCCGTGACAAAGAACCTGCTCTTGTCTTTCCCGTCTTCTTTTTCAGGATTGCGTTGTTCCATTGCTATAAGAATGTCTTTAGCCTCTTTTGCCGTCCAATAGGCGCTGTCTAAAAGCTGAACGTTCGCTCCCACGGTGCTTTGGATTGCCTCCATGAGCAGCGGATAGTGCGTGCATCCCAGTATCAGGCAATCGATGCCGTAATTGACCAATTCGTAAAGGTAGTGCTGGGCCGTTAACCTTGTAATATCGCTGTCGGCAAGCCCTTCCTCAACCAGCGGCACGAAAAGCGGGCATGCCTTGCCGTAGGTTTTTATTCCTCCGTCAAGGGCCGCGATGGCCTTTTGATAGGATTGCGTCCTGATAGTGGCAAGCGTCCCGATAACGCCGACCTTTTTTGAGGCCGTCCGCGAAACCGCCGCCCGTGCTCCAGGCGCAACCACGCCGATGACCGGGATTTCATTGCACTCGCGCTGTATATCGTCAAGAGCCACCGAGGAAACGGTATTGCACGCCACGATGAGCATTTTTATGTCCATGGAAAGCAAAAACCGCGCGTCTTCCAATCCAAAGGCCCGTATCGTTTCATCGGACCTGCCACCATAGGGATACCGGGCCGTGTCTCCCAGATAAACAAGCCGTTCCCCGGGCATGCTGGCAAAAAGCTCTTTAACGACGGTCAGCCCCCCCATCCCGGAATCAAACATGCCGATCGGACGAAGATCGCTCATCTGCCGCTCTCTATTTTCTTTTTAAATTGCATAAGGGCGTCGAGCATTGCCGAGGCCATGGTGTTCTGAAAAGATTCGTCTTTCAATGTTTTTTCCTCATGCTGGTTTGAAATGAACCCGACCTCAATAAGCACTGAGGGCATGAACGTGCCGTTGAGCACCCAGAAATTGGCCTGACCCACGCCGAGATTGAGTTTTTCGATCTTTTTAAGCGACGAATTAAAGACCTCTTCGATGATAATGGAGAGGTCCTGGCTTTCGCGCAGATATTCATTGCCGACCATATCAATAAGAATATTTTGCAGATTGTTGTAATGCTGCGCATGGTCTTCCAATTGAATGACGGCATTTTCACGCATTGCCGCAAGCTTGTCTTCTTCATTTTTTGCCTG
>Ga0182027_10001684_pt1 | contig 36533 bp, 35 predicted proteins | sample 712E1DmetaG_FD_121300 | JGI IMG/M metagenome (GOLD analysis project Ga0182027, IMG submission 121300) | Permafrost microbial communities from Stordalen Mire, Sweden - 712E1D metaG (Illumina Assembly) | ecosystem: Environmental > Terrestrial > Soil > Wetlands > Permafrost | place: Sweden...
AAGCTGTACATCCAAAAGGTTAGGCAAATCGTAAACTTCTTTTATCTTAGCAAAGCTTTTACGTTTATTCATAATCCCTTATGGCTAAATTCAGCCTAGTTTTAAGTTACTCAGGTTTACTTATACTTAATTAAGTTTACTCTTAGTTACTTTAATTCTACGGTTGCACCAGCTGCTTCTAATTTCTTTTTCATTTCAGCAGCTTCATCTTTAGTAGCGCCTTCCTTGATTGACTTAGGAGCAGCATCTACTAAATCCTTGGCTTCTTTTAAACCTAGGCTGGTAATAGTACGCACCTCTTTGATTACCGCAATCTTATTTGCGCCAGCGCTAGTTAGCACTACTGTAAATACACTCTTCTCCTCCGCAGCGGCAGCAGGTGCAGCAGCTCCGGCAGCAGGTGCAGCAGCCATAGGCATATTCGCGCTTACGCCAAATTTTTCTTCCAAAGCCTTAACTAAGTCAGAGAGCTCTAAAACACTCATCGTCTCTATCGACTTGATTAATTCTTCCAATTTCGCAGTTGCCATTTCTTCCTCCCTTTTTAGCTTGTCTTTTTCTGTTTGATTTGATCTAAGCAATAAACAAATTTCTTTAAAGTTTGATTTAAGACGACGACAACCTTTACAATCGGCCCGTTCAACGCGCAAACTACCTGAGCCCTGAGTACATCCTTAGAAGGAAGCTTACTCATAGTCTCTATATCTTTTGAAGTCAACAGCTTTTCCTGCAGCATCCCTCCTTCTAATATAAGTTTTTCATGATCTTTACGGAAGGCGCATAAAATCTTAGAGGTATCTACCGGTTCATCCTTAAAGAAGATCAATCCGCAAGGAGACTCAATAGATTTAATCAGGTCATTTAAGCCTAATTCTTTCATTGCCCTTCTGGCTACGCTGTTCTTGACGACAAAAAGGTCTGAACCGGTTGCCTTAAGCGTTTTTCTTAACCCGCTCATATCAGGGCTGGCTACTCCGGAGTATTTTACGATAATTAATCCCTTGGATAATTTAAAGTTGCTTTTAATGCGATTTTCTGATGTTTCTTTTACTAATAATCCGATTTTTTTCATATTATAAGCTTACATTGCGCGCCGCTGTCTTAGCAGGCCAGATGTAATCCCGGGTTCATAGAAGCAGAGATACTCAAAGTTTTTACAAATTTACCTTTTACTGAAGCAGGCCTGGACTCATTAACCGCCTCAATAACTTTAGAGGCATTATCGTTTAACTGATCTTCGCTGAATGAAATCTTACCTACAGACAAATGCATCCCGCCTTGCTTATCAACGCGAAACTCAACCTTACCCTTGCGCACATCTTCAATAGCTTTTGATATATCATTGGTAACTGTGCCGGTTTTAGGGGAAGGCATCAAACCGCGCGGGCCTAATACTTTTCCCAATTTACTCAAATCCTTCATCATTTCAGGGGTAGCTATAGCGCAATCAAAATCAAGAAACCCTGCCGCCACCTTATCTATCAATTCCGTGCCCCCCACAAAATCCGCGTTTGCTTCCCTGGCCTGACGCTCATGTTCGCCTTTGCAGAATACTGCTACGCGCACCTTTTTACCTGTTCCATGAGGAAGCACCACTGTCCCGCGAACCATCTGATCGCTCTTCTTGGTGTCTACGCTTAAATTAAAATGCAGGTCAATTGAGCCGTCAAACTTTGGTTTAGGCAGCTTCTTTAATAAAATAATTGCTTCCTTTAACTGATAAAGCTTGTCCTGCTCAACCTGCTTAACCGATTCCTTATATCTTTTGCTGTATGTCTTCATAATTATCCTTCAATCGCGATACCCATACTGCGGGCAGTACCTTCAATAATTTTAATTGCCTGATCCATATTAGCGGTATTTAAATCCGGAAGTTTAAGCTTGGCGATCTCCTCAACCTGCTTTTTAGTTACCTTACCAATAGTTTCCTTTCCGCTGATGCCGGAAGCCTTAGCCAGATTCGCCGCCCTTTTTAACAAAATAGATGATGGCGGGCTCTTTATAATAAAGGTAAAGGTCCTATCTTCAAATACACTGATTACTACCGGCAGAATCAGACCGTCCCTGCCCTTAGTCTGATCGTTAAACTGTTTGCAGAACTGCATGATATTTACACCATGCTGACCTAAAGCCGGACCTACCGGAGGAGCGGGATTTGCCTGCGCTGCCGGAACATGTAACTTAATTTGTGCTTTAATTGCCTTTGCCATAGTTATACCCTCTCCACCTGCCAGTATTCTAACTCCACCGGAGTAGAGCGTCCAAATATAGAAACACTTACCTTGACTTTGCCTTTTTCAGGATACACTTCTTCAATTACGCCATTGAAATTCAAGAATGGACCTTCATTAACCCTTACCTGCTCGCCTTTTTCAAAAACTATTTTAGGAGAAGGCTTGGCAGCGGTTTCCTTAGTACGCTTGAGGATACTATCCACCTCTTCCTGGGGAAGCGGCACAGGTTTACGGCCTAAACCGATAAACCCCGTAACTCCTGGAGAATTTTTGATAAAAAGATAGGTCTCTTCACTCAAATCCATTTCTACCAGTAAATACCCGGGGAAAAACTTTCTTTGGGTAATCTTCTTTTTTCCGGAACGTACCTCAGAAACCTGTTCCGTAGGAATAACCACACTGGAGATTACCTCCTTAAGACCGTTAGAAGCAATCTTTTTCTCCAAAGAGGTCTTAACTTTCTCTTCTATTCCGGTTTGAGTATGCACAACGTACCATTTTTTCATTTGAAAATCACACTTAGAAATCTGGATAACCCCAGATCTACTATCCCAATAAAAACTGCCATTATTGCCGTAACGGTAATCACCAGAACCGTAGAGGCCAAAAGTTCTTTCCTGGTGGACCATGAAACCTTGCTTAATTCCGCTCGGACCTCTTTTAAGAAATTTACTGGTTTTGCAATAATATTCATAATTAAAGCTTTTCTCCTAACCTGTAACTACAGGAGCGGCAGGACTTGAACCTGCAGTCACGGTTTTGGAGACCGTTGGTTTGCCATTAACCGACGCCCCTAAGTTTAATCTTTATCTCCCAATCCCGATTCATAACCCGCTTAAAAATTTAGTTAGAATTTTTAAGCATTCGTCGGGATAAATTCGCGCATTATCTTACTCACACTTTCGTGCTCGTAAATTAAGCGCTTATTTAATTTCCTTATGCGGGGTATGTTTATGACAGGAATTGCAGAACTTACTAAGCTCAAGCCTATCCTGATGCAACTTTTTATTTTTGCTCGTCGTATAATTCCTATTCTTGCAAACCGTACATTCTAAAGTTATTGTTTCACGCATATTTTTTTAGTAAGCTGGAGACGAGAATTGAACTCGTGACCCCGTCCTTACCAAGGACGTGCTCTGCCAACTGAGCTACTCCAGCAGAAATGGATTCGCTCCGTCGAATAAGCCTTTAAACAAAAAAAAACCATACACCAAGAAGTTATTCAATTCTCTCTTTGGTTATAATATTGCCAAAATTAAAAGTGATGTTATGCTAGATGTTTACGTAAAAAAAGAGTTTATACCAAGAAAGTAGTCTTGTCAAGACCTTTTTTAACTTTTTCAAGCACCCCTAAGTTTATAGCGGGAATCTATAAAGTTGTGCAGACTGGCGAACTCCTCCAAGCTAAGCTTCTCCGGACGCACATTCCGATCGATCCCCTGCTCACCAAGAAATACCTCAAGCGATTCCGGGGCTATAAAACCCTCCAAGCTATTTCTCAAAGTCTTTCTTCTTTGGTTAAAAGCGCTGCGTATTAATTTAAAAAACATCTCCTCGTTACTGACTTTAACCGGAGGCTTCTCTCTAAATTTTAAACTTAAGAAACAAGAATCAACTCTCGGACTGGGCTTAAAACTTCCCTTCTTTATTTCAAAGATAATCTTAGTTTGCGCGTAATACTGCACAAAACAACTGAAAGACCCGTATTCTTTTGAACCGGCTACCGCATTAACTCTACGGCCAAACTCTTTCTGCACTGTCATAAAAACTGTATCGATATCGGCCCGATATTGAATAAGATGTTCGATAATCGGGCTTGAGATGTAGTATGGTATATTCCCGATTACTTTTATTTTTTGCTTTTCCTGGTTATCACGTAGAAATTTGTTAATATCAAATTCTAATATATTAGCCTTTAATACCCAGCAATTTTCTTGGTTTCTTAATCTTGCCTCAAGTACCGGCAGGAGCCTTCGGTCAACTTCCAGGGCATAGACTCTCCCGGCAGCTATTGCCAGCTGCTCTGTTAAATCACCCATCCCGGCTCCAATCTCTAAAACAACATCTTTTTTGGATAAACCGCAGGCAGAAGTTATTTTCTTCTGGATATTTTTATCGATAAGAAAATTCTGGCCTAGGCTTTTTTTGGGCTTAACGAACATTTTATAGCAAGTTTTATAGCTGCAATAAGAGAATTGGGATTAGCCGACCCGGGTTTTACGGCCAAATCAAAAGCAGTCCCGTGTAAAGGCGAAGTACGCACAAAAGGCAGGCCAAGGGTAAAATTTACCCCACTGTCAAAATCTGTCAATTTTAACGGGATAAGCGCCTGGTCATGATACAAAGCAATTACGCAATCAAATTCACCTTCGGATGCCCGAGATATCGCTACGTCAGCAGGAAGCGGCCCGGTTATAGTTGCGCCATTATACTTCTTTCTCAAGCTTTTAATTGCCGGATTGATTACTTTCAATTCTTCTGTTCCAATTACCCCATTATCAGAAGCGTGGGGATTAACCCCGCAGACAACAACCCTGGGATTGCGGATTAAAAACAGGCGCTGCAGTCCTTTAATCGTGTTTAAAATGTTATTCTCCAGATCATAGCGGTTAATGCTTCGACAAACATCTTTAAGCGGGATATGCCTGGTAATCAGGCTAAATTTGAATTTATCATTAATCAGCATCATTACCAAATTTTTACAATTAAATTTATCGGCAAGGTATTCCGTATGCCCGGAAAACTTAGATCCCGCCAGGCTGATCGCTTCTTTTGAAATCGGACAGGTAACTAAACAATCTATTTTTCTTTTCTTTAGCAGCTCCACGGCTGCATCAAGATACTCTAAAGAGGCCTTGCCGCCTCTGGCATTTATTTTTCCGGGAACAAAATATTTTCTTTTTACATTATTTAAATCAAATAAATCTACAGATGAAGAGTTACTGAATGGAAAATCGCGGGGATTGATTTTTAAAACCCTGGCTGTTTTATCCAACACAAAACTATCCCCAATAACTATAAAATGAGCCTTACCTTGCAGTATTTTAAGCGCTTTCAAGGTAATCGCTGGGCCAATTCCGGCGGGATCCCCTATTGTAAGGCCGACCCTAATTGTTGTCGAAGGTTTTAATGTAGGATTGCTTTTTAATCTCATCTAACCACTTCGCTAGCCCTTCTTGCAGCTTTTTATCAAATAAATATGCCTGGATCTTATCCTGAGCTTGGGCGAGGCTTAACTGCTGGCTCCCGATGACATTGTCTAATTTAAATACATAATATTGCTTATCGATTTTTACCGGCTCAGAGACTTCAGATACACCTAACTTAAATACCGCCTCTTCGATTTCACTGCGTAAATCTTGCCCACGGGAAGAGGAAAGCTTATCAACTGTAAAAGTATACTTGGTAGCCAAATCTTCCAACTTCTGCCCCAGACGTAAAGAATAGCTCAGGGATTTCGCGCTGCTCTCATCCTGCAAAGCAATAACCGTAAAAAACCGTTCTTCCGGTTTTATAAACTTACGTTTGTTTTGATTATAAAATTCAGTAATCTCGTCAGGCCGAACCATTATCTTGCTGCGCACCTTCTGCTCAATAATGTTATACGTAAGCATCTGTTCGCGGATTTTATTTTCCAGGTCCGCCTGCACCAGCCCTTGCTTAGCCAGGTCATTCTCAAAATCAGATTCAAGCGGATAATGCTTCTTTATTTCATTAATTTTTGCCTTTATCCTAGCAGGCTCAATATTTATCTTTTCAATTTTTGCCTGCTGGAGTATAATTCTGTCCTCGATCAAACGCTGCAGGAGATCTTGCTTGGCGGAATTCACCTTTTCCTCCAATTCTTTACCGCTTAACTGGTGGGAATATTGCATACGTATGAAGTTTAAAAAATCATTGAGGTCCTTTTGCGTGATAATTTCATTATTTACCACCGCGACCATCTTATCCTGAGCCCAAAGACGGCAAACAGGACAAAGAAACAAGAACATCAAAACAATACAACTAATTATGCGTCTCATCAAAGACCCCTGCTTTCTTAAAATTGACAATTGCTTCTTTTAATAAACGGCAATAGAGATCAAACCCTACAGCCACGATAAAACCATGCTGCTCCTGCCCTAAAAGGTTTCCTGCACCCCGAATCTCAAGATCCTCCATAGCGATATTAAATCCCGAGCCCAGGTCACTATGCTCTTCTATTGCCTGCAGCCTCTTTCTGGCAACCGCGTCTATTAGCTCATTGTGGCCAATCAGAAAATAAGCGTATGCCGGCTTATTGAACCTGCCTACCCTTCCACGCAGCTGATGCAGATCCGCTAATCCAAAATTATGCGCGTTGTTTATAATAATAGTGTTCGCGTTCGGGATGTCAATTCCCGACTCAATAATCATCGTAGAAACCAAAACATCAATATTGCCATTTATGAAATCCGACATCACCTGTTCTAACTGTTTTGCCGGCATCTGGCCATGCGCTATTGATATACGCACATTACTACCTAAACCTCTGGCAACCCTATCCCTGACTTTTTCCAGGTCAAGGATACGATTATGTAAAAAGAACACCTGGCCGCCGCGGGCCAACTCGCGCTTGATTGCCTGGGTTATTAAATCCGCATCATATTCTACCACAACCGTCTTAATAGGCAACCTATTTTGAGGAGGAGTATTGATTACGGAAAAATCTTTTGCCCCCATAAGACTCATATATAAAGTACGCGGTATGGGAGTAGCGGTTAAAACCAGCACATCAATAGTGGCTTTAATCTTCTTTAACTGCTCTTTAGCCTTAACCCCAAAACGCTGCTCCTCATCAACAATAACCAACCCTAGATTTTTAAAACTCACATCAGGAGAAAGCATCCTGTGCGTACCGATAACAATATCCACGCTCCCGCTATTTAAACCCTTGATAATTTCATTTTGCTCCGCGGCAGTCCTGAAACGGGAAAGCATCTCAACCTTCACCGGAAAGTTCTTTAAACGCGTAGCAAAGTTTTTATAATGTTGTTCGGCTAAAATAGTGGTAGGCACAAGATAGGCGACCTGCTTATTGTCCATCACCGCCTTAAAAGCTGCGCGCATAGCCACCTCGGTCTTGCCATAACCCACATCACCGCAAAGCAGCCTGTCCATAGGCTTAGGCAATTCCATATCCCGCTTAACTTCCTGCATTGCCTTCACCTGATCCGGAGTTTCCTGATAAGGGAAGTTTTTTTCAAAATCAACCTGCCAATCCGTATCCCCGGAGAACTTGAATCCTTCACCCGCCAGGCGCATCGCCTGCAAGCTTAATAACTCCCATGCAAGTTTAGCGATACCTTTTCGAGTGCGTTCTTTAACCCTCTGCCATTCTTTATTTCCCAGGCGGTAAAGCCTGGGTTTACGTGTATGAAAAGCAATATATTTCTGCACCAAATGCATGGAATCAACAGGAACAAAGAGTTTTTCATTACGGTCATACTCAATCACCAGGTGATCCTTAGAAACCCCGGCCACCTGGACCTTCTGCATGCCTAGAAATTTTCCTATACCATGCTGGTTATGCACAACAAAATCGCCGACATTCAAATCTACAAAATTCTTTAAAGGAAAATCTTCACTAAATACACTGGTCCTGGTGCTTGAAGATTTATGAGGAAGGATAATCACGATATTATGCTGCCAAAGCGGCTGACCACTTTCGGGATTGAAAGTTTTAATAGAAATTATCTTTTCATTATCCAACTCGATACGGATAGGCAACTCGAAAGAAAGTGGGAAAATATCTACAACCCCGCCGCGAAGGCTAAAATCCCCTTCAGCGGAAACCTGCTCGCGCCTTTTATAATCAAAATCAATCAAGGTCTTGATCAGGTTTTCTAAATCAATGCTTTGATTAATATATATTTTAAGAGATTTAAACATAATTTTAAAAAATAAGGGACGTTTCTATTTTAATAATTGGGGTCGGATCTAATTAGATCCGACCCCAATTATTATAAATACGTCCCCCTTTTTATTCTTTAAACTACATCCCCGCTTATTTAACTCCCCTACGGCTCCAACCCAACGCTAAAGGAGATGCAATAAAAACAGTCGAATACGCTCCGCAGAAGAATCCTATCAATAAAGCAAAGGAGAAATTACTTAATACCTCTCCCCCGTACAAAAATATTGCCAATACCGTAAGCAGCGTAACTCCTGTAGTTATAATCGTCCTGCTCAATGTCTGATTTACGCTTAAGTTAATAATATCCTTGAGCCCGAGTTTTCTATTTAGGCGCGCATTTTCCCTGACGCGGTCATAAACTACTATTGTATCACTGATCGAATAACCGGCTATTGTCAGGAAGGCAGTAACACTCAAAAGGTCAATTTGTCTGCCGGTAAGGCTCAAAAATCCTAACGCGACCAATACATCATGCAAAAGCGCAATTACACCTGCCAACGCAAACTCAAAGTGCTTAAACCTGAAAGCAATGTACATCAAGATACCCACCATAGACCAGATTATTGCCAAAAACGCTTTTTGCTTAAGATGCTGGCCTGCTATAGGACCTACACGCTCTATTTTAAGCATCTGTATATCTTCTTTAGGAAACATTTCTTTCAACTTTGCGCTAAGCTCTGTACTTTTATTCTGCGTAGTCCTTATCAATACAATACGCGGGTTCTCCTTGAATTGCTGAATCGTAGTTTCCCCCAGGTTAAGATCCTTAAAGGCCTGGCGTATTTTATCTATTTCAGGAGCTGTCTTAAAACTGTACTCCTGAAGTTGACCGCCGGAGAAATCAATGCCGTATGCCTTGTGCCCTTTCATAAAAAATGAAGTAAGGCCGACAATTGTAACAAGCAGGGAAAGTGCATAGAAGATTTTCCTCTTACTGATAAAATCTATCTTCGTCTCTTTCAACATGTGCAACATGGGTAATGAGTTTACAATACCGGCATTCAAAAGAACCTCTAATATGGAATGCGTCACGATAATGGAGGTAAAAAGACTTGAGACAATACCAATTGTTAAGGTTACTGCGAAACCCCTGATAGGGCCGGTGCCAAATTGAAAAAGCAAAAACGCCGCAATTAAATTGGTCAAATGCGAATCAAAGATAGCTGTAAAAGCCCTGTCATAACCCAGCTTAATCGCGGTACGCAGCGCTTTACCGGAATGAATCTCCTCGCGGATACGTTCATTAATAAGAACATTGGCATCAACTGCCATACCAAGCGAGAGAGCAATACCGGCTATACCTGGCAAGGTAAGTGTTGCGGATATACCGGGGAATATGGACGGAAGCAATCCCAAACCACCCGTGATCATTAAAAGGTTAAGCAACAGCGCTACATCAGCGATAAGGCCGGAAAGAAGGTAGTACGCTGCCATAAAAATAAGTACAAAAAGTAAACCAATAATACTGGCCTTTACGCCTTTGTTAATTGAATCCTGGCCTAACAATGGCCCGACCGTTCTCTCCTCTTCAATATGCATAGGAGCGGGCAGGGCTCCGACCCTTAAAATAAGCGCCAAATCCTGCGCTTGCTGCGCGTCAAACCTGCCGGTAATCACTGCCTCACCTGAAGGAATCGCCTCTCTTATCCTCGGAGCTGATTGCACCTTACCGTCTAGGACAATCGCCAAGCGCTTGCCTACATTAGCGGCAGTTACTTCGGAAAATTTCTTAGCTCCGGCAGCATTAAACTTCAAAGAAACAATCGGCTCGCTAAATTGGCTCTGATCAAAACGCACTTCCGCGTTGGTCAACGCGTCACCTGCCAATACTGACTTCGCCTCAAGCAATATAGGCTCGTTATCATCCAGGGTATATTTTAATTCATACCCATCCGGGGCTGTCCCTGCCAAAGCCTCTTTAAGCTTGGCCGGATCATCAGCGACAATCTTAAACTCCAGCATTGCGGTCTTACCGATAATATCAATGGCGCGCTCGCGGTCAGTAACTCCCGGCAGCTGCACAACGATCTCATCCTCACCCTGTTTCTGAATGGAAGTTTCCCTGACCCCAAACTCATCAATGCGGTTACGGATTACCTCTATCGCCCGATCGCAGGCATCAAGTTTAGACTGGCCCTCAAGGTGGCTGGTGTCAATTTTAAGCAAAAGATGCATACCTCCCCGTAAATCAAGGCCCAGATTAATACGCTTATCCAAGGGGAAGGTATAATATGTACACAATCCGACCACACCCAAAATAAGCAATATCTTATAGATCAGTTTTCTTTCCATTTAGTTAAAACTCCTGTTTTTAAATACTCTTAGGGTTTTTAATATACGCGATACTGCTTTTCTCAATCTCGATTTTTACATTCTCATCAATGCGCAAGATCAAAGTCTTTTCTTTTACATTAATGACTGTGCCATGTATCCCGCTTAAAGTAACAACCTCATCATTTTTGTTGATTCCGCTAAGCATCTTCAGATGCTCTTTTTCTTTTTGTTTTTGCGGCCGGATAAGCAAAAAGTAGAAAATAACAAAGATCAAAACTAACGGAAAAAGCTGGATTAACGGACCTGCTGCGCTCTGCTGTGGCATTTTAGGCTCCTTTATCTTTCTTCAATAAACTTTTTACGGTAACTGATAACTGCGCACCATTTTTTACCCAGGCGGCAATGCGCTCTTTTTTAAGCACTGCCACTCCGGTTGTCGGCTTATAATAACCCATCTCTTCAATTATCCGGCTATCCCGGCCTTTGCGCTCATCAAAAACAGTAACCCGAAAATGCGGTTTACCTTTAGGGTTTTTCCCGATCCTTCTTAAACGAATATGTACCGCCATTGAGTATCCTCCTTTGCCCACGAGGGCATACTGCGCTACCTAGCGCACACCGACGCAATACCTATTGGCGTCGGGTGCCTTAGCGCGGGGTATCTTTAACTTCTAATTGCTTCCATCATAGCTTGAGCTTTATTCACTGATTCCTGGTATTCTTTTTCCGGCACAGAGTCAGCGACAATCCCCGCGCCTGCCTGCACATAAGCAAAACCATCCTTAAGCACTATTGTGCGGATGGCAATGCAAGTATCCATATTATGCGAAAAACTAAAATAACCGATTGAACCGGCATACAAAGCGCGCCTCAGATTCTCCAGCTCATCAATAATCTCCATTGCCCGGATCTTCGGGCTACCTGAGACTGTACCTGCCGGAAAAGTTGCTTTTAACACATCATAGATATCAAATCTATTTTTGTCAAGTTCCGCGCTTACCTCGCTGACCAGATGCATGACATGAGAATATTTTTCTACGCGCATAAAATAATCAACCTTCACCTTACCCAGCTTACTTATGCGGCCTAAATCATTCCTGCCTAAATCGACCAGCATTAAATGCTCCGCCTTCTCCTTTTCATCGCTCAAAAGTTCTTTTTCTAAACGCGCGTCTTCCCGGGCATTCCTGCCGCGCCTGCGCGTGCCGGCAATGGGCCGGTTCTGCACCAGGCCATTTTCACAACGCACGAGCATCTCCGGACTTGAGCCTACAATAGAAAAATCCTTCAACTTCAAATAATACATATAGGGAGAGGGATTGAGGCTGCGTAAGCTGCGATAAATTTCAAAAGGATCCTTTTCTGTCCTAACTTTAAATCTCTGCGATAAAACTACCTGGATAATATCCCCCTTCTTTATATACTCCTTACCTTTCTTAACCATACTGACAAATTCCGGCCTGCTAAGATTACTGCTAATAGTTAGCTTTCCGGAAGGCTTAACCGCCTTAGCCTGAATAACAAAACGGTTAAAATCATTATGGATTAACTCAATCTTCTTGATTGCCTGCTGGTAAAGCTTCTTTTTATTTAAAACACCTGCTTGCTTCGGCAGGATAACATTGCTTACAATCTTTAAGGTATGATTAAGCCTGTCGAAAATTAAAATTGTATCCGTTAAAATAAAAAGCGTATCAGAGATTCCCAAGGAATCCTTATTTTTATCGGGGATTTTTTCAAAGAACCTCACCGTATCATACCCCATATAACCTACCAGGCCGCCGTAAAAACGCGGCAAACCGGACAGCTCTACGCTGCGAAAATCCTGCATTACCTTTTTAATCTCATCAAGAGGAGTTTCCTTGGTAATAAATTTCCTGCTTTTGTTTTTACCAACATCAATGATTTCAATCTGTTTACCCTTACTTTTAAAAATCAGGCTGGGATTAGTGCCCAAGAAGGAGTACCGCGCGATCTTCTCCTGTCCCTCCACAGATTCCAAAAGAAAAGAATAATCCCCCTGTTTAATCTTTAAAAAAGCGGAAACCGGAGTATCCAAGTCAGCGTTAATCTCCATATAAACGGGGATAACGTTACCCTTTTTAGTTAGCTTTAAGAATTCCTTAAAATCTGGCTTAAACATATTTAATATCAGGGTAGGTAGTATATAAGAAAACTTAACTACTACCTGCTACATGCTAACTACCCTCTTATAACACTATAATATCTTCCTATAAAAACATGACCTATTACCCGTGTGACAGGCCTTACCCACCTGGCGCACTTTGATTAAAAGCGCGTCCATATCGCAATCATAAGCGATAGATTTGACAAATTGAAAATGACCGCTGGTTAAACCTTTGACCCAATACTCTTTTCTTGAACGCGACCAATAACAGGTTTTACCTAATTTTAAAGTGCGGCGCAAAGACTCCTGGTTCATATAAGCCACCATCAAAACCTGGTTATTTTTATAATCCTGGATTATCGCCGGAATTAAGCCGTTCTTATCAAACTTCAAACTTCCTAATTTAAATTTTACACTTTCGCGGCTAAGCAATGGCCGCTCAAGTATTGCGCCTCGCCTTAATTTGGGGGGCTCCATCTTTTTCATAATCTCACACTTATTCCTCTCTTATTTAAATATTCTTTTACTTGTTTTACGGAAAGCTTACCATAATGAAAAAGTGAAGCTGCCAAAGCGGCATCCGCGCCTGACTGCGTAAAAACATTATAGAAGTCTTCGAGCTTACCCGCGCCTCCGGAGGCAATCACCGGGATATTCACTTTAGCCGTAATTGCTTTGGTCAACTTCAGGTCATAGCCATCTTTGGTCCCGTCGTAATCCATGCTGGTGAGAAGGATTTCACCTGCGCCGAGCCTGGCGGCTTTCTCCGCCCAAATCAAAGCGTCAATACCCGTAGGGGTCCTGCCGCCGTTAATAAAAACCTCCCAGAAATCACCCTGTTTCTTAGCGTCAATAGCTACCACGATACACTGACTGCCGAATCTTTTCGCGGCACTGCTGATTAACTCCGGGAATTTTACTGCCTGGGTATTAAGGGAAACTTTTTCCGCCCCGGCATTTAAAATATTACGGATATCCTCAATTTCACTTATCCCTCCGCCAACCGTAAACGGCATAAAGATATTGCTGGCGATCTGCTCAACCAAAGCCACCAGGGTTTTTCTGTGTTCAATACTGGCGGTAATATCCAGAAAAACCAACTCATCCGCACCTTGGGCATCATATGCCTTAGCCACGCTGACCGGATCCCCGGCATCACGTAACCCTAGGAATTTTACACCCTTTACTACGCGGCCGGCTTTAATATCTAAACAGGGAATAATGCGCTTGCTCAACATATAAAGTCAGTAGATAGTAGGTAGTAGGTAGAATGTAGGGTGACCTAACTACTACCTGCTATCTACTAACTACCCTATACTATTTTACTTCTCTTTTTTCTGAAGAAACTCTTTTAAAGCTGTCCAAGTCTTCGGACCTACTTTACCATCAGCTTTCAGATTATTTGCTTTCTGGAATTCTTTTACTGCCTTACGCGTCTTTCTGCCAAGCTTGCCATCAATAGTACCCTTATAATAACCGGCATTCTTTAAAGCTGCCTGGATTTGCCTTCCGGTTGGCTGCTCATTAGTCTCACCGGATTTTTCTAAACTTCCCGAAGCAGACGTTTCGCTGCTCTTTGATGTAATTTGTTCTGTACTACTGCTTACTTCTTCAGTTTTAGCTGACGGCTGTGCTTCAAGCGCGGAAACCTGATTTCTCAAACCCTGCACTTCCAGGTCTTTTTTCTTACTAGCCGTAGAGCACCCGCTTAAAGAAATAACAAACAACGCTGCTACCCCCAACAACAATACTCTTTTTTCCATTTCTTCCTCCTTATAGTTTTAAGGCCTCGGCTAAAGTAAACTTACCCTCATACAAAGCCTTACCAATAATAACTCCTGACAAACCTTTGTTCTGCAAATTCTTAAGCTTAATTAAATCTTTTAAACTCGCTACCCCTCCGGAAGCAATAATATTTAATCCGGTTTCCCTAATCAACTCTTTGATCCCTAAAATATTCGGGCCGACCAAAGCCCCATCCTTGGAAATATCCGTATAGATTAATTGTTTAAACCCCACCTCCTTCAACTCTTTAGCGAAATCCAATACTGTTTTAGAAGTCGCGCGATTCCACCCTTGCGTCAAAACCTTTCCGCCCTTAGCGTCGATACTCACAATAATCTTTTCGCCGAATTTCTTCCAGGCCTTTTTTAAAAATTGCGCATCATTAGCTGCCCGCGTTCCCAGGACCACCCTTTGCACTCCCAGCCCAAGCAATTCAGATATTGTTTCTATACTTCTTACCCCTCCGCCAAATTCAAGGGGGACACCAACCTGTTTTAAGATACCCTTTAACGCTTCTAAATTCTTAGGGGTTCCGCTTGAGGCTCCATCTAAATCCACAATATGCAGGAATTTCGCGCCCTGTTTAGCCCAATGCTTAGCTGCTTTAACCGGATCTTTGGAATAAATCTTCTCCTGGTCAAACCTACCCTGAAAAAGCCTGACTACCTTACCGCCCCTTAAGTCTATCGCCGGTATGATTAACATAATTCCACAAAATTTTTGATTATTTTAAGCCCTACAGCCTGGCTTTTCTCCGGGTGGAACTGTACCCCGTAAATATTATCTTTGGCTAAAGCACAGGCAAATTTTACTCCATAGTCACAGGTTGCCGCGATAATATCTTTATCAACAGGCTCAGGATAATAAGAGTGGCAAAAATAAACCTGCTCTTTTGCGCCTATCCCTTTTAATAAAGGACAGCCGGCTGAAATATCCTCCAGGTTATTCCATCCCATATGCGGAATTTTTTGGCCCAGCTTAGCGCTAAACTTAACTACCTGGCCTTTTAAAATACCCAGCCCCTTCTTGCTCTTCGCCTCTTCGCTGGCCTCAAACAAAAGCTGCAATCCTAAACAAATTCCCAAAATTGGTTTTTTGTTTTTAACCTGCTCTTTAATAACAGCAATTAACCCCAGCTTCTCCATCTCCATAACCGCATCATCAAAGGCGCCTACTCCCGGCAGGATTATTTTTTCGCAGGAGCCCAGCTGGCTTTTTTTATTGGTTACCATTGGTTGGGCGCCGCAAAGTTCAATAGCCTTGGACACACTATGAATATTGCCCATACCATAGTCAACGATCGCTATCTTCATTAGTCAATAACACCCTTGGTCGAAGGAATGCCTCTCCTGCGTGGGTCAATCTGCGTGGCTATATCTAAAGCCTTCCCTAAAGATTTAAAGACAGGCTCCAAAGTAGCGTGCAAATCCGGGCTGGGATTATCTATCTTTATATTTAAATTCATCCCCAGCTGTTTGGCAAATGCCTCAAAAAAATGTTCTGCATATTTAAGGTCATAATTATCTTGTGACTGAGGATTATTCCCGGGTATTGTTAGGTCCATGGACAGTTTAAACGAACCCCTGCCGCTGATATCAACAGCAACGTTTGCAGTGGCATCCTCCATTGGAACCGACATAGAACCAAGCCGGTTAATACCCGCCTTATTACCCAACGCCTCTTTAAAAACCTGTCCTAACACAATACCTAAATCTTCATTTGTATGATGAATATCCACTTTTAAATCGGCTTCAAAAGTAGTAATCTCTAAATCAAAATGCCCCCAGAATGCGAAAAGCTCCAGCATATGATCCAAAAAACCTATACCGCAATTAATCTTTGACTCTCCTGAACCGTCAATATTCAAATTAACCGTTATATTTGTCTCTTTGCTCTTTCGGGTTATACTTGCTACTCTCATTTTTCTCCTTACCTGCATGCTACCAACTATCTACTGCCTACCCTATTTTTGAAAATTATACAAACCTGCTCTTTACAGAATCCACATGTTTTTGCAAGCCCTCAATGCCGGCAATCTTCTCCAGCGGCTCGCGCATTTTTTCCAGCGCTTTTTTGGAATAGCTGATAATATGGCAACTCTTCATAAAATCACACACACTCAAACCGGAAAAAAATCTGGCTGTGCCGTTTGTCGGCAAAACATGGCTTGGCCCGGCAACATAATCCCCCACGGCCGTAGGGCTATAAGGCCCTAAAAATATTGCCCCGGCATTCTTTATATTTTTTAGCAGCTCTTTAGGATTCTGCACCAGTATCTCTAAGTGCTCCGGAGCGATCTTATTAGAAATTTCACAGGCCTGTTTTAAATTTTTAGTTAAAATAATATAACCGTTGTCCCCATCCAACTGGGATTTTACCTCTTTAGCCAACCCCTTGGAATTAGTAATCAAAATCGCCAGGCCTTTGGCATGTTCCGCCTGGGCGCGCAAATCAGCCACAATAAATTTCGGATCGCTGAAACGATTAGCGATAATCACCAATTCTGTGGGTCCGGCAATCATATCAATGTCAACCAAACCAAAAACCTGCCGCTTTGCCTCGCTTACGTAAATATTCCCCGGCCCGACAATCTTATCCACCTTGGGGACAGTCTTAGTCCCATAAGCCAAAGCCGCAATCCCCTGCGCTCCGCCAACACGGTAAATCTCATCAACCTTTAAAAGATCGGCAATTACTAAAATGTGCGGATTGATATAGCCATTCTTATCCGGAGGGCTGACCAAAACAATTTTCTTTACTCCTGCCAACTTTGCCGGCAAAACCGTCATATAAACTGTTGAAACCAATGGTGCTGTCCCGGCAGGAATATAAATACCCACTTTTTCCAGAGGAGTATAATTTTCACCCAGCACTGCTCCTTCAACCCCTTTTATCCTCCAGGATTTACGCAGCTGCTTACGGTAAAAACGGTTTACGTTTTCTATGACTACCTTCAGGGAACTGACAAAATTCGGGCTGATATTCGCGTAGGCGCCGCTGATTTCGATCTCCGAGACCTTTAACTGCCTCGGGATCATCTTTACTCCGTCAAACTTCTTGGTATACTTGATCAACGCCTCATCGCCAAAAAGGCGCACATCATCAATAATCTTTCTCACCTTTTCTTCAACGCGCACCTGACGGCACAACCCGCGATTATAAATTTTATCTAATTTCTTACTTGCTGCCTTAATTATTTTCATCCTATTTTTCGGTTTCCCTACCTGCTAACTACTATCTACTACCTACCCGCTATAAGATTGCTTATAAAGCTTTAATTATAGCGCTTAATTTCTCAAATGCCAATGTAAAATTTTCCGGTTTCGTTCCCCCCGCCTGGGCGAAATCCTGCCTTCCTCCGCCCGAGCCTCCGATAAACGGAGCAACCTGACGGATCAATGCTCCCGCATCAAGGCCCTTAGATAATAAATCCTGCGTAACCGCAATAACCAGATATGCCTTTTTTTGCTCATTATCCTGAGAACCTAAAACAATAACCCCCTGCCTCAACTGCTCTTTTACCTTATCCGCCAGAAACCGCAAAGCATTCATATCCAGGCCCGCCTCAAGCGAAACAACTAACTTTATACCGTTAATCTCAATCTTTTTGTCTATAAGCAGAGGCACTACATCCTGCAGGCTATTATTTACTTCTAAGCTACGCTTTTTCTCCTGCTCCTTTAACTCCTTTAGCTTGCTTAGCTTCTTGGACTCTTCAATAGCTTTCAGCTCTTCATTCTGGATAAATCTCTCCGCAAAACTGGCAGTAGCACCCTCAATCCTCCTAATACCACTGGCTACCGAACCCTCACTAATTATTTTTATAAGGCCTATCTGCCTGATGTTGTCAAGATGTGTACCTCCACACAGCTCTTTTGAAATATCCCCCATATTGACCACACGCACAGTTTCTCCGTATTTTTCCTCAAAAAATGCTAATGCCCCTGTCTTTTTTGCCTCTTTAAAACTCATCTCTTTACAGCTTACCGCCTGATCCCTAGCGATACAAGCATTAGCCACCTCTTCAACTCTTAAGATCTCTTCTCTGGACAAACCTTTAAAATGCGTAAAATCAAAACGGAACTTCTCTTCCGCCACCAAAGACCCCTGCTGCTGTACATGATTACCTAAGACTTCCCTCAAAGCCGCCTGCAATATATGCGTAGCAGTATGGTTTCTGGCAATATTCAATCTGCGCTTAACATCTATCTGCGCCGTCACCTTGTCGTCTTTTTTAAAGCTGCCGGATTTAATCCTGCCAATATGCAAGAAAACATTGTCAATTTTCTGCGTATTTAAAACCTCAAAAACATTTTTGCCGTTTATTAATTCTCCGGTATCACCGACCTGGCCTCCGGATTCGGCGTAAAATGGAGTCTGGTCCAAAACAACCTCTAAACTACCGCCTGAAGAGGCCTCGCTGACTTCTTTGCCTTCTTTTAAAACAGCTAAGATGATAGCTTGGCAGGAATTATCTTTATATCCGAGAAACTTTGTTGCATTTAGCTTTAGACCTAATCCCTTAGCATCAAAAACATCACCCTTCATCTTGCTGGATGATTTTGAAAGGTTCTTTTGTTTATCAAGCTCACTCTGAAAAGCCGTTTCAAAATTCTCGTCAACTTTAATACACATCTTATCTAATCCATCCCTGGTTATTTCCAAAGGTATACCATAAGTGTCGTATAATCTAAAAGCAGCGGCACCTAATGCCCGAGAAGCATCCGCGCCAACGACAGTAAAACCTTCTATTTTTGGATAAATCTCTAAGGCTGATTTCACTTTCCCAATTTCACTTTCCAGTAAAGTATTACTTGAGCTCAATGTATTAATAAAATTATTCTCTTCATTCAGGATAACTTGGGCAATTTCCTCCTGCCTATCCTTTAAATCCGGATAAGGTGTATGCATAATCTGGGCAAGCTGGCCAACTAACTTATATAAAAATGGTTTATTTATACCTAAATTTTTTAAATGCATAACGCTTTTACGGATAATCTTCCTGACTATATATCCGCGGCCGTCATTGGATGGCAAAATCCCGTCATATATCGAAAAAACTACCGCCCGCAAATGGTCAGCAATAGCGTAAAGAAGTTTTTTGCTGTCTTTAGGATCAACCTCCACACTGCGCTGGATCTCTTTGATTATCGGCTGGAATAATTCTGTCTCAAAATTATTCTGCTTGCCCTGCATAACCGCGGCTAACCTCTCTAACCCCATACCTGTATCAATATTCTTATTCGGCAAGGGTTCTAAACTGGCGTCATCCTTACGGTTAAACTGGGTAAATACTAAATTCCATATTTCCACAAACCTTCCGCAGCTGCAAGAAGGATCACAAACCTTTTCACCGCAGCCTACGCTAGGCCCAAAATCATAAAATATCTCTGAGCATGGGCCGCATGGGCCGTTGGGCCCTTTTGTCTTAGCCTCCGCGGGCCAAAAATTATCTTTATCCCCAAGTTTAACAATCTTTTGCTCAGGTATGCCTATTTTATCTTTCCAAATATTATAAGCCTCATCATCATCCTGATAAACCGAAACCCAGAGCTTATCCTGATCTATTTTTAATTCTTTAGTCAAAAACTCCCAAGCCCAGGCAATCGCCTCTGCTTTGAAATAATCGCCAAAAGAAAAATTTCCCAGCATTTCAAAGAAAGTATGGTGAGCGCTGGTTTTACCGACTTTATCCAGGTCATCCGTACGCAGGCAGCGTTGAGATGTAGCCGCTCGTTTAAAACCTGAATCAAACCCCATAAACTCTTTTTTAAACTGATTCATTCCGGCGGGAGTAAACAGCACCGTAGGGTCATCCTTGGGAACCAAAGAATCACTTTCAACAATCTTATGTTTCCTGGCCTTAAAAAAATCCAGGAATTTTTCTCTTAAAACATCCGCTGTCATGATTATCGTCATTGCGAGGAGCGAAGCGACGCCTGCCTGCCGGCAGGCAGGAAGCAATCTAATACTTATTCACTACCTCTCCAACCAAATCCGGCGAAAACCCTCTGCGTATCAAATACGCGTATACCCGCTGCTTTGCCTTTATTGGCTCTATACCTTTTAACTTAGAAAATCTTTTCTCCGCCAGATCCTTAGCTATCTTGTTTTCGTCGTAATCCTCTTTTGACTGGACAAACGCTTCTTCAATAACCTCTTTCCCTAAACCCTTCTGCACTAACTCCAGCTTTATCCTTCTTAAGCCAAATGGCTTCTTCAGCCGGCTGGCCACCCAACCTTTGGCAAAAACGTGATCATCGATAAACTGTTTATCTTTTAGGAAATCTACCGTGGCCTGGCATAATTCTTCGGGAAAACCCTTCTGCTTGAGCCTTTGCACCAACTCCTTCTCACTGCGCAGGCGAAACTTAAGCAGCAAAAAAGCATACTCCCTGGCTTTTTCCGGGCTACTATGGCTTTGCCAATCGGATGGCAAACCATGGCCCTCTGGCCTACTCGGCGAGGCTGAACTTTTTACGCGATTCTTTTTCAATATCGTCCTGTAATTTCGGGTTTTCTTTTAAGAATTTTATCGCCGCATCCCTTCCCTGGCCCAATTTCTTGTCTTCAAATGAAAGCCAAGTCCCGGACTTAACAATCACCCCCAAACTTACAGAAGCGTCAATCACTGCCCCGGTTTTAGCAATTCCCTCGTTGTGCAGAATATCAAACTCTGCCTCACGAAACGGCGGTGCGACTTTATTCTTAACCACCCTTACCCTAACATGATTACCAAAAACTTTATCCCCTTCTTTTAAGTAAGCAATTCTCCGCACATCCAATCTTACCGATGCGTAAAACTTAAGCGCCCGGCCTCCGGGAGTAGTCTCAGGAGAACCAAACATCACCCCGATCTTCTCTCTCAATTGGTTAATGAAAATTACCGTGGTGCGCGATTTACTGATTGAGCCGGTTAACTTACGCAAAGCCTGCGACATCAACCGCGCCTGAAGCCCCATATGCGAATCCCCCATCTCGCCTTCGATCTCCGCGCGTGGCGTCAATGCCGCTACTGAATCAACCACTACCAAATCTACGGCGTTGGAACGTACAAGGGTTTCTGTAATCTCTAAAGCCTGCTCCCCGGTATCCGGCTGAGAAATTAAAAGATCATCTAAATTCAAACCAATTATCTTGGCATAAGTTGGATCAAAAGCATGCTCCGCGTCAATAAATGCCGCCACCCCTCCTTTTTTCTGAATCTCCCTTATCGCGGTTAATGTCAAGGTGGTCTTTCCGGAAGCCTCCGGCCCAAATATCTCGACCACTCTCCCGCGAGGCAGTCCACCAACGCCCAAAGCAAGGTCTAATGTAAGCGCGCCTGTTGATATGGTCTCAACATTTGCCTTGGTATGCGCTCCCAACTTCATAATCGAACCCTTGCCAAACTGTTTTTCTATATGCGCCAGAGCCAGCTCCAGCGCCTTTTCCCGGTCTGATGTCTCTTTTACTTCTTCTTTCCCCGCCTTCGGCGGGATCTCGATTTTAGGTTGTGACTTCTTTTCAACTACCATTCTAAACCTCCCTGCCTGCCGGTAGGCAGGCAATTATTAAATTGTGTTTTAAGATTGATTATTATATCTTACCTATATACCCCTGTCAAACACAAAAATCGCCATAACAACCAACCTTAAGCGTGAAAACCTATCGTTTTCTTATTATCTTCCTTTAGCGGAGCAAGAAGCTGCTTAATCGCCTCAAAGACAACAGTAAACTGTTTATCGTATTTTTTCTCCATTTCTTCAATCTTGCGCCTAAGACCTGCATTAGTTAAGAGCATCCGGCGTAATTGAGTAAATGCCCGCATAATTTGTATATTAACGCGCACTGCCCTCTTGCTATGCAATACGCCTGAAAGCATAGCAACGCCCTGTTCCGTAAAGACATACGGTAACTTACGGCTACCGCCCCAACTTGATATGCCATTTTGGCACATCAAGTTTCGTAACTCTTCTGGCTTTAGTTGAAACATAAAATCAGATGGAAATCGGTCGATATTGCGCCTTACCTGACGGGTTAACTGCCCTGTATCAACTTCATAGAGTTTTGCCAGATCCTTATCTAGCATTACTCTTTTGCCGCGTATTAAAATAATCTTTGCCGCAACTACATCAACCGGAATATTACTAGACATACTAACTCCTCCTTTCTAGTCTAATAGACGAAAAAAGGAGCTAAATCTAACAAAGTATCAACTACATTCCCACAATAAAAATCCCTCCTCCCTTACACGAAGTGCAAAGAAGGAGGGAAATTTAACTAATAGAACTCTTATTATTGCAGCGTTATCCAGACGATAATCTTGCCTTCACCTTCTTTTAAAGATTCCATAGCCTTGCCTAATACCATACCGGGTTTTATCTTGCCTCTACTTGCTTTCATGGCATAACCAGGCTTACTGGAAGTAACCAATAGATCTCCTATTTCAATCGGCCCATTTTCCGCACAAACTTTACATAACACGCGCCCGCATAATCCAATAGGCTTCTTATCATTAATAGAACTTATTTTTTCCGGGGTAGTGTCACCTCCGATTACCATAGACGCAGTACTTGGATCAGAAACGATACCCGCAACAAGCGGATCATAAGCCTTCTGGCTGCGCCTCATCCTCACCTTTGCTTCTTTATCTATGCAAACTACATCTCCAACCTCTAAAGTCTCTTTTTCTCTTACCGGGGTAACTTCCGCTAAATCAAAACGCGAGGCACCATTAGCCCAAAAAGGGCCGACAGCTAAACTATTATAGACACCACCGGATGTATAAAGTCTAACCCAAGGATCAACTCCAGCCTGACGATCCAAATACCATGTATTTGTCCCACCAGGAGCCGCGCCCATAATATTGCCGGCAACATGGAGTTTCTGGAGGGGCGAGGTCACCCCAACCCCTAGATTACCGGTAGGCACGACAATCAAACTTGGAGCATCTATAATCGCGGCAGCCGGACTTTTGAGCACCACAACATCTGAATTCGCGTTTTGGCCATCGTTAGTAACACCTAACACAAGCGCGCTATTTTCAACACTATCCCCCCAATAATTATAAGTATTGTTGTCATCATAATATGCTATATACCCTCCATCACTAGGCCAATTTGTAGTCGACTTAAATGTAATCGCGCTCGCACTCCCGTTATCAGGATGAGAAATATCTATACTTCCTATATTGCTTCCACCAGCATTAATAACATCATCCTGTCCTGATACAGACAATTGTTTGTAACTTCCATATGGTGAAGGATAATATGTGGTGATAGTAAAATCTTCAGCAAAAACAAGTGAAACAGAAATGAATAAACCAAAAAAGATTAATAAAATATTCCTGGTTAATCTTGACATATACCCCTCCTCTTAATGTTGATTTAATTATATAAGAATACCCAGAAATTGTCAACTAAATAGGGACAGCGACCATTTTCTTTTCCCTGTGACCAAAGAAAATGGTCGCTGTCCCTATTTACCCCTGCTTGACTTTGACAAGAAATGTGTTAAACTTAAAACATTATGGACGAACTAGGCAAACTAAAAACCGAACTTGAGCGCACAAAAATCGAACTGGGGATACTCTATGAGATCTCTAACGCCATGCGCACCACCTTGAAACTGGATGAAATCCTCTACATCATCCTTACCGGCGTAACCGCGCATACAGGCTTGGGATTTAACCGCGCCATGCTATTTTTGGTTAATGAAAAGGATAAAATCATTGAAGGAAGAATGGGTATCGGCCCGGAGAATGGCGAAGAAGCTAATATCGCCTGGACAAAAATTGAACAAGAAAAAATGGATCTTGAAGACCTGATTAATGCCTTCAAGAAATCCAGCTCAGTATTAGAATCCGGCTTTAACCGCCAAGTCAGAAGTTTAAAAGTATCTATGCAGGATAGAGATGAAAACCCTCTTTCCCTGGCAGTCCTAGAAGGTATGCCCCTGCTTCTAACCAGCCAAACTATCCAAAAGTATCAAAAATCTCCTGTAATTAAAATGCTAGAGAGCGATGAACTTTTACTTATCCCCTTAAAGGCGAAAGACCGGGTGAATGGCATTATTGTCGCGGATAATTTTATCACTAATGACCCGATTACCAAAGATGATGTCCGTATGCTCACTATGTTAGCTAACCAGGCAGGCCTGGCAATTGAAAACTCCCAGCTTTTTGAATTAACCGCCGAACGCGCACACACAGATTACCTGACAAACCTTTGGAACCACGGATATTTTCAACTTATCCTACAAACAGAACTGGAAAAAGCTAAAGCCACCAAAAGTAAACTTAGCTTGATTACGGTAGATATAGATAATTTTAAGGTTTATAACGATACCCTGGGACATCAGGCAGGAGATAAAATATTGAAAGACTTAGCGCGGCTTCTGCGTAATCAATCACGTAAAATGGATCATGTCTGCCGTTACGGAGGGGAAGAATTCACCATAATCTTGCCCCAAACCGACCAAAAAGAAGCCTACATGATCGCTGAGCGCCTAAGAGTGGATATCCAGGAATACCCTTTTTTAAACGAAGAAATTTTTCCTAATAAAATGTTAACGGTAAGCTTGGGGATAGCCACCTTCCCCGAGAATGGGCAACTTCCTGCGGAGCTGATTATATCTTCGGACAAATCCCTCTACAAAGCCAAGAACCAGGGTAAAAATACCACCTGCTGCAGTTAACCTTTAGGCCGTAACCGCCTGCTCCTGCTTTTCTTTATTCTGCGACAATTTCACCGAAACTATTTTTGAGACACCCGACTGCTGCATAGTAATGCCATACATAACACTGGCATTCACAATCGTCTTCTTATTATGCGTAATTACAATAAACTGTGAAGTCTTAGAAAACTCCTGCAAGACCCTGGAGAACCTGTCTACATTTGCCTCATCAAGCGCGGCATCAATTTCGTCCAGAATGCAAAATGGCGAAGGTTTGACTTTAAAAATGGCAAAGATCAGCGCGATCGCCGACATACTCTTTTCCCCGCCGCTTAACAAAAGTACATTCTGTAATTTCTTACCCGGAGGCCGGCAAATAATCTCAATCCCCGACTCAAGCGGGTCATTCTCATCAACCAGGAACAACTGTGCGTCTCCACCGTTAAAAAGCAGGCGGAAATAATTTTTAAACTCTACCTTTACCTTCTCAAATGTTTCCATGAACATCTGTTTTGTCGTACGGTTGATCTTTAAAATCGCCTGATGCATTGACTCCTTGGCGCTAACAAGATCTGTCTGCTGCTGGATAAGAAAATCATAACGCTGCTTTAATTCATCGTACTCTTCAATCGCCACCAGATTAACCGTGCCGTAAGAATCCAGCTTCCTCTTTAATTCACTGATCTCAGCTGACAATGCCTGCCGATCAAGCTCTTTGTTTAACTCCTCGAGGATATCCAGATCAATCTTATACGCCGAGATCATCCTCTCTTTTACCGTCGAATAGCGATAATCCAAATCCTTATCCTGCATCTCTAAATCATGCAGCCGGTCTTTTATCTGCTCCGACTGTTTACGGTCAGTTTCGATTTTCTTCACCACTCCCACCGTGCCGCTGGACACCTCATTATATTTAAGTTCAACCTCTACAAGCCCGCTCTTCTTTTCCTTGATCTGCGCATCCGCTTCATTAATTTTATTCTGGCAGTCTATAATCTCAAGCTTTAATCCCTGCTGGCGTTCTTTAGCCTCAGCAATCTGACGCTCAATATTTTCCAGGCTCGCCTTATCCTGTGCGTAAGTTTCATCGAGTATCTTCAAGGTTGCCGCATCAGAGCTAAAGCGCTTGTTCAAAGCCTCGATCTCCGTCTTTGTCTGGGTAATCAAAACCAACACCTCTTCACGCGCTTTGCTATTTAAAGAAATACTATCCTCTTCCTGGCCGATTAAATCCTGCTTCAGCCTCTCTTCATTATTTAAACTCACCAGCCTGCTTTGAGCATCGCTTAAATTTTGTTCAATCGCACAGATCTCGCGACAAACATCCCCTAACTCCATAACAATTACATCCTCTTCTTCTTTTATTTTATTAAACTGCTCCAAGATCGTCGCGTGGCTGGATTCTTTATTCGCCAAAGTAATCTCATGGTTACGCAGCTCCTGCTCTAATTCCACGGACATCTTATTTAATTCTGAAATACAACTCTGGCGCAGCACCTTTCTGCTTCTTAATTCTCCAAGTTTTTCCTCAAGCCTGGCAATCTTATCGCTGATATTTTGCGTGTCTAATTCAATAGGCTTGGCTTCTCCGCTTATCCTAAAAGCGGCTGAACCGACAGCCGCAGTTTGCCCTCCTATAGGCAAAGCCGCCGCCCCCAAGCGCGCTTTATCCTCATCGCTCAAAGATGACTGGTTCGCAACCTTGACCACAAGCCCGGTTACACTTTCCTTGGGCATCTTGTCCAGATAAATCACCGCGTTAAGCGACTCGCCAATATCATCATATTTATTTTTTAATTTCTCCAGGAATTCTTTATGCGAAACCAAAGTAAGCTTTTCATTTTCCAGAGTGGTAATCTCCTGGTTGATCCCGTTTAGATTTAGTCCCTCCTGCTCAAGGCTGGACTTAACACTAGTGATTTTTTGTTTAAAACCCTCTACCAATTCCCGGGTACTGGCCAACTCCAGGGCGACTTTGCTTAAAGCCTCCTCGGAAATCACCTTCTCCTCATAGACCTTGGCCTTTTCAATCTCCAGCCTTTTTTTACGCGCCAGGAATACCTGATGTTTGGAATTAAACTCACTTACCTCATTATGGGTATTTGAAATCCTAGTTTCTAAATCCAGAATCATCTTTTTGCTTTCGGAGATAATCTCCAGGGAAGCTTTGACTGCGTGGCTGAGCTTATCAATCTCCTCTTCTTTCTGGTTCAAAACAGATTGCTTATCTTCTATATTCTGTTTAAGATTGGTATACTCAAGGCGCACCTTCTCCAGCTTTTCTTCATCCTGCAGGAGCTTAGCTTTGGATTGCTCGATCTGCCCCTCTAAAACCTGGCTATTCTCAGTTAACTCCGCGATGCGCTGCTGGTTAAAAGTAATATGCTCATTATTGCGTACCAGGCTATTCTCCAAATTAAGTATTTGGCTGCGGCTGTCCATCAGGCTTTCTTCCAAAGCCTTCAATTCCGACTGACGATTGGCAATCTTAGCCTCTAACTCAGCAATCGCTTCAGTTAATGTTAAATCCTCTTTCTTTAAATCTTCCAATTGTTTAGCAATCTCATCCTTCTGCCTGAGGAAATCTTTTTTATCCATAGTTGCCAGATCGATTTCTTTTAATTTCAGTTCCTCAAAAACCTCCTTGTACCTGCGCGCTTTATTTGCCTGACGCTCAAGAGAACCAATCTGGCGCTTAACCTCGGTAACAATATCATTTACACGCAACAAGTTTTGTTCTGTCTCCTCAAGCTTACGCGTAGTCTCCCTTTTCTGGGCTTTATATTTACTTATCCCGCTTGCCTCATCAAACACCATGCGCCGGTCTTCCGGCCGGGAACTTAAAACCAAATCTATTTTTCCCTGCGCAATAATCGAATAACTTTCCGCGCCAATACCTGTTCCTAATAATAAATCCAGAATATCTTTAAGCCGCACCGTGGCTTTATTTAACAGATATTCGCTTTCACCGCTTCTAAAAAGCCTGCGTGTAATCAATACCTCAGAATGATCGACATTAAAAAATCGGGTAGAGTTATCAAAAGCCAGGCTTACCTCTGCCATACTTAACGGCTCTTTATTATCCGCGCCGTTAAAAATGACATCCAACATCTCTGAACCGCGCAAAGACTTCGCGGACTGCTCCCCCAATACCCAGCGGATAGAATCAAAAATATTACTGTTATGTACGACAATATCCTGAGCCACAAAATTATGATTACCGATGACCGACAAATCATAAACCCATTTCGGAGGCTTAATTTTTTTTATTCCCACAATCTCATCCCAATAAATATCCGAATTTGCCAAACTCTTTAAATATTCAAAAATTGCTTTTGCGGCGCCGGTAATCTGTGCATGTTCTGATATTATACTTAAAGCTTCCAGTAACCCTTGGCGCGAAGGCAAGCATCTATTTTCGTAATAACTGACTAACTTTGCTGATAATTTTTTAAGTCTTTTAACTTTAAGCCCTGATAATTTAACCAGGATCTTAAAAATAGCATTAACCTCAGGAATAAGGTCATGATTTGGATTACCCTTACCTTGATAGCTTCTTATTTGCGCTAACTTTTCTGATTTTCTCCCCACAAAATTTAGTTTAGCGGCAAGCCTTTTTGCATTTTCATAACCATAAATGTAAACAGAATAGTAGGCTCTCTTCGTTTTCTTCTCTGTATTCATAGCGGCTTTCATTTTCCGCCTGATTACTGAATTAACCCCTAACCTGAGCAACAGGCTACTTAAGCCTTCCGCCAGTTCCTCGGAAGCGGTTGCATACTCAAAATACACCGCATCTTTCGTACAAACGAATCCATCACCTTCAAATAAAGCAGAAATAAAACTTGCTATTATATCTTCAGAACAACCAAACAACTGAGGAGGCACGACCTTTTCTTTTGATACGCTCCCCACCTTAAAATTAAAAGCTGCCTCAAGAAATTTACCCAGCGCCGCGGAGAAAATAATTAAATCGCTGGTGCCGGTTTTATAATGAAACTCTTTTGCCTCAACCCCGAATCCTGCCTTCGCGCATGAGATATATTCATCCAGAATAGCCCTGTCTTCGTTAACAAACCAAACCTGGTTACCCTCATTTACTCTTCCTTCTGCAATTAAATAGCCTAAGAATTTCGCCACCTCAAGAGTAATCTTTGAAGGGACATTTATCCTGCCGCAACTGCGTGATTTCAAGCTCTTGGCAAAATCCGGAATCTCTTCTGTCTTGCTTTCAGTAAGAATCTGCATAAAATTAGCAACATTCATTGCCTGGCCTGACAACGCGCTTTTAACCGCAGAGCTAAACCGGCCATTTGCGCCTTCAGCCTTATTTGCGATAAATTCAGAAAACTCTTCAGAATAAGGTATATAAAGCAGCTCTTCAGCTTTTATTCCTAGGTAAATCTGCATTAAGTCAATGCTGTTATTAGGTTGGGCAATGCTTAACTGACGCGGCACAGATATCCTTAATCCCTTGCTTAATTCTTCGGCTTTAAGCTCAACCAAGCTTCCATTTTTAATCGTAAAAAACGGATGATAATGCGTAGTGGTAACTTTTTTCCCTGAGCGGGTCTTAATCTCAAGCAAATGATCCGGCGCTTCTTTTTTTACAAAAGCAAAAACCGGTTTTGGCTCAAGTTTAAAAGTTTCCGGATTTAAAGAAAGTACGCGCACATTCAAAGGGTTTTCAAAAGAGGTATAACCATCTGTATTTTTTTGGACGCCGGATGCTCTTTTAATCGTCTCTTCAACAAGCTCTCCGATTTTAACTTGCAAACCATTATCCAAAGTTACCAGAGAATCATACTGCAGGCACTTCCCGCAGCCATTCGGCCCGACTACAGCCGTAATCCCCGGCTCAAAATTAAGCACGGTCTTATCGCAGAATGATTTAAAACCTAAGAGCTCAAGTCTTTTAAAATACATATTTATCTCCCTTTAATGTGGTTGCGACTGCTGGCCTTCGAGCCAGTCATCAATTTTATCTTTTTTAAAGCGCCATTGTCCGACGAGCTTTAGCGCCGGTATCTTATTATGCTTTAGCCAATCATAAATAGTCCTGCGGGTTACTTTTAAGTAATCCGCCAGGTCTTCAATCGTCATCAAGTTACTCGTTACCATTTTTTCCTTAAATAGGGACAGCGACCATTTAAATCAGGGGGCGTTTCTCTTTTTCTTCCCATTAATTGGGGCCGGATCTATTTTCTCCCCTTTATTACTATGTGCGTATTATAAATAATTTCCGCAATCTTGTCAAGGAGAATATTTACATTCTTTAACATATAGATGAGATTAGGGTTGATATGAGGCAAATCAATGCATAACAGTGCAAAGTAGACAGAAAATTAGGGGACGCTCCTATTCATTCAGCAATTAGAAATTAAATAGAAATGTCCCCAGATTTATTTTCTTAAAGCAGTTTTGAAGGCTTTGGTTAAAGCTGGAACAACCTGGAAAAGATCTCCGACAATCCCGTAAGTGGCTACCTTAAAAATCGGGGCTTCGGGATCTTTGTTGATGGCGATAATAATCTTCGAGGATTGCATTCCCACAAGATGTTGAATCTGGCCGCTTATCCCACAGGCAATATAAATCTTCGGGCCCACAGTCCTTCCGGTCTGGCCTACCTGATGCGAATAAGGTATCCATCCGCTATCTACTGCCGCGCGGCTTGAGCCAACTGCGGCTCCCAATACATGCGCTAATTCTTCCAACAATTTGAAACTTTCTGCTCCGCCCAGGCCGCGGCCGCCGGAAACAATAATATCCGCTTCGGATAGGTTGACCGTAGATTCAATCTCTTCAATGATATCTAACAGTTTTGTACGCGAAACATAAAGCGCGTTGTCAAAACTCTCTCTTATAATCTTACCTTCGCGTTTTTTATCCGCTGGCATCGGCGCAAATACCTTATGCCGCACAGTTGCCATCTGCGGCCGGTAATTCGGGGAGATAATCGTCGCCATAATATTACCGCCGAATGCCGGGCGTGTCTGCAAAAGTATCTTTTTATCCGGATCAATATCTAAACCCGTGCAATCCGCGGTTAAGCCGGCTTTAATATTTATCGCCACACGCGAAATTAAAGACCTGCCTATATTTGTCGCTCCGCATAAAAGAATCTCGGGTTTATATTTTCTTACCAGCTCAACTATAATATTCGTATACGGCTCATCCTGGAAATTCGCTAGCGTCGGATCCTCTACCAGGTATATATTATCCGCCCCGCAAAAAACCAACTCATCCAACTGATCTTCTAATTGATTACCGATTAAAACCCCGCTCACCTGGCAATTTAATTTCTTTGCCAGCTCCTGCGCCTTACCTAATAATTCATATGAGACCGACTGCACCCTGCCATTCTTCTGCTCAATAAATACCCAAATCCCCTTATAATCTTTTATATCCGGCAGATCGCATTTGGCGGGAGTCTTTTCCAATAAAACCGCTTTAAACTTACAGGCATCTTTGCAGGCTCCGCAAAGCGTGCACTTATGCAAATCAATAACCGCCTTCTTGTCCATTATGCGGATAGCATCAAACGGACAGGCCTTTACGCAAAGAGAACAACCTGTACATTTTTCAATAATAATCGAAATTGACATCTTTAATTAACCTCGCCCTTCACTAAATCCACCAGCTGTTTTGCAATATCGGGAATTTCACCCGTAAGCATCTGCCCGCCAACCCTGTGAGGAGGAGTAAAAATCTTCACCACTTGAGTAGGCGATCCGCACAATCCGATCTGCTGCGGATCTAACTGCAGCTCTTTTTGGGTAAGCATAGTAATCTTAGCTGACTTTGCCTTCATCAAACCTCTTAACGAAGGAATCCTCGGCTCATTAATCTCTTTCACTACGGTCAAAAGCGCCGGAAGCGGAGTCTCAATAATTTCAAAACCCTCCTCCAACATTCTTTCCACCTTCATCAATTTATCGCTCGCCTCTTCTATTTTTTTAACATAAGTTACCTGCGGGATATTTAAATGCGTGGATATCCCCGGGCCAACCTGCGCTGTATCTCCATCCGAAGCCTGCTTGCCGCAAATAATCAAATCAAACGCGCCCAGTTTCTTAATCGCGCCAGCCAATGTATAGCTGGTTGCCCAGGTATCGCTTCCGGCAAAAGCGCGGTCGCACACCAGGAACCCTTCATCAGCCCCCATGGAAATCGCTTCTCGCAAAGCGCCATCCGCTTGCGGCGGCCCCATTGTCAAAACAGAAACCTTTCCCCCGAATCTTTCCTTAAGCCGCACCGCCTCCTCAATCGCGTACATATCAAAAGGGTTAATAATTGCTTTCACCCCTTCGCGCATAAGCGTGTTTGTCTCAGGATTAATTCTCACCTCGGTTGTCTCAGGAACCTGTTTTATACAAACTACTATGTTCATCTTTCCTCGCTTGATTAATTTACTTACCTAAACTTACTTACTCTTACTTATATTTAACTTAAGTTACTTATTGTTACTCTTGCCCTTGACTTTCCTACATCCTACCTACTATCTACTACCTACTGCTTTATTTCGCCATCTCTTTGATTAATTGCAAGGCAATAATATTGCGCTGCACCTGATTTGTCCCTTCATAAATCTGGGTAATCTTGGCATCGCGTACATATTTTTCTATCGGATAATCTTTCATATAACCATATCCGCCGAATAACTGCAAAGCATCCACCGTAACCTTCATCGCCACATCCGAAGCATACATCTTAGCCATCGCGGATTCCTTAGCCACATCTTTAATCCCGGCATCAAGCATCCTGGCAGTAGCATAAACTAAACCCCGCGCGGCCTCAACCTCGGTTGCCATATCCGCCAGCATCCACTGAATCCCCTGAAAGCTTGAAATTGGCTTACCAAACTGTACTCTCTCACGTACATATTTTACCGCTAACTCCAATGCTCCTTGAGCAATACCTAAAGCCTGAGCCGCAACTCCCGGACGCGACATATCAAAAGTCTTCATCGTTACAATAAATCCCATACCTTCTTTAGAAAGCAGGTTTTTAGCGGGAATTTTACAATCCGTAAAAATTAACTCACGCGTACTGGATGCGCGAATGCCAAACTTGTCCTCTTTCTTGCCAAAAGTAAAACCCGGGGTGCCTTTTTCTACGATAAAAGCAGAAGCTCCGCGTGCCCCTTTTAACTTATTAGTCATGGCGATTACAACATATGTCTCTGCATCGCCGCCATTGGTAATAAAATGCTTGAGGCCATTTAAAATATAATGATCGCCTTCTTTTTTAGCGGTAGTCTTGATACCTGAAGCATCTGATCCTGCTTCCGGCTCAGTAATCGCAAATGCCGCTACTTTCTTACCCTTTGCCAAATCCGGCAGGTATTTCTTCTTCTGCTCATCATCACCGAATAAAACAATGGGAAATGTTCCTAAAGCGCTGGCAGCATAGCAAACCGCTATACCCCCGCAGGCGCGGGAAAACTCTTCGGTTGCCAAACATAAATTAAAAACACTGGTCGCGAATCCACCGTACTCCTCAGGGATAAACAAGCCAAACATATCAGATTCAGCCATCACCTTTAAAACATCCCAGGGATACTCTTCGCTAATATCATATTTAGCCGCAGCCGGCCGGATCTTTTCTTCGGCTATCTTATGCGCTAATTCCTTAATCATCTTTTGTTCATCAGTCAACAAATAATCCATCTTTCCTCCTTGTCTACCAAGACAACACCCGCGCAATTCCGATAAGCGCGGGGTGTCTCACCTAATATTTAGAGCCAGACACTACCCCAAAGCTAAATGTGTCCCCATTGAAGCTTATAGATTACCAAACTTAAGAATTGTATCATATTATTTGGATTTTACAAGATTTTTAACAGGGCGATTTCCTGACAGTTGGGGAATTTGCAGCAGTTAATACACTCCGCCCAGATTTTATGCGGTAAATCGGCATTCTTAATTTTCTTAAAGCCTAACTTTTTAAAAAACTCCGGCTTGTAGGTAAGCACAAAGATCTTTTTTGCCCCCATAACCTTGGCCTCCGCAAGGCAGGCTGTAACCAGATCCCGGCCAATACCTTTACCTTGTTTATTTTTAGCCACCGCTAAACATTTAATTTCAGCCAAATCATCCCAGGAAATGTGCAGGGCAGCGCAACCGGCTACTTTACCCTTATCTTCATACACCCAAAAATCACGGATATTCTCATAAAGTTCATTCAGCGAGCGCGGCAGCATCACATCCAGCTTGGCAAAAACGCCAATCAACTCCTGAATTTGCTTTATATCCTTTATTTTTGCTTTCCTAATCATCTCTATTTTATTTCCGTCCCTTTTGCCACCACCACAATCCCTGAATCGCTAACAAAAAATTTCTTCTTATCCTCTTCCAGGTTAAAACCAATAATCATCCCCTGCGGGATACTCACATCCTTATCGATAATCGCCCGCTTAATCTTCGCGTACCTGCCCACATTTACACCTTCCATCAAAATGGAGTCATATACTTCAGAAAAACTATTTATCCTTACATTAGGCGATAGTATTGAACGCTGCACCCTGCCTCCGGAAACCACGCAACCTTCAGAAACTATCGAATCAAGCACCAGGCCAACCCTTCCTTCTTCTCGATCACCTGAATGCACAGTCTTAACCGGAGGATACTGCTCCTGAAAAGTCCTAAGCGGCCACTCCTGATCATAAAGATTAAATGTAGGATTAACCTGGATTAACTCCATATTCGCCTCATAGTAAGCATCAATTGTCCCGATATCCCGCCAATACTCTTCATTCCGGTCTTTATCACGGAAATTATAAGCCACAATCTTCATCCCCTTCTTCAACATCTGCGGGATAATGTCCTTGCCAAAATCATGTGAAGATTTATTATTTTTAGCATCCTCAAGCAGCTCCTGGACCAACACAGATTGACTAAATACATATATACCCATTGAACCATATATCTTATCCGATTTTCCGGGTATAGTCTTTGGGTTTGCCGGTTTTTCGTAGAAACCCGTAACCCTGCCGGCGGCATCCGCCTCAACTACCCCCAAATGCTTAGCCTTACTTTTTTCCACCTCTACAACTCCCACCGTCAGATCCGCCTCTTGTTCGCGGTGCACATCAATCATAGAGTAATAATTCATCCTATAAATATGATCCCCGGCTAAAATCAAGACTTCATCCGGCTTGTCCATCTCCAAAGTATAAATATTCTGAAAAATCGCATCCGCCGTTCCCGCGTACCAGGAATCACCTATGCGTTGCTGCGCCGGGAGAAGTTCGATAAATTGCCCTAATTCTGAAGGCAGGAAATTCCAACCCAGACGGATATGCCTCTGTAAAGAAGCGGATTTATACTGCGTAAGGATATAAATCTTGCGCAAGCCCGAATTAATGCAATTGCTTAAAGTAAAATCAATAATCCGGTATATCCCGCCAAAAGGCACCGCCGGTTTTGTGCGGTCTTTGGTTAAAGGCAGGAGCCTCTCGCCCTTTCCGCCGGCCATAATAAATGTTAAAACTTTATGCATCATTTTATACCCGCTCCTAAATAGGGACAGCGACCATTTAAATCAGGGGACGTTTCTATTTATTTAAAAACGCTCCGAATATACCGTGCCTAATCATCATCACCGCGATCGCCGCCAATAATATATATATTATTTTAGAAAATGCCCTTATCCCGCTTGGGCCGATCATTTTCATAATTGTATCTGTCTTAACCAAGGTAATCCAAACAAAAAACATATTTAATACTAAGGCCGCTAAAGTAGCCAAAACTCCAAAGCTATTCATCATCATCAGCGTGGTAGTCAAAACTGCCGGCCCTGTTATCAATGGTGTACCCAACGGGAATACCCCCATACCTTTATCATGAGAACTGGTCAATGCGCTTTTCTGCGCCCCCGGTAATAAAAGCCGCACCGCGATCACAAATAATAACGCTCCTCCGGCAATTTGAAAATCAGGTATAGTTATGCCTAAAAGCGAAAAAACCCACGTACCGATAAACATAAAAATAACCGCCGCAGCTAGAGCAGTGAAAACCGCATCCAAAATTATCTTATTTCTCTGGTGTTTTGAAGTCCCCTCAACCAGGGAAAGAAAAATTGGAATATTGCCAATCGCGTCCACTGCCACAAACAGCGGAATAAAGCTAAGTATATATGGTTTAAGCGCTTCCATCATCTTTATATTATATGAAATTGCCGGCTAAAAGGCAACAAAAATAATTAGCGCCGCCTATTAATAGGGACAGCGACTATTTATTTAAATCTTTAAATACCGGCTGAAAATTAGTAGGTTGCACTATACGGCAGATAATTTTGAAAATAGGATTAAAAAACTTATTGCGGTGTTTTGCGTAAATAAATAACGGGATGAAATTAAAACCCAGCCTTCTCTTCGGCTCATAGCTAGTGGCACCCATTTCGTATTTCTTCATTTTATTTTCAATACACCAGTTCATAAGACCCCGAAATCTTACAGAATAAAGGTGATACTGATGGGCAATTGCATAATCAAATCCCAGGTAATAGTCAATAAAATAAT
>Ga0182027_10001685_pt1 | contig 36530 bp, 25 predicted proteins | sample 712E1DmetaG_FD_121300 | JGI IMG/M metagenome (GOLD analysis project Ga0182027, IMG submission 121300) | Permafrost microbial communities from Stordalen Mire, Sweden - 712E1D metaG (Illumina Assembly) | ecosystem: Environmental > Terrestrial > Soil > Wetlands > Permafrost | place: Sweden...
GTCGCGATATACAGCGAGAGAGGGGTCGGCACGGTCGTCACGCTGTACCTGCCCCGGGCGGATCAGCCAGACAGGGAAAAGACGGTGGCACAGGAAATCTACATTCCCCGCGGTACCGAGCGGGTCCTGGTGGTGGAAGACGAGGATCTTCTGCGCAAGGTCGTTGCGCGGATTCTCGATCGAGTGGGCTACCGGGTGATCGTGGCCCGCGGCGGCGACGAAGCTTTGTCTCTATGCCAGGAACTGACGACTGCTATCGATGCGCTGATTACCGATGTCGTCATGCCAGGCATGGGTGGCCGCGAGCTTGCGGTGCACGTCGCACGACGATTCCCAGCGGTCAAGGTGCTGTTCATGACCGGCTACGCCGACGACGAATTTGTGCGTAGTGGGGCTCTCGATCAGGGCGGCTCCATCATGCTCAAGCCGTTTTCACCCGAGGATCTGCTACGTCGTCTGCGCGAGATCTTAAATACCGAGTAGTTCTCCACGTCCGCCCGATCCTGTTCAAGGCTTCGGCGTTTTCCGCCGATTCCGAATGGAACGGGGCGATGAAAGAAGTTTCCTTTCAGGGCAAGACAGCGCTCGTCGCTGATGACGACGATGTCGTGCGCTCGACCCTCGCCAGGCTGCTGCGCCATCTGGACATGGAGGTCATGGATGCGGGCGACGGGGCCGACGCCATTCGCAAGGTCGAGGACAACCACTTCGACATCGTGGTGTCCGACTTGTTCATGCCGCTGGCGGATGGCTTTGCCGTGCTCGAGTTCGTGCGCAAGAAGCAGCCGCGGACGCCGGTGATCATTTTGACCGGCGCCGGTAGCGTGCCGGATTCAGTGCGCGCAATGCGGGAGGGTGCGTTCGATTTCCTGACCAAGCCATTCCATCCCACGGCGCTGACCGAAGTCGTACGAACGGCGATGGGTCAGGCCGCGGGTCCCCCGACGAAGACCAAGTCGACCCCGCCGGACGGTAGCCCAACCCTGGCGGGGAGTGGTGCCGTTCTGCTCGGCCGGTCCCAGGTTTTGCAGAATCTGCTCGATGTCGTTCAACAGGTAGGTCCGACCGACGCTACGGTTCTGATCTCGGGGGAGACTGGCAGCGGCAAGGAGGTCATCGCTCGGCTCTTGCATGCCTCGTCGCCGCGCGCCGGCCAGCGCCTGGTGGCGGTGAATTGCGCCGCTATTCCTGAATCCCTGATCGAAAGCGAGCTTTTCGGCCACGTCAAAGGGGCCTTCACCAGCGCCCACGAAACGCGCCTCGGCCGTTTTCGTGAGGCAGACGGCGGTACCGTGTTGCTCGACGAGGTCGGCGAGCTGGCCCTGTCGATGCAGGCTCGACTCCTGCGCGTATTGCAAGACCAGTCCGTGACCCCCGTCGGGTCGGAGCGCTCGTATCAGATCAACGTTCGCTTCCTTGCCGCCACCAATCGCGACCTCGATGCGATGGTGCGCGAGGGCCGGTTCAGGCAGGATCTGTTTTTCCGGCTCAACGTCGTTCCCCTCCACGTTCCACCGCTGCGCGATCGGCTTGAAGACGTCCCCACGCTTGCCGCCTATTTCCTCGAACGCGCCGCGCGCCGGTTGGCTCGCCCGCTTGCGCTGTCGGAGAAGGCGTTGGCGGTGCTGCAACTTTACGGCTGGCCGGGCAACGTGCGTGAGCTGGAGAATCTCATCGAGCGCATGGCCATCCTGGACCGCGATGGCACCATCGATGCCGACGACATTCCACCGACCTTGGGCGGCGAGACCGGCGAGACGGTGGCGCGCACGCTATGGGATCTCTCGGAAAACGGCGTCGACTTGCCGACCTCGGTGGCGCGTTTCGAGCGCGCGCTCATTGGCACGGCAATGCGCCGGTCGGAAAACAACAAGTCCAAGGCCGCCATCCTTCTCGGTATCGGGCGGACGACACTTATCGACAAGCTGAAGAAACTGGGGATCTAAGCTCCCTGCGATCGGTCAGCCTTTCTTTCCGGTGCCGACCGGGTGCGTGAGCAGGTGTTCCTGCACCAGATTCTTGAGCGTAACCATGTCGAAGGGCTTTTCCAGCCGCTCGTTGGGGACGGTGTCGAGAAAGTTGCGCGCCTTGGGCGTGAAGGCGCCGCCAGTCATGAACACGATGTCGGCCGCGCGCTCGGGCGCGAACGCATGCAGCTCGTTGTAGAAGTCCACGCCCGTCATGTCGGGCATCATGAGATCGCACAGGATGAGATCGACCTGTTCACCGGCGCGGATCCGCTCAAGGGCTTTGCGGGCGCTGGTTTCGGTGATGACATCGTTTTCCTTGCCCATCACGCGCTTGAGCGCCGTGCCCACGATGGGTTCGTCGTCAATGACAAGGACCCGCGCCGAGAGGGCGGCAATGGGGCGGCGGATGCGGCTCGTCTTGTGGACCGTGCTGGCGGCCTCGGAGGGCGGCAGGAATACCCGGAAGGTGCTGCCTTTCCCGATCTCGCTTTCGACGACGATTTCGCCGCCCAAGGCCTGCACGATGCGGTTGCAGATGGAAAGCCCAAGGCCGGTGCCGACGCCCACGGGCTTGGTCGTGTAGAACGGCGTAAAGAGGTGACTCAGCACCTCCTGCGACATTCCCGAGCCGGTGTCTCGCACTTCGACCACGACGCGGCCACGCGCATCGACCGTGGTGGAGATGGTGATGGTGTTGTTGTCGGCGCGGCCTTCTTCCAATGCGTGAACGGCGTTGACGATGAGGTTGAGGAATACCTGACCCAGGCGGGATTCATCGCCGTGAACGAGGGGGACGGTTTGGTATTCGCGCACCACGCGAGCGCGGTGCTTGAGCTCGTTCCAGGCCATGCGCAGCGACGATTCGAGGATGCGCTGAATATCCACCGGACCCATGGACGTCTCCGGCGTGCGGGAAAAAATCTTGAGGTCGCGCACGATATCGCGCAGGCGTTCGGACGCCTCCATCGCGTCGCGCAGCTCTTCATCAAGCTCGACCCGATCCTTCTCGCTTGTCGCATCGAGCTTCAGCGTGGGGATGCATTCCAGCGCCATGTGCAAGTTGGTGAGCACGGCCGCGAGCGGGTTGTTGATCTCGTGCGCGACACCGGCGGCCAGAATGCCGACCGAGGCCATGCGATCGGACACCATCAACTGCTCTTGCAGCCGGCGATGTTCGGTGACATCGAAGATGGTCGCCAGATGACCAAAGCAGCTTCCATTTTCGTCGATGATGGAATGGAAAGCCAACATGCCCCACAACGCCGACCCGTCCGCTCGCCGCAATCGGCACTGCGCGCGGTAGGTTGTGGTGCCATCGGTCTCACGGCGTAGGTAGCTGGCGATGACCTCGGCGACTTTGCTTTCGGCCAGAAACTGCACCGGCGTCGCGGCCGCCGCTGCCGCCTCGTCCAGGCCCAGCATGTCGGCCATGCGACGGTTCATGTAGGTGGTGTGGCCGTCCCGGTCCAGCATCCAAATGCCTTCGTGGGCCGTTTCCACGATGCGGCGGAATTTGATCTCGCTGGCGGCAAGCGCCTCTTCGGCCTCACGCCGCGCTCGGCGCTCGATGGCTTCTCGGATCTCTCGCTTTACCGCTGGCACCAGGCGCGCCAGATTGTTCTTGATGAGGACGTCGTGCGCGCCCGACTTGAGAACCTCCACGGCAGTTTCCTCGCCCACCGCCCCGGAAACGACCAGGAAGGGAATGTCTGGTCCAACCTGCTTGAAAATCGCAATCGCCGCCAACGCATCGAGCCCGGGCAGCGAGTAGTCGCTGATGACGATGTCCCAGGAGTCTTCCTTCAGAGCGGCGCGAAAAGCGTCCGGTGTATCCACCCGGCACGAATCCACGGCGAAGCCGCACTTTTCCAGATGTCGGACGATGAGAAGAACATCATCCTCGGAGTCCTCGAGAAACAGAACGCCGAGCTGCGCGCTCATGGTCGCCCGCCCTCCGCGTTCGAGGATTGATTGAGGACCAGCCAGTAGCGGCCGAGTAGCTCGATGGCCTCGGCGAATTCGACGAAATCGACGGGTTTGCGGATGTAGCTGTTCGCGCCCAGGCGATAGCTGGTGACGATGTCGGCTTCCTCAGTGCTGCAGCTCATGACCACGATGGGGACATTTTCGGTTTGTGGGCTTGCGCGTAGCTGACGCAAGACCTCCAGCCCGCTCACGCATGGAAGTTTCAGGTCGAGAAGGATCAACGTGGGCGATAAGCTCGTATCGCGATCAGCCCAGGCTCCTCGCGCGAAAACGTAGTCAAGCGCTTGCCGTCCGTCGCGCGTGAGCACGATTTTGCATGGCGGACCGTTGTTGCGAAACGCCCGCAACGTCAAGTCAGCATCGTCCTCGGTGTCCTCCACAAGGAGGATCACGCGTGGTTGGCGGCTCATAGATTTTGCGCCCGGCGCATCAGAGGCCCTCTGTGATTCGTCTTAGGGGTGGCGCCACGTGGGCGTGCGAGAATTTTTCGCCGTCACCACAACGACGGTCGAGACGGAACAAGGTGGGATCATTGGAAGGATCATCGGCGCAAACGCCGACGCCCTGAAGCCGCATGTTCTGTCCTCGACCGACTTCGTGTGAGACCGTCGGTGAGGCTGGCGCTAGAACTCGATGTTCAGCGTCGGGCCGTTCTCGGACGTCGCGGTCTGGTAGCGCGGCAAGCTGACGGTGCCCACGGGCGCGATGGCGCGCGCACTGCTCGCCAGGCTGACGTTGGGACGGGCGGTGGAGCTACAGCGCAGCTTGAGATCGACGGCACTGTTGCCTGCCGCGCCGCTGATTTCAACCCGGCAACTCTCGACGACTTGAACGGACACGGTCAGGAGTGCACTGCGCTTGTCCGCCGCCGCGGGATGCGATGACAAGGTTGTCGCACCGACGAGGACCAGCGTTGCCATGAACAGCCACGCCTTGCTGGGCCTGCGTGAACGCCGAAACGGGAGCGCGGAGCCGACGATCACGAATTGCACGAATTGCACGAATTGGGTAACAGCAGAATTCGTGCCCAGGTTCACCCACCGGCAACTTCGTGGATTCACCCGGTATTGCGCCATCCAGCGGCGCTATCGTCGGTTCCGCGACGGGACTGCGGCTTCTCACCGTCGGGGAGCCGACATCCTCAGAAATTGAAAGTGACCGTGACGCTGTCCGTGTAGTTTCCCGCCGGGACGTCCTGTCCGGCGGGAATGAGGCCGTACACCGTCACCGTCGCGGTCACCCACAGATTGAACGTACCGTCGTAGTAGTGATTGGGGTTGGGATCGCCCCAGATTTGGGTGTGCCCGGGATCGAGGTAGAGATTGTAATTCAGGCGGTCAGTGCCGCTGGCCAGCTGCCGAGGATTGTTGGTGGGGGCGTTCAAGCCCTTGCTGAGCCAGACGTTCATGCCTTGCAGAAAGAGGCACCGATAGGACACGGTGCCGGTCGAAGCCAGCGGCACGGGATTGAAGACGTCGTAGCTGCCGAACGAAACCGACGTGGCGCCGAAGCTGCAAAACTGGGCGGAAGCCGGGCGCTCGCCCGCGAGCAGCGCCCCGCCAAAGACGGCCAAGGTGACCAACCAGCGTGCGCCTTTCATTCGGTCTCCTTTCTATCCACGATACAACGGGCCGTCCCCACCTGCACCAGCGCCGTGGGCGACGCCGGGACGACCAGCGGGAAGGTACACGCGCCCGTCGCATACTGAACCTCGGCCGAATAGGATCCGGGCGAAACATTTTCCAAGTAGAAATTGCCGGCTTCGTCGAGCGGTGAGTCCATTTGCTGCTCGCCGACCTTGACACTGATCTGTCCGTACGCGGGAACGATGGCTTTGCCCGCTTCCTCGACCACCACGGTTCCCGCCGCGGCGAGCACGCGCCGGACCGGGAAGGTCACGATGGCTCCGCCGCGATTCGGCGGTGCGATGGTCAATTCGGTGTTGCCGATGTCGTGATCGAGCGGGATGTCCCGGTCGTCGATGCCGACGCGATTGCCGTAGTACGAAAGAAGGCTGGGAAGCAGCAGGTCGCCTTTGCTGTCCGTGGTGCCCACAATCTGGTTGCTGAGCATGCCGTGCACGCCGGGCACGCCGGGCACGCGAATCAAGGCGTAGCTGTCTTGCACCGGCCGGGTCAAGTACGCGTTGCCGCCGATGAGCACCAGGCCACCCGTGGCAGTAAGCGAAGCGTGGCCCCGATCGCTCTCGTCATAGCCATTGTGTTGGTAGTCGGCCTCGATGCGGCCGTGCGCGCCCTGATACTGAACGTCGGCATCGTTGACGTCGTTCTCCCCCTGCGCAACCGTCAACCGGTATCCGAAGCCCGGTCCCACGGGCAGCGATTGCTGGACCGTGGCTTGCGTCGTTTCGTTCGTTCCCGCTTGTCCGCCCCAGTGACGGAGGTGGGAACCTCCGGCCGTCGTTCGTTCTGCGACGGAGAAGCTGAGCCCCACGAAGGTACTGAGCTCGACCGGATAGCTCTGCCAGTAGGTGTTGTTGACCGTCGCAAAGGCGTACATCCAGCGCGTGATGGTCTGATTGCATTGCAAGGTAACGCGATTGAACCAGCCCGAGTCGCGCGAAACCGCGCGCTCGAACTGGAGTGAAGCATTCGCCCTTTTCCACAGCGCCATGGCGGTGGTCGCGGTCAGGTCGAGACGTTGGCGGTCGTTCGCCGGTGCGAGGCTGAGGTTGGCGTAGTCGTCGCTTTGGTAGCGCACGCCGACCTGAACCAACACCGGCCGGCCGACGTAGGAGTACGAAAGCAGAGCGGCGGCGCCGGCATCTTGCCCTTGTACGCTTGCCGCTGCGGCTGCGCCGAGCTCACCCCACGGCAGCCGCACGGCCAGCGTCGCGCCGGCGCTCAGCATGTTTGGCGTGCCCTCGGCGCGCGCTCCCACGGTCAACCAGTTGGTCACGCCCAGACGATGGCGCACGAGAAAAGCGGGCTTGCCATAGTTCCAGCTTTCGGTGCCGAAGCCCTGCCGCACAAACCCGGCATTGTAGCTGAAGTCCGACAATCCCTTGGCCAGCGTGCCGAGGGCCAGGTAGTAAGGGCTCGACATGGTTTGTTGTCCGCCGAAGGCATCGCGGACCACCACGCGCGTTTCACCGCTGCCGTTGGTGAGAGGCACATTTTGCAGGTTGAACTGACCGGGGGCCAACGTCTCGCGCCGAACCAGCTGACCATTCACATACACCTCGACCGTCGATGGTGTCATGGCGGTCCCCGATAGCTGCATGGTGGGCAGGAAGACGAAGTAGGGATCGAGCGCGAACGCGCGCGAAATGCTGAGCCCGCCCATCACCGCGCCCCCGCCGAGGACGTCACTGGTCGCCGTCGCATCGCCGAGGACGATGCGGGTCAGCTTGCTTTTCCAGTCGAGGACTAAATTGGTCATCATGCGCTCGCCGGAGCAGTTCCAATGGTCGAAGAGCGTGCCTCCGTACTTGCACTGAGAGTTGACGCTGGCGAAGAGAAGTTGCCCGCGCACGCTGAGCCCGGCTTCGCCATACGCGTTTCCGGTGGTCTGGCTGCGAGACTGCAAGTCGGTTGCTCCGACGAGGTAGTTGACGAACAGGCTGGGCGCAGTGGCGTAGATGATTTGGTCTGGACGCTTGGCGCGAAGGTCGAAGGCGGTGGATCCGAAAAGTGAAGGATCGGCGGTTAGCGAAAGCGCCAGGTTCTCTTCGTCGAATACGAAGGCGATCTTGGGCGCGAGCGAGCGCAGCGACACAAGGACATCCTCGCCGCGCTTTTCGCGCGCGCCGCCTTCCAAGTGCAGACCCGGCTTTTCGAGGTCGACCACGCGCAGAAGAAAGTCGCTTGCGCGCACAAGTGCGAAAACGTCGCCAAGATCGATGCGGTTGATGGTGGCGTGCAGAAAGGCAGGCTTGTCCTCGTCGGGTGTCTGCGATGGGGTCGCCGCGGCCGGACCCGAATCCGTTCCAGCGTCCGGCCCCGCGCCGAGAGCGCCGGCATCGGGCGCCGCCTGCCCGGCATCCTTCGCGCCTGCAAAAAATACCTCGGGCACGCTTGCCGCCTGCCCGGCGTCAGCAAACTCCGACGGCTGCAATGGATCGGCCTCCGGCGGACCTTCCGCGTCGGCCTGGGCCGGGTTCGCGAAAACCGCGGCGAACAGCGCCGTCGCTAGCAGGGGCCGCCGGATTTGCGTCGGGGGCCAGGACAGCACATGCACCGCTATCTAGCCGTTCAGGGACCGCAGCCCGCGGGCTGCACGTCCAGCTTGCCATCGAACTTGTTCTCGGCGGTCTGCACCTCGACCGAAAGCTTCTTCGACTTGAGGCATGCGGCTTTGGGGATTTCGAGCTGCCAAATGCGTGTTCCACCGGAAAGGACGTACCAGCCTTCGACGCTTTTCTCGAAGGTGTTGGCGCCGGCCGCGTCCATCGCCTTCACCTCGACCGACTGAACCAGGAAGTGGACATTGCCGGTGTTCTTCAGGGTGAAAGTCAGGCTTCCTTTGGCGAGGCCCATGCCCTCGACGGTTCCCATCGAGACGGGCTTGGCCGGCCGGACGAAAATGGGAATGCCCATCTTGGTGAGCACGCGCACCTCGGACTTGGTGTTTTCCTTCGCCGAGCGCAGCGGCGGAAGCTCTTCGACGAACACGCGATAGGTTTTTTCGGCGGCACCAGCCTGAACGGTCGATCCGACGCGCAGTTTGCGTTCCGCGCCGGGCGCCAAGGTCAGCAGGCCGGGATAGACGACGATATCCTTGGTGTCGGCAAGTTGCATTTCGCCCTGCGGGCTCTGCTTCCACTCTTGCACCAGAACCTTGAAGCGAAGCTCCTCGGTACTCTGGTTTTGCAGAGTCAGCAGAGCACTTTGGTCCTTGTCCGAGAGAAAGACCTTGATCGGGTTGACGGTGAAGGAGCTGGCGTCGGCTCTACCGGCGAGGCCAAGGAGGCCGCCCGCCAGCAACGCCAATCGGAGAGTGTTTTTTCCCATGGCCAGTCAGAATACGCCGGTTCCGCCGCCGCGAAAACTTTCGTATCGGGTAAACGCTGGTTAGAAATTGACGGTGGAAACCACGGTATCGCTGTAGTTGCCGGCAATGGCCTGAAGCTGGGCAGCCGGGATGCGGCCGTACATGGTCACGACCACGTCGCTGCCGGTGCCGTCGAGGGTGGTGCCGGAGTTGACGGAGCCGCCGTCGCCCAGGCCCCAGACGTTGGTGTGGCCTGCTTCCTTGTAGATTTCGTAGCCGAGGAGGATGGTGTTGTTGGTGGCGTGGACCATCTGGCGCTGGCTACCGCTGTTGTTCGCGCCGGCCCCGAGGTCGATGGTGATGCCGGTGGCGCCCTTGGTGCAGCGAACGGTGATGCCGCCGGTGGCGTCGTCGGGGACGGTGGCGTGCGTGTTCACGGGATCGTAGGCAGCGAAGGCGAGGGTCGCGGCGCTGATGTTGCAGCTCGGGCTCACGGTCGTGGTGACGGTGACGGTGCTGGTGCGGCTGGCGGCGACCGCGGAGCTCGGCACGTTGAGGACGAGCGCCGTCAGAAGCATGGCCAGTGAAAATACGAGCTTCGAGGTCCGGTTGGTCATGAGAGTCTCCTTGCGAGCGTTGTGGAAGTCTTAGAAGTTGACGGTCGCGACGACCGTGTCGGTGTACGTGCCAGCGGGAAGATCCTGAGCGGCAGGAATGCGGCCGTAGACTGTGAAGGTGCGTGCCGCCTTGCTGGGGGCGGCGCCCGGCGAAAGGAGGCCTGCGCCAGAAGTGCCCCACACCGTCGCATGGCCTGAATCTTGGTAGAGGGCGTAGTTCAAATAGTTGGTTCCATTTGCCATGCGCATTTGGCTTCCCGATACATTGGCGCCGAGGCCGAGGCCGATGGTCGCGGCCGCGCCCTTGGTGCAGGTGACGGTCACCGAACCCGTCGTGCTGTCGTCGGGTGTCGATGCGTGGGTCACGATGGGGTCGTAGGCCGGAAATCCGACTGGGCTCGTCGTGATGGTGCAGTTGTTGGCGATGGTGGCGCTCACCGCCAAATTGGCCGTCGCGGTGGCCGCCTGCGCTGGCTGGTGAGAGCGAACCAGCAGCGCGCCGACCACCGCGAGACTCAGAGTTAGCTTCGAAAGCTTCATCTCTCGATCCTTTTATGGCTTAGGAGAGGCGGAACGCTAGAAATTGACGGTCGCGAGCACGGTGTCGTTGTAGGTACCGGCCGGGAGATCCTGAGCCGCGGGGATGCTTCCATAGACTGGGAACACGCGCGCAGTCTTGTCCGGAGCCACCGGGGGCGTCAAAAGGGCGGTGCCAGAATTTCCCCAGACAATCGAGTGCCCGTTGTCTTGGTAGAGAGCATAGTTAAGGTAGTTCGGGGTGGAGCTGCCATCCGACATGCGCATCTGGCTGGCCGAGGCGTACGAACCAAGTCCGAGGCCGATGGTGGTGGCGGCGCCCTTGGTGCAGGTGATGGTCACGGAGCCCGAGGTGCTGGTATCCGGCGAGGAGGCGTGCGCTACGATGGGGTCATAGGCTGGAAAACCAACCGCGATAGTGGTGATGGTGCAGTTGCTGCCGATGGTGGCGCTGACCGCGAGGTTGGCGGTCTGAGGAGACGCCGCGCGCGCCGAGTTGTCCGAGCTGATGAGGAGTACGCCGAGAATCGCCAGGCCCAGGGTCAGTTTCGTGGTCGTCATGTTCATCTCTCCTTGTTTTCCTGCCGCCATCAATCAATCGGAAATATTTGTAGAACACATTTTGTAATGTAGTTCACTTAAAACGTCCGTGATAACCGCCGACCATGCAGCGGAGCGCAGAAGCATGTGCACCGTGCTTCCCGCGAAACAGCCGCGGTCTGGGGCATGAATAGCGCCGTTCTCGCTGTGGTGTTGCGCGCAAGCAGTTGATGCGGGTTGGGCTCCCTCTGCGAGCTGCTTTCGACCTGGGTTGAGCGAAGGGGTTTTCATGTGCGGGAACAATGCCAGATTTTATATTTAGAAATTGAAAGCTGCAACACAAAAGAAATGAACAAATAAAAATCGCAATGGCCACCTGGACTTGACGCAATCCGGCCTCAGCTCATCTTTCTCAGCGAACGTGCCGATAGCGCGATTGAGAGGGCTCTTTTCGTCGTCCTTCCGACGGCAATCGTCGTCCTTTCGTATCGCTTCTCCGACGCTTTCAAGCGCGCGCGAGCTGCGCGAGCTCGCCGCAAGCGGGTCAGCTCAGCGCCGGAAACGAGGCCGCGCTACTTGCGCTGCTTTTTGCCGGAAACGGGCGCCGGGTTGCTGTTCTTGACGCCTGCCTTGGCGCGGTCGTCGTCGAGGTCGGTGAAGGACTCGGGCTTTTCCTGTTTGTAAAGATCCGCTTCGCGTTCGAAGAAGTCGCTCTCGATAGCCGAGAATCCACCGCTTGGTCGATGCGGTCCGTGGGGATTTTGCACTGGCACGCCGCCGGTGGAACCATTTCGCGCTTCCTTGGCGACTGGAGCTTCCGACGACGTCGCTGGATCAGCCAGCGACGGATCGATGTGAAAGGAAGAAGAGGCTCTTTCCGTCTTGGCTACCGCTCGAGATGATTTTCCCGTCGGCGTCACCTGCAGCTCGCCCGCCAGCCGCGTTCCACTCGGCTCGGACTTGGTGTCGGCGGCCGGTTGTCGGGGGGCGCTCTGCCGCTCGGCTTCCGAAACCAGCGAGGCGTCTAGTTGAATGGAGATACGTCCAGGTGCAGGGGTTGGTCGTGCCGTGCGGCCGGAGGTCGTCACCTGGAGCACGCCTGTGATTCGGGTCGCGGCACTCTCGGTCTGCGCCTGCAGCGGCGTGGCGGCACGAGGCTCTTGTCGCTGCGGTTCGGTCGCACGTGCCGTCTCAGCGTCATGGATATCCACAACGATGGAGGCGAGGTCGGTGCCGACGTGCACTTTGGCTTGGACGCTGGGCTGGGCGCGCCGATCGGCCTTGCGGACTTCGAGGGTGCCGCTCGCTTGCGTTCCGGGCTCGGCGTTGACGGCGCCAGCGGACGTTGCGGCCGTTGTGGTCTCGGCGGGCGACGATGGCGGCTGGTCCGACGGCGGCGGCGTTGACTCCGATGGCGTGCCGAGGTCCAGTGTTTGTTTGCGGCCGCGCCTCTCGCCCTCGCGGCGCGTGGCTGGCTCGTCTCGCCGATCCGGCTCCCCGCTCTCCGTGACGTGCACCGGGGCTGGCGTGCCTCCAATTCGCGCTGGCGTGGGTAGTGAGCTCGGCGGACCCACGATGCGGGCGGTCTCCCAGAACTCCTCAAGCGGCGTGCGAGAAATCGCGGCCACGGGCTCCGGCCCAGGATCTCGCCGGGTCAGAATTCCAAGCTCGATGAGTCGGCTCAACACCCGGACGGTGTCGAGCACGCGAAAGGGACTCTCGTCGATGACGTCCGACAACGTACGATGGCCGTCGCACAGGCGAACCACCGGAGTCACCTCGGCAGGAACGTCGCTCGCCGATCGCAACAGGCGCTCTTCGTCTTTGGCATAGACGGTGGTGGTCGGTCCGATGTCCTTCGTCGCGTGGGAGAAATCCCTTTGAAAGCGACCCAGCTCTTCGAAAAATTCCTGCGCGGTTTGGTGGAGCTGCCCACGCCGGGCTACCGGCCGCAGCAGCAGCTCGATGGTGCCGCTGTCCCACAGAAGCAGGTGCTGTATCGCCGGGGCACCTTCGAGCTGGCCAAACTGGGCCGCCGTCAGCTCTCCGTCGTGAAACCAGATTTCACCGTGGCGCTGCGCATGTTCTAGGCGCAGCAGCCCCGAGCGCCCGAGCCCATTTATGGTCCGCACCAGCGAAAGTGTTTCGACTGGCGTGGTCGGGCCCGCGTAGCGCGGATCGTCGCCGGGATTTTGGGCCGCCGCCGCGCTTGCCACGACCAGCACCTGGCTGGCGGTCAGAACGTCGCGCACGAACGCAGGCAGGGGCAGAAGGTCGACGGCGCCCCATTCTTTCAGCGGCGACCGCAGTTCCTCTGCTCCGAGCACGAGGACGGGAAGGGCGCGAAAGGCATCCAGCCCGCGCAGCTGACGCACGAGGGAGTAAGTTTTTTCGTCCTCGCCGCGCGAGGCAATCACCACGATTTCCGCGCCCGATGCCTTGACCAGCAGCGACGCCGTTTCTGGAACCGGACAGGCGGTGATGCGCCAGTCGGCACCTTGAAACCCGTACACCAGGGACTCAAGCCCTTGCGGATCGGCATCGACGATGAGGGCTGCGTGAGAGCGGGACATGATGGAGCGACGATGGGGTGCCGCTGACCGGCAGTATATCGGCGAGTCTTTGCCGCTGCACCAACGAATCGCGTAGGAATAAGTGTGATCGATGTCGCTCAATCGTTCATGAAAAATCGGGCGGCCGGCCGATTCGTTCCGATGCTGAGGTGCCGCCCGGATTTGAACCGGGGAATGAGGGTTTTGCAGACCCTTGCCTTACCACTTGGCCACGGCACCGAATTCGTACGCCTTCTATGTAGCACATGGAGCGCCGGAAGCGTCAACCGGTATCGAACGAACCGATCGCGCCGCTGGGCGAGCGGCTCTAGGTCTAGATGGTCTCGGATTTGTCTGCGCCTTCGGGCCGCGCCGGCGCGCCGGTGCGGAGGTAGCGCGACGCCATCTCGAATTCGAAGAAGGACATCATCTTGGTCTCCACGACCTTGCTCCACAGCGCGTGGGCTTCGTCGTTCTGCCCGTTCGACAGCCGGCGCATGGCTTCGTAAAAGTAGGCCTCGGCGCGCTTGCCGGTGGTATCGGCCTTGGCGAGAAGCGCGCCGTAGTCGATCTGCCCGGTGGCGTAGCGGGCGAGCTCGGTGTACCAGAGCGCGGCCCGCGGCGGGCGCAGCAGCACCTTGCGACCGGCGATGGCGCGAAGATAGGCCATGGCCCCTGCATCCGGCGCGTTGGCGCTGCGACGGGTAAGGTCCAGGATCCAAAGCGAGGCGTAGACCTTCACGTACTCGGACACTGAACGTCCCGGCCTGGCCATGGCCCGGCGATAGATATCGAGGGCGGCCTCGGCTTCCCCGCGCTGGACCAGGAAAGCGATGGAATCGAGGTAGCTTTGGTCGCGATCCTCATCTTGCGCGATGGCCTCGTCGAGCTTGCGCAGGCCTTCCTCGCGCCGGCCAAGAAGGTAGTAGAGTCGCCCGACCTCGACGGTGGCCTCGGTCGACGAGGAGGGGTTCTTGCGCCGAAGTTGTTCGAGCATGAGGCGTTCCCATCCGTGCACGGCGGCCGTCCAAGCCTTGCGTGCGTCGTCGAGGTCGGCGGTGATCTCGTAGGCATTGCCAAGCACGAACGACAGCTTGGCCTGGCCTTCGACATAGGGAATGGTGTCCTCGGCGGGCGCGTTGTGCTCGCGCGAATCGATCGCTTGGCGCAAGAGCGTGATGGCTTGTTGGGGATCGCCGCGCTTGATGGAAAGGTTGGCCAGCTGCCGTGTGGCGTCCACACCAGCGTCGCCATCGCGATTCGCGCGCTCGAGAAGCGGCGCGGCCTTGTCGACTTGGCCCGCATCGACCAATTCTCCCGCCAGCAGATAGTCGATTTCCGCCTCGTCGAATTTGAACCGCGCGACGCCGAAGCGGTTGCGCGCATCAGCGAGCTGGGCGCGTAGCTGGCTTGCTTCGCTCTCGGCCTGCGCGATGCGGTCCGGATCCATGCGCATTTTCAGGCGCAGGAAGGACAGCTCCATGCGCTCGGCGGCGAGATCGCTCAGCGTATCGACGCTGGCCTTGCGGGACACGAGCGCCGCCGTGGTTTCGTCGAGCAAGCGCAACGACAGCAGGGGTTCGGACAGCATGCGGGCGACACGCGAGGAGAGCAGAAGCAGATCCGCGTCGTCAGGATAGGTCGATAGTCCCTGGCGCAAGACACCCATGGACGCCGCTGGATCGATGCGATCGGCGGACGTGCCACGCAAGAGCGAGTTGCGCGGAAGGAACCGGCGCGCCAGCGCCAGGTAGTCAGGCGACTTCGCCGGCGCGAGCGCCGCCGCGACGAGCTGACGAAATTCCGGGTCGTCCCCTGTCTTGTCGGAAAAACTGGCGGCGATCTGCCCAGCCTTCGCGATTTGCCCACAACGGAGGTAGGTCGACGCGGCGGCCACCGACATGGCGGAAAGCGATTCCGTGTCGAGCAGAAGCTCGCTGAGGAGATTGCGCGCGCTCTCGCCGGTTCCGATGGGGCGCCGCAAGATTCCCGTCACCCTGTCCTGACGGCCGACGGCGAGCTTGGACAAGCGGTCGAGCACTGCGGGGGCGGGCCAAACCGCGGCCACGCTTTCGAGGATATCGGCCGGGGTGGCGAGACGCCGCGGCCCCTGTTGACTGGCGGATATTTGCGCGCCGGAATCGACCCACGAGAACAGCTGGTCGAGCCGAGCCGGCCATTCGCGATTGGTGGAGTCGATGGACGCCAGCACGAAAAGAGCGACCGCGACGGGCAGCTCATTGCCCCGCGGAGAGTAGGCCGCCACCAGCAGCTTGGCCGAGTCGCTCAAAAGTTGCCGCTCGCGATCCGCAAGCGGCGGCCCGCCCGCGACCCACAAGGAAGTCGGCGAAATGAGCTCGAGGGCGTCGCGAAACGAGTCCTGCAAGCGATCGAAATCGTCATCGTTGCCCAGGATGCCGGGATTGCGGCGCAATTGATCGGCGTTGAGCCCGGCAATGGGGTCGAGGAGATAGCCGAAGAGCTTGAGGCGCAGGCGCGCCTGCTCGTCGGCCCCGTCGGGCAACGCTTGGAAGAGCAACTTGGCTTCGAAGAAGTCCTCTTCGGTGGCGATGCTCGCGACGGCGCGCGCCTCGCTGGCGATGGCCTGCGCTGCCTTGCTGAGCGGGACCGGCTTCGCCGCCATGCCGTGCGCACAGCCAAGCAAACCGGCTGCGCACAGAAATGCGCCGAGGACGGGCATGGCCAGCGAAAAATGCTTCATGCGCGGAGTTTAGCGCAGGGCCGGCCCCCGCGCGCTATAAAGCCTGCGCACCATGGCCTCGAATTCGTCGCGGCGGAGAAGCTGGCAACCCGAAGTTGGAAGAGGGCCACTGGTCATCGCCCACCGGGGCGCCAGCGCGCACGAGATAGAAAACACGCTTGCCGCCTTCCGCCGTGCCATGGCCGACGGCGCAGACGGCGTAGAGCTTGACGTCCAATGTTGCCGAACCGGCGAGGTCGTGGTTTTTCACGATGACGATTTGACCAGGCTGGCGGGGCGACCGGAGCGCGTCGCCGTGCTTCCCTTCGCCGCGCTTCGCGAGGTGTCCCTGCGCGGCGGCGGCGGCGTGGCCACGCTGGCCGAAGCGCTCGACGCCTGCGGTCCCGAGGCGCTGGTCAACGTGGAGATCAAGTGTGCGGGGCTGTTTCCTGGCTCCGCTCTCATCGACCGCGTCGCCGACGTGATTGACCGCGCCGGCGCCGGCCCAAGGATTCTCGTTTCTTCGTTCAGCCCTGGAGCGATTTGGTTGTGGCGCCGCCGGCATCCCGCCGTGCCCTGCGCGCTGCTATTCGAGCGCCCGCGGCCATTTCACCGACCCTGGCCGCTGCGCACGGATGCTCTGGTGCCGTTGCTTCGTCCATTCGCAGTGCACCCTGATGAATGCCTGTGCACGCCGCGGTCAGTGGCGCGGTGGCAGCGTCGCGGCTATGCCGTGAACGCGTGGACGGTCGACGCGCCCGATCGCATCGAGGCCTTGGCCGGCATGGGCGTGAACGGCATCGTTACCAACGACCCCGTCAAAGCAAGATCCGTGTTGACCTTGACCCGGCGAGCCGCAGGTGGCTAACATCTGGTTCTGATGAGAACGCTGGCGGTGATTGGCCTGTCCTTGCTCGGCGTCGTGGCGTGCGAAAGCGTCAACTCCGAGAAAATCGAAACGTGGAAGGGCACGCAAAAGGGACCGGATAGGATCGAAGAAGCCCTGCGCAGCTCGAACGTACCGGCGAAGCTTCGCGCCGAGGCTGCCGCCGCCCTCGTCGACATCGGACGGCCGGAAAAGGTCGACGAAATCTTGACCGCCAGCGAGGCAGGCGAGCGCTGGGAAATCCTGAAAACCCTGGTCGAGATCCACATCAAAGGGATGGCGAGCCCACAGGTGCCCAAGGCACGCGAGGCCCGCGACGGACTTTTCAGCGTGCGCCAGTACGCCCCCCCCGAAGAGCAGAAACGCATCGATACGGCACTGCTTGCCGCCATCGAGAAGGATCTCGCCGAAGGTCGTTTCACCGGCGGACGCCATTCTCTCGACAAGATGCTGTCGGCCATCGGTCCGGCCTCGGGACCCATGCTGGTCAAGCTGCTTGGCGATCCCAAGGCGCCTTACCGAGGCTTGGCGGAGCTGCTGGTCAAGGTTTGCGACGAGCCGACACGCGACCAAGGCGGCGCCGCGCTGCTTAAGCGGCTCTCGTCGGGCGGAGTGGTCCCGGACGACTTGTGGCTGGCCTTGGGCCTGCTTGGCGGACCCGCCGTCACCGACTATCTGGCCGGCAAGATGCAGAAGGGATCCGCCGCGGAAGCGATAGCCGCAGCCAAGGCGCTCCAACAATCGCGCTTTCCGGGTGTGCTGCCGTTGGCGCTGAAGATCGCCGCGGACGCCAAGGCGAACCGCGAGTTGCGTGGAGAGGCTTTCGGCGTCATCGAGAAGATCGGCGGGCCGGAAGCCGAGAACGGTTTGATCAGAATCATCGCCGAAGACAAGAACGATCTCGTGCGCTACCGCGCTCACGAGGCGGCCATCGAGATTGGCAAGAGCGCGGCAATTGTTCCCGCTTTGCAGGCGTTTTCTGCCAAGCTTTCTTTCAAGAAGGAAGACGTGATCGATTTCCTCGTCAAGGACATCTCAAAGGTGGGTCCCTCGGCGAAACCGCAGGTTTTGGCCGCGCTGGAGTCGTCGTCGCCGCTGGCCCGGATGACTGCGATTTTGGCCCTGGAGGCGCCCCTGCCGGCGACGCCCAAGATCCGTTTGGGGACCGCGGCGGATGCCGGCGTGCTCCTGAAGCTTGCGGGCGACACGGCCAAGATCAAGGGATTCCCAGCCGGCGCGACGGTCGGCTCGGAGGCCAAGCGGGTCGCGGCGCTATTGCAGGGCCAAGGTGGCTAGCCAGGGTGGGGTGCAACGTGGTCTGATGGCTAGTTGGCTAGATGGATAGGTTTTCTATAGTGTGAGGGATCATGCCCACGGACCCGAATCGAAAAACGCTTCGCCACTTCTACTGCCGCGATGCCCTTTGGCAGGTATTCGAGCAGATGTCCGAAGCCATGGATCGCGGCGTCGACGAGCTGGTCAACGAGGCGATGAAGCACTTTGTGGAGCAAAGTGGCTACTTGGTGGGGCCAGACACCGACGCCCAGCCCTCCAAGCTTTTTACTGGCCCAGAGCAGCCAAGGACGTCGATGCCGCCGGTGCCGCCGCCGTTGCCGTCGGCGCGCATGACCGCGCACTACGCGGGCCGGCCGCCGTTGCCCCCGGGTCCGGCCGTGGCGGTGCCCCCGGCCGGAGCAGGCGGCGGGCTGTCGACCGTGCCGCCGCTCTATCTCATCTTCGGCAACCAGAAATATGTCGTGGATAAGGATCAGTTCATCATTGGCCGCGGCGCCAAGACCTCGGACCTCGCCATTCGCGACGGGAACATCTCGCGCAAGCATGCCGCCGTGGTCCGCCGCGCTGGCGCCTACTACATCAAGGATCTGGGCTCGACCAACGGCATTGACTACAACGGCGAACGTATCGAAGCCCGAAAGATCGAAGAGGGTGACGTCTATTCGATCTGCGAGTATCAGCTCAAGTTCACCTTCCAATAGGCGAAGGCCGATGGCCCCGGCGCAGGTGTCGGTCGGGCTCGACGACCCTGTCGACAAGCTGGCGGGGGCCGGTCCGGTCACTGCGGCGCGGCTGGCAGCGTATGGACTGGCGCAGGTTCGCGATCTCCTCCATTTTTTTCCACGGGCCTACGAAGACTACCGCCGCGTCTACAGCATCGGCGAGCTCGCGGGTCTGCCTCTCGGCACGCCGGTGGTCGTGCGCGGAAAGGTTGTGCGCCTTCACAAATTCTTTCGACACTTGCTGGATGTCTACGTCGAGGACGACGGTGTCCAGCTGCGCGCGCGTTGGTTTCACCCCAACGCCGGCATGGCCAAGACCTACGCCCGTGGCGAAGTGGTGGCGTTGGCTGGCCAGCTGCGCCGCACACCCGACGGCGATGCAGAGCTCGTCCATCCCAGCAACGTGACGGCTGCGCTGGCGGAATCGGGCTGCGTCGGCCTCCGGCCGTGCTATCCCATCATCGAGAAGGTTCCGAGTCGCACCGTCGAAAAGATCGTTGGCGCGGCGGTGTCCGCGGCTGGCGACGAGATTCCGGATGCGCTGCCGGAGGCGTTGCGCGTGCGACTTGGCTTTCCCGGCGTCACGCAAGCGTTGCACTTCCTGCATCGGCCACCTGAATCCGTTGGGGAGCGCGAATTGGCGGAGCTCGCGACCGGATGTTCACCAGCCCAGCGTCGGTTCGCCTTCGAGGATCTGCTGGTCGCGCAAGTGGGACTGGCGCGCGAGCGGGGTCGCACGAAGACGGAAAAGGCGTGGCGTTGTCCGCCCGACGGTTCGCGAATCCTGTCTGAGGTGAAGGCCGCGCTGCCGTTTACGCTCACCAGCACCCAAGACCGTGCCATCGCCACGATTTTCGACGACCTCGACGGAGCGTTCCCGATGCAACGCCTGTTGCAGGGGGATGTGGGCAGCGGCAAGACCGCCGTGGCCTTTGCGGCTTGCGTGCGCATCGCGCGTGCGGGTGGCCAGGTCCTATTCATGGCGCCAACCGCGGTGTTGGCCGAGCAGCACTTCCATACCTTCAGCGATTGGGGGAAAAGCGCGAACGTCCGCACGGGATTGCTGCACTCGGCGCTGCCAGCGGCGTCACAACGACAGGTCCTGGATGCGGCAGCGGTGGGTGAGTTGGATCTGATCGTTGGTACCCACGCCCTGCTTGACGATCGCTTGCGCCTTCTTCGCCTGGCTTTGGCCATCGTGGACGAACAGCATCGTTTTGGCGTGCGCCAGCGCGCCCGTTTGCGCCGTCTTGGAGGCGGCGAAAACGGCTGGCAAACCCGCGAGCAAAACGGCATTGTGCCGCACCTGCTCGTGCTCTCCGCAACGCCCATTCCGCGCACCTTGGCCCTGACTCTGTACGCCGATCTCGATCTCGTCACCCTCGATGGCCTGCCGCCGGGGCGGAAACCGGTCACCACGCGGGTTTGCGTGGACGCCGTCGATCGATCGCGCGCCTACGCGGCGGTGAAGGACGCGATTGCGGCAGGCAGTCAGGCCTTCGTGGTGTGCCCGGCCATCGACGAGCGTGCTGGTGCGCTCCGGCCGCCGACCGCTGCCAAGTCGCTGGCGCGGGGGTTGCGATCGAAGTTGGCGCCCGCGCGCATCGGCGTTTTGCACGGTCAGCTTTCGGGTGAAGAACAGCACGCCATCATCGAGGCGTTTCGCGCCCGCGAAAGCGATATTCTGGTCGCGACCACCGTGCTCGAAGTTGGGGTGGACGTGCCCAGCGCATCCGTCATGGTCGTCGAGGACGCCGACCGTTTCGGCCTCGCGCAGCTGCATCAGCTTCGTGGTCGTGTGGGCCGCGGCGAAGCGCAAGCCCAGTGCTTCTTGCTGACCTCATCGACCAATGCGGAAGCGCTTGACAGGCTGAACGTGGTGGCCGCCGAGCACGACGGATTCCGCATCGCCGAGGAAGATCTGCGCAGGCGCGGCTCCGGCGACCTGCGGGGCACGCGCCAGACCGGCGTCCCCGAGCTGCGCTTTGCAGATCTCGCCAGTTACGCGCGACTGGTCGAGCTTGCGCACAAGGAGGCCGAAGCGCTCGTCGCCATCGATCCGATGCTGGCTCGGCCGGAACACGCGGAGCTTCTGCGCGCGATCGAGCGGCGCTGGGCGCAGGCTCGTCCCATCGCGGAGGAGGCGGGATGAACCAGGTCTGGGCAAGACGGGCGATTTTCGCCGGCTTTTGCGGCGGCGCGCTTGCCGGCGCCGCGGACGCCATCACGACGTTGGCGGCTTCTGCCGGAATCCTCAGCGCGACCCACCAAATTCACCTCGTCGCCATCGACAGCGGGCTGGCGGCGTTAGCCGGTGGCGCTCTGGTGCTGGTTTTCGTCTTGGCGACTCTCGGACTGGAGCGTCCGCTGGCAAGGATGCGGCGGATTTCTGCCGCACAGGTGACCACGCTGTTGCTTGCCTCGCCGCTGCTCGCCTACGACGCCCGTGCCCTGTTTTGCGGTGTTCAGGCGTCGCGCATTCCAGCGCACAATCTGCTGTCGGCGGTTCTCTTCGTTTTGGGTGCCGGAGGCATCCTGCTCGCGGTCGCGCTGTGGGGCAGGCTTCTTTCCCGTGCCGAGCGCGCAGCTGATGGAAAGTCCAGCGTCGAAGGCAGCGTGAAGCGTGCGCTCATTGCAGGGATCGTGCTCGCACTTGTGGCGCTGGCGATCAGCCGAACCAATCGTGTCGTGCTGCCACGGCTCTATCCCTGGTTTCACCTCTCGCTCACGGCGATTCAGCTCGTGCTCTGGGTGCTCGCACTGCGCCTCTGGCTTGGGATCCGGCGCTGGCCCCGCTGGTGGCTCATCGATGTGGTCGCGGCGAGCGCGCTCGCGCTTGGCCTTGCGCTTGGACTTCCCGCTCTTGCCACCAGCCAGAGCCTGCGCTTCTTCGTGTTCGAAAAGACCCAGCTCGCCGGCATTCTCATGCACGGCCTTCCGACGCGGAATACACCTGCGGTGCTTTCCGGGGCATCCCCAGCCACCGCGACGTTGCCGCGCCTACCAGAAGGGCCGCACCGGCCCGACGCCGATATCGTGCTCATCACCATTGATGCCGTGCGCGCCGACCATTTGGGCTGCTATGGGTACGCCCGTCCGACCACGCCCAACATCGACGCACTCGCCGCCCGTGGCGTGCGTTTCGAGCACGCGTATACCCAAGCGCCGCACACGTCGTTCTCGCTCGCATCGCTCATGATCGGAAAGTACTACCCGACGCTGGCTCGACTGGCGCCTTCCGATACGCACGAGACCCTGGCCAAGCTTCTGCGGCGCTATGGCTGGAAGACGGCGGCGTTCTTTCCGCCTGCGGTGTTCTACATCGACGCCTACAAGATGAAGGCCTTCGAGGCGAACAACTTCGACTTTGAATACGTGAAATACGAATTCCTCGGCGCCGAAGGCCGCGTCGGCCAAATCGAAGACTTCTTGCGCGTGGAAAATCCGCGCAAGCTGTTTTTGTGGCTGCACCTGTTCGAACCGCATGAGCCGTACGAGCGTCATCCGGGATTCGACTTCGGCCCGCGTGACGTCGATCGCTACGACAGCGAGATTGCTTACGCCGATTCGGTCGTCGGCAAGGTGGTGAAAATCATCGAGCGAAAACGGCCGGGCGCTATCGTCATTTTGGCCGCCGACCATGGTGAAGAATTTGGCGATCATGGCGGGCGCTATCACGGGACGACCCTGTTCGAGGAGCAGGTCCACGTCCCGCTCATTGTCGCGGTCCCGGGGCTTGCCCCGCATGTTGTCGCCGGCCCGACGCAGCTCATCGACATCTCGGCGACCGTTCTCGGGCTGCTCGACATCCCGTTGCCGGCGCGCATGCGGGGCACGGATCTCGGTCCGTGGTTGGTGAATCCGCCGGCGCCGTCCGGCCGCCTGCCGCCCGCGTTCGCCGAGGTGGAAGACAAGCGCATGGTGGCGCTCGCTTCGGAACGGCTGATTTGCGATGTGGGCAAGGACTACTGTTCGTATTTCGATGTCGGATCGGATCCGCGCGAACAGCACGACATGGCCGACCAGCGCCCGGATCGGGTGGCGGCTCTGCGGCAGTATCTCGACGAGTGGCTGGGGCAGCAGGCGCGCTATGAGACGAGGTTGGTGGGAGCGGCGGGCGGCGGGGGGGATTCTGCCCGACTGATTGAGCGCGCTCGGTTGGGCGATGCGCATGTGGCTGCCCTACTCGCGCAGTTGCTGGTCGGAACTGCGCCAGCAGCCGTGCGACGCGAGGCCGCGAGTCTGTTGGTCACCGCCTTGCCGCCGCGGCCTGAGACACTGAACGCGCTGCTGGACGCGGTGACGACCGCCACCGACGATGACGTCCGCGACTGGGCTGCTGTCGCGGCGGCGCGCCTAGGCTCAGTCCACGTGCAAGAGCGCGTGCGTGCGATCCTGGCCAAGCAGTCGACCGAGGCAACCCAAGTCTTGCACGTCCAGGCCGCGCTTGCTCTGGCGGAGCAAGCCGACAAGACAGGCTTACCGATCCTCGCCGACGCCTTGGATTCCTGCGGTGGCGACATCTCTTTGTGCAAGCGTATCGTTGCCGTGTTGGGCGACTTGAAAGACGGCCGCGCGGCTCGTCCCCTGATCGAGCATCTCGCTTTCGTGCAGACCCGGCGCGAGACCGTGGAGGCGCTGTCGGCTATCGCCGATCCGGCCAGCGTATCTGCTCTGGTGGCGTGCCTGACGAGCGACGAGTACGTTCCGGTGCGCGTGGCGGCAGCCCGCGCCCTCGGACGCCTTGGCGGTGCGCACTCGTTGCAAGCATTGGAATCGGCCCTCGGTAGCGAACAAGAAGATTTGGTCCTTGCGGCCGTTCGTGCGGCGTTGGCTGTCCACCGACACGGTCGCTAGCCCGGCAAAGCGCATCTCGACCGTGTGAACGATCGGTTCTTGCAGCGCAACGGACATCCCGAAACGATGGCTGAACGTCGTGGCTAATCGCGTGGCCATCTGACGTTCATCTACCGGAAACAAATGGCGATCCTTAACGGAAAGTTAGTTGGCTTGAAACCCGCCCTTAACCATTCGTGGGTAGTCTTACATGTGTAGCAACCGTTGGTTATTAACCCACAAGGAAAGGAACAGAACAATGGCAGATGGATCGCGCACCGCCGTTCCCGCCAATGCCTCGAGCACCTCGTCGCGAGCGACGCTGGGATTGACGGGGCTCACCATCAATGCAATGGCCCTGATTGCGCCCGGCGCATTTCTGTGGCTCACCTTCCAGATGCAGTCGCTGTACGGCGCCCCCATGGCCGGCCAGGCGATGTGGTTCGGAATTATCGCAGCCCTGCTTCTATGTTTTTCTACCGCGATTAGTTACGCCGAGCTGTCGAAGCTGTATCCGGGGGCTGGCTCTTCGTACTTCTTCGCCGAGCAGGCCTTTCTCAAAACCACCAAGGCATTCAAATTTGCCCGCGTCGCGAAGTTCATTACGGGTTGGGCAAGCCACCTCTACTACTGGGTCTACCCCGGGTGCATGGTCGGTGTGACGGCAATTTTGAGCGGCTATTTGCTCAATCAGTTCTTCCCCAACACTTTCAGTGGTGTCTACAACAGCCCACTGTTCATGATTCTGTTCTGCGTTGCCTTCGCAGCGGGTGTGGGATTCATCGCTTTCCGCGGTGTCACCGGTACCACGGGCGTCAACGTGGCTATCAACGTGATTCAGATCGCCGCGCTCCTTGTGTTTTCTGGGATGGCCATTTCTTACCGCTTGAGCCATCCGGATGGCTCACAGGGCTTTCAATTGGCCAATGGCACGGCGGTCAACTTCCAGGTCGCGCAAGAGCCCGTCATGGAAAACGGCGCACCGAAGATGGACCACGGACAGCCGGTCCTGCAGAACAAGGTCGATGCAGACGGCAATCCCGTGCCCGAAATGAAGGAAGGCCGGCCGGTTCCGTTTGTCCTGAGCTATGCCGCCGATCAGGGAACCACGATGGAGCCGGTCGATGCGGACCACCCGACGCCGCTGACCCCACACTTCAAGTTCCACCCCACCGGGAAATCCGTTGTCGCTCCCCACGGCTTCTCCCTCATCTTCATTCAGGCGTGCATTGCAATCTTGATCCTGGTCGGATTCGAGTCAGTCACATCAATGGGTGAAGAGGCAAAGAATGCCAAGAAGGACATTCCCCGCGCGGTGCTTCTGTCACTCGCGATTCAAGGCGTGGTTTGCTACCTCATCGAGTATTTCGCGGCAAACTACTTCCTGAATCAAGGCTACACCCTGGCCAATGCCGGGGCGTCGGGCGCACCGCTCGGCGATATGATGATCATCGTGGGAACCTGGCTGTTCGGCAGCCCGGCCGCCGGCAAGGCGTTCATGTTGGTGCAGGCGTCGACCGTATTCCTGGCCCTGATTGGCACCACGCTGTCCTGTCTGTCGACCGGCGCCCGCGTGACCTACGCCATGGGCAAGGACGACGAAGTACCGTCCCACTTCGGCATGCTTCACGGCAAGACGCTGACCCCGCACCGGTCGATCTGGACCCTCGTCATCATATCGGCCGTTATCGGTATTGCCACCGTGTCGATCTACCTTGGCGGTACCACCCCGGCACCCCTTGAATCCAACATCCATAACATCTGGTACGCCTTTGGCCTCCTTGACCCGGCGACCTATGCCAAGATGCCCAACACGCTGGTCATCGTAACTCTAGTTAGCAACTTCGGCACCTTCTTGCTCTACATGATTACCAACGTCATCGCAATTGTGGCCTTCAAGGAGCACCACTCGTTCAACACGATCAAACACGTGTTGGTGCCGGTGTTTGGTCTCGTGGCCAATCTACTCTGCATGCTCTTCTATCTTATCGGTCCATTCATGGTGTCCGGTATGAGCATCAAGGAACCCTACATCGCACTCGGCGTGTGCTTTATCTGGGGACTCTACGGCGCCGTCTACTTCCTTGGTAGCAGCAAGAGGAAACAGAAGTCGGTGCTGCTCGATAAGTCCGCCGCGGAAAGCGTACAGGCGCTGACCACGTAGAATTGCAGACGTGGCGCGCTAGCCTTTGACCTAGCCAACCTTAGTACTAACTCCCAACAGTCAGCCGGTGGCGCAACCCCGAGATTCTCGCGGTTGCGCCTCGTTATGTCAACCGCAGGTCGTGAATCAGTGGCCAGAATAGGCGCCCGAACCCATTTCATAGACGTCGAGCCCGGCTTGTTCGGCTTCGGCGCTAACCCGATTGCCGATGAGGCGGTCCATGAGGCGGAAGAAAACGTAAGACAGCGAGAAGACGAACGCAATATTGGCGGTCACGCCGATCAATTGGGCAACGAGCTGCCGAGGGTCGCCAAAGAGCAGACCGCGGACCGGTTCAGGTACGCCGTTCCAGCCTGCGCCATAGCTGCCGTCGGCAAAGATGCCGAGCGCGAGTGCGCCCCACAGGCCGCAAGTTCCGTGAACAGAAATGGCCCCAACCGGGTCATCGATCTTGAACCGGCGTTCGAGGATCATCACGGACCAAACGACGAAGAGGCCAGCCGCTGCCCCAATCAAGACGGCGGACGCCGGGCTGACGAAGGCGCAGGACGCTGTAATTGCGACGAGGCCACCGAGCAGGCCATTGCAGGCCATGCCGATCTCTGGTCGCCGTGCGGTTCCCCAGACGTAAAGCAGCGCCGAAAGTGCTCCGGCGCAGGACGCGAGCATCGTGTTCACGGCGATCGTGGCAATGCGCGGGTCTGTGGCGGAGAGGCTGGAGCCGGTATTGAAACCGAACCAGCCAAACGCGAGGACGAAGGTGCCCAGGACCGCCATGGGAAGGTTGTGGCCCGGCATGGCCGCGGTCGTTCCGTCGTGACGGTATTTGCCCATGCGAGGGCCGAGGACCATGACCCCGGCCAAGGCGGTAACTCCGCCGGTCAGGTGGACCACCGACGAACCCGCGAAATCAACATGTCCGTGACCCAGGCCGGCGGTCACGCCGAGGGTAGCAAGCCAGCCGCCGCCCCAGACCCAATTACCATAGAGCGGATAAAGCCACATCGAAATGAACAGGCCATAGAGCAGGAACGAGAGGAATTTCCAGCGTTCGGCCATGGCGCCCGTGGGAATGGTTGCTGCCGTATCGAGAAATACCGCCGAAAACATGAACATGACCAGATTGATTGGATCGTCGGTCATGTTCAGCAATGCGAACTTGGACCAACCCAAAAGACCGAAGGAATGGTGGCCGAGGTGCAGCGAAATTTCGCGCGCGTCGGCGGAGGCGTTGCCCAAGGCTGGCCAGCCGTGCATGCCGCCCATCATCAGGCCGTAACCCACCAGCCAGAATCCCAGTACGGCGACGGGGTAAATAAGCAGGTTCATGGCCATGGTATTGACCGCGTTTTTCGCGCGACAGAATCCGGTTTCGATGAGCGCGAAACCGGCCTGCATAAACATGACCAGAAACCCGCAAAGAAGAATCCAGGCCAAGCTTGGCCATTGTTCAAAATGGAGCGACATAAAGAATCACCTCGATTGAGTTGGTGCCGCAGCGTGCGGCGCATGGCCAGGTTTGCGGTGGCTGGCGCTCACCAATGCCAGCAGGCCCGCCAACAGGATGACAATAATCACGGGAACGGCTACGCGCGACGGGATGCGAATACGGCGTCGGCGCGTGCGGTCGATTTCGGCATCGCGCGGGGGCACGGCGGACGGGTTGCGCAGATCGACCAAGAATGCCTCGGCATTGGCGTAGCGGTCGCGCGGAACGCGCTCCAGGGCCTTGAGCAGAATGGCCTCTATCTGGGGACTGACTCCCGGCTCGTGAATGGTCGGTGGCGTGGGTTCGTCGGTGGTCTTGGCGCGCATCAGCACATGAGGATTCGGGCTCTCGTGCGGCAAGTGCAGGGTCAGCATTTCGTACAGCATGACGCCCACCGAGTAGACGTCGGTGCGCGCATCGCCACGCCGGCCACCCACCTGTTCGGGCGCCATGTAGTCGGGCGTTCCGATGGTATTGGACAGGCCAAACCAGGTCATGCGGCGGGCCGAGGCATCGAGGGCAATGCCGAAGTCGAGCAGCTTCACGTTGCCCTCTGGCGAGAGCAGAATATTCTCGGGTTTGAGGTCGCGATGGACCACACCCTGGCCGTGCAAGTAAACCAGTGCCTCGCACAATTGAATCGCAATGGCCAAAGCTCTGTCGAGGGGAAGGGGCGTCTTTTCTTGCAGCATCGCCCGCAGCGAGCGGCCCTGTACATACTCCATGGCGATGTACATGCGGGTCTTTTCTTTGGGGCGCAGAACCTTGCAAATGTTAGGGTGGTCGAGCTTTTGCCCGATGATCTCCTCGCGCTTGAAGCGCTCGAAGAACACCACGTCGCTTTCGAATTGAATGTGGGGAATTTTCAGCGCAACAATCTGACCATCCGACGTATCCTTGGCTTTGAAGATGGAAGCCATCCCGCTGCGTGCGAGCAGATCGAGAAGCTCGTATTGATCGATTTTGTCGCCGACGAGTGGTTCGCTCATGTTGATTGCACCAAATTTCGCAGAAGGTTGGTAGGATGTCACACGGAAACGCCAGTTTGAAAGATCTCGTTGCAGTTGATTGCGCGTTTGTTGCCGCCACGTTGACGGACAAGGGCACCGAGCGCGATCACAACGAAGATTCTAGCGGCGTGCTGATCGAAAGCGATACGTGCGGGGTGGTTGTGGTGGCGGACGGCGTTTCGAGCGGCGAGGGCGGCGAGGTCGCGAGTCAGATGGCGGTTGAGGTCACGCTGCGCGCATTTCAAGAGGAATCGCGCGAGCTCACGGCGGGCCAACGACTCTATCGGGCGGTTCAACAGGCCAACATCGAGGTTTACGATCGCTCGGTGGTGGTGACGCCTCTGCGGGGCATGTCCACCACACTGACCGCGGTGGCCATCGATCGCGGGGAATTGACTGCGGTTCACGTGGGCGACTCGCGCTTGTATCTGCTTCGCGACGGCGAAATCGAGCAGTTAACCCGCGATCATACCGTGGCAGCCGACAAAGCCCGATTTGGGCTCATCAGCGAGGAGCGGGCGCAAAACCACCCCGACAAGTCCACGCTCACCCGTAGTCTGGGCCGGGATCTCATCGTCAATCGCGACCGCCTAGTTCATCAATTACAACAAGACGATGTGCTGATCGTGTGCAGCGATGGCCTTTACAATATTTTGCCGGAGAACGAAATCGTGGCACTTGGCTCGAAGCCGGATGTGGCAGAGGCCAGCCGGTCGTTGGTCGAGGCCACCAATCGCATTGGTAGTTATGACAACGTAACTGCTGCGGTGATTCGCATGGTCGGCCCCATCGCCGCGCCTGCCAAGAAAGGCGGGCTAGCCGGTTTGGCGAGCCGCTTGATGAATCGATTGGGCGTGCGCGGATAGCGGTCGGCGAAGCGAGCTAAGCCCCGTGCCGGGCCACCGCCTGAAGCGGCGTCTCGTCGCCTTCGCGCAGCACGGTGATGTGACCGAGAGTCCGCTCCGCCAGAGAATCGATGATGGTGTAAGCCACGGGAACCACCACCAGGGTGAGCAATGTCGAGGTCAAAAGGCCACCGATGACGGCGATGGCCATGGGGGCGCGCAATTCGCCGCCCTCGGAGACGCCGAGGGCAACGGGGATCATGCCGAAAATCATCGCGCCAGTGGTCATCAGAATGGGGCGCAATCGCACCGGGCCCGCTTTGATCAGGGCTTCGTAGCGGGTCAGGCCCTTGCGTCGCAACGTATTGGTGTAGTCCACGAGAAGGATCGCGTTCTTCGTCACGAGGCCCATGAGTAAGATGATGCCGATCATGGTCATGATGTTGATCATGCTGTGGGAGAGCGCGATGGCGCCAAACGCACCGACCATCGACAGCGGCAAGGACAGCATGATGGTGAAGGGGTGCAAGAAGCTTTCGAATTGCGCGGCCAGCACGAGGTACACGATGATGATGGCAAGAAGTAGCGCCGATAGGAGGTAGCCCATGGATTCGCGCATGATATCGGCCATACCGGTCCAGTCGCTCACCATGGTGGAAGGCACGGCCTTCCTGGCTTCCTCGTCGATTTCCTTCGAGGCGTCGCCGAGCGCCAAGCCGTTCAAGTTGGCATAGACGGTGATTTGACGTTGGCGGTTCTGACGTTCGATCTTGGCCGGCCCCGTGCCTTGCGCGATGTTGGCGACGTTGGACATGTTGACCAATTGCCCGGTCACGGATCGAATCTTGACCGACGCGAGATCCTCGGCGCGCTTGCGGAAGCTCTCGTCCAGCTTCATGCGTACGTCGTAGCGGTCGCCATCCACGGTCAGCTCGGAGATCTTGTCATTGGCCATGAGATTGCGAACGGTCGTGGCGATGGATGCCACCGGCACGCCCAAGTCGGCAGCGCGGTCACGGTCGATGTTGATGGCCAGCTCGGGCTTGCCTCCGCGGTAGGAAGTGTCGATGTCGACGTAGCCCTTCTGGGTCTTCATCCAGGCGATGATCTCGTCGGTGGCCTTGCTGATGTCGGCGTAGTCGCGGCCGCGGACGTTGAACTGGATGGTGGAGTTGCGGAATGCACTGCTGCCGCCGCCCACCATCTGGTAGGGCTCGACGGCAAAGTTCACGTCGCTACGGCCAAGCCACGACGGCAACTGGTCGCGCGTGAAGGCGATGGCCTTGGCCTGGCTGAATCCGCGGTCCTTCTTCCCCACGAGATTGACCTGGATTTCGGCCCGGTTGACCTCGGACTGGGCCGATGAGCCGCCGATGGTGATGAGCGTGTCTTTCACCCCAGGCATGGCGCGCAGATGGGTCGCGATGGATTCGGAGGTCTGTTCGGTCACCGCCAACGCCGAGCCGGTGGGCAGCTCGAGCTTGATTGCATATTGGCTGCGATCCTCGATGGGCATGAATTCCTTGGGCACGATGGCGGCAAGGTAAAGGCTGGAAAGGAAGACGACGAAGGCCGCGCCCATGGTCAGCCAGCGGTGGGCGAGGGCGCCCTTGAGCAGCCGGCTGTAGATACCCTCGACGCCGTCGAGGAAGCGCTCGATGGCGCGGGCGATGGGGCCCTTGCCGGTGTGCGCGCGCAAGAAGCGCGACGACAGCATGGGCGTCAGCGTGAAGGCCACGAACAGCGAGACGGAAACGGCGAACGCAACCGTGAGGCCGAACTGCACGAAAAATCGTCCGATCATGCCCTTCATGGTCGCCACGGGAACGAACACGGCCAGAATCGACGCCGTGGTAGCCATGACCGCGAGGCCAATCTCGGCGGTCGCCTCGGACGCGGCCTTCATCGGGGATTTGCCTTCTTCGAGGTGGCGGTGAATGTTTTCGATGACCACGATGGCGTCGTCGATCAAGATGCCGATGGAGAGCGACAGCGCCAGCATGGTCATCATGTTGAGCGTGTAGCCCATGAAATAGATGAAGGCGAAGGTCGCGATGACCGACGTCGGCAGGGCGGTCGCGCTGATCAGGGTGGCACGCCAATCGTGCAGGAAGAACAAGATGATCAGGATGGCGAGCACCGCGCCGAAGATCAGGTCGAACTTCACGTCGTCGATGGATCGTTCGGTGAAAACCGAGCTGTCGGAGGCCACCGTCATGGTCACCGCGGGAACCTGCTTCCGGAGCGTTTCCAGCACGTCCTTGACCTTGTGGGCGACGGTGACGGTGTTCGAGCCCGACTGTTTGCGCACGAGCAGCGTGACCGAAGCCTTGCCGTTTAGGGTCGCGTAGGAGCGTTGCTCCTCCGCCCCGTCCTCGACGCGGGCCACATCGCGAATGCGCACGACCGATCCGACGGCCGCGGGAATGATGATGTTTTCCAGCTCGGACGCCGAGTGGATCTGCCCACGCGTCTTGACCGCCAGCTCTTTCGTATCCGCATCGAAGCGCCCGCCGGGAATTTCCACGTTCTGCGCGGCCAGCGATTGGGCCACATCGCCCGGTGTCAACCCGAACGAATCGAGCCGATGGGGATCGATCCAGACGTGGAATTCGCGTTCTTGGCCACCCACGATATCGAGCCCGCCCACGCCGTTGATGGCCTGCAAGCGCTGCTTGATCACGTCCTTGGCGATCTTGGTTAGATCGCGCCTTGGCATTTCGGCGGCCAGCGAGATGGCGATGATGGGCGCAGCGCCAATGTCCACGCGCTCGACCAGCGGCGGTTCGAGATCGGTGGGCAGGTTCTTGAGTTCCGCGGAGACCTTGTCGCGCACGTCTTGCACCGCCTGATCGGCCTTGCGTTCGAGCTCGAATTGCACGAACACCAGGCCGACATTTTCCATCGACGTCGAACGCATGACCTTGATGCCGTTGACCGTGCTGATGGCCTCCTCCAGCTTGTCGATCACGCGCGATTCGATGGTCTCGGGATCGGCGCCTGGATAGATGGCCGTCACTGTCACGATGGGGAATTCGACCTCGGGGTACATGTCGACGGAGAGCTGCTGGTAGCCCCACACACCGAACACGGCCAGCACGCTCACCATCACCGTCGCGAACACCGGACGGCGGATGGAAATATCTGCAAGTTTCATGGCTAGTCTTTCTTGTCTTTGGCGGGCTTGGTGCGGGCGGCGAGCTGCTTGGGCTTGCCGCTTGTGCCTTCCTGGGTCGTCGACTTGCCACTCACCGTGACCTCGGCATACAGGCCGGTGCGCATGCTGCGATCGGTGTTGGGGATTTCGGCAATGGCCGAGAAGGTGCGCGTGTGCGGGTCGAGCGCGGCGACGACCCGAGTCAGACGCACGTCCACGACCTGTTGGGTGGCCGGGAAACGCACGTGCAGCATGTCGCCTTCCTTGACCTTGCCCATTTCCGTGGACGGAATCTGCACGCGCAAATCGATGGGATTCACTTCCTCAATGATGACCAAGGGCGTGGCCGGCATGACCGTGGCGTATTCGCCTTCATTGACCATGCGCTTGACGATGATCCCGTTGAAGGGGGCGTGCACGGTGGCGTCGCGCAGGGCTTTGCGGCCCATGGCCACGGCGGTTTCGGCTTGCAGCACGCCGGCCTGCGCACCCTTGTAGCGCGCATCGACCATGTCGAACTGGCTCTGCGGCACGGCCTTGTCGTCGAGCAGGGACTTGGTTCGGTTCCAGTCGAGCTTGGCGGAGTCGAGCTGCACCTTGGCGGCCTGCAAGCCCGCCTCGGCCTGTTGCAGGCGCAGGTTGAAATCCTGCGTGTCGAGGGTCACGAGAGGCTGGCCCTCCTTCACGATGTCTCCGTCGCGCACGTGCACGCGCAAGACCGAGCTCGACACCTTGGGCGTGAGGGTGCTGCGGCGATGGGCCTCGGTCGTGCCCGAGAAAAAGGAGGCGCCGGTCGGGGCCGCGGGCAAGTCGCCGGCCTGCGCGACTGCTGCCGGGGCGGTCGGCGCCGCCGCGGCGGGCGCAGGAGCCGTCGTCGCTGGCTTGGGCGCTTCTACCGTCGTTGCTTTGCTTTCGGGCAGGCGAGCCACGTCGCCCTCGCGGCACGCAGGTGCCACGGCGGCGAGTAGGAGGATGGAGGCGAGGGTTAGATTCTTGCGCAACATGATGATGGTCCTCTCTAAGTTCTAGGGCGTGGCTTTACGAACAGGCTGGCTGTCGCCCATGGCGCGCGACAGGTTGGACTGGGCGATGAGATAGTCGTACAAGGCGGCCTGGTGTTGGCCGCGCGCGGTGGTGAGCTGGGTTTCGGCGTCGAGCACGTCGAAGGAGGTGTTGCTCGCGCTCTCGTAGCGTTTCTGTTCGATTCGGAAGTTTTCTTCGGCTTGCTCGACCGCGTGCTTGGCCACGTCCAGCGACTCCGCCGCCGTGGTCACTCCCACGTGCGCGCTGCGCGCATCGAGCCGAATCGCGTCCTCGGCCTTGCGTTTTGCAGCCAGTGCCTGGGCCACGCGTGCTTTGGATTCGTCGATTCCATAGTAGGTGCTTCCGCCTTCCCAGATGTCCCAGGAGGCAGTGGCTCCGACGAACCAGGATTTAGGAAGTCCCAGGAGTGAAGTAGACGCGCGGGTGTAGTTCGCTACGGCGTTCACTTGCGGCAGCATCTTGGACTTGGCCATGCGAACGCCGGTCTCTGCCTGGTCGATATGTGCCGTTAGCTCCTTGATCTCGAAGCGCGCTTCGACTGCATTTTGCTCGGCCTGTGTCGTCGCGACCGGTGTCTCGATCGCTGGTTCGCTAGCAAGATCGACCGCATCGATCTCGCTATCCGGCGAGCGCCCCATGAGCGTGGCCAACCGACCACGCGCCAAGGTCACGCCGCCGTTGGCCTGGATTAAGCGTTGTTGGGCAGATGCTAGTCCCAGTTCGGCGCGGAGAACATCGTTGCGCGCGACCGCGCCGCGCTGAAAAAACGTTCGCGCCAACTTCACCTGAGAGGCAATCTGTTCCACCGACTTTTCCGCCACGTCGGCAAGTCGCTTAGCTTGCAGGAGCCGGTAGTACGCCTCGGTGACTTGGAAAGCTACGTCGCGCAGTGCAGACTTGCGCTTGATCTCTGCAACGTCAACACCGAGCCTTGCCAGCTCGTTCGCTTCGCGAACAGTCCACAAAGAGGCGATGGGCTGGGCGATCGTTGCGCCAACGGACCAGGTCCATTGGGGACGCAAGGGAAACGGATCGTAGATGGCAAGCTTTCCCGTCGCGGCGTTTGTAACCCACGGACAAGCCGGACAATCTTGTTGCAGCATTCCGAACAGCGGTGCCGTAAATGCGCTATCCCACCGCTGCGCTCCCGCATCCAAGTGCAGCTTTGGTCCCCACGCGCCGCGGGCGATTTTCTTTTGCGACAAGGAAGCCTCAACCTCGAAATCCGCCGACGCCGTATCCGGGCTTTCCTTCAGCGCGATCGCCACGCACTGATCGAGGGTCAGCGTTTCGGCCCGGGCGAAAGATGCCAGCGGGGCCAGGATTGCGATGCAGGTGAGAGCCAATCTAGTCTTGCTTGCGATCATTTCTTGCGTGCTCCGGTCTTGGGCTTGCCACTTACGCCGTGGAAGAAAAACTCGGTGATGAGGGGCGCGTAGCTCACGAAGGGTTCTTGCTTGTCCTCGTCGCCCCAGCGGTGGAAAAGCCCAAAAGCCATGCCGAAGAGCATGCGCGCGACGACTTCCGGATCGTGCCCGCCAATATCGTCCGGCGCGGCGTTTTCCTTCAGCCACTCCGCCAGCCGCTTGATCCTTCGTTCGAAGTTGTCGTGAAAGGCGCGGCCGGTGTCGTCGCTGGCGCACATGCTCTGGTTGCTGTGGTCGCTCAGGAAGCCGACGAAAACGTTGTGACTTTTGTCGATAAGCTCCAGGTGACGGTGCAGAACGAGCTCGAAGTTTTGCCGAAAAGTGAGCCCGCTTGGCACGGGCTGGTCGAACACCTTGATGTATTCATCGGTCAGCTGGGTGACCATGGCATCGACGATTTCCTGCTTGCTCTTGAAGTAGGTGTAGAGCGACGCCGCGGTGTAGCCGGCTTCGCGCGCGATGTCCTGCATCGTGGTGCCGTGCAGGCCGGTGCGCGCGAACGCCCTGACCGCGGCATCCAAGATATCGGTGCGCGCATGCGCGAGCTGCCGTTCTTTTCGTTGCCCCACCTTCATTGTTTAACCTCTGTTGAACGGTGACTATTGAATACCAAATCTAGATTCAAGGTACCGAATGGCTATTCGGTTGTCAATAGTCGCGATTCGCATGCGTAGCAAAGCTGCGCTAAAGCGAACCTGCTCGCGCGCGTTGCCACGGGATTCGTGCGCGAATGTCTTGAAGGGTGGGCGGCAAATGTATAGTCTCCCGAGATGCTGCCTGACGGTCCTTTGCGCGAAGCTCTCACGTTCGACGATGTCCTGCTTGTGCCGGCGGAAAGCGAGGTCCTGCCCAAGGATGTCGATGTCCGCTCGCACCTGACCGCGACCATCACCCTGGCCATGCCGATTCTTTCGTCGGCGATGGATACCGTGACCGAGGCACCCACGGCCATTTGCATGGCGCGCGAGGGCGGGCTGGGCGTCATTCACAAGAACATGACGGTCGACGAGCAGGTTCTTGAGGTCACCAAGGTGAAAAAGGCCGAGACCGGCGTGGTCATCGATCCCGTCACCATCGATCCCGATCAGAAGCTGTTCACGGCGCTCGAGCTGATGCGGCGATACAACATCTCGGGTCTGCCCGTGGTCGCCCGCGACGGCAAGCCGGTGGGCATTCTCACCAACCGAGACGTGCGTTTCGAGCGCAATCTCGATCAGCCCGTGCGCGACGTGATGACGACGAACCTCATCACTGCGCCGGAGGGCATGAGCCTGGAGGGATCGAAGGAGCTGCTGCACAAGAATCGCATCGAGAAGCTTCTCGTCGTCGACAGCAGCGGCAAGCTGCATGGGCTCATCACCATCAAAGATATCGAGAAGGCGCAGCAGCACCCGCACGCCGCCAAGGACGATTTGGGGCGCTTGCGCGTGGGCGCCGCCGTCGGTACGGGGCCGGATTTGCAGATGCGCGTGTCCGGCCTGCTGCACGCGGGATGCGACGTCATCTGCGTCGACACGGCCCACGGCCACGCGAAAGCCGTGCAGGAAGCCGTGGCCGACATTCGCAAGACGTTCCCGAAGGCGCAGATCATCGCCGGCAACGTGGCAACCGCCGAGGGCGCGCTGGCGCTGGCCAAGGCGGGCGCCGACGCCATCAAGGTCGGCATGGGGCCGGGCTCGATCTGCACCACGCGCGTGGTGGCCGGCATCGGCGTTCCCCAGGTGACGGCCGTGTCGGATTGCGCGCGCGCATTGGCCAAGACCGACGTGCGCATCGTCTCGGACGGCGGCATCAAGTA
>Ga0182027_10001686_pt1 | contig 36488 bp, 33 predicted proteins | sample 712E1DmetaG_FD_121300 | JGI IMG/M metagenome (GOLD analysis project Ga0182027, IMG submission 121300) | Permafrost microbial communities from Stordalen Mire, Sweden - 712E1D metaG (Illumina Assembly) | ecosystem: Environmental > Terrestrial > Soil > Wetlands > Permafrost | place: Sweden...
CCAGGTGATTCTGGAATTGTCCGCCAATGCCGCTCAGGTGAAGGCGGCAGTGGATAAGGCAGTGAACGAATTTGCCGCGCGCGGCTTTCGATCTCTCGGCGTGGCACGGGCGGAGGGAAACGGTCAATGGCAATTTCTTGGTGTGTTACCCTTGTTCGATCCGCCGCGGGAAGACGCTAAAGCGACAATTGAGACCGCACGCAATATGGGCGTGAAAGTCAAGATGGTTACGGGTGATGCACTGGCCATTGCCCAGGAAACCGCCAAGAAACTTGGCATGGGCGCGAACATTCTCGATGCCGCCGGTCTGGGTGACTCGAAAAAGGAAGAGACCGCGGAAGTCGCCGAGTCCATTGTTAAGGCTGACGGCTTTGCCCAGGTTTTTCCCGAACACAAATTCCACATCGTGGATGTGCTTCAAAAACGCCATCACATCGTCGGCATGACCGGCGATGGGGTGAATGACGCTCCGGCACTGAAAAAAGCGGACTGCGGCATAGCAGTTTCCGGCGCAACCGATGCGGCACGTGCAGCCTCGGCAATCGTTCTGATGACACCGGGCTTGTCCGTTATTATCGACGCAATTAAAGAGAGCCGGAGAATTTTTCAGCGCATGAACAGCTATGCGATCTACCGAATCGCCGAAACGCTTCGTGTATTGCTGTTCATGACCGCGGCGATCCTGTTCTTCAACTTCTATCCATTGACAGCAGTGATGATCGTGATGCTGGCCTTGCTCAACGACGGTGCCATTCTGTCAATCGCTTATGACAACGTGCACTACAAAGACCAGCCCGAGGCATGGAACATGCGTATGGTGCTGGGGATTTCAACGGTGCTTGGTGTGCTCGGGGTCATCTCCGCCTTTGCCTTGTTCTATCTTGGCGAGCGCGTCTTTCATCTCGACCGTGCCCATATCCAAACGCTTATGTACCTTAAGCTGTCAGTAGCAGGACATCTGACGATCTTTTTGACGCGCACGCGCCACCCTTTTTGGTCTATCCGTCCAGCTAAGATTCTATGGATAGCTGTGCTCGGCACGCAGATAATTGCGACAATAATAGCAGTTTTCGGGTTTTTCATGACGCCGTTAGGCTGGGGTTGGGCCGGGTTTGTCTGGGGATACGCGCTACTTTGGTTCCTTCTGAATGACCGTATAAAACTTCTCGCGTATCGGATTTTCGATCCGATAAAAGCCAAGCAGCCGTCCGATTTGACACCGCAAATAGCCGCTCGGGCTTATGAGCTTTACGAGCAGGAAGGCCGACACGAAGGAAACGCCGTTCAGGACTGGGAAAAGGCGGAGAAGGAAATTCGTAAATGAGCCGAACCGATAAACAAAGGAGCATTTCAATGAGATTTGCAGCAATCACAATTGTTCTCTGTGCCGTGTTGGTCATCTCCGGAGCAATCACGACGGTCGCCACACAGGAAAATCCCGTACCGCTCACGGCCCAGGACGTTCATCCTTTGGCCGTTGGAGATTCTGCGCCGGACGGAATCTTATCAACCATCAGAGGCAAGAATGTGAGTCTCGAAACGCTCGTCGAACATAAACCCAGCGTCATTATTTTCTACCGGGGCGGCTGGTGCCCTTTCTGCAACATGCAGATGGACCAATTGGTAAAAATTCAACCCGAATTGAAAAAGTTGGGTTACCAGGTTTTGGCAATCAGTCCGGACAAGCCTGAAAAGCTTAAGAAAAGCCTGGGCAAGCATCACATCAACTACACTTTGCTTTCCGACCGCACCATGGAAATCACCCGGAAATTCGGGCTGGCTTATCAGGTGAGCCAGGAAATTCAAGGGAAGATGCAAAACAAAGGCATATCCCTGGATTCAAGCACCGGCAACAGCCTGCATATGTTGCCGGTACCGGCGGCATATGTCATTGACGGGAAGCGTCTAATCCGTTTTGTCTATTTCAATGCGGATATTAAGGTGCGCGTCAACCCCGACGATTTGCTGAACGCCGCAAAGAAGGCGATTGAAAGGTAGATTGATTGCTGAAAATTTGAGTCGTTTTGTGTTGTTCGCATCGTTTTCTTGGTTGTATATTCTTGAGAAGGGTGTACCGGATCAGGCCGGTGCAGGTTTTTCAGGATGGTCGGGCCGCCATCCGGTTTACGCATCATAGTAGACTGGCGGCGCCCATTGAAAAGACTCCCCCGTTCATGTTTTCTGGCCGCGTCTCTTTCCAACCACCCGATTGAACTTCTTTTCCGCCTTCATCTCGCCCCAAGGGCATTTTCTTCTGTAAAAGGATACTTATGCACTTTGCGATAGTAGCGGTTTTCATTGTCGGCTACCTGTTCATTGCCTCCGAGCATTTCATCAAAATCAACAAGGCCGCGACGGCCCTTCTCACGGGCGTCTTGTGCTGGACATTGTACGTGCTTCTGGCGCCAAACGGTCATGCGGTCGGCGCGCAGCTCATGGAACAGGCCGCGGACATCGCAAGCATACTTTTTTTTCTCATGGGCGCCATGACCATCGTGGAAATCATCGATGCGCACAGCGGCTTTGATGTGGTGACCGCAATCCTGTCCAGCGGAAGCAAACGACGATTGTTGTGGCTCGTGGGCATTACCGGATTTTTCCTGTCCGCGGTACTGGACAACCTTACCACAACCATAGTCATGGTTTCGCTCTTGTCGAAACTGCTTCCCAAACGCGAAAACTTTCTCGTGTTTACGGGCGTGGTAATCATAGCCGTGAACGCGGGCGGCGCATGGACGCCGATCGGCGATGTTACCACAACGATGCTCTGGATCGCCAACCGCATAACCAGCCTCTCGATCATCAAGATTCTTATCGCGCCAAGCGTCGTGTGCGCGGCAATTCCGCTGGTGTGGGTGTCGTTTCGCATGAAAGACGGTAAGGAGAAAATCAATTTTCAAAAGGTCGACACCTTGACAATTAGAGAACAGAACACCGGCAAACTCGTTTTTTTTATTGGCGTCGGTGCGCTGCTCCTTGTTCCGGTTTTTAAAGCGGTCACGCACCTGCCGCCCTTTGTCGGCATGATGTTCGGACTCGGCATTTTATGGATCGTCACCGAGGTCCTTCACAGAAAAGGCGACGAGGAAAAAAGGCGCATGCATTCGGTAACAAGGGCCCTGCAACGCATCGATATGCCGAGCATCATGTTTTTTCTTGGAATTCTTTTGAGTATTTCAGCGCTGCAGGCCGTGGGCCTACTTCCGGCTCTGGCCCAATGGCTTGACCGTACCATCAGCAACATGCATCTCATCGTCATTGCCATAGGGCTCTTGTCCGCTGTCGTCGACAATGTTCCGCTGGTCGCGGGAGCCATAAAAATGTATCCTCTTTCACAGTTCGGCGTTGATCATCATTTCTGGTCGTTCCTGTCCTATTGCGCCGGGACCGGAGGCAGCGCGCTTGTCATCGGATCGGCAGCAGGAGTCGCAGCCATGGGAATGGCAAAAATCGATTTTGTCTGGTATTTGAAGAAGATCACGCCATTGGCGCTCCTCGGCTATGCCGCCGGCGCCATTGTTTATGTTCTGCAAAGCAGATTGTTTAATTAACATTCCAGACACCCATAGGCGACCTCCCAGTCCAAGATCCGCGCTCTAAACGAACAGCGACACTTTGCTCGTGCCCGCGTCCTGCAGGAACTTGGCGACACCGGCCAGCTTGAGGTTCGGGTAGTCGATCATTTCAGCCTGTGAAAACCCCATAAGATCCATGCTCATTTCGCAAATATAAATCTGCACGCCGGAATCCGCGGCCGCTTTGATGAGCTGTTCGAGAGACATGACGTTTTTCTTTTTCATGAGGCCCTTCATCATCATGGTCCCGCCGCCCGCCATGTGCATCCGGGAAAGCTTGAGCTTCGGTGTGCCCTTGGGAAGCATCCATCCGAACATCGTGGCTATGAGGTTCTTTGCAGGCGGCGCCTTCTTCGGATCGCGAAGCGCAGGAATGGCCCAGAAGGTGAAAAACATCGACACCTTCTCGAACATTGCTGCTGCCCCTGTTGCGATGATAAAGGCTGCAAGCAGGTTGTCAAGGTCGCCGCTGAACACGACCATCGAGAGTTTGTCTTCAGGTGCATTGGCCTTGAGCGCCTCGACTTCCGCCTTGAGAGTTTCAAGTTCAGTCATGATCAGACTCCTTTTTGCTTGAGAACATGAAGAAAAAGACTGACCGGCCGGTAGATAGCGTGGCCGAGTTTGGTCAGGGCGATCAGAACAATAAGTTCAATGGCAAAAACCGCGTGGATTAAGAGGACCCAATCGTGCAGCGCTCCAGAGCGCCAAAATGTCACGGCTGCTTCGAGCCAAAAACCGGTGATGCCGAGAATCAGAAGAAAGGCAAGCAGCCATGCGTCGGACGCGTGAGTGAACCGGCTGTGCTTTTCTTTTCTGACAACACGCTTCCATATAGCCACGCTCACTCCGTAGAGCAAGGCCAGGCCCGAGACAGTGCCGATGACACGGCCTGGCTGGAAAATGTGCGTTCCGAGTATGTACATGAGAAGGTAATCCACGGCCGTGGCCGTTGCCAGGCCCAAGAATCCCCAGAGAATGAAACCGTGGATGAAGCGCGGTGTGGAATACCACGGATGTGCGGTTTGCGCCTCGGTCGTGCATTCTCCGTGTCGTTTCATAGTGAACACTTCCTGCGCCACTTCCGTTCCTGCCGCAATCAGAGCTTTGGGTTTTTGTTTCCACAAGAAGGAAAATCCGCCCGAGCTTGCGAGATTCCGCTTTACAAGTCGAACCATGCCCGCGACGAGAATGAAGCCGCTCAGTATTCCCAAAACCACTCCAGTCAAATGCACCGCTTCGTAAGCCACGAGACTGGAAAACATCCAGGTGTGAGCGCCGGAAGGGTTGCCATGCATGTTGACAAGAAGCAATGACAACAAAACACCGACTGCCGCGGTCACAAGGAATAGTACGAGCGGATTTGTGTAGAACAGCTTTGCAATGCCCGTCGGATCTGTTTCCGCAATCACGTAGCGACGGAGCGCAGCCATGAATTCGCCGGGTTCAGCCTCCCTCGGGCAGGTTTCGGAGCATTCGCCGCAGTAATAACAGAGCCAGGGCTCGGGACCGTTCAAAAGGTTTTCCGAAAGTCCCACCTGACCGGACCTGATCATTTTTCTCGGGAAAGATCCATGTTCATCCGAAAGCGCGCATACGGCAGTGCAATTACCGCAGTTGAAGCATGACGTGATATCAAAGGCCCCGAAACGCCGGACCTTTGAAAGAAGCGTTGGATCAATTTTTCTTGCAATATCCGACATATTCTCCCTGCTTCTTGTCTTCAACGACCATGTTGTACTTTTTCAAAGCCATCAAATGCCAAAACACTTCCCGGGTTTCCCGTCCAAGCGCTTGTGCCAATTCCGGGACAGTCTTGGGTCCGTTTTCCATTTCCGCAAGCATCGCCTTGTGCAGTTTCTGCTGCTCCTGCCGAAGCTTTGCGGCCCGTTCGATTGTATGGGGACTTCGAAGGCGCAAGGATTTGAGTTGTTCCCTGTAATCAATGGACTCCCTGGTTTCGCTCATGCTTCCTCCGCAACAATTGCATCGACCATGGCGTCGAATTGGTCCATGCCCCAGCCCGCGACGTCAATTGCCTGATGAGGACAAACGGCAACGCAGGCCCCGCAGCCTTTGCAAAGGGCGCCGGACACTATCGCGCGCGGGCCGCCGGATGTTTCACTCATGGCAATCGCGCCCGGATAGGAACACTCGCCAAGGCACACCCCGCATCCGTCGCAGCGATCATGGTTTACACGAGCAACAAACGGATCGAGCGAGATTTTGCCGCTGCCCAGCAGAGCCGAGACCTTTGATGCGGCGGCACGGGCCGCGGCACTCGTCTCGCGAACATCCATGGGGCCCTGGCAGGTTCCGGCAAGGAAAATGCCGCTGTTGGCGATTTCCACGGGCCGCAGTTTCGGGTGCGCCTCAAGGAGAAACCGGTCGCTCCCCCGCGGCAAACGCAATTGTTCGACGAGTTGGGAAATCGGATGCGGCATCATGCCTGTTGCCAGGACAATCAAGTCTGCCTGAATTTCGAGTACTTCGTTCCAGGTCAAAACGTCCTTGACCGTCACTGATCCGTTTTTGACAACCGGCGGTTGATCCTGCTCGTGCCTGAAGAAGATCGTTCCGAACTGCGCGACCTTTTCATAGATTTCCTCATGCCCGCGGCCATATGCCCGAATATCACGATACACATCGAATATCCGGATTGCGGGAAAACGCATTGTCAGTTCTTTAATTGCATGCAGGGTAGCGGTGCAGCACACTCGTGAGCAGTAGTCGTTCACCTTGCCGTCAGCCTGCGGTTGGTCGACCCCTTCGGCCTGCCTGCTGCCAACGCAATGGACAAATGCTATGTTTTCAATGGTTCGCCCGACTACGGCCAAGCCTGGGCCACCGGCCACGGCGTCATGTCTCTTCAAAATCGCGTGGAAGGCGGGCAAGGTTATGACGTTTGACGCAGGCTCGCCAAGTCCCATTTCACCGGTCTTAGGTTGATAATTTTCAAATCCTGTTGCGATCACGATCGCGCCCGCAACAAATTCCCCGCCCTGACCAATTCGTAATTTGAAATTGCCGACAAACCCGGTTATTTCTTCCGCCTCGCACTCACAACGAACGTCGATGTTGGCGTCGTTGGAAACAGCCTCAACGAGCGGCGCCAGAAAATCCGACGCTTTCTCTCCATCAGGATACAGTGTATCAAGGTCCAGAAGTTTGCCTCCGAGAAAAGGCATTTTCTCGATGAGCGCCACGCGAAACCCGGCAGCTGAAAGCGCGAGCGCAGCCTGCATTCCGGCAACGCCGCCGCCGATCACCGCAACCGCTTGCACCGCGTCAACCGTGAGATTTTCGAGCGGTCCCTGGAGTGCGACCTTGGCGGCCCCGGCAGCAACAAGCCGGATTGCCTTGGCGGTCGCTCCGGCCTTGTCCGACTTATGGACCCAGCTGGCCTGTTCCCTGATGTTAATGTGTTCGAAAAGGTATTGGTTGAGCCCAGCCCGGATCAAAGCATTCCTGAACGTCAGCTCATGGAGCGTGGGTGAACAGGCTGCAACGACCACGCGGTCGATTCTTCCGGCACGGATGTCCTCGACGATCAGACCCTGGCCCGGGTCCGAGCACATGAAGGCGTATTCCCTGGCCACTGCGACGCCCGGCAAGGCGGTAGCCTTTGCGACCACTTCCTTCACATCAATGATATCGGATATGTTGCCGCCGCAATGGCACACATAAATTCCTGTCTTAACTCCTGCCATGGGCGCCTCCGTGCCGAAGGTAGTTGGCGGCTTCCATAGCCGCGGCGCTCGCTTCGACGACCGTGTCGACAATGTCCTTGGGTCCGGTGGCTGTCCCGGCAGAGAATATTCCAGCCTCGCTGGTTCCGATTGGCAAGGACTTTTCATGGGGTGATGCGGTAAATCCGTCCAGGGCTTTCGTGATGCCCAAGCATGAAACGTCGAAGCCGGGCAGCATGCCGTTTGCAAGCACCACAAGGTCGTGCGTCACTTCCTCGGGACGGCAGTTGTCCTCCTGCCGCTCGATGCGGACGATCGGGTTGTGCTGCGCGTCTTCACGGATGCGGCCGACCTTGGCCTTGACGAACATGATACCCATGGCTTTGGCATTCTGGTAAAACTGCTCATACCCTTTTCCGAATGCGCGAATGTCCATATAGTAAATGGTGATATCGGCAATGGGCAGAGACCCTGAAAGCAGCATGGCCTGCTTGATCGCGTACATGCAGCACACGCGCGAGCAATACGGAACGCCGATACTCTTGTCCCGCGAACCGGCGCAAAGGACATATGCTATGGAAGACGGGATCTTTCCGTCTGACGGCCGCAGCACCCTCCCGAACGGACCGTGGGGCGCAAGCAGCCGTTCTGCCGCAAGCGCAGAGATGACATTTTGAAACTTCCCTTCGCCATAGTGCTTCTTGGCGCCCATTGGTGTGAGGGAAAACCCTGTCGCAACAATCACGGTCCCTGCCTCGACGTCACGTTCCCCGGGCTGTTGCAGGAAATCTATGCACTGTGTCGGGCAGGCCTTGGCGCATGCGCCGCACGCCATGCAATTGTCGATGTCAAGCACCGGATATTGTGGAATTGCGTTGGTAAACGGTATTGAGATCGCCTTGCGCGCGCCGAGCCCATGCTCGAACTCATCGGGAACGAAAACCGGGCACGCTTCCTCGCATCGTTTGCACCCGATGCAATCCTGTTCGCGGATGTGCCTCTGCTTGCGAATGACCCGCGCATGGAATTGATTCCCGGTCTTTTCAACGGACACGACATCTGCGTAGGTCCACGTTTCGATATTGGGATGATGGATGGAAGATGCCATGCGAGGCGTCGTGATGCAGCTGGCGCAGTCCAGAGTCGGAAACACCTTGCTCAGGCCTATCATGGCGCCACCGATGCTTGCCGAACGCTCCACCAGAAGCACGCTTTTGCCCATGTCGGCAAGATCGAGCGCGGCCTGCAAACCGGCGATTCCGGCGCCTATGACAAGCGCGTCTTTCCTGACAGCAATGGTTTCAGTTGTCACTTTTGCGTTCCTCCTGCGCTAGAAACCGCGGCTTCCATGTCAGTGATTTCCTTGAGGAACGCTGCTTTGCAAACAGTACAAATCGTAGTGAGCTTGAGTCGGTTGAAGCCGATGTTCTTCGCCTTCATGCGTTCGTATACGCGGCCGATCCGCTTGGAAAGCCGGTCATACGCGCCTTCGTAGGGACAGTCAGACCCGCTGCTCATAACGATGATCCCGGAAATTCCTTGTTCGAAACACCGTAGATAGAAATCCTCCGGAAACATCACCGGGTCCGGAGCGCGCAGAATGTAGGTGTTGGAAGGATATTGCAGCCTTGCCTGACCGACCGTATTGGCTCCGGGATAGGAGCTCATGATCGTGGTCAAAATAAGTATCTTGGGTTGTTTCGCGGCGTCCATGTCGATCAATTGTCCTACTTTTTTCGAAGCACAAGGAGACTGTCGTACCCCGCACGTTCCACAAACCCGAGAAATTCGTGACCCATTTTCTTGCACCAGGCAGGAATGTCTTCGCGGCTGCCTTTGTCTCCGGATTGAATCTCAAGGATTTTGCCCACCGCAACGGTCCCGATTGCCTTTTTCGCTTCAAGTAAAGGTCCTGGACACGCCATTGCGCGCGCGTCAACAGTTCCGTCGGGTTTCACATTGCTCAGATCTGCCATACATTGCCTCCTGTGTGGATTGGAGTTTTAATTTCGTTGTGAAGAAGCCGCTTCACATTGCATTGATCAGGCTTTTCAATGCCTTTGTGACTTGAAGCCTTTCCTTCGAAGGAAGAATCGACAAGATCGTTTTCTCGCACCGGGCAAGGTCGGCCTCGATTGTTTTTTTAAGGGCAACGCCTTTCTTCGTGAGCCGCAATTGAACAACCCGGCGGTCGCTTGGATCGTGAAGAAGTTCGATCAGACCTTTAACCATGAGTCTCGTGCCTACCCTGCTTGCCCGTGAAGCGGAAAGACCGATGTTCTTAGCAAAATTTCCTCCGGACACAGGTTCCTTGCTATCGATGGAAAGTAGTCCGTGAAATTCCGCCGGCGTAAGCGACCGTTGCTCCTGGATGCGCGTTTCAGTGGCAGCGCATTTGTGCTTAAGGGCGAGAACGAGTCTGAATAGTGTCGCTTCCATAACCTTCCTCATCAATATTTGCTAATGGCATTATTTGCTGATAGCAAATATACTATGGCGCCAGAACCCGGTCAAGAGGAAAGGCTCCAACCGCCGATCTATCGAAGCGCCATTAGTGGACTTTGAAATGCCGCACATCAGTTGCATGTCATACATGCATGATGTACCTTATTATTGGCATATGCCATAAACTGGAGATCCATGCCCCGACCTTGTAAATTGAGACGAGTCAGTTGCAACCCACAGGCGCAAAGTTTTAGGCCGAACGTGCTTTCAAAGGCGGATGTGGAGACCGTCGCCCTTTCCCGGGACGAACTCGAAGCAATACGCCTGGCTGATCTTGAGGGTCTGTATCAGGAACAGGCAGCCGGGAAGATGAAGATTTCCCGCCAGACTTTTGGGAATATTATCGTCTCAGCCCACAAGAAGGTCGCGGACTTTCTTATCAATTCGAAGCGTCTTTCCATTGAAGGCGGAGCAGTGGAGATCGACCGGTGCAGTTTCGTCTGCGCCGCCTGCAGACACACCTGGTCGGTTCCCTGCGGAACAGGGCGGCCTAAGGAATGTCCGCACTGCAAAAGCGAGAATGTTTGTTGCTCAAAGAAAATCGGTCTGGATACTAACCTTAAAAAATGTTGGAGGGACGTATGAAAATTTGTATGCCGGTGCAGGATGCGAAAGGGCATGACTCACTCATTTATGGGCATTTCGGCAGCGCGCCGTTTTTCGCGCTGTTCGATACCGAAACAAAAGAAGTTGACATTGTCAATAACGCACTTGGCGACCATGTGCATGGACAATGCATGCCGGTTGACGCAATCAGAAAGACCGGCGCGGAAGCCGTCCTGTGCAAAGGAATGGGCTTGCGTGCGGCCGATCTTCTTCGCGAAGCCGGAATCATGCCCTATATGGTCGATGCGGAAACGGTTTCCGACGCGATCAAACAGTTTGAAGCGAAAAACGTCGCCGTTCTTGATGCAAGCAAGGCATGCCAGCATCATGGGTGCCATTAATGTGTCCATCACAGTTTTATACGGAGAGCTGTTTTCAACCCTTGCAAAAAAAGGCTGAATCATGAACGGTAAAACAAAAGAATTCGATGACAAAGCCGCCACGTGGGATGATAATCCTGAAAGAGCGCAGCGTTCGCAGACTATTGCCGATGCAATTATCGAGGAACTACCGAGCGACCCTTCTTTTACCGCGATGGAATATGGGTGCGGCACAGGCTTGTTGAGTTTTCCTCTGCGGAATCGGTTCGCAAAAATCGTGCTCGCGGATACTTCAAAGGGCATGCTCGAAGTATTGAGGGAAAAGATCGTCCGCAGCAAAGCAACCAATATGGAACTCCTCAATATCGATTTGCTTGACTCTTCATCGATCCTGTCAACATCGTTCTCCGTAATCTACAGTTCCATGGTTCTTCATCACATCGACAATGTTCAAAAAATACTGGCAGCATGGTATTCTCACCTCACCACCCCCGGATACCTCTGCATCGCAGATCTTGATTCGGACAATGGCTTGTTCCATGGCCCGGAATTTAAAGGGCACAATGGATTTGACAGAAAAGAATTGCAGAAAGTCGTCAAGGAAGCCGGATTCACTGACATCATATTTAGGACGGTTTGCAAGATAAAAAAGGAAACCCGCGATGGCATTGTACGAACGTTTCCACTCTTCTTGATGGTGTGCAAAAAGAATCCGGGCTAGACGGAAGGAAGATCCCTTTTTCACAAATGATCCTGTGGTTCATTCGCATATCCTTCTGCGAATGCACTATCGGGAATATTCTACCTGGCCGTCAACAGTCCCAACCTTTTCATGTGGCGCCACAAGGTCGTCCGGTCGATGCCCAGCTCTTTTGACGCAGCATCCCGGCTGCCTTTGTTTCTTTTCAAGGCATCATTGAGCAATTCCTTGGTAATTTGCCTCTTTTTGTCTCTCCTCAATCCCTCCGCAAAAGCATCAACTTTCTTTGGGAGACATGTGGCCGACCTGAGTTCAACATGCCGGATCTCCAAGGGCAGATCGAAAATACCGATTTCCGTCTCCCGGCCGGAAGTGACAAAGGCGTGCTCGATGGCGTTTTCCAATTCCCGGATATTCCCCGGCCAGCAATAATCCATCATGGTGAGGGCGGCATCGGCGGCGAGTCCGGTGAGAGACTTGCCGGTTTGCTTGTTAAATTTGTCAATGAAGTGGCCGATGAGAAGTCCGATGTCGTCCTTACGGTCACGCAGCGGGGGCATGTGCACGGGAAACACCTTGAGTCGGTAAAAAAGGTCTTCGCGAAATTCGCCGTTTCGCACCAGCTCTCGCAAGTCCCGGTTTGTCGCGGCGATGATCCGCGCGTCAGTTTTTCGCGTCACACTCTCGCCCACCCGCTCGAATTCGCGCTCCTGCAGAAACCGAAGGAGTTTTACCTGGATATACGGAGACACATCGCCGATCTCATCTATGAACAATGTACCACCGTCCGCCATTTCGAATCTGCCGATTTTATCATTTATCGCGCCGGTAAACGCGCCTTTGACATGGCCGAACAATTCGCTTTCAAGCAGGGATTCGGTCAGGGCGGAGCAGTTGACCCTCACGAACGGGCCGGCGCTCCGGACGCTCCGCTCATGGATCGTACGCGCGGCCAATTCCTTTCCCGTGCCGGTCTCGCCCGTGATAAGCACCGTCGCGTTTGAGGCTGCCGCCAGTTCAATCAGGTCGAACACGGTTTGCATGGGTTTGCTTTTTCCGACGAGCAGATGAAACCTGCCGCCTTCATGGGAGACTTGTTCTTCCAATGCCGCAGTCTTCATCTGAGCCTGCTTGAGCGCGGAAATGTCGGTGAGCGTTTCCACACCACCCATGACGTTTCCCAGATTGTCCGATAAGACCCTGCCGTTTTTCAAGACATGCACGCGTGTGCCGTCTTTTCGCTTGAGCTGGCATTCAAGATCGTTGATTTCTTTGAGCGACAAAAGTCCGCAGTCTTTCATGGAACCGCAGGCGCACATCATAATGTCCTGGCATCGCTTTCCGATGATTTCACCTGTACTTAACCCTGTCATTTTTTCTAGGCTGCTATTGCAAAACCGGATAACACCCGACAGGTCAACGATGAAGATTCCTTCAGCAACGGTATGCAATACGGTTTCGAAACAATCGTTCGATAATCTGTTTGACGAATCAAAGCACATCATTTGAAAACTCCAGTCTTGTTGCAAGAGTACTTGTTGCGTGAAACATGGAATACGTTGCAATGCAACAGGTATTAAAATACTTGAAGTCATCACCATTATTGAAACCAGAAACAATGATGTTGTAACTAACTATTTATCATATTGTTACAAATTACTTGAAGGATATTGAGGTTTTCAAAATCCATGTGGCACAGTACTTGCCTTTTCTTTCATACCAGAAAAGGAGGACAAAATGTCTTCAGAAGCAAACGACCTGTCTTTCAAACAAGAAGTGCTTGAGTCAAATGTTCCGGTGCTGGTGGATTTTTGGGCCCCGTGGTGTGGACCCTGTAGAATTACCGGAAGCATAATTGAAAATCTCGCCAAGAAAACCGCTGGCCTTGCAAAGGTAGTAAAGGTGAATGTCGATGAAAGCTCGAACACTGCGATGAAGTTTGGGATCACGGCCATTCCGACGGTCATTGTTTTCCGTAATGGTCAAGTTGAGAAAACGTTCATTGGAGTTCAGCAGGAGAAGGTTTACCTCAACGCCCTGGCACTGTCCCCATCAAAAGAAGCAGTTGCCGCCTAAACAGATATTTTCACCCCGTCAAGGAGGTTGGTATGAAATCGAATGAATCAGTATCTGACAGAGTAATCCGCGTCGTGCTCGGAATAATTCTGGGGCTTCTGGTCGCATTCAAGGTCGTCGCAGGCGGTCTTGCAATAGCATTGGGTATCGTATCGGCTCTCGCAATCATCACCGGCTTGGTCGGGTTCTGCGCCATCTACGCTCTTCTTGGACTTTCAACGCGCAAAGCAGCCGCAAAATAATAGAAGGATTGCAAATGAAAAAGATACTGGTTGTCGGCGGAGTGGCCGGAGGCGCGAGCTTTGCGGCGCGGATGCGAAGGCTCGATGAGGCCGCGGCCATCGTTGTTATTGACAAAGGCGATTACATATCCTTTGCGAACTGCGGTCTCCCCTATTTCATAGGCGAGACGATCAATAATCGCGAAAATCTCATCATCCAGACTCCCGAAACATTCAAGACTCGGTTCAACATCGATGTACGGATCCGGTCCGAAGCTATTTGCGCGGACACGGTGGCGAGAAAAGTTACCATCCGCACAAATGGAACGACCTACGAAGAACCCTACGATTATTTGGTTCTCGCGCCGGGAAGCACGCCGATACGGCCTCAGTTGCCGGGTATTGATTCGCCGCTGGTTCATACGCTGCGGACGATACCGGACACGGACAGAATCAAAGCCATGGTTGACAAAGGCGACACACGCAGCGCTGTCGTCATCGGCGGCGGCTTTATAGGGCTTGAAATGGCGGAAAATCTTAAAAAGCGCGGGCTTGCAGTAACGATGATCGAACTTCTCGATCAAGTGTTTGCGCCTGCTGATCCGGAAATGGCCGTAGGTTTGCATCAGCACCTGACAATCAATGGGGTGAACCTGGTTCTCGGCCATGGGGTTTCGAAGATACTGAATGACGGGTCCAAAACGGCCACTGTCTTACTTGATAATGGAACTAAGATTGCCGCGGACCTCATCATCATGGCAATCGGCGTAAAGCCTGACACGAAATTTCTCAACGGGTCGGGCATAGACGTTTCCGACCGCGGTGCCATTATCGTGAACGACCGCATGCAGACCAATGTCTCGAACGTTTATGCAGTGGGCGACGCGGTGGAAGTCGTTGACTTCGTCTCAGGCAAAAAGGTTCTTGTCCCTCTGGCCGGCCCTGCCAACCGCCAGGGACGAATCGCGGCCGACAACATAGCGGGAGCCGCTTCCACGTACAAGAGTACGCAAGGCACCGCAATTTGCAAGGTGATTGATCTGACCGTGGCGGTAACAGGGTTGAACGAGAAATCGGCAAAGCGTTTTGGTATCCCCTATGTAAAGTCATACACCCATTCCACGAGCCATGCCTCATATTACCCCGGCGCGTTTCCTTTGTCCATCAAGTTGCTTTTTTCCCCGGACAACGGAACAATCCTCGGCGCTCAAGTCTTTGGCAAAGACGGTGTGGACAAGCGGATCGACGTGCTTGCCACGGCAATCAGGCACGGCCTGACCGTGTACGATCTCGGCGATCTGGAGCTTGCGTACGCGCCGCCGTACGGAAGCGCCAAGGACGCGGTGAATGTCGCGGGATTCGTGGGACAGAACATTCTTGACAAGAGAATGCCTGTCTTCTACGCAGACGATGTTGCCGGGTGTAATCCGTCGTCGCAATTGCTCCTTGATGTTCGCACAAAGGGGGAACACGAACAGGGCGCCATTCCCGGTTCATTGCTTATTCCGCTCGACTCCTTGAGGGATCGGCTCAATGAGGTAGACATGAACAAACATATTCTCGTGTATTGCCAGATCGGTCTCCGGGGTTATCTGGCTGTTCGCATCCTTCTTGAAAATGGGTATACGGCAAGAAATCTGTCTGGCGGCTACAAAACCTGGTCCACAAGCCAACCCGTAAGCGTGAATTAGGAGAAATTATGCAAGATGAAATCACTATAGAAAAGAATCCTGCAAAGGAAAAGAGGAAGAAAATGATCAGAATTATCATAGGAGTTGTCATCGGTGCAATTTTGGGTTTCGGGTACTACAGACTTGTCGGCTGCTCAAGCGGCACATGCCCTATCACCTCGAATCCATGGATCAGCACGCTGTACGGTGCGGTGATGGGTGCGGTCGTCGCAGGCGTTTAAGAGAGGAAAATGCGTGAAATTTCATTTCGTGCTGCATAGACCTGGCAATAACCGATTCAACATTTTTTAGGAGGATTTTATGTTTCTCCAGTTACAAAAAGGCCTCTTTGTCATGATTCTTTCCGTTGCCTTCATTTTCCCCTTGTCAGGCAACGCATCCGACAAAACGGTCGTTCACGAGAAAAGTAAGAAAGACTCGGCAATGGTGCAAAGTAAGAAACCAGTCGTTCCTGCAAAAACGATATTGTTTTTCATGAATCCGAACGGCCACCCTTGCCAGATGCAGAATGCCATTCTCGATGGAATCAAGGATTCGTTGGCCGGCAAGGCGACGATCAAATACATCAAGACCTCTGAAGAGAGTGACCGCGACGCCTTTGATTCATATGGAATTCGCGGACTGCCGTCCTTGATAATCGTTGACAACAACGGGAAAGAGCTGAAACGGTTTTCGCCGGGCATTCAGAGCAAAGAAGATATTCTTGCCGCACTGAAAGAAAAAGTGAAATGATTGACAACCTGAATATTGCGCTGGTGTTCGGAGCCGGCCTTGCAAGCGTTCTCTCGCCGTGCGTGCTGCCTGTTGTTCCGATCGTTGTCGCCGGCACCGAAGACGACCACAAGCTGCGGCCGGTCATGATCGTTCTTGGTTTGGCGATAACCTTTACTGCAATGGGAGCGATCTCTTCCCTGTTCGGCTCTTTTGTCGGTGCCAAAATGTACTATATCGAAAAAGCCGCGGCTGCCCTTATCGTTATTTTCGGCCTGCTGATGATTTTCAATATCAATCTGTTTAAACACTTCGGTTTTTTGTCGAATATTGCGGGAAAGACAAAGGGCCGGCTTGGCGGCTTTCTGCTCGGTCTTTTGCTTGGCCTCATCTGGATTCCCTGCATCGGCCCCATGCTATCAAGCGTTTTAGCCGTTGTCGCCACCAAAGGCAAGGTCCTAACAGGCATAATCCTGCTTTTCGTCTATTCTCTTGGCTTCAGCGTGCCCATGCTCATCGCAGGGTACGCCTCGCAGTTTTTCCGGACAAAATTCAGGCGCGTGGGCAAATTCCCCTATGTCATCAACGCGGTAAGCGGGCTGCTTCTCATCGCGCTCGGCGGGATTGTGTTCTTCAGAGGAACGCTCGGGTTCGGGTTTTAGGGGATGGGGTTTAAGACTGTCTAGGGCACGGAAGCCGATGGGCGGCGTGTGGCAGCACGGCATCACCATGCAAAGTAAACCAGCACAGCAAGAAGAATGGCAGAAAGCAACAGACCGTAAAAGATGTGGCCCGAAAACAGAGCTGAACTGATGTTGTTGGCAAGGAGGACATAGACTATGGTTCCGGGCAGCAAGCAGAGCCAGGTCCAAAATACGTATGCGACAAATGAGATTCTGGTAAGGCCGAAGATGTAGTTCATCGTGACATGAGGGGAAATGGGAATAAGCCGCAGAACTATCAGGACGCGGACTTCATGCGCCTTGATGATCGAGCTGTATTTCTCATACTTTTCACTACCGGCAAGCCATCGTTCCACTCTCCCGCGCGCAAATTTGCGGGCAATCCAGAAGGCAAGAATTGCAGCCGCCAAGGCCCCGATGCTTGAAAGGGCTACCGCAATGAATGGCGGAAAAAGCAATCCCGCGAGCACCGTCATCCCCGTACCCGGGATCATTGCCAGAGAAGTCACCGCGTACAAGACCACAAAAACCAAATACCCGATCTTCTCGTCATGCCGAATTAGATTTTGAAAAAACAAGAGCCATCCGGAAAGGCCGAACGCTTCAGCCAGCAGTATTAGACCGGCTATGAGAATCAAGAAAAAGCGCCATCGATAATGCCTGTTTACCTTTCTCACGGCCTCCTTGTCATGATCAAGACTATTCATTGCATCGGCCATTCCCTTTCAAAAGAAAACCCTGCAAATATCGAACCTATTATTTATTGGTATTGCCGCAGTTGAACGTCGCCGTGTTTCTTGATTCCAGTGGCATGGTTGTTGCGGGTTTTTACCTCATAAAGACAATTTACAGGATTTTCTCTGACCGATCACAGGGTTTGCTTTATGAACGCGTCCGGGTACTGTAAAAAAGGGGGGCATGTCGATGAAATTTGCAACAACCGCACTTGTTCTCTGTGCATTGGTTTTCTCCTGTTCAGGAAAGCCGTCTTCGGATGAAGGCACGAAAGCAACGGTTCCGGTTTTTTCACGGGATACCGCAACGGCGACGTTTGCCGGCGGGTGCTTCTGGTGCATGGAGCCGCCCTTTGAAAAGCTGAACGGCGTTATCAAGGTTCTGGCTGGCTATGCCGGCGGAACAAAGGCCAATCCGTCATATCACGAAGTCGGGGCCGGAGGAACCGGACACATGGAGTCGATTCAGGTAACGTATAATCCGGCAAGAATCAGCTATCTTCAACTTCTGAACTCGTTCTGGAGATCCAATGATCCGACTGACGCGGACGGCCAGTTTGTTGACCGCGGCAACCAGTACCAATCCGCAATTTTTTACCATACGCTTGAACAGAGAATGCTGGCCGAGGCGACGAAAGCAAGCCTGGCGCATGCAGGGGTATTTGGGAAAAAAGCAATCGCCACGAGAATCATTCCTGCTTCCACCTTTTACGAAGCCGAGGACTATCACCAGGATTACTATTTGAAAAGCCCGGACGATTACCACAGATACCGGAACGGCTCAGGCCGGGACCAGTTCATTGAAAAAATATGGAAGGCTAAAGGCTGGAAAGCGGACACCGTTACCGTGTCCGTTTTTTCACGGCCCCCTGATTCGGTTATCACAAAAATGCTGTCGCCGCTGGAATACGAAGTAACCCAGAAAAGAGGAACCGAACCCGCATTCAAGAATTTGTACTGGAACAACCACGAAGATGGCATTTACGTTGATGTTGTCAGCGGCGAACCGCTCTTCAGTTCAAAAGACAAGTTTGAATCCGGCAGCGGATGGCCCAGCTTCACAAAGCCTTTGGTTGCGGCAAACGTGGTGGAAGAAGATCATTCTACCATAGCAACGACTGGAACCAAATTGCATAGCCGCTGGGGCAACTCGTATCTGGGAGACGTGTTCAACGATGGCCCTCCGCCAACCCATTTGCGCTATTGCGTCGATTCCGCAGCCCTGCGGTTCGTAGCTGCAAAGGATTTGGACCGGGCGGGCTATGGGGAATTCATCGCGATGTTCAAAAAGTAGAGACCCGGATTTTTTCCCTCCTCAACCTTGTATGGTAGCGCTTGACCCTGCGGCTACGTACGAATCGTGTCCAGATACGCGGAAATATCATTGACATTTGCGCTGAGCATTTTTCCCTTGTTCAAAAGAAGTTTTTCAACATCCACGCGGAAGACGTCCCACGCACCCACCGCGATTTCGGTTTCAAGTTGGCCCGGCGCCCAACCCGAGTATCCCAGATACAGGCAGAGCGTGCACGGATCGAGCATGAGCACGCCGTCGAGACTCTCCCATTTTCCGCCCAAGTGAACGCGCGGCGCTACCTGGTGCGAGTCCTGGTGCGCAAAATCCGTTATCTCGATGATTTGCAATTCCCCCTGCTGTACCGGCCCGCCGATAAACACCTCGCGACGTTTGCCCATATCGGTAAACCCGTCGAAAATCTCGGAAAGCGGCATGTGGGAAGGACGGTTGAGAACAAGTCCGTATGCCCCGCCCTCTTCGTCGTAAATGCAGATCAGCACGACCGTGGCGTTGAAATTGGGGTCAGCCAACTCATCACGCGCCAGAAGCACACACCCTGTACCGAGGCGGCCGAGTTGTTTCCTCGCCTCAGGATCGATTTCTTGATCTAAAGGAAATGGTTCCATGGACAAAACCCCTTGGTGTTCGTCCTAAAATAACTCATAGATGGGCTGTCCGGTGTGATGCATTTATGCCGGCAACGTCGTGCCGAGCGCCGTGGATACGGTCTGGGAAAGAGCGGCCAGCTCAAAGGGCTTTTGCAGGAACCCGAGCGCTCCCGAAGCAAGAATCGCTTTGGCCTCATTGTCAAGAGAGTAGCCGGAGACCACAACTACTCTGATGCGTGGGTTTATTTTCAAGAGTCCCTCGAAACATTCGCGCCCCCCGATTTTGGGCATGATTAAATCCAGAAGAACCAGATCGGTCCGGTCGGAATGCGTTCTGAAATAGTCGATGGCCTCCTGGCCGTCGCGACAGGTGTTCACCGTGTATCCCATGTTGGACAGCGCCTCTGCCGCCATTTCCCTCACCAGGTCTTCGTCATCAACCACCAGGATGTTTCCATAACCTTTACATACGCCAGTAGACCGGGCGTTCTTGACCGGCTGCGCCGCCTGCGAAATCGGCAGGACTATTTGAAAGACCGATCCCATTCCCGGCGTACTGTTTACCTCGATATGGCCGCAGTGGCTTTTCACGGTGCCGTACACGCTGGCAAGGCCCAAACCCGTACCCTTTCCCTTGGCCTTGGTCGTAAAAAAGGGTTCGAAAAGCTTCGCCCGTACGGATTCGTCCATCCCGGTTCCGGTGTCGATGACGGAGATCTTCAGATACTCGCCCGGCGCCACGAAATACGAATGCGGCTTTGTTTCCTTTTCGGAAAAAACGAACGAGGTCGTTTCAAAGGTCAGCGAGCCGCCGCCGGGCATGGCGTCCCGGGCGTTCAGCGCAAGGTTGAGAAGCATGTTCTGCAGCTGCGTCCGGTCGCCGAGCACCGTGGACCGCCCGGACAAATGGCGCACGGAAATTCTGATCGTGGGGTCGAACATCCGCTCGACAAGCGACACGACATCACCCACGATATCTCTTACGTCAAGCACTGCCATTTCGTAATTTCCCTTGCGCGCGTAGGCAAGGATCTTGGCCGTGAGGTCCGCCAGGGACTTGGAGGCATCGAGGATTTTGTGGCCGAACCGTTCGATAAGCGGGTCAATGGCGCCGAATTTTTCCACCAGCATTCCCGTATAGCCGATGATTGGGCTGAGCATATTGTTGAAATCATGCGCGATGCCGCCGGCCAATTGGCCCACGGCTTCCATCTTTTGCGCCTGGTGCAGCTGGGTTTCGAGCTCCCGTTTCTCCTGTTCCGCCTGCTTGCGCAATGATATGTCGCGGAATATGCACACCATTCCCTGTTTCACGCCGGCATCGTCGAACAGTGTTGATCGTGAAAACATGAGAGGTTTTTGCTTCTTCCCCGGTCGGGAGATAAAGGTCTCGACGTCGGTAAACGATTCGGTCGAACCGGTCCAGCCGTGGACGAGGCGGTTATCGGCGAGGAAATTCAATACACTTTTCCCAACCAAATCCGTTTCGTTCGACTCAAAAATCTTCAGCGCCGCCGGGTTTGCCGTGCTGATGATGCCGTCGTTAGTAATGATCAAAAGCGCATCCGACATGGTCTCGATGATTTTGTGTGCCGCCGACGATGGCGTGAGTTCGAAGAGCCGGTACCTGGTCATTGCATAGGCAATGCCGATCGCAAAAACCAGGAAAGCGGCATCCATGACAAACGGGAAGGTTCCGCCCGGAATCGCAAAAAGCAGGTTGAGGAAAAATGCCGCCGCAAATGCGGCAATGCCAAACCAGGAAATCACCCTGGCCTGGTGTCGTTTTACGGCATCACGTGCCGTAAATGAATAGCGGATAATGAGCGCAAACGCGAAGAGGCAACTGATATCGGAATACAGGATATTCACCGGAACCCACACCGAATGCGGCGTCAATTCCGTGGGCCAGCCGAACGGCTGCATGGGAGGGCCGGCTAGTACCTGGATCGCCTGATATCGCCATTGCATAAAGAGAAGTACCGAGGTCGGAACGATGCAAAGAGCCAGGAACCACTTGGACCGCAGGACCCTGGACATCCCGCAAAATGCCAGGCTGAAGGCAACAAATATCGGACAAACCGGAATTCCGCCGAGCGAACCCAGGTTCAGGAAAAATGTGGCGGTCTCACGGGAAGAATGGATGCTGTGGACAAAAACGAGCGGGCCGCTCCAGAGCGCCAGACACGCAAAGAGCAAGGCTCCGAAAATAGTTGCCCGGACCTTGCCGCCCCGTGCAAGAATGAGAATGGTCAGAAATACATTGGCGATAAAACAGAAGAAATGGATGTAGGACAGATATTCCATGGTTAAGCACTAGTATACCATTCACGGCCTGGGCAGGACTGCAAAAAAGGGCAGCCGGCTGGCGTGAAAAATCGAAATCAAAATTCTGGTGATCCCGGGCCCTTAGTGGAGCGAAAGCAGCCGTGTGACGGCGCCCCTGGAAGACGTGAACCGGACAAAATAGATATCCTGTTTCAACGTGCTGAGCCGCCGTTTTGCATGTACGTCTGAAAAGTACTCCGCTGCGTCGCATCATCCGGACGGTCGTCAAGAAACATCACCACCTGATACTTGGCAAGATTGGCCGCGTTGTAATCGGTCCAGGTTTTTGTCGAATCATAGGTGAAATTGTATTGCTTTGCAATGGTGGGAAACCACTGATTGGCCTCATGTTTATAACACGTGTGAGCAGGATCAGTCATCGGAGGGCAGAATGCGAGAACCTTGAACTTTGGGGCTTGGAATCTCCCTGTATGAACGTGACACGGTTGCCATGGGACGGCTTGCGTCACTAACAATTTATTGCACGATCATGCATTTGCCGGCGATGCCTGGCTTTGATTGAACAACGAACACACCGTGAATACCGAGTACCCCGCTTGCTCCCGGTTTTCGGACCATTGGCTCGGCAATTTTTCTCCCGCGAATATCGAAAAGGGACAATTCCCCTTGAGCGCGCTCCATGCCGGTGCCAAAAGGAGCAAAGCCGTTTTGAGGAAGCTGTCTGGCCACGGGCGTCTGGAACCTGACGAGCGCCTGCTGTATGGAATCGGAAACTTGCTTTGCAAGGATGACGTACCCGGCATCCTGATAGTGGAAGCCGTCGCCGATGCGTGTCTCAGGATGGTTGTTGGCCAACGTGTGCAGATCGTCCACGGTTATCCCGTACTTGCCGCACAACGCAACCGCGTCGGCGTTTCGTTTTTGGACGATACTTTCGGAATTTGCATCGTTGTATGCCGGCGTTGCGGTCGCCCAGATCAACTGGGCTTTCGGAACGATTTTCTTGATCAATGCGACTGCCCTCACAAAACCGGTATCAAATTGGGCCAGACTGTAACTGCCCAGTCCGTGAAGCCCATTGTTGAAATGAACGACGCTGAAATTCGCCTGGCTGAGCGCAATGCCGTATTCCTTGAGCGAAGCCGGATCGCCAAAGGACTTTGACGATATCAAATAGCTGCAAACCGCCTTGCCGGTAAGATCGGCATTCACGTGACTATGATACCCACTTGTGATGGAATTGCCGATCATGAGCACGCGGGGAAGCGAACCGGTATCGCTGACGCCGCATTCACCCCATTCCGATCCCTCGCGAAACACGGGTGCTCCGCCATAGCGAGCGTATTGGGGAGGCTTGTTTGCAGTATAAAGCGCCAAGGCCTTTTTGATGGCCGAAGCGCAGATTGAAGCGACCGCAGGAATGCCGGTACTCGTCAGATCGCCTATCGAGGTAAAGTAGCCGGACTTGGTGCTCGTCGAATCGTACAGATCGTTTATTGCGATCGAGGAATTCTGGGCAACGTTCTGTTTAGCTATCTGGTTGCGCGCCTTTATCCGCGCGTCCAAGGCCGAGCCTCCGTATGTGCAACTTGCCCAGATGAGCTTGGCGCCGTGGGAATTGTTGATCATGAACGACAGATAACCGGGGAACGCGGCGGAATATTCCTGCTCCGTATAGGCCATGCCATGGAGACCGTTGGTGAATTGGATCACCGCGTATTGATTATCATTAAGGATATATTCCATTTCGGTCAAGAGCGCTGAATCACCCACGCATTTCGACGTCCGATATCTCATGATCGTGTAGTTTTGGCCGTTAAGGTCCGTCTTGAGATTGTCGTAGTATTGCTCGATCAACCCGTTATCGATGATCAATACCCTTGGCAACGACACATCGGCGCTGTTGTCGCTCCACAATCGCAGAAATTCGTTGCTCTCGCGTTTGGGTTGGCCAAAGACGGAAGAGAGAATGGCAGCCGTGAGTAAGAGCGCCGCGGGTACTGTGCGGAAAATCGTCCGCTTTGGAAATATTCGGCCTTTCTTCTTGATGCTAAATAATTGCATATTCGAGCGCCTCCAGCTGAATGGTGGGAATACTATAGTATATAATATACAGCTATTTTTTGTATTACCGAACTGTATGCGAGTTTTCTTCTGGTGATTGAGCCACTCAATGCATGAATCACTTTCGCGTTTGCGTAGGGTGATATCACTGAGCCAAGCCAGAGCAGGAGCGCCGCTTCTCTACAACAACGATAAAACCACTTCATAGGACACATCCTTTCGCTATTTGAGTAACGGGTGTGAATCCCACGGGATATACTATACAGCTATCTTTTTGTTTTGCCATAATATTCGGAAACGTATTGTCGCCATTTCGTACATAAATATTGAGGTTTTTGAGCGATATTTGATATTTTATGCCTATTTATTTGGAAACACATGCGCGCCGTCCGGTTCTTCCACGAGAATGAAGTAACCTTTTGGTGGATTTTTGGTCGTCCCAAAGCCACAAGACCGCTATCATCAGATTTGACGATGGTGGCCGGAAATGTCTATATTTTTCCTTGAAGCCGATCAATACGCAGACGGCGAAACATTAACCTGTCAGCAATGGAGCACCTATGAAAATCCTCGTCCTCGGCGCCTCGCGGGGAACCGGCGCCCTCTGCGTCACGTCAGCGCTTGCCAAGGGCCACTCGGTGACCGCGTTCTCGCGCACACCCGGCAAGCTCGACGTCACACACCCCGAGCTGACCAAGGTCACGGGTGACTTCCACGACGCAGCCTCTGTGCGCAGCGCAGTGGCCGGTCACGACGCCGTGATCATCTGCGCGTCGCCGAACTCGCTGGGCACGATCAAAGAGATACCCGACTATTTTTCGCGCGGCACGAAGTACTGCATCGACGCGATGAAGGAGCACGGCGTGAAGCGCCTGGTGATCCTCAGCGCGCACGGCGTCGGAGAGAGCAGGCCCGAGGCGAGCTGGTTCCAGAGGACGCTACTCATCGGAGGTCTGTTGAAGGGCTTCTTTCGCGATCACGAGGTTCAGGAGCGCTTGACGCAGGAGAGCGGCCTCGACTTCGTCATCGCGCGCCCCATGCGGCTGACCAACGGCAGGGCAAAAGGGAAGTACGTGCGTCGCACGACAGAGTCTGTCAGGGTGCCACCGACCATCTCCCGCGCCGACGTCGCCGACTTCATGGTCGAGGCATGCACGTCAACGACGTCTGTGGGCAAACGCGTGCAGCTCGGCGGGTGACCGTTCTCCCTTTCCCGGTTTCTCCATCTACTTTGATTCTATTTCTCATTTGTTATTTTGGCGCTACGGTTATCACAACTTTGCCCCTGGCATGTCCTTCAAGAAGATACCGGATCGCATCCGCGACTTCCTTGAGCGGAAAGCGCCTGTCAATGACAGGCTTGAGCTTGCCTGTTTCGAGAAGTTCCTTTATAAATGCCAGATCGTTTTGATTCGGCTTTGCCATCATGCTTCCAAGTTTCTTGTTCCCCATGGACAACCACGGTCCCAGGGCAATGGCCTGGAACATCTGATTGCCCGAGCCTCCTGCCATGACATACGTTCCGTGTGGCGCCAGCGCGCGCTTGTAATCCGCGATCGGGTGAAATCCGTTCACGCCGAAAATTAGGTCATAGCGCTTCTCGCCTTTGGTGAAATCCTCTTTTGTATAGTCAATGACATGGTCTGCGCCGAGCGATCGCACCAGGTCAAGGTTTTTGGTACTGCATACGCCTGTCACATCAGCGCCCAGCGCTTTTGCGATCTGCACCGCAAACGTGCCGACCCCGCCCGACGCGCCGTTGATCAAGACCTTTTGCCCGGCCTTGAGGTGTCCTTTGTCGCGCAAACCCTGCAGCGCCGTGACCGAGGCCAAAGGCACTGCAGCCGCCTCGTCGAACGACATAGCAGCCGGTTTCAGCGCCAGGGCCTTTTCAAGCCCGATTGCATATTCGGCAAATGCGCCGCCATGGCTCTCGAAGATATCGCCGAAAACCTCGTCGCCCGGTTTGAACCGATTGACGTTTGCGCCAATTGCCTCAACCCTGCCCGCGATGTCAGCGCCCAGAATGGTGTATTTGGGCCGCAAGAGCCCGGAGTACATGCGCGCCATGAACGGTTCTGCAAGCAGCAGATGCCAGTCAGCCGGATTTACGGACGCGGCAATAACTTTTACCAGGACCTCATCGTCCTTGGGAACAGGCTTTGCCACCTCTTTGAGTTCAAGAACGTCGGGTGAGCCGTATTTTTCGTAGACTATTGCTTTCATGGGTACCTCCTAATGTCGAAGGTTATTTCAGAAGTTTGTCGCTGGTCTGTTTTGTGAAAGTCCTTACTTCCAACCTTACTTGGCAAACGAGATACCTTTTTGGGTAATCCTGTATTTCTGCAAGCTGCTGTTCGGTTTCCCGGGAAATGTCATTTCTATGAAGCCGTTCTTGAGTGCCGGGTGAAGGTAGTTCTTCCTAAAGGTTGGCCGATGGGACAAAGACAACTTCTTCATGAGTTCCAGCGCCGAAAGAGGTTGTCGGCCGAATGTCTTGAGAAGATTGGCAACTTGGTCGCTGACTTGATCGCTGACTTGGTCGCTTTCCGGTACCTCTTCGAGCGCCGTCAAGAGCGAATTCAACATAAAGACAATGAACAGGGTGGAATCCGCCTGCCGGTCTGACTGCGACAATACGCGATAATAGTCTTTTTGCCTTTTCCGGATTATGGTTTCAACCGGCAGATATGCCATGAACGGCTTCCATCGGCTCAGGACAAGAGTCTGCCACAAACGGCCCATTCTTCCATTGCCGTCCGTGAAAGGATGAATGAATTCAATTTCGTAGTGAAAGACCGAGCTTGTTACAAGAGGATGCTCCTCGGTTTTTTTCAACCAGCCAAACAGATCGTGAAGCAATATCGGCACTCGTCCTGATGGTGGAGCGATATGAACGATATTTTTGCCTTTCATAATCCCGACGCTGCCGCTGCGATAGCGTCCCGCATCAGATACCAGCGAAGACATTAGAATCTTGTGTACTTTGAGGAGGTCTTTTTCAGAAAATGGGTTCAATGAATCCAACATGTCATACGCAGCGAACGCGTTTTTCACCTCCAGGATTTCCCGCGGCTTACCCAAAATCCTCTTTCCATTAATGATAGCGGTAACCTGTTCAAGCGTCAGGGTGTTGTTCTCTATGGCAAGCGACGCTTGAATGGTCTTCAAACGGTTTCCGCGCCTCAACTGCGGAGTGATAGATTCGTGATTTTCGACGGCCGTGCGCCCGATGGTCTCGCTGATTCGTGAGATGAGCCCTGTTATCTCCGGGGTAATTTTGTATGGCGGGGAATAGAGACGGCTTGTCATTTTCTAAATATAATAGAATCAGATTTCGCTATCCGGAATGTTCTTGGTTTTATGCGGCGCCGGCCGCCACGCTTTGATTCGTGGTATCCAGGGCGGGACATGCTTCTTGTATTCGACGTATTCCGCGCCGAACCGTTTCTCCAGTCCCGGTTCTTCCAGACAAATGAAGGATGAATTTGCAAGGAACGACATCCAACTAAAAGCCAATTCCACCTGAAAAAGTGATTGATAGCATCTGTTGATAGAAGGAGAACCTGCCGTTTCGCATCGCACCAAACCAACGGTGAAATGAAGACCTTGTGCCAAGTTGAATTTGAGTAAAAAGGTGTTTGGGATTGAATTGCATTGCGAGATCCGGACCAACTAAAATAAGATCACCGCGAAGTCCGGGATCCAGTTTATCAAATTTGTAAAAGTACATGGCATGAATATCGATATTGGCCCTGAAATCGGAAATGCCAAGGACCGAATACCCCAAGTACAAATCAGGATTATAGGAAGGGTCCGGCAAGGTAAGCAGTGGGAACAACAATCCTGGCCCAACACCAATTACAACGGGCCTGATATTTCTTTCATAATATATCCCCGTGGTTCCCGGATAACCGAGCGAGAGAAAAACGCTGTTGTCTTTTGCACTAAGTAAGACCATTGCTGCGAGTATTGAAAGGAAAAGCTCCGGCCTATTCCCGTTAAGATGGCGCGTTGCCCATTCCCTGGCAGACACGGCCGCGCGTATCAAATAAGACCTGGCCTTCCCGGAAATAGTGCTCATGCGTATAAATCAATTTATGCGCTTTGTCAAAGCAAGGCCTCTGTTATCCTTTACTTGCTTCCATTGGTACCCCCCTGCGGGGGGTGGGGGGCGCTCTTTTCTCGGGGGCGTCACTTCACCGCCATCCTCGCAACTTCGTCGATTCCCTTTACGCAGATAGTCGCCAGAAAATCGTAGAGCGTGCCCAGGGTACCGAAGCTGTCATACACTTCTGCCAGAATGGCCTCGGAAAAGACCTTGTCGTTTACCGTGCTGGTCTTGACGAAATAGATATTCTTCTTTTGATACAATGACAGGTACTTTTCGGAAATCGCGTGATTGAGGGCCCTCTTGTATTCCTCGCCTTCGATCCGGAATCCGGGCAGCTTCTTGAGCACGGAGAGTTGGTTCATCAGGAGCTTCGGCTTTTGCGCCAGGATGATCCTGATCTTGTCCAGCGTGTCACGGGACGCCTGATAGAAGCCGAGCCCGTACGTATAGGAGCCGGGGCCGAGCTCGAAAAAAAACGCCGGAAAATCAGGCCAGCTTTCGATGGTGCGCTTAAAGGTTATCCAGAGGGCTTTTTTGTACAAAGACTTGTCTTTAGAGAACCTGGTATCCCGGTAGATTCTGGCTACGGTGCGATGCGAACGGACTTCGATTTCGCTGTCGATCTGGGAGATGATCGGCACAAGAGCGTCGGAGAAGGCGCGAAACGGAGTCAGCACGTATTCCTGATATTCCTGCCGGTGTTCTTCAAACCACTGTTTGCTGTTCTTGTTATGGTTTGTGGAAAGAAAGGTCAACGTCTTCTTTGAAAATCCTGAAAAGCCGGCTTCATTTCGCAAGAATGGCCTCCACCTCTTTTATCGACGCGCACGCCAGCAACCTTCCGGCTTTTTCAACTGCCTGCGTAACGGTAATGTTCCGAAGTGCCGAGCAAACGGATGAAAAGTAGAGCGGGTCAATGCTGATCGTCCTGATCCCGATCCCGATGAAGAATTCCACATACCGGCCTTCGTGCGCCATGTCCCCGCACACCGAAACCTCGATGCCGGCCCTGTGGCCCGCGTCCGCGACCCGCTTGATCGCGCGCAGCACCGACGGGTGATGCGGGCAGAAGAACTTCGCCACCTTCTCATTTGTCCTATCAACCGCAAGCATGTACTGGATAAGATCGTTGGTCCCGATGGAAAAAAAGTCGCATCGCGCGGCGAGTTCGTCGCATATGTCGATGGCGGACGGGAGCTCGATCATGATGCCGATGGTCGGGTCCGCGTGAAACGTTGCTTTTTCGGCGGTAAGCTCCTGTTTGCATTCGCCGACGACTGCCGTGGCAGCATCGAGTTCGTCGATCGACGAGATCATGGGAAACATGATCCTGAGGTCCGCCCCGTATCCGGCGCGCAGGATGGCTCTGAGCTGCGCCTTGAAAACAGCGGGGTTCTCCAGGCAGAAGCGCATCGACCGCATTCCCAGGAAAGGATTGTGCTCCACGAAATCGGCGTAGTACGACAATGCCTTGTCTCCCCCGATGTCAAGCGTCCGGAACGTGACCGGCAATCCGTCCATGCGCTCGATGAGCTTACGATAGACAACGAACTGCTCCTCCTCGACCGGAAAGGAGTTCCGGACGATAAAGGGAAATTCAGTCCGGTACAGCCCGATGCCGCGGGCGTGCACTGCCCGGGCGTCGGTAACGTCCGAAATCAAATTGACATTGGCGAATACGGCGATATCCGTGCCGTCCGCCGTCCTCGGGTGCGGCGTAGCATCCTCTTTTCCGGGCTGTTTCTGGCTGCGACGGCGGCGCTGCTCGTACGGAGCAAGGATGGCCGGTTCGGGGTCGATGAAGATGGTGCCGATCTCGGCATCGATGAGCGCCCGTGACGCATCGGGTAGTTCCAGGAGAGCGGGAACATCGGCGATGACCATGGGCAGTTTGAGCGAGCGCGCCAGGATCGCCACGTGTGAGGTCACGCCGCCGCCGATCAGGATCACGCCCGCGGCCTTTTCCGCTGATAACAGAAGCACGTCGGACGGAACAAGGTCGGAAGCGGCCACGATGCTGTTATGCACCGGACGGTTCCTCGCTGTCTGAGGCACCAGGTTGTTGAGGAGCCTGAAAGTGACGTCACGGATGTCATCGGCTTTCTGGCGAAGATAGGGATTGTCCTGTTTTTTGAAGATAGCGATATACTGTTCCGCAACCGCGACCAGCGCGCGGACGGGCTGCACGCCGTCGAGTATCCGGCGACGGACCTTTCCCACAAACTGCTCGTCCTTGAGAAGCAGAATATGCGACGCGAAAATGAGCGAGGCCACGTCGGTCAGGCGCTCCTCGATCCGCTTCTGGAATATCGAAAGCTGGTCAATGGTGAGGGCGCAGGCGTCGTTGAAATCGGCAAGCGTTTTCTTCTCACTCCCGGGTTTATCCGAGATCGACCTGAAATTCTTCGTTTCCGCGTCAATGACAACGGGGCCGTACGCCCATCCTGCGGAAGCCGGCCGCCCTTTGATGAACGCGGGACACGGTGATTTCTCTTTTGTCGGCATCGTCGTTTTCTTCAAGCTGCCGATCAAGAGCCGGGCGTAATCGATCATAGCCGCGATCTGGTTGGCCACGCCGCGAAGCGCGGTCTGGTCAGCATCGCCGAACGGCTGAAGGCTGCTGCGCTGAACCACAAGCACGCCGATCCGTTCGTTGCCCCGCAGCATGGGAACGCCGAGATAGGCGTCGTACTTTTCCTCGCGCAATTCCGGAAAATACCGGTAGCTCGGGTGCTTGCTGCTTTCGGCAACCATGATCGGCCGAAGTTCTTCCAGGGCAAGCCCGGTCAGTCCTTCGCCGAGCCTGAGCGAAACCGACGCTACATTTTCGTGGTTAAGTCCACGTGTTGAACTCAAATTGAGACGTTTTTGTACCGGGTCATACAGGTAAATGGAGCACACGTCCGCACTGAAATGTTGCGCAACAACGGCAATGCAGCGATCGAGAAACGCAGGCAATGACGTCGTTTCATTGAGCATTTCGTTCAATTCGCTGATGCTGAGCAGAAGTCCGACATGGTCCATGAAAACGACCTTCTTTATGTATCCTTGTATGATTCAAATGCAATACGCATGCCGATGACCATGATTCTAAATCAATTCACGCGCCGTATTCATGCAAGGAAAAGGTGAGTTTTGGCTAAAGCAAGGCCCTAAGATTGAACTCGAATCAGGATTCCTGAAAAACAGACAACTTTTGTTCACATTTACGCTAGGCAATTGTCATTTACTAATTGCAACTATTCTATCTATTTGAGTTATTTGACCATTTATTGTTCACAAATATTTTGAAAATAAAACCCAAGCCAAGTAAAAATGCAGTATCTTATAGAAAGTCGTAAACGATTGGGGTATTATTTAAGAAAGATTACACGTTTAAGCAACCCTGAGAGGCTGTCATTATGAACATTGCATCTATCATGAAAAGAGCCATCGTCGCACAAGTCCTTTTATTTCTGCTGGCAGCACATGTTCCGGCAAAGTCAATCTTTGTTCATTACATGCCATGGTTTCAGACCCAAGGCCGAAGCGGCAGCTGGACGCACTGGGGCGACACGATTCCCCGTCAAACATCCCACTTCACGCCGCTGATCGGCTTGTATGATTCCCGGGATCCGGATGTGTTGGAATACCAGGTGTTGGAAATGAAATATGCCGGCTTGGACGGATTGCTCATGGATTGGTACGGAATAAACAGCGGGCTGCCTGAATATGGAACGCAGCCTATTTTTCAGATCCTGGCAAAAGCAGGATTGAAATACGGCATTGTCTGGGAAGACCGATACGCAAACAATCAGGGTGGTGCGGGCGCCGTGCTTCAGTTCATGGAAAACAATTTTTTCAAGACCAGCAATTATCTGAAGGTCGGCGTTCGCCCGGTAATGCTCGTCTGGCAGGTCACCTACTTGACAGGCGCGCAGTGGACCACGAACATGAGCTCGGTGACGTTTCAAAACAAGCCCATCCTCATCACACGGGACAATGCACTGACGCCGGCCGCGGAAGGCGCTTACAGCTGGATCAACGCGCCGGGCGGCACCACAAAGGCCATCGCAAGTCTTGACGGCTTTCTGGGCAACAACTGGCCCTATATGATCCCGACGGCATTTCCCCGCTTCGTCGACGATTACCCGGGAGGATTCTCCTACGGCACCATCGACGACCAGAATGGTCAGATGTTTGTGAATACCATGACCGACTGCATGGAAAGCGGGATGGATATCACGCAGATTGCAACGTGGAACGACTGGCAGGAAGGCACGATCATCGAGCCGTCGGTTGAATACCAGTACAGGGACCTGCAGGTAATTCAAACAATGCGCAAGAAATACGTCGATCCGGCTTTTGCCTTTACCCCTGCGAATTTATGGCTGCCGGACAGCATCTTTCGGCAGCGGAGGCATTTCAAAGGAAACGCCACCGAGACCGCCCGTCTGGATAGCGCCGCCAACGCCATGTTTCAGGGCAACCCGGCCCTCGCGTTCAACATCCTTGAAAAGAAGTCGAGCATCATCCGCACGGCGCCGGCCGCGAAAACTCCGCATGTCAATTCAGAATCGGCAGCCATGGTCTATGACGTCCGGGGCCGGAGGCTGCGCTCGCTCGATTTATCCACGTCAAATGCGCGGCGCGGCAACAGCGAACTGAAAGCCGGGGTCTATTTCGTCAAAAGGGACGCCGGCTCGTCATCGGTCTTGAAATGCGTATTGCCTTGATCGCGTAAAAGGGGTGAGTTGCAAGGGCGTACGGAGAGAACGCCCTGCGCCGCCGGGTCCCGCCGGGCACTGTGTGTTTGGAGATTGGTTCGCGAATGTCTATATTATTCCTCAGGCTTATCCCGCTCAAAAGAGAACCGGCCCGTCCGGGATAGTGCATTCAAACAATTTCTGGCAGTCGATTCACCACTCACCTCAGGAGGTTCCTTATGCAGGGACAGACACCGGTCTGGATCTGGATTTTGGCCATCATCGTTATCTTTCTTTTCATGACCGGCATCAAGATCGTGCGGCCCACGCGCAGGGGGCTGGTCGAACGCCTCGGGAAATACCACCATTTCGCAAATCCCGGATTCCATTGGCTTATTCCAATCGTTGACAAAATGTACCAGGTGAACATAACGGAACAGCTGGTGAACGCGGATCCGCAGGAAATCATCACCAACGATAACCTCAACGCCATGGTCGACGCCCAGATCTACTACAAGATCAAGTCCGACGAAGAGAGCACCAAGAACTCGCAGTACAATGTCAATAACGTGAGCTACCAGATCGTGAACCTTTCGCGGAGCACGCTGCGCAACATCATCGGCACCATGTCGCTCAAGTCGGCAAACAGCGAACGAGGCAGGATCAACCATGACCTGCACGAGATCCTCATACGGGAAACCACGCACTGGGGCATCGATATCGTGCGAGCCGAACTGAAGGAAATCGATCCTCCCAAGGACGTCCAGGACACCATGAACAAGATCGTGAAAGCGGAAAACGAAAAGATCGCGGCAGTCGACTTCGCAACCGCGGCCGAAACCACGGCCGACGGCATCAAGCGCGCTGAAATCAAGAAGGCCGAAGGCATTCGCCAGGCCAGAATCCTTTCCGCCGAGGGCGAAGCCGAAGCGATCCGGCTCGTCAACGAGGCTGCGGACAAATATTTCGTGGGAAATTCCCAATTGTTAAAGCGGCTGGAAACCGCCCAGTTCGCGCTGCAAAACAACGCGAAAATAATTGTCCCGGCAAATCAACAACTCGTCAACGTGATCGGCGATTTGGCCGGAATAACGCAGGCAGGAAAATAGCGCTGATTCCTCTCCGGTAACAAGCTGACAAACCCCGGGCTGCAGCGGCATACGCAACCTATGCCGCCGCAGCCCGTATCATTCTTGCCGCTCTGTCCCCCATACTTTCGACTCCAACCGCCCCTGCGAGCGCCCTTTCGATGAATTGTAAAAAAAAATACAATTCTAAAAATAGTTCTTACTATTTTGCCGACCGGGAACGTATCATAGAGGAAAATAAGGACAGTTGGTGGTCTAAAGGGGAGGAGGATCTACGGTCGTTACGCTTTATTTCTAAGCCTTTTGAATCCGTAAAAATATCGACTCTGACGCGGATAGAGAGTGTACCCTCAATTCCGTCCAGGGCAATTACAATTGACAATCACGCGGCGCGGCTCGTTTCACCGGCGCGGTATACCAATACCGCGCTCAGCTTAAGCCATGCCGATTCGGTTACACGCTTAACAGAATGGAAAAGAGAACATGAAACAAATCTTTTTCTTACTGCTGCTTATCGGGAGTTCGCTTTCGTTCGCCGCAACGTACTATGTCGATTTCACGAGCGGGTTGAATACCAATAACGGTATTTCCACCGCCACAGCCTGGAAGAATTGCCCGGGTGATGCCGCTGCCACGGGCGTTGCCGCGGGGGCCCAGTTAGGAGCGGGCGACAAAATCATCTTCAAGGGCGGTGTAATTTACAAAGGCGAGACGTCGGTTAAGTGGTCGGGGGCGGCGTCGGCGCAGATCACCTATGACGGCAATTCCGCCGGGACCTGGGGAGCCGGAAAAGCCCTCATTGACGGGGAAAATATACGATCATACGGTTTCAGCGCTATGACGGGCACGACAAGTTATGTCACGGTAAGGAATTTCGAAATCCAGAATATGAAATATACCGGTGTTTCCTGGCAGGGCGGCGCGGCGATAAAAATCGATGACGCAAGCTTTGTGACCATTGCCGACTGTTACCTCCATGACGTTGGCTACTGGAAAAACGACGGATCCATTATTCCGGCAGGGAGCGGGGTGCACATGCTGCGGCCGAAAAACTGCGTGGTCTCGGGCTGCGAAATCACCCGAACCGGATTGGCCGGCATTGAGGTCGATGGTTCGGTGAATTGTACTTTTTCGCATAACAATGTCCACGATTACATAACCTGGGGCATTGATATCGGCGGCGATTTTAATCTGTGTACGGGCAATAACGTATGCGACAACACGGTTCATGATCTGTACCAGTTTGATGCCGGATACTGGGGCATTCCCAATGACCCGAATATTCCGCATACCGACTATGTTTTCCTGCGCATGGGCGGCGGCCAGCATCCGGTTAACAATATTATCGAAAGGAACCTTTTTTACAACAATCAGGTCTTTCACGAATTCGGCGGGACCGCCATGGTTTTTCTATCGTACGCCGACAGCACGATCATGCGAAACAATGTCTTTATAAATCCCCACGGATACTATGCGACGAGGTTCTCCTGGACCTCTTCCGGCACCAAATTTTATAACAATACCATTTATGCCCCGAATCAGATCACCGGGAGCGGCGGCGTGGCCGGCGTCTTCCTTGAAACCAACGGTAACACCAATATCCGCAATAACGTCATTGTCACCTATCAATCGTCAATAGCCTATACGGCCCTTATCGACGAATCGGGTCTGGTCAGCGATTATAACCTTTTCTATAATGTTACCAGCTCGCAGGATTTTGTCAGAATGACGCCCGCCCGGTACGCGACGTACGCGCAGTGGAAGACGTTCGGGTACGATGCGCACAGCGTCAAGGCGGCCGCGGTCGCGGATATAAAATTTGCCAACGTGGCCGGCTACCCGACCGCCTGCCAGACCATGGACCTGAATATTCTGTCAACAAGCCCGGCGGTGAACGTGGGGGCGACCCTCACGGGGTTTGCTAATGATATTAAATCCTGTGCGCGTCCGCAGGGAAGCGCCTGGGACATCGGCGCGTATGAGTGCGCCCTGGGGGGCACGTCTCCGGTCATGCCGGCCTTTGCAACCCAGCCGGTCAACCAAACCGTGACCGTGGGACAAACCGCGACCTTTGCCGTCGTTGTATCGGGCACCGCGCCCCTCTCCTACCAGTGGCAAAGAAGCAACGATAACGGGACCACGTGGAACGCGGTAAGCGGCTCCACAAACTCATCCTGCACGACCACGGCGTGCGCGGCATCGGACAATGCCGCACGGTTCCGTTGTACAGCGACCAATAGTGCCGGAAGCGCGACATCGAATATAGCTGCCCTGACGGTCAATTCGGCAACAAACGCACCGGCCATCACCACGCAGCCCCTCAATGTGGCGGTTTCCGCGGGTCAGACGGCGACGTTTGTCGTGGCGGCATCAGGCACTGCGCTGATTTCTTTTCAATGGCAGAGAAGTAACAACAGCGCCGCAACGTGGACCGCCATATCCGGCGCCACGTCAGCGTCATATACGACCGCCGCAACCGTTGCGACCGACAACGGCGCACAATTCCGTTGCACTGCGACGAATGCAGTGGGAGCCGCGACATCAAGCGCGGGAATGTTGACAATCAGTACAATTGCAAATTCAAAATTGAGCGGGACCGGATTCGGGACCTCTCCCGCATGGGCTGCGGGGTACGAATACACAAAAGCGACCGATAACGATACGAACACGCACTTCGAATTTGCCCTGAATAACGGAGGCTATGCAGGAATTGATCTTGGTTCCGGCGCCATGGGCAAAATCACCAAAATCCGTTTTCATGCGTTCAAGGGTTTTGAGTTCCGCATGAGCGGCGGCATGTTCCAGGGGTCCAATGCGTCAAGCAGCAGCGGG
>Ga0182027_10001687_pt1 | contig 36488 bp, 42 predicted proteins | sample 712E1DmetaG_FD_121300 | JGI IMG/M metagenome (GOLD analysis project Ga0182027, IMG submission 121300) | Permafrost microbial communities from Stordalen Mire, Sweden - 712E1D metaG (Illumina Assembly) | ecosystem: Environmental > Terrestrial > Soil > Wetlands > Permafrost | place: Sweden...
AGTGGAAATACACCCGTGCAGACCTCCATGAACTGATGCAAAAAATATCCCGTCAAACGACCGTCGCTCTAGCCGCTTGACAGCAAAAATACGTCACCGCATTTACGCCCCAGAGTACTAAGGGTCCGTGCAAAAACAACTTCGGATATTGGGGCGCCATTCAAGCATAATCGAAGCAGCGCATGGAAGCGCTCCTTTGCCAGCAATTGAGAATTGAAAATTGAGAATTTGTCATTGGTAATTAAGCGTTCGGGTAAGCGATTTTCAATTGCCCATGACCAATTTTCAATGACCAATTCTCAATCGGAATCGGCCTTGCTCCGACAGCAAACTCGGAAGTTATTTTTGCGCGCATCCCAACCGACTCGGCACCCTGCCGAAGGCGCAGGCCTCCTCCCATCCTCAATCGGTGGTGATCTCCATCATCGCCTTTTCCAAATTCAGACAGAGTTGGTCCCGGTCCTTTTCCGTCGCGTCGCGCGGCACCCAAAAGGGCCGGCCCCAGCGCATGACACAGTGGGCAAAGGGCAGCGGGACTTGAAATTTGTCCCAGCTCCGAAAAGTAATTTTCCGGCGCGTTTCATTGGACACCGGGATGATTGGCCGGCCGGTCAATTGGGCCAGGTGGATGATCCCCTCCTGCACCTTGTAGGCCGGGCCGCGCGGCCCGTCCGGCGTGATGACAATGTTGTATTTCTTTTCCATCCAACTCGTCGCTTCCAACAGCGCCTGCGGCCCCCGCCGGCTGGTCGAACCCCGGATCGCCGCCACCCCGAACGCTTCCACCAACCGCGCCAGCAGCGCCCCGTCCCGGCTGGCGCTGATCATCGCGCACATCCCCGCCGACGGCCATTTCTCGCGCACAAAATCGCTGTTCGACGCCATCGCCGCCGCCATTCGGTTGTGCCAGACGCAAATAATCACCGGCCCGGGCACGACGGGACACAGGCGGGCGTCCTGCCACTGCACGCGCCAGGTCTTCATGAGCAGGCGCACCAACGGCAGCGCCAGCGCCAGCGCCGCCTTGCGCCGCCGCGTCAACTGGCGCGGAACCGCCGGCCCGCCGGCTTTCTGTCTTATGGACCCGTCCATCACGCGCCTTTTTTCAACGCCGCCCGCACCAGTTCCTCCAGGCCCGCCTCCGCGCCGAGCACGGCTGCGGCCCCGCGCACCGCTTCCTGCGCCTCCGCCTGTTTGTAACCCAGGGCCATCAGCGCCAGCGACGCGTCGTTGTTTCTTTGTTCGCCGCCGGAAAGCGCCCGTTGCGCGCTTCCCGCCTCCAACACTCCGGCCGCGCCGATCTTGTCCTTCAACTCCACCACGATCCGCTCGGCCGTCTTTTTCCCCACGCCGGAAATTTGCGACAGCAATTTGACATCACCGCCCGCCACCGCGCCGCGGAAGGCGGTGACATTCATGCCGCTGAGAATGCCGAGCGCGATTTTTGGCCCCACGCCGCTGACCGTGTTGATGAGCAGCCGGAACAATCCCCGCTCCGCCGCGCTCATGAAGCCGTAGAGCACATGCGCATCCTCCCGCACCACCAGGTGCGTCAACAATTTTACCGGCTGGCCCGGCGCGGGCAGCTTGTCGAACGAGGACAGCGGAATCAGCGCCTCATACCCCACCCCGTTGACTTCCACCGTCACCTGCGTGGGCAGCGCCTCGACCAGTTTGCCTTGCAGAAAAGTGATCACACGCCGGGTCATCCGGGCGGCCAGCCCAGCCCGCGCCCGCCCAGGATATGGCAATGGAGATGCGGCACGGTTTCGCCGCCGTTCCGGCCGTTGTTGATCACCACCCGGTAGCCGTCTGGGTTCAGCCCCAATTGCCGGGCCGCCTCCGCCGCCTTGAGCAGCAGGTGGCCGAGCAGCTTCTCATCCTCCGCCCCGGCTTCGGAAAGCCGCGCGATGTGCTTCTTGGGCACGATCAGGACATGGGTTGGCGCCTTGGGATTGACGTCGCGGAACGCCAGCACCGCCTCATCTTCAAAGACAATGTCCGCCGGGATTTCGCGCGCGATGATTTTCTCGAAAATAGTCTTGCTTGTCTTGCTCATAATGCTTTGCCGCTGCCGCCCCGGCCGCCGGCGCCCTGGCATCAAACTGCCCCCGGCCAGCCGCCCCTGTCAACCCTGCCCATTTCCCCGGCAGCGCCTTGCTTCAATCATAATTGTTTTTGGTTGAATCGCGCCGGGGCCGTGGATGATGATTGCGGTCAAAGATAATACTATGAAAACCACCGCCCCTGTCAGCCTTTCCCTCCTGATTGCGTTCTTTACCCTCGGCCAGTCCCTGCCGGGCCGGGCGGCGGCGCCCATCGCTGTTGAGACCAGGAACCTCCTGGTTCAGGTGGATGCGGACCACGCCCGCTGGTCGGCGCAAGTCATTGGGACCCCGATGCAGTTGAACAACGTGTACTTTCTTCCCGGCGACGACGCTTCGGGCTGGACCATCACCAGTTCCGTCAATAATAACGACACCAACCTTTACGGGCCGTTCGTCACCGTCACGCTCAAAGGGACCAAGCCCGGCCAACTGGATTTCGAGTATCAGATCTCGGCCAGCAAGACCGGGACCGACATCCTCGTCAGCCTGGGCCGCTCGAACAACACCGGCCAGCCGGCGGACATCGGGGACATGGATTATTTTGTGTCGAGCGACGCGCGGCTGGGCGGCACGGTTGACAAGTGGATCACCCTGGGGGCCTGTTCGCGCAATCGCGACTATTACGACTTATGGTCGGTGATCAATCTGGTCACGCCCAAAACTTACATGGTCAATCATGTCGTCCGGGACAGCGGTTCGGGGAACAGCCTGCTCATGGGGCATGTCACGACGATCAAGGGCGCGTCCCGGTTCGATGTCGCGTCGGCCTGGCTGGGCAAAGGCCCGGACCGGATGCAGGTGCGGGGCTATTGCAGCTACAAAGTGACGATGCCGCCGGGCAGGAGTTTTCCGGGCGAGAAACTGCTGATTGACTTCAACCAGGACGCGTTGCGGGCGATGGAGCACCAGGGGGACTTGATCGCGCTGGCCAACGACATCCGCCTCAAAGAGCGGCGCCCCATCAAACTGGATGACATGGATTGGGTCGCCAACGACTACAGCCGGTTCCACAGCTACATGTCCGGCGGCAGCGACGCCGCCGCGAGGCGGTTTTTTCAGACCAACGGCCTGGTGGATTTCTACTGGGGCATGAGCGCCGGCGGGGGCGGCAGTTTTGGCATCTATGGCTCCGGCGGAAGCACGCAGGGGCGCCCTTACCGGCAGAACAATTTTCCCGCGGATTCTTTCCTCCCGATAGCGACGGTCAAATACGGCGGGGAGAAGGTCATTGATTTTTCCAATCCCAAGACCATCCAGATCGAGCACGACCGCGCCTTCGCCTGGGCCACCGGGCATGAGAACGAAACGGGCCGGGCGGAGATGGATTTCTCGGACTGGTGGGACAAGTGGCAGGGGCAGTACGACCCCTACATGACCTCGCTGGAAACCTACCACGCGGCGGGCCTGCCCTGGCGCGAAGCGGCGGACCAAAAGGCCCCGCGCAAAGTCATCCGCTCCAATATGAACGTGGTGGACCATTCCTACGGAATTGTGGATATATGCCGGACCTCGGAGGACGCGGACGGCGGCTACGAGCTGGGAGCCAGCTACAAGCATTTGTTGACGGAATCGCTCTATGGCAGCGCGATCCGTTTCTTTTACAGCGGGCGCGTGTTTTGGAACGACGGGGACGGTTTCCACATTTACAAGTTCAATCCGAGCTGGGGATCGGACGGCCGGTTCAACTATGGCGAGGGGAAGGTCAGCGCGAACTTCCATGCCATCGCCTGCAACGTCCTCTTTGTCTCGGAGGCTTTCAACGAGAAATACCCCGACGACCGCATTGAACTGCTCAAGCGCATCAGCCCGCCGACGATGGACGTGTCCTATCCGGTGGACTTGTTCGTTCACAAGCCGGCGCAGATTTGGAACCTGCCGGTGGAGCGGCCCTTTGGCAAGTGGTCCGTTCTGGCCGTTTTCAACTTCTCCCACACGGGGCAGGCCAGCACCAATGCGCCCCAGTTCATCACGACGCTCGACGCCGCGAAGGACCTGCGTTTGGAGGCGGACAAGGAGTACCTGGCCTATGAGTTCTGGAGCAAAAAGTTCATCGGCTCCTTCAAGGGAACCTTCGCCATCCGTCCGCTCAGTCCTTACGATTGCGACGTGTACAGCATCGTGGAGAAGCAGAACCGGCCCACCCTCATGTCCACCAGCCGCCATGTGCGGAACATGGCGTTTGACATTAAGGACCTGGGCTACGACGCGCCGCAGCGGACGCTGAGAGGCGCTTCCCGGGCCGTGGCCGGAGATCCCTACCAATTGCGCATTTATGTCCCCGACGGTTTCACCGCGCAACGGGTGGAGTTGAGCGGCGGCAACACGGCCACGATGAAGACGGAGGGGAATCTGCTGTTGGTGGACTTCACCACCGCCACCGGCAAGGATGTGGAGTGGAAGGTGGTTTTCTAGGATTATTTTGAACGAAAAGCGGGCCGCGCTGCTCATATACATTGGAGAAGGCGCCGCTCGTCAGTGGTTTGGCAGAGGGGTCGTGCTTGGTAATGAGGTTCGGGCGGCCTGAATGTTGGCCTCATTACAATTTGTGCGCCGGGTGAGCGCTCCCGGACCCCATCACCTTGAGAGCCGGGCTTGCCCGGCTCTCCTTTTTTATTCCAAGCCGGCGAGACGCCGACGGAGGCGGCCGGGACGGTCGCGCTTCCAGAAAGTAATTCTGCTCCCGGAATCATTGACACTTGGGACTGGAGAAATTAAATTGGCGCCGATGAAACATCAGCTTGATTTCGAAAAGCCGATCATCGAGTTGCAACGCAAGCTGGACGAACTCGAAAAACATGCCGAAACCCATTCCATGGGCATCCACTGCGAGGATGAAATCGCGGCCATGAAGGTCAAGATCGCCGAAACGCGCCGCCAGATCTTTGCCAACCTCGGCGCCTGGGACCGCGTCCAAATCGCCCGCCACAACAAGCGCCCCTTCATGCTCGATTACGTGGCGCTGGCCTTCACCGATTTCGACGAATTGCACGGCGACCGCCTTTACGCCGACGATCACGCGATGGTGGGCGGGTTCGCCCGGCTCGAAGGCCACAGGGTCGTCGTCATCGGCACACAAAAAGGACGGGACACCAAGGAAAACATCCGGCGCAACTTCGGCTCCGCCATGCCCGAAGGCTACCGCAAAGCCCTGCGGCTCATGCGACTGGCCGAGAAATTCAGTTTGCCGGTCATTTCGCTGGTGGATACGCCGGGAGCTTATCCCGGCATCGGTGCGGAGGAACGGCACATCGGCGAGGCCATCGCCGTCAATTTGCGCGAAATGATGGCGCTCGACACGCCCATGATCGCGGCGGTGATTGGCGAGGGCGGATCGGGGGGCGCCCTGGGGATTGGCGTGGCGGACCGGGCCCTCATTTTGGAAAACGCCTATTACTCGGTCATCAGCCCGGAAGGCTGCGCCTCCATCCTCTGGCGGGACCGCACCGCCACGGCCAAAGCCGCCGAAGCCTTGAAGATCACCGCCAAGGACCTGTTCGCCCTGGGGCTGGTGGATGAAATCGTGCCCGAATCGCCCGGCGGCGCGCACAACGACCCCGCCCAAACCGCCGCCATACTCAAAGCGGCTTTGCTGCGAAACCTGGAGGATTTGAAGAAGCTCTCCGGCCCGGACCGCTTGAAGCAGCGTTACGATAAATTCCGCGCCTACGGCCGCTTCACCGAGAAGATTGAAACGCCCGCCATGACGGCGGCCGCTTCCAAGCCGGCCCCCTTGACTGCGGCAATCGAGGCGGCGAAGGGCAATATCCCGCCCCTCCCGCCCTCCCTGCTGCCGTTCGCGCCTGGAAATCCGGCCACGACCGCTGCCGCCATCCAACTTTGACGATGCTCCCGGTATTGACCTTCGAGCCGATCTGCAAGGAAAGAATCTGGGGCGGACGCAATTTGAAAAAGCTCTACGGCAAGGCCCTCCCTCCCGGCCTGCCCATCGGCGAATCCTGGGAAATCAGCGACCGGCCCGGCGATGAAAGCCTCGTTGCCGCCGGACCGTGCAAAGGAATGACCTTGCGTCAAATCATGGAGGAGCGCCCGGCGGATTTGATCGGGCATCTCCCGATGATGCCCAAACGCTTCCCACTCCTGCTCAAAATTATTGACGCCCGCGAGAAGCTTTCCCTGCAAGTCCATCCCCCCGCCCTCCAGGCCGCGCAGCTCGGCGGCGAGCCGAAAACCGAGATGTGGTACGTCGTCCAGGCGGGTCCGGCGGCCGAATTGTTCGCCGGATTGAAGCGCGGCGTGACCCGCGCCGAATTTGAGAAACAACTCGCCCGCGGCGCCGTCGCCGACTGCTTCCACCGCATCCCCGTCAAGGCCGGCGACGCCCTGTTTCTCCCCAGCGGACGCGTTCACGCCATTGGAGCGGAGACGATGATCTTTGAAATCCAGCAAAACTCGGACACCACCTACCGGGTCTTCGATTGGAACCGGCTGGATGCGGCCGGCCGGCCGCGCCCGCTTCATCTGGCGCAATCGCTGGCCAGCATTGATTTTGCTGATTTCGAGCCTTCGCTGGTGCCCGCCGCGACTTTCCCCGGCCATCCCGGAACCATCCGTCCGCTGGTACACGACAAACTTTTCCAAGTCAGCCTGCGGCGTTTGGAACCGGGCGGCGCGCTCGCCTTGCCCGGCGGGCGGATGACCATCCTGGCGGTGGTGGAAGGCGCGTTGCGAATCAACGCCGGCGGCGCAGCCACCGTGCTGTCGCCGGGCGGATTCTGCCTCATCCCGGCCAGTTGCGCCGAGGCGGAGGCTCAGGCGGAGCGCATCTCAGTTTTTGAAGAGCCCCGGCTCGGCGGGAGCCTCGCCCTACCAAGAGGCGAGGCAGGGCGACGCTCCAGCGGAGCCGCAGATGTGGTGGCGCCTAAACAGTTCAATTCGCCCGCGCCGACGCAAGGCGGCGTTGCGTTCTTGCAAGTTCAGTTGGGATGATCCATCTTGCTGCGGGGAATCCGCCCGAAAAATGAAATCGTTTCTACTGCGCTGGATTATCACGACCCTGGCTGTCCAGGTGGCGGCCCACATCGTGTCCGGCATTACCTGGACGAGCTGGTCGGACCTGCTGGTCGCGACCCTCGTGCTGGGCCTGCTCAACGCCCTGGTCCGGCCGGTGTTGATCTTCTTCGCCTTGCCGCTGGTGGTGGTGACGCTGGGCCTGTTTGTTTTTGTGATCAACGCCCTCCTGCTTTTGTGTGTGGGCCAACTCAGAGGTTTTCATGTGGCCACCTTTTGGGATGCGTTATGGGGATCGGTCATCATCAGCGTGGTGACGATGCTGCTCAACTACCTGACCGGCGCCGGCAAATCCCGCATCGAATTCCGCCGCGCCAAGCCCCCCCGCCCGCCCCCCTCCGACGACGGCGGCGGCCCGATGATTGACGTGTGAGGTTGGTGGCAGGGCAGGCAGTCCTCTGTGCTGGACTTGGCTGGGACCCGCGCACCAGCCCCAAACGCACCAGCCGGCTCCGGGCGGAATTCAAGAATCAAAATCGGCAAAAAATCAAAATCAGTAGGGCGACTCAGTCGAGCCGTAACTCGATTTCTTGGGAAAAAGTCACGGCTCGACAGAGTCTCGCCGGGTTGGGATCGAGTCACGGCTCGACAGAGTCGCCCTGCCGCCAAATCAGAGATGGAGCACGGGGATTTTGACTTTGTTGTCGGCGGGGGGCTGGAAGGGGAGTTCGAGGGTGAAAACGGAGCCGCGACCCACGCCCTCGCTGAAAGCGTTCAGGGAGCCGTTCAGTTCCCTGGCGGCCAGGGCGCCGCTGTGGAGGCCGAAGCCATGGCCGGTCTTGCGGGTCGTGAATCCATGGTTGAAAATGCGGGTGATGTTCTCCGGCGGAATCCCAACTCCATTGTCCATGACGGCGATGCGGATGCATTTATCACGCGTGGAGATTTTGACTTTGATTTGTTTGTCTTTGCGCTCGGATTCGTCGCAGGCGTACTTGGCGTTGCGGATCAAGTTGACGAGAATCTGGAGGACCTTGTGCTTCTCAATGGACACCACGGGGTCGTCGGTGTATTCGCGGACCAGGGCGACTTCATGGCGGACGAGGGCGCCCGAGTTCATGCGCAGGGCGTCTTCGACGATTTCTGTGACTCTGACGGTTTCGGCGACGCCTGAAACCCTGGCGTAATTCTGCTGCATGGCGACGATTTCCTTGACGTGCTCGATGTTGTCGCGGACGGATTCCAGTTCGGCCACGTTGCGCTGCTGCTCCTTGGTCAACTGCTCGCAAAGGAGGGCCAAATAGCCGGGGAACTGCCTGCCTTTGGAGTCATCGGCCAGGTAGGCGCCCAGGTTGCCGGCGTGTTCGTTCAAGAGGGCGACGGCCTTGCCCAGGGAGGAGACTTTGGACTCCCTGGCGTTGTCCAGAAGGATTGAGGCGGAGACATTGACGCTGTTGAGGACGTTGCCGACGTTGTGGAGGACGCTGGTGGCCACTTCGGCCATGCCGGCCTGGCGGGAAGTCTGCAACAATTGCCTGTGCAATTGTTCGACCTTGGCTTCCGCTTCCTTGAAAGCCGTGATGTTTTTGGAAATGCCGAGCGTGCCGATGATTTCGCCGTGGCTGTTATAGAACGGCATTTTGCTGGTGAGCGCCCAAGTGACGCGGCCATCCGGCCAGGTTTCCTTCTCGGTCTTGCCAATGACGGGCTTGCCGGTGCGGATGATTTCCTGTTCGTCATCGAAGGCCCTGCGGGCGTGCTCCTCCCCGAAGAAGTCAAAGTCGCGTTTGCCAATCAATTCGTCCGGGCTGCTGAGGTTGAACAACCGGGCCAGGGCGTCGCTGGAACGCAGGAAGCACGAACGGCGGTCCTTGAAATAGATGGCATCGGCGGAGGAACTGAGCAGCGCGCGCAGCAGGTCCCGTTCATTGGCCAGGAGCGCCTCCGCGCGTTTGCGCTCGGTGATGTCCAGGAAGATGCCTTGCGAGCCGATGATGGTTCCATCGGGGCCAAGCAACGGCCCTTTGATGGCGTGGATATAACCTCCTTTGCCATCCACATTGTAATCCTCCGATTCGATGCTGCGGCCCGTGCGCATGATGAGTTCATGATGACTTGCGCCCTCGCTCAGCAATTGGGTGGTTCTCAACTTGCCGGGATGTGCCGCGTCTTCGCGCGCCCTTTGGGCGGCGGCCACTTCAGCGGATGTCTTGCCAAGGTAATCATCGGGAGTTGCGCCCATGAGGCGGCAGTACCAGGCATTGACGAAGACGTAACGCCCCTCCTTGTTCTTGTGGAAGACACCGACCGGCAGTTGATTGAGCAGCAATTGGCAAAGCGATTGCGGCTCCTGGGGAGATTGCCCGCAGGGTTGGTCTTCCCGGAGCGCAGGCCGGTTGCTTTCTGATGCGTTCATCACATTTATTATGGCTTCGCAGGGCGTCGCCATCATGTATCTGCGTTGGTATCGGCTCTTTCGGCGCCGGCCTAAAGCGACTTTTGCGCCGCGGCCTTGCGGCGGCGGAATGGCCGCTATTCAGCCAGGCCGTTTGGGTTGGGGGAAAGCCGGGAGCGGTTGATGCGGGCTAGATTTTGCCGCCCATTTGGGCGACGAGGCGGTCGTTGAGTTCCTTGGCGGGATTGTAGCCGGCGGTCTTGAGCTTGATCTGAAAGGCGGCGACTTCGATGAGGCGGGCCAGGTCGCGTCCCGGCCGCACGGGGATGGTGATGTGGGGGATTTCCACGCCGAGAATTTTGACGAATTCCTGCTCCATGCCCAGGCGGTCAACGTCGGGGACTTCCTCCCAGGCTTTCAAGGTGATGACCAGGTCCACTTTTTTTTCGGCGCGAATGCTGCGGACGCCGAACATGGAGGCGACGTTGATGATGCCAATGCCGCGGACTTCCATGTGGGCGCGGGTCAGTTCGGCGCTGGTGCCCATGACGTCGCGGCCGTCAATCAAGGTGACGCGGGTGACATCGTCGGAAACCAGGCTGTAGCCGCGCTCGATGAGGGCGAGGACGCTTTCGCTTTTGCCGATGCCGCTTTCGCCGCGGATGATGGCGCCGACGCCCAAGATGTCCACCATGCTGCCGATTTCGCTGCCGCGCGGGGCGAAGAACATTTCCAGGGCGAGGGTGGCGCGGTTGATGAATTTCATGGTGATCAAGGGGGTGACGAGGATGGGCACCTGGGCCTTTTCGGCGGCGCGGAGGAAAGGTTTGTCGGGCCTGAGATTGCGCGAGAAGACGACGGCGGGGATTTTGTAGGAGAACAAAGCGGCGTAATGGGGATCGCGCTCCTCGGGTTTGAGGGAGCGGAGGAAGGAGAACTCGGCCTTGCCGATGACCTGCAAGCGTTTGCTGGCGAAGTAACGGGTGAAGCCGGCCAGGGCCAGGCCGGGCCGGTTGACGGTCGGCTCGCGGATGATGCGCTTGAGGCCGGAGGCGCCGGCCAGGAGGCGCAATTCCAGGGGGCGGGCTTGTTCCTGGTAGAACTTCTCAACAGTAATGTTTTCGCGTAACATGCCAATTTACAGGTTAAATTCCGGCCCGAGATAAATCTCGCGGGCCTTGGGATCGTTGGGCATTTCCGCGCCAATGCCCGAATAGACCACCTGGCCATGATGGACCAAATAGGCGCGGTCCACCAGCTTGAGGGTTTCCCTCACGTTGTGGTCGGTGACGAGGATGCCCAGGCCGCGATCGCGGAGGCGGCGGATGATTTTTTGCACTTCATAGACGGCGATGGGATCAATGCCGCTGAAAGGCTCGTCCAACAAGAGCAGTTTGGGGCTGGTGACCAGGGCGCGGGTGATTTCCAGGCGGCGCTTTTCCCCGCCGCTCAGGGTGTAGGCCATGCTGGAGGCCAGGCGGCCCAGGTCCAGTTCGTCCAGCAGATAGTTCAGGCGCAGGGCGCGCTCCTGGCGGTCCATGACGCAGGTTTCCAAGATGGCGAGGATGTTCTGCGCCACGGTGAGCTTGCGGAAGACGGACGGCTCCTGTGTCAAGTAACCAATGCCCAGCCGGGCGCGCCGGTGCATGGGCATGGCGGTGACATCCCGGCCCTGGAAGCGCACCGCGCCCTCATCCGGCTTGACGACGCCCACAATGATATTGAAGGTGGTGGTTTTGCCCGCGCCGTTGGGGCCGAGCAGGCCCACCACCTCGCCGGGGTTGACAAAGATGGAAATGCCGTTGACGACTTTGCGCTGGCGGTAGGCCTTCACCAACTGGTCGGTGGCGAGCAAATTCACCGCCAGGCCGGCGTCCTCCGCCACCGCGGGCTGGGACGGGTCTTGCGACAGGGCCGGATGGGGCTGTGGATCAGGCGCGTTCATGCTCAGGGGAATGGCGGGGCCGGCTGCGCTCCGTTGGCGGCGACGCGTTTGGGAACAATATGATACCGGCCGAAAACTCCCGGCGCGCCGCTCTTCAAGTCATACTGGAGGCGGTCCGCGTCCAGGATGGTGATCTGGTCTGTTTGCGCCCAGGGATGGCCGGTCAGTTCGACTTGTTCCTCCGGCGCAGCCATATAGACGGCCCGGTCGCCGGTGGCATGAAGATGCTTGCCGGGCGCGGTTTGGGTGAAGTCCACTCCGCCCGCCGCCACGGCATTTTCGAGTTGATTGGTGAGGGCTGAAAAATGCGCCGTGACGGTGGCGGCGGCCAACCGGTTGGAAACCGCCGCGCCGCCGGAGCCAAAGGATTCCAGCACGGCATCCTCCTCCCCGACGAGGCTCTGCCAAAGCCCGGTCGCCGCGGAGCGTCGCGCCGTGAGCACGCCGCACGAAATGGTCTGGGTGACGCCGGCGGCGTCCGGGGCGGCTTGGGCGCGGACGTCCTCGCGCGCCACCATCAGGACGACCTGATTGCCGGAGGACAGATAGACGAACAGAACCTGGGCGGTCAAGGTGTCCTGGAGTTGTTCGCCATCCAGCAGGCGGGCGCGGACATCGCCGCGAAAGGTGACGAGATTGGTCCCGGAATTCAGGGGTTGGGAAACCAGGTCGTCGGCGGAAACATAAAGCCACTGATTGGTCGAGCCGGCCGGGCCGCCGGCGGAGCCGGAGACGTGGAGCTTGAGCCGCGCGTTGCCCTGGGCGCGATAAGCCTGGTTGCTGGAAGCCATGGAAAGCGTGTCGCCGCGAACTTCCATCCGGTCGTCCCACCAGACCGGATCTCCTGTCAAGACGAGCAAATCACGGGGCCGGTCATAGACGGCTTTGCCGGCCAGGGCGGAATTGGGGCCGGCCTGGTTGGCGATGATGACATTGCCGGCGGCGGCCATGCCCTCCACGTCCGCGCCATCCGGGGTCAATTGCAGGGTGGCCTCGTCGGCGAAGAGTTCCAGGAATGTGCGCGGGCCGGCGGCGGCGGCGGGCGGGTTGGGCCAGCGAACGCGCGCCGGATCGCTGCCGGTCAACCAATGCCGGTTCGGGTCGTAGGTGAATGTTGCGGCCCAGGCCTCCTGTTGCCCATTTTGCCAATGAGCATTGGCGCCGGACTCGCCGGCCAGTTCCAAAAACGGGTTTTCGTTGGTGGCGATGTAATGCGCGGTGGCGCCGGTGGCAACGCCTTTCCCGGGCAGGGTGAGCGTGACTCCCTGCCGGGCGAACATCGTTCTCACTGTCTGGTTGCTACCCAATTGGATGGTGAGGAGGGGCGCATCCAGTTGATACTGCGGATCCAGGAGCCGGACATGGCCCGCGTAATCCACCAGGTTGGAGAGGAAAGCGAACTGGCCGCGATCAGAAAGGATTTTCGCAATTTGTCCGGCGTCCGGGGACGCGTTGGCCGCGGGCCGAAAAAGGGGCGAGGAGTGAAGCATGGACCTGGCCACGCGGGTCTCGACTTGATTGGAGAGGAGGAGCACCTGGTTGGATTCCGCCAAACGGAAACCGATGCCCTGCACGAACAAATTGGTGTCGGGCGTGAAAATTTGGATGGGACCCGGATCGCTGATAATTTTGCGTTTGTCATCAATCCGGCATTCCGGCGCCAGGGCGGTGAAAGTCACATTGCTGACCTGTCCGTCTCGCACGCCCGTCATCTTAAAGCCCTTGACCTGCGCCGGGCCGTCGGGCAGATAGGCCGCATTGCTGCCGGTGAAGATAGCGGCCAGCTCTCGGCCGTTCGGAGTGTCCTTGTAATAAGGATACTGGACATTGCCGCCGGGTCTGGCCGCTGTCGGGGCCGGCGTTTGCGCCCGGGTCCGCGCCAGCCACGGGGCGGAACAGATCGCCAGGGCGATGAGGAATTTCCGGGTCGTCAACAGCTTGCCAATCGTCATCCAAGCCAGGGGTCCGGCCCTTTTCAAGGATTTCCAACTGAGCGCATCGTTGAGCACCCGCCCGTTGTAACAGCGCGCCGCGGGAAAGTAAATCTCCACCTTCTCAAACCGCGAGGGTCTTCCGGCCGCGCCGGCGCCCGGTGATTTAAATAATTGCCAACCCCTTCCCAACCGCTTATGATGCCACTCCTATGAGATGGATTTCAACCGTGACACTTGTGTTCGCCCTGGCCGGCGGGGTTTTGGCTGCCGGCCCGGACGAGGATTATTACGCAATCTACATTCAAATCCAACAGGCCGACGTCCTGCTAAAAGGCGGCCAAACGCCGCTGGCCGTCACTCGCTATAGCCAGGCCAACGACGCCTTGCAGAAGTACCACACGGAGCACCCGGGCGCCAATCTGGCGGCGGTCAATTACCGGTTTGCTTATCTGGCGGACAAGCTCAATGAACTCAAAGGCTCCGCCGCTTCCGCCAACGCCGGCTCCGCTTCCGGCTCCGAAAAGCCGTTCTCCGCCCTCACCCCGCAACAGCAGGCGGCCGCATCGTTGCAGGAATTGACCAACGCCTACGCCCGGTTGTACCTGAAATACAAGGAAGCCACATCCGTCCAGCCGGCGGCGGTCGCCCCGGATGAACTGGCCAAGGCCCAGGCAAAAATCAAGGACCTGGAAAAGGAAATGGAACTTCTGAAGGCCACTCTGGACCAACGGAAGCCCGCCGCCCCGGCCGCCGCCACCGAAACCAACAAATCCGCGCAAACGGAAATTTCCCGGCTGAACCTGGCGCTGGCTGAATCCCAGCGAAAACTCGACGACACCACGGCCGAGTTGAACAACTTGAAAGTCCGCCCGCCGGTGGAGCGCCCTGTCGCCGACAATCTCCAACAAATCACCGCCGAACGCGACCAGGCGAAGAAGGACCTGGCGGCCGTGAGCAAGCAGTTGGCCGACCTGGAAGCCCATGCCGCCGTCAGCCCTGTTGCCCCGGTCGCCGATGCTGCCAAACCCCAGGTGCCCGTTCCCGTCATGCCGGAGAACTTGACTGTTGCCCCGGCCGCCGATGCCGCCAAACCCCAGGAGGCCGGGAAGGCGCCCTCTGCCGTGACAGAACTGGCCGCGACGGCGGCTTCGCCCGCCGCGCCTTTGCCCGCGCCTCCCGTGGCCGCCAGGGAACCTTCGGCCAAAGTGCATTCCGCCAGAGATTTGTCCGCCGCCGCCGCCGCCATCATGCGGGAGGCGGATTTGGACATCAGAGCGCAGCATTACGATGACGCGGAAAAGAAATATGTCCAAGTCCTCCAGCAGGATGAAAACAACATCTATGTCCTGGCCTTCCTGGGCAACGCCGAGTTTGCGGCCGGCCATCTGGACGACTGCGAAAAAAATGTCCGCCGCGCGCTCGATCTGGCCCCCAATGATGGCGGCAGCCTTTATTTGCTCGGGATGTTGCGCTACCGCCAGGAGAAATTGGACGACGCGCTCGAGGCCTTTAGCCGTTCCGCAGCCATCAACCCGACCAACGCCAGCACGCAGAATTACCTCGGCTGCATTTTGGCCGACAAAGGAATGCATTCCCAGGCCGAAGCCGCCCTGCGCAGAGCGCTGGAACTGAAGCCGGACTATGCCGACGCCCATTTCAACCTGGCTTTCGTTTATGCGCGGGAGACCCCTCCCTCTCCGGCCATGGCCCGGTCTGAGTATGGAAAGGCGGTTGAGCTTGGCCATGAGAAGAGCGCCGACCTGGAAAAAATGCTGTCCGGCGCAAAATGACGCGCCCCGCGGCGCGGTTTGTCATTCAACTACTTCCTGGCTTCCAGCGTGTCGAACAAGTTTTCCATACTGTTCAGGGCGTCCTTTTGTGGGGCGGGATTCAGATGGGCGCGCAAATAATCCAGGGCGTCTGGAATGCTCTTGACCGAGCGCGGCAGGGTGGCTCCGCAAGCGTTGGCATGGCCGCCGCCCTGCAGTTTTTCGGCGACCTTGAGCGCCTCCCCGTTGCGGCTGCGGAAGCTGGCGACCACCGTGTTGTTGGCTTTGCGGAACAACGTCAACAATACCGGATAGGGTGTCGCGCCCTGCTCCAGCATTTGATGCACGATGGAATTGGTGTTCCCCGCCACCGTGTCCACAAAACCCACCGCCGGACTGATTTCCGCCACGTTCCGTTTGCTCCATTCTAGACCGATGGGGTCTTCGATGCGGCGCTTGACCGCCATCACCTCCAGCAAGGGATGGTCCAGCAGCCGTTCCAACCGGCCTCCGATGAGCGCGTGCAAATTCCAGAACTGGTAAGTCTTGACCAGGTTCGCGTAATCGTTGGCCAGGACAAAATCGGGGTCCTCCTCCAGGAACAAATCCGCCACATCGCTCAAACGCACCAGCCGGTCCAGCGCCGGCGAGCCCAGGCCCCGTTCCCGGCACAACTCATAGCAAAGCAGGCCGGCCGATTTGGTCAAGTCGTGCAACAGTACCGCGCTCTTGGGGCGCGCTTCCGTGACATGGTGGTCAATGATCAGCCAGTCCGTTTTATCCAGCCGCGCCTCAAAACTCAAATCGCACACCCAGGCCGATTTCTCCCGCAAGTCCCGCAACTTCCAGCCGTTGTAGTTATAGGCCTCCAGCCGCGCCTCCGTCTGAAAAAGATGGCCGGTCAGCCGCTGCAAAAGCAAACCCGCGACGAAACCGTCGAGGTCGCTTTCATGCGTCAGAATGACATCAGGCTTGGGCAATGCGTCCACGGCCGCAATGTATCCCAGCCGCCGCCAACAGGCCAGCACAAAGCAAAACTAACCCTTAAATCGTATCGTGGCTGGCGCGGCCGGCATCTCTTGCGCGCAGGGCTGGTTGGTCGGCGCGTCGGGCGCGCGCCCGTTGGGGCTGACCAGCGCGCCCGCCAGCAGGTAAGCCTCCACTTCATCCCCGCTCACGTCCGGCAGCATCTGGCCGTTGACTTCCACGCACGGGCTTAACATTTGGCCCGTCTTCTCAATCATTTCCTGGCGTTGCGCCGGGTCGGCGATGATGTCACGATCCTCGTAAGGCAGGTCGTATTTCCGCAGGACGGCGCGCACTCCCTGGCTCCAGCCGCAACCGGGTTTCAAATATGCGATGATCTTGGGCTTTTCCATATTCCATTCAATTTGGATTCGACAACGCCTCAATTTGCCACACATCCCGCGATTGGCAACCCGCAACTTCAGCTTTTTCACTGTTTTCAATGTCTGCTCCTAATCTTAATCTTAATCCTAATCTTCTTAGCATGATTAAGAGGATTAGGATTAAGATCAGGATTAGGATCAAGGTCAAGATCGGAAGCACCACGCTCTGGACGTTTTCCCCTCCCTCCGCTAACCTGTGGCCATGAACCTGGAAGACCATCTGGGCGACATTCTCGCCAAGGGCCGCGCCGCCCGCGGCGTGGACGTGTCCGCCGCCTCCCGGGCCGCCGGCTTGACTGCGGCCGAGTGGAACATCCTCGAACAAACGGGTGCGCCGCCCAAGCCCCTCCATTTTGCCGCCCTCGGCCCCGCCCTGGGCATGGACGCCGCCAAGCTGGAACGCATCGCCCGGGGCTGGATGCCGGCCCCTGCCGATCTTTCCCTCTGGCGTGAATTGCGCCTGATCACCACCGCCGCCTCCGGGATCACCGTCAATTGCTATCTCGTCTGGGACGAAGTCTCCCGCGAAGCCGCTCTGTTTGACACCGGCTGGGACGCCGCCCCCGTCCTGCAGGCGCTCCGGGAAAACGGCCTGGTTCTGCGGCATCTTTTCCTCACCCACCTGCACGAAGACCACGTCGCGGCCCTGGGCGTCCTGCGCGAGAAGTTTCCCAAACTCCACCTCCACACCAACTCCAAAACCGTTCCCGTGCAGAATCGCAACCGCCCCAACGATTTCATCCACCTCGGCAGCCTGCGCATCACCCATCGCGACACCCCGGGCCACGCCGAGGAAGGCGTCACTTATATTATTGGCAACTGGCCCGACGACGCGCCCCATGTGGCCGTGGCGGGCGACGCCATTTTTGCCGCTTCCATGGGCCGCGGCAACCAATCCTGGGACCTGGCCCGGCAAGAAGTGCGCGAGCAAATTCTCTCCCTGCCCCCGGCCACCCTGATCTGCCCCGGCCACGGCCCCCTCACCACCGTCGGCCAGGAGCGGGAAAACAACCCGTTCTTCTAAATGTCCAATCCCGACACCTTCCAGCAAGTCAACCGCACCTTCGTGCTGTGGAAGAACCGCGCTTACTCCTACTTCGGCGGCTGCGATTATTTTCGCCTCGCCAGCCACCGGCGGGTCACTCTGGCCATGCGGACGGGCGTCAGGAAATACGGCCTCAACGTCGCCGCCTCGCGGCGGACCACGGGGAATCATGTCATTTATGAGCAACTGGAGGCGGCGCTGGCGGATTTCTTTGACACGCCGGCGGCGGCCCTGGTTCCCAGCGGCTACGCCGCCTGCGCCATTGCCGCCCAGGCGCTGCAAGGCGGGTTTTCCCGCGTGCTCCTGGATGAAAAGGCGCACAGCAGTTTGCGCGAGGCCGGCCGCCAATTCTCCCGCCCGGTTGAGACTTTTCCCCACCGCGATGCCGCCGGCCTGGCCCGCCTCCTGGCCCGCGGCGGCGCCCGGGACAAACCGATAGTATTGACGGACGGCCTCTTCTCCCACAGCGGCGAAACCGCGCCCCTGGCGCAGTATTTGCGCCGCCTGCCGGCCTGCGGAATGATCCTGGTGGACGACGCCCACGGAGCGGGCATTTTGGGCGAACAAGGCCGTGGGACTCCGGAGTATGCGGGCGTTTCCCGCGAGCGCATCGTCCAGACCATCTCGTTGAGCAAGGCCTTTGGCGCCTACGGCGGGGCCGTGCTTGGCGGCCGCGCGTTGCGGGAGAAGATCATGCGGACCAGTTCCATGTATGCCGGCAGCACGCCCTTGCCCCCGCCGCTGGCCGCCGCCGCGCTGGAGGCGCTGGGCATGGTGCGGAGCCAGCCGAGGCTGCGCTGGCGCCTGGAAAGAAACATCCAGCAAGTCAGATCGGCCTTGCGCGAACAGGGCTTTCCCGTGTCCGCCGCGCCCACGCCGATCATCGCCTTTCATCCCTCGACGGCGGCGGAGGCCGGGGCGCTGCGGGAACGCTTGCTTTCGCGGAAGATTTATCCCTGTTTCATTGACTATCCCGGCGGTCCTGAAGGCGGCTATTTTCGGTTTGCCATCTCCAGCGAGCACACCCGGGAGCAATTAGACGATTTGTTAAAGGCTTTGACGGGGAACTAACTCAGTTTTCGCGCCGCCCTTGAACTCGAGGTCAGAGATTCCGCTAAATGATCCCCAGCCATAACCGGGTGGCCTGCACGATCATTGCCATACCATGCTTCACCGCGGCTGGCGTTGACCATGTTCCTGTTCCTCCTTGTCGTAGGCGAGAAAGGCCTGTTCGGCAGAAGCAATCAAGTCCGTTTCCGTGACCACGCCGTAGGAATCATCACAGACAATGCCGTCCTGTCGTTGACGATATTGCTGATGAACCGCCGTTTCGACCCGCCGGAGTTCATCCGTCGTCAACTTCGGCAGCACCGATTCGATTTCCACAACTGTGCTCATGCCGGAAAACCTACGAGACAAAGGCCCGCCAGTCAATCCGCATTCTGACAGGAGACAGGAAAAGAAAACTCCGGTGGTGGAACAAAAGCCGGGCTGGTATCGGCGCGTCATTGGCCGGAAACGCCTGCCGGTTGGAAAACGGGATCAGGGGTCGGATTTCCTCATTTCAGCTTCTCCGCATTTCAGCGTTTCAGCTTTTGCCTTTGCAAGCCAAATGTGGTCACAAGAATTTACAGCCAAGCTGTTTTGCAACGTCGAGTTCTGGATTGCACGACTGCCGAAATTGATCGGCTCTTCGGAGAATTTATCCGAGTGGTCACGGATGGCGCGGCCAGGAGAAAACCTGACCGTTTCGTCTGGTTAAGGGCTTGATTTCTGGTTCCGGCAGCGACATCTTCGTGAGAAATGACTGTCACCCCATTGACCATCGTTCTCTGGACGTCCGCTTGGACGGCTTTCGGATGGCTTGCCAGCGACTGGCTTGCTATTGGTCGTGAGTCCCGTTTTAAGCGCAAGCGATACAGGAGTTTTATTGAGTTGTTGAGACAAAAGACCGAGTCGAGGTTTGTCGGGGCTTTCTTTCTCGACCATAGGACCACGTTCGCAGAGTTTGACAAGGAAGCGTTGGAGGTTAGGGCGCACGTTTGCTATAAGACCAAGTTTGACGCCGCTTGCACGGCATATAAAAGTATAGAGTTCAGCATTCTGGATGACAAAAAGAGCATAGCAGGCAAAGACAAGGTGCTTGAGGTTATTGACGACATTTTAGATTATGTTAAGTGATCCGCCACCTGAGAAGTCGCCGGAGCCAACGCGCATCGCTGCCAGAAGCTTGGAGACGAGATTCCACGCTCACTTCGAGAGAGCGAGCGGGCCGGTATTGCATCGCAAAGCGGTAGCCATAGCCATGATGGAGCTTGAAGACCCAAGTGTTTCATTCTCTGGGTGTTGATAGCAGTATTGCAGGAGAGGTTTCAGCCTGCCGAGATTCAAGATATCACAAGCAGAGTCCGAGATGCGTTCGTCACCTTCGGCAATCATGATCCGTTTGTTTTCGAGAAGATTTGGCCATACACAAAGCAGTTCATGCCAGTCGCCCTCAAGGGCGGAAAGAAAACCGGAGTGGTCTATCCTTTGCCTCTCATCATTCAGGCAGCCACGTCGGCTGGTTACCCGCTGCCTCAGAAGATTCTGGATTATCGGCTCGGTGTGCATGTCTTGATAGTGATGAAGCGGATTGCAGAGACCCTGAGTTCTGATGCAAAACCGGATGCCTAACCAAACCACTGTAGCGAATGCCGGGAGATCGCTTTTGTCTGGGCCGGGGCGTCCTTGCCCCGGCATCACTGAGTTCTCTCGTTAGGCATCATCCGCGCGTTGCCACCCCTCGTGGCGGCTGAGAGCGAGTGATGGCACAGTCTGATAGCTCCTCTGGCGCGACAGCGGAAAGCAAAATTGACACCCCAAAATCGGAATTCGCGCCTTGCCTTCAACTCCCCGGTGGTGATGGCGGTGGATTCCATGTTGGGAAGGGCAGAGAGGCGCAAGCTGGAATCCAGCAGCTTCACGACCAGGCACTTCTCTGGGCGGCTTGTCCCGCTTTAGGCTTGGCGAAGGGGGAAGCGTTCGCGTGTTGGCATTCCACCTTTGCCAATCCTCCCGCCGCCATGCTGGGCGCTGTGGCTGGACAAGACGGCCGACAGGGCGCGGAAACCCGGGCTTCTTGGGAATATGGATACGCCGGCAAGACCATGACTTTGGGCAGAAAGAGCGGTTGCATTGCGGCGCGTTTGGTGGTTATTTACAGCCATGAACGAAAGCGTCGTGGTCCAGGACCCTGAAATCCTCAGCGGCACGCCGGTTTTCGCGGGCACTCGTGTGCCCGTGCGCAACCTGCTTGATTACATGGAAGGCGGTTACACGCTCGATGAGTTTCTCGATGACTTTCCCGGAGTGACGAAAGCCCAAGTGGTTGCGTTTTTGGAACAGGCCAGCGCCAAATAACTTGTGGCTGTTTGAAATGAGAGTCGTTCTCGACGAGTGTCTGCCAAAGCGATTGACTGGCGAGTTGCGCGGAAGATTCTCATCCAGCAGAATTTTCACGCCGGTTGCAAATCCATCTGATGCGCCAATTCAGCCAGTGTGCCGCGCACCGATTCCTCGGTCAGGCTCGGATAAGCGTCCACAATTTCGGCGACCGACATGCTGGCAGCGAGGGACTCCAGTATAAGCGCCACGGAAATGCGCGTGCCGCGCACCCGCGGGCTGCCGCCCAAGTGCTCCGGGTCAGTGACGATCCATTTCTTCATGCCAATCAATCTAACGGATTTGTCCGAATGCTCAAGGTTTGTTTAAAAAAAGGGTTTGTGGGGCGCCGCCGTCTGGCGGGGTGGTGGCGGAATTGCATTGCGAGCGGAGCATGATTGACAATCCGGCCGACCGGCGGATTTTGCCCGCCTCAGCGGATTTTTCCACCCGGGTCATTCTTGCCTACCGGGGCGCGGGCGCGCTGGCAATTATTGCCACCTTGGACTTCCCGCGCCTTGCCAAACGCTTCCGTTACAAGGCTTTCTCCCGGCTGGCATGTTGGCTGCTAGGCAGGAAAAAGCTCTTGAGCCATGATAGACGCCTTATTCAATCAGCCCACTTATGTGGCCGCCAAAAAGATGCTGGACGCGACCGTTCTGCGTCAGGAAGCCATTGCCAGCAACTTGTCCAATTTGGAAACGCCCAATTACAAGCGCCTGGACGTCGCGCCGTCCTTTGAAGCCCAATTAAGCCGGGCCGTCCAGAGCGGTGACACGGCGCAAATCGCCGGCCTCAAGCCCAGTTTGGCCGTGGACCTGTCGGCCGTTTCCGGGCGCGGCGACGGCAACACCGTCACCCTGGAATCGGAGATGTTGAAACTCAACCAAAATACGTTCGAGGACGCCCTGGAAACCCAATTGATCGGCGGTTCGCTGGCGAAAATGCGGCTGGCCATCACGGGCAAGTAACCCTTTGAATTATGATCAGGCTTCACTCCGGAATTAGCGGCGACGGTCATAGACCGCCGCTACAAAAATTATGATCAGCCTGCTCCCCGGCATCAACAGCACCGCCGCGGCCCTGGACGCCGAGCGCATCCGCATGGACGTGGTTTCGCAGAACATCGCCAACGTCAACACCACGCAGGGGCCTGACGGCAAACCTTATCAGCGCCAGCAAGTGGTGTTTGCCTCGGTGCTGCGGGCGCAGCAAGCCGGTGAAACGGCCGGGGCGCAACAAGTGCAGGTCGCGCGCATCGCCAAAGACACCCGCCCGCCGCGCATGGTCTATATGCCGGGCCATCCCGACGCCAATGACCACGGGATGGTGGCCATGCCGGACATCAACATCTCCGAGGAAATGGTTGACATGATCGCGGCCTCCCGCTCTTACGAGGCCAATCTGGCGGTGGCCAAGAACGCCCACACCATGGCCATGGCCGCCCTTTCCATCGGCAAACACTAACCATCGCGCCTCATGGACCCTCTCTCCGCGCTCAAAATGGTTGGCCTGCCCGATTTGCAAAGCCAGCTCGCCAGCACGGCCCAGGACGCCGCCGCCTCCCCAAAAATTTCCATCCCGGACCTGCAAAAACTGTCCCCCGGCCTGGACCTCACCTCGCCCGGCGCCGCCTCCACCTCCGCCGCCACGTCCGGCGGCGACTCCTTTTCCAATGTCCTGGGCGGATTGATCCAGGAAGTCTCCGACAAGCAGGCCGCCGCCGGGGACGCGGTGGCCGGTTTGATGGGGGGAAAAAACGTGTCCCTGCACCAGACCATGATTTCGATTGAGGAAGCCAGCGTCTCCTTCCAGCTCATGGTGGAAGTGCGCAACCGCCTGCTCGATTCCTACCAGGAATTGATGCGCATGCAGGTGTGATACCCAAGGCCGCTTTGTCATGAATAAAAACATCTCGCAACTCTTGCAGCAACTGGCCGGCATCTGGAAACAACTGGGCCTCAACCAGCGCATCAGCCTCACCCTCGCCACCCTGGCCGTCCTGGGCGGCCTGGCAGGCATGGCCCTGTGGTCCAGCCGCCCCGAATTCTCCCTCCTCTACGGCAAGCTGGACGACGGCGAAGCCTCCAAGGTGATTGCCGCCCTGGACGAGGCCAAGGTCCCCTACCAAGTCAGCCGCGGCGGCGGCGCCATCCTGGTCCCCGCCGACAAGGTTTATCAGGTCCGCATGCAGATGGCCGGCAAGGGCATTCCCCGCGGCGAAGGGGTGGGATTCGAGATATTCGACAAGGCCAATTTTGGCATCTCCGATTTCGTGCAGCGGGCCAATTACACCCGCGCCATCCAGGGCGAGCTGGCCCGCACCATCGCCCAGTTGGACCAGGTGGAATCGGCCCGCGTCATGATCGTCATGCCGGAGAACCGCCTCCTGACCGACACGCAGCGCAAGCCCACCGCCTCCGTCTTTGTCCGCGTCAAAGGCGCCGCCCAGTTGCCCTCCTCCTCCGTCAATTCCATCCGCTTCCTGGTCGCCAACAGCGTGGAGGGGTTGCAGGTCAACAATGTTTCCGTCGTGGACAACATGGGCAACGTCCTCTCCCAAAACGACGACAACGATTCGGTCGCCGGCCTGTCCAACAACCAGCTCGCCGCCCGCCGCAACATCGAGCAATACCTCTCCAAAAAAGCCGAAGGCATGCTCGACCAGGTCCTCGGCCCGGGCCAGGCCGTCGTCCGTGTTTCCGCCGAGATCAACTGGGACACCACCACGCGCACCGAGGAAAAATTCGACCCCGACGGCCAGGTCGCCCGCACCACCACCATCAACGACGAGGACACCGCCACCGACACCTCGATGGCCGCCGGGGGCGCTCCCGGGGCCGGGGCGGGCGCCGGCGCCAATCCTGACAACACCAATGCGGTGGCCGAGCCTGTCAACAGCAGCCGCACCCGCAAGAAAGTCACCAGCAACAATTTCGAACTGAGCAAGATCACCAGCAACGTCATCGAGACGGCCGGCGGCTTGAAGCGCCTCTCCACCGCCGTCTTTGTCGCGCAGCGGTTTGAAGGCGAGGGCGCCGCGCGCAAACCGGCGCCCCGCACGCCGGAAGAAGTGGAGAAGCTCAAGCGCATCGTCCAGGGCGCCCTCGGCATCCAGACGGCTGGCGACTCCCCGCGTCAAGACGAAATCGTGCTGGAGGAAATGCCTTTCAACGACCAGCCCGTGCGCGAGTTGTCGCAGCAGTTGGACCAGCAGGAGAAGCGGCAAGTCTGGCTGGATTTGGCGCAAAAGCTCATTTATCCCGCCCTGGCCCTGGGCGTCCTTTTCGCCTTCTGGCGCATGTTCCAGAAGGCCAAGACCGAGGAAGTCCGCCTCGCTTTCCCCATGTCCAACGGCAACGGCAACGGCAACGGCCATGCCCCGGCCGTCATCCCTGGAAAGGGCGTCGTCACCGTCGAGGTCCTCAACCAGTTGATCCGGGAGAACCCGTCGAACATGACCCAAGCCGTGCGCTCCTGGCTGGGCCGGTCAAAGAACCAGAACTAATTTCCAAACCCGTTTATGGAAACCGCCGCCCCCTTGTTGCCATGCTCCTCCATGACCAAGCTGCAAAAGCTCGCCGCCCTCCTCATCATTCTCGGCCCCGACAGCGCCTCCGAACTTCTCAGAAGCCTCGATGAGGAAGAACTGGAAGCCGTTTCCGCCGAGATGGCCCGCCTGACGTTCATCAGCCAGGAAATGCAGCTCGAAATCTTGCAGGAATTCACCGACGTCGCTGTCGCCGCCAGCGCCGCCGTCCTGGGCGGCCCCGGCTACGCGAAGAAGGCCCTGGAAAAATCCGTCGGATCCTCCCGCGCGTCCGACATTCTCCGGCGCGTCGCCCCGGCCGCGGCGCCGGCGCCCGGTCTGGAGCCGCTCCTGGAAATGGACTCCCTTGAGCTTTTCAATCTGCTCAAACAAGAACAGCCGCAAACCATCGCCCTCGTTGCCAGTTATTTATCCCCGGCAAGGAGTTCGCAACTCCTGGCCTTGCTGCCGCCCGCCGCCCGCGACGAAGTGGTGGAACGGCTTGCCACGATGGGGCCGGCCCCGATTGAAGTCATCGAACGCATCGTCCAGGTTCTGAGCCGCAAAACCGGTGCCCGGCCCGCGCGCGCCGTGAGCCAGACCGGCGGCCTGCGCACCGCCGCCGCCCTGCTCAATTCCCTGGAAAAAAACATCAGCCAGTCCGTCTTGCACGATCTGGAAAAGCGCAATCCCCAATTGGGCCGCGAGATCCGCGAGAAGATGTTCACCTTCGACGACCTGGTTCTGCTCGGCCCGTCCGCCCTCCAGAAGATCATGCGCGAAATTGATCTGCGCGACCTGGCCATGTCCCTCAAAGCCGCCGGCGCCCGAATTCAGAGCATCCTCCTCTCCGCCGTCTCCAAACGCTCGGCGGCCAGCGTGGATGAGGAAATGTCCATGCTCGGCCCGCTGCCCAGGGGGGAAATTGAGGCCGCCAGGGGCCGGATCGTCCACGCCGCGCGCCAGCTCGAAAACGCCGGCGAACTGGACCTGAACAATCTCCACAACACTTATCGCAATGAACTGCTGGTCTGAAACTATTGCGCTCCCTTGCCCTTTGCGCGACACCCGCATTGCCGGCCCCGCCGCCGCGCCGTCCCCGGAAGACCAGCGCGAGGCCGAATTGGCGGCCCGCTACCAGCTCGGTTTGGCCGATGGCGAAAAAGCCTTGACGGAAAAACTGATCCAGCAGCGCGCCGAATTGCATGAGTTGGCGCAAGGTCTTCTCCAATCCTTGCGCCAAGCCGTCCCGCAGGTCATCCGCGACACGGAGAACACCATGGTCTCCCTGGCCCTGGCCGTCTCGCAAAAGCTGGTGGCCGGCCTGCCCATTTCCGCCGAGATGGTCGAAGCGTCCGTCCGCGACGCCCTCGCCCAGGTGGAAGGCGCCGCCCGCTTCACCGTCCGCCTGAACCGGGCCGATTTGGAATTGTTGCAAAAGGCCGGGTCCCCCTTGCTGATCCCCGCCGCCGGCCAGCAATTCCGCTTCCTGGCTTCCGCCGAGGTCACCCGCGGCGGCTGCCTGGTGGAAACCAATTTCGGCACCGTGGACGGACGGCGCGAAACCAAATTTGACCTCTTGAAACGAAACCTCCTGACCTGATGACGCCCACGGACCTCCAGCCGGCCAACCGCCTCGAACACCTGCTCCGCCGCGTGGAGCAGACGCAGGTGCTCCGCAACCACGGCCGCGTCGTCCAATTGATCGGCCTGGTCATTGAATCCGAAGGCCCTCTGGTCGCTGTCGGCGAAATTTGCCGCATTGAATCCGCCCGTCACGACGGCTCCACCCTGGCGGAAGTCGTCGGATTTCGCAACCATCATGTCCTGCTCATGCCCCTGGGCGAAGTTCACGGCATTCATCCCGGCAGCGAAGTCATCGCCCTGGGTTCCTCCCTGCGCGTGCCGGTCGGCGAGCAATTGAAGGGCCGCGTGCTGGACGGACTGGGCAACCCGCTCGACGAACAAGGACCTATCCAGGCCGACGAGCATGTCACCTTGCACCTCCAGCCCCCGCATCCCTTGAAGCGCCAGCGCATCCGCCTGCCCTTCCAGACTGGCATCAAAGCCCTGGATACGTTCGTCCCGTGCGGACGCGGCCAGCGCCTCGGCATTTTTGCCGGCAGCGGCGTCGGCAAATCCACCTTGCTGGGCATGATTGCCAGCCAGGCGGAGGCCGACGTCAACGTCATCGCCCTGATCGGCGAGCGGGGCCGGGAAGTGCGCGAGTTCATGGAAAAAGACCTGGATGAAGCCGGCCGCCGCAAATCCGTCGTCGTGGTCGCCACCTCCAACCAGCCGGCCCTGGCCCGGCTCAAAGGCGCCTTTGTCGCCATGACCATCGCCGAGCATTTTCGCAACCAGGGGCAGAATGTGCTGCTCCTGATGGATTCAGTCACGCGCTTTGCCATGGCCCAGAGGGAAATCGGCCTGGCGGTGGGCGAACCGCCGACGACCCGCGGCTACACTCCCTCCGTCTTTTCCCTCCTGCCCCAATTATTGGAGCGGGCCGGCGCCGGCGAGCATGGCTCCATCACCGGCCTGTTCACCGTCCTGGTGGAAGCCGACGACATGAACGATCCCATCGCCGACTCGGTCCGTTCCATCCTCGACGGCCATGTGGTTCTAACGCGCGAACTGGCCACGCAGAACCATTATCCCGCCATTGATGTCCTGGAAAGCGTCAGCCGCCTGACCCGCGATTTAACCACGCCCGACCAGCAAAAAGTCTCCGCCCAGGCGCGGGAGGCTCTCTCCAACTACCGGAGGAACCAGGACCTGATCAACATCGGCGCTTATCCGCCTGGCACCAACGCCGCGATTGATATGAGCGTACAATTGCATGAGCCGCTGAGAGGCTTTTTGCAGCAACCCGCCGGCCAGGGCTTTGCCGCCGCGCAAAGCTGGTCGCTGCTCGGCCAGATCATGGCCGCGCCGCCCGCCGCCCGGCCCGCCCAGGCTGGCTTGAGGAAAGGACCCTAACCCAATATGAGAGCTTTCCGATTCACTCTTGAGGCCGTGGAAGTCCTGCGCCATCGTCAGGAGCAACAGACCATGGACGCCTACGTCCATGCCCTCCTTGCGCGCTATCAGGTCACAGACCGGCTGGAAGCGGTGCGGGAGCTGATTCGCGGCAACCAGCAGGAAATCAACCGCCTCCTCGCCGCCGCCTGCGCCGCCTCGGAGCTGGCCCAGGCCCACCAGTATGAGCGCACCCTGGAAAGGCAGCAGACCGAGTTGTTCCTGGCTCTGGCCCTGGCCGAACGGCGCGTCCAGACCGCCTTTCAGCTCATGCTCGCCGCCCGCCAGCGCCGGAAGATGGTCGAGAGTTTCCGCTCCGAACAACTCGCCCGCCACCAGCGCGCCGAATGGCGCGAGGAGCAGAAAACATTGGACGACCTGGCCTCCCGCCGCGGACGCCCCATCCTGGCCTGGCATCCTGAAGGAACCGCCTTATGATCAAGTTGTTGACATCACCCTGGGCCAGCGTGCCTTTCGGCGCGCTGCTTTATCTGGCCTCCACGCTTTTCTTCTGGAAGACGCCTCTCCCGTCCGTCCTGGACCGCGCCCGCGCCGGGACCGTCCTCAACGGCCCGTCCTGGGATTTCACGAACCCGGAAGCCGACCAGCTTATCACCGAACTCAAGTCGGAGAAGGGCGCCCTGGCCGTGCGCAAGATGCAGTTGGATGAATTGGAATCCCGCCTCAACGCCCAGAGGCAGGAATTGGCCGCCGCCTCCAGCGCCATCCGCAAATTGCAGGACGATTTTGACAAATCCATTGTCAACATCCAGGAGGCCGAAGTGCCCAACTTGAAGAGACTGGCCAAGGTCTATGCCGGCATGACTCCCGATGCCGCCTCCACCGTGATGAGCCAGTTGGATGACACCGTCATTGTCAAGATCATGTCTTTTATGAAGGACAGCGAAACGGCAGCCATTCTGGAAACGCTGGCCAAGAAAGGCTCCGCCGAAGCGAAGCGGGCCGCCGCTATTTCCGAGCATGTCCGCCTTTCCAGTGCCTCCAAGGCGGCGCCTGCCAAATGATGACCGTGCCTTCACCCATCCTGCCGGATGCCAATCATGCCGGGGGCGAGCCGCCGGCCCATTCCATGGCTCGTTCCGCCCGAGCCGCCTCCCGCGCCGGCGATTTCCAGGAACTCATGGGCCAGGCCCAAGCAGGACAAAGGGCAACCGGCCCTCCCAGCCTGTCCGCCCCTTCCCATTCCTGTCCGCCGGGCCGGTCCGATCCTGCCAATCCAGCCGCTGCGTCCGGTTCGGCCGCTTTGCCCATTCCGCCCGAGTCACCGGCCGGCACCCGCGCCGCGCCCAAAGGCAAGTCCGTCCCGCCAGACCACTCTTCCACAACAGACGCATCCATCGCGGGTTTTTTGCCGGCCATGCTCGCCCAGATGTCCAAAGCGCCGGTCAGCCCTCCCGCGCGAGGCGGCAGCCTCCAGAGCGCCCCTCCCGCCGGCCCGGAGCCGGTTCCATTTCGCAGGGACAAAAGAGATGTGAACCTGCCGTCCTCCGGCGCGGCGCCTGTCCAATCCGCAAACCGTCCCGACGCATCGGGACCATCCGCAATTCTCCGGAGCGTCTCCCCGGCAGGCGCGCAGCCTGACACCGCCCAGCCGCCGAGCAGCCCGCCCGTCAACGACAAACCGGCCAATCCGGCTCCGGTTCATGATCCTGCGGCCGCTCCGGTCAAAACTGATGGCTTGGACGCAACGCCCCAATATCCCACCCCTGCCCAGGCAACCGTTGCGCCCGGGGCGGAAGCGGCCCTGGCCGGGGACCTTCCGCCAACTCTGACGCCGCCGGTTCCGTCAAGTGGCACGCCCGTTGCTATTAACGGTCAGCGCATGAAATCCGCCTCGCAAAAGAACGAAATTGCCGGGTCCGCGGCGCAAAAATTGCCGCCGGACCGCCAACTTGTTGCCGCCACTGCCCGGGCGGATGAGGCCATCCCGGCGGCCAGAATCCGCATCCCGGCCCATTTTTCCGATCCTGCGGAATCCGCCGCGCAATGGATGGTCATGGACACGACAGCCAAAGGGGCGGCGCCCACGCTGACCACCAATGTGGCGGGCGGCGGCGCTCCATCCCCCGGCCGCCTTGAACAGGTGGAGCGGATGATTACTCGCGAAGTGGTCATGGTCCGCCAGTCCGGCGCGCAAGCCCTGTCCGTTTCATTAAAAGTGGACGCCCGCACCAGCTTGTTTTTGCAGTTGACGAGTCACCACGGCCAAATCGAAGCCTCCGTCCGCTGCGAAAGAGGCGACGCCGGCGCCTTGGGCGCCCATTGGGGCCAGTTGCAGGAATCGCTGGCGCGCCAGAACGTCCAATTATTGCCCCTGGAAGACAAATCCTTCGCCGCCAGGCCGTTCTCCGATGCTCCCGCGGAAAACCCCAAAAACTTCCAGGACGGGCCGCCCGCCCAGCATCCGCCGCCGCGCCCGCCCGCGCCGGAAAAGGGAAAGCCCTCGGACGACGCCATGAGCGCGGCCGTGGAGCTGACCAAATCCAAAAACAAACCGCGCCACACTCACGGCTGGGAGAAATGGGCCTGAGACCGGTTCCAAAATGAGAACGCGCCTTTCCCAATTCCAAAACCCCATCACCCCAAAACTCCATCACGCCGCCCTTTCGTTATGAGCACAGCCATCAGCTCCATCACCGGCGCCGACCCGGCGCAAGCCGCCGCCGCCGCCGGGCAGACCTTGACCCAGGCCAACTTCCTGCAATTGCTCGTCACCCAGATGTCGTCGCAGGACCCGTTGAATCCGGAGAGCAACACCGATTTTGCGGCGCAACTGGCCCAATTCAGCGCCTTGCAGCAATCCCAGGCGATGTCGCAGGACATGTCCATCTTGCAGGCCAATTCCATGATGGGCGAGATGGTGACTGTGGCTCCCAGCAACGGCAGCGGCTCCGTCACCGGCCAGGTCAGCGGGGTGCAGGTCCAGTCCGGCACGCCGGTCATCGTGCTCAACGGCCAGTCTTATAGCTTGAACCAGGTGACCGCCATTTCGCCGCCAGTTTCCGCTCCGGCCAACCCCGCCAACACCACTCAAACCTCAAACCAATAATGGATAAATAAATTATGTTAAATTCACTCTCATCGGCCGTCACTGGCTTGGACAGTTTCCAGCAGGACATGGACGTCATTGGCAACAACATCGCCAACATCAACACCGACGGTTTCAAAGCCGGCATGGTCAACTTCGCCGATACCTTCAGCGACACCCTGGTGAACGGCACCGGTGCCGTGCAGGTCGGCACGGGCGTCTATGACCAGGCCATCACGAACAATTGGAACCAGGGCGCCGTCAACGCCACCGGCATCAGCACCGACCTCGCCATTTCCGGCAACGGTTTCTTCGTCGTCCAGGATCCCACCACCAGCAATCAGTACGTCACCCAGGACGGGAGTTTTTCAATCAATGCCGGCGGCTATCTGGTCACCGCCGGGGGCCAGCAGGTGCTGGGAAGCAACAACGGATCCTCCACACTTGGCCCCATCCAGATCAATGCCGCCGGCGCGCCCTCCACCGCCGCTCCGGACGCGACGGTTTCCTCCTTCAACATCAATGCACAGGGGCAGATCAACGTCACGCTTTCCGACGGCACCGTCTTCACACGCGCCCAGGTTATGCTGCAAGATTTTCAAGACCCTCAAGCCCTCCTGAGCCAGGGCGGCAATCTCTATTCCAACCAGGCCAACGCCGGCCCCATCCAGACCGCGCCCAGCGCGCCGGGGAGCGGCGAATTGGGCCAGATTCAATCCGGCTATGTGGAAATCTCCAACGTGGATCTTTCCACCGAGATGGCCAATCTCATCACCGCCCAACGCGGCTTTGAGGCCAACTCCAAAGTGGTCACCACCAGCGACCAGTTGCTCCAGACGCTGGTCAACATGGTCCATTAACCCTTCCCAGGAAAGCTCCTATGGCTGACCGCGCCACAACCCCAGTCGCCCGCGAGGTGGTACCCGACACCCAAACCGAGGAAGCCGCCGAGGCTCCCGCCAAGAAATCGGCGCCATCCGGACGCTTCCTCACTTGGCTCCCCTTGCTGGCGACGGTGGTGGCCATGCCCGCCCTGGCCTACGCGACCACACAGTTCCTCCTCCTGCCAAAAATCAAGCAAGCCATGTCCCAGGCCGCCTCCGCCGGCCCCGACGAACCGGCCGCCGCCGCCGTCAAGGGCAAGAACAGCAGCCCCGCCCCGGCGGCGGGCAAGGAAAAAATACTGGCCCCGCTCCCCAAGATTCTCGTCAACGTGGCGGGATCCATGATGACGCGCTACCTGACGATGAGCATGACGCTGGTGGGAACAACGGCCGATTTCAAGGAGCGCATCACCGCCAACAAGGATCAGCTCATGGATTTGGCCAACGGCTGCCTGATGACCAAGACCATCGCTGACCTGCAGAAAGACGGCTCGCGCAACCTCATCCGGTCCGAATTGATGACTATTTTCAACAACGCGCTCGGCGGTCCGGTCATCCAGGACATTTACATCACCGAGCAAGCCATTCAATAAAGGAGGACCCGTCCGGTATGCCCGCTGTTTCCAAACCGTCCCCTCCCTCCCATTTATCGCATTCGGCTGATTCGCCCTCTCCGGCAAAAGCGTCCTTCCAGCGCGCCGCCCCGGACTGCGACGCCCGCTCGCCGCTGCTTTCACCCCGCCAGATGGGATCCTGGCAATCGCACCATCGGGCCTTCGCCGCCGCCCTGGCCGCCCGGCTCTCCCATTTCCTGCGCGCCGAATTGACCCTCACCCTGGCCGGCATCCAATTGCTGCCCTATCAACGCATGACCGAAAGCTGGCCGGATCCGGCCCATTTTACCTTGTTCAAGACCGAGCCGTTGCGCGGCGTTTCCATATTGCGGATTCCGGCTTCCCTGGGGCTGGCCATGGTGGACCGCCTCATGGGCGGCTCCGGCCGGCCCGCCTCCGCGCGCCAGGAAATGGGCGCGATTGAAAACGCCCTTTTGGAGCAGGTGGCCCAACTGGCGGCAGCGGAATGGTGCGGCCTTGCCGCCCCGCTCCAGGAATTGAAACCCGTGCTGCTCGGCCAGGAAGGCAACGCCCGCTTTCTTCAGACCGCTCCTCCGCAGGCCGCCATGCTCGTGGTTGCCCTGGACGCATCCCTGGACGATTGCCGGGAACAAATCCAGTTCGCCTTCCCCTTCGCCGCGCTGCAACCGTTGCTCCGCCGCCTCGCGGTGGATGTGGACGCCGCCCCCACGCCGGAGCCGCCCGCCCCCTGCGCCTGGAACCCCTGTTTCGATGAGGTTCCCATCCCGGTGACCGGCGTCTGGCATGGCTGCGAAGTCCCCGCGCGCGAGGTGCTCCATCTCAAGCCGGGCGATGTGTTGCGATTCCATCCCGCCGCCGCCCGCCAGGTCGAGGTCTGCCTGGGCGGACACCCTAAATTCCAGGGCCGCCCCGGCCTGGTCGCCGGTTGCTGGGCCGTCGAGTTGACTGAAGTTGTCAAACCTTAATTCAAATCCCTATGGACGAAAAATCAAGCTCCCCGCCGCCGAATCTGGAACTTCTCCTCGACGTCCGCGTGCAACTGAGCATCGAATTAGGCTCCTGCCAGATGCGCATGCGCGACGTCCTCCAGCTCAACCCGGGCGCGGTCGTCAAGCTGGACCAGGCCGCCCAGGCCCCGGTGGACCTTTACGCCAACCACAAACGCATCGCCCGCGGCGAGATCGTGGTGGCGGATGATTGTTACGGCATCAAAATCACCGAACTGTTCGGCGCAGGCTCGTGAACAACCCCGTCCCCATTGGCCCCGGCCCGGACATGCTCGGCTCCGTCCTGCGCATGGGCGGCGCCCTAGCCCTGGTCATCGGCCTGTTCCTGACCGGCGTTTGGCTTTTCAAGAACTGGCAGCGCCTGGCCCGCCGCCGCGGCGCGCTCCCCAAATTAAACGTGCTGGAGGTCAAATCCCTCGGGCCGCGCCAGGCCATTTACGTGGTCGCTTACGAGCAGCAGCGCATGCTCCTGGCCTCCTCGCCCGCCGGCGTCGCTCTCCTGAGCCACTTGCCGGAGGCGGAGGAGGAAAACACGGCTCCGGCCGCGCGGCTCAGTTTTGCCGCGGCCTTGCAACAGGTGCTGGCCCGAAAGCAATCATGATCCACGCCCCCGCCCATTCGCCGGTCCCCGCGCGCAAGTCCTGGCGCTGGTGGCTGCCCTTGATCCTGGCGCTGATTTGCGGCGCCACGCAGGCCCGGGCCGACGCCGGCGGCACCATCAATTTGAACTTCGGCCCCAACGGCTTGAGCCAGCCCGTGGATGTGGACAGCGCCATCAAGGTCCTGGCCGTCATGACCTTGCTCACCCTGGCCCCCTCCATTATTTTGCTCATGACCTGTTTCACGCGCATTGTTATTGTCCTTTCCTTCGTCCGCTCCGCCCTGTCCCTGCAAGGCGCGCCCTCCAACCAGATCATCGTCGGTTTGTCGCTTTTTCTCACCTTCTTCATCATGGCGCCGGTCTGGGAGAACATTGACCGCGACGCGCTCGAGCCGTACCGCGCCAAACAAATCACCAGCGCCGAGGCGCTGGAGCGCGCGTCCGGGCCTATCCGCACCTTCATGCTCCATCAAACCCGGCCCAAGGACGTGGAGTTGTTCGCCGGGCTGGCCAAGCTCGGCCCCATGCCCGCCGACCAGTTGCCCCTCAAAGTCGTCATCCCGGGGTTCATCATCAGCGAACTGCGCACCGCCTTCCAGATGGGCTTCCTCCTCTTCCTCCCTTTTATTCTTATTGACCTCGTCGTCGCCACCGTCCTCATGAGCATGGGCATGATGATGATGCCGCCCATGACCATATCGCTTCCCTTGAAGATTCTTTTGTTCGTGCTCGTGGACGGCTGGCATCTGATTGTCAGCTCCATCGTGCAAAGTTTTGCCACCTGATTATGAACCCTGAATTCGCCGCCGAACTCCTCAAGGCCCTCATGCTCCAAGCCGTGGCCATGGTCACGCCGATTCTCATGACCGCCATGGTCATCGGCCTGGCCGTCAGCTTGTTCCAATCCGTCACTTCCATTCAGGAACAGACCCTCTCCTTCGTGCCCAAGGCCCTGGGTATCATGAGCCTGTTGATCCTCCTCATGCCCTGGATGCTCCGGTCCATGATGGAATTCACCACCGCCATGATCGAAAAGATGCCGCAGATGGTGCGGTAGCGCCGCATGATCCCGGAACTCACCAACGGCCTGATGGTTTTCTTGCGCGTCAGCGCCATGCTCGCGGTCTTCCCCGTTTTCTCCGCGCAGAATTTTCCCGTCCAGTTGCGTCTGGCACTCGGCGCGCTGATGGCCATCCTGGTCAGCGCCACCCTGCCCGCCCCGGCCCTGGCCCCGGACATCTGGGGGTTGGCCGGCCAGATGACCGTGGAAATCGCCATCGGCCTCATGCTCGGTTTTGCCAGCCGCATGGTTTTTTTCGCCCTGGAAATCGCCGGCGCCATCGTCGGCATCGAAATCGGCCTGGCCATGCCCGCCGGCCTGAATTCCCTGACCGACACCTACACGACCATCCCCGGGACCCTCTTGTATTATCTGGCCGTGATGTTGTGGCTCACCCTGGATTTGCACCACTGGATGCTGGCCGGTTTCCAGCGGACATTCAGTTATCTGCCGGTGGGCGGCGCGCATGTCTCGCAGGCTTTTCTGGCGGACATCGTGGGGCGGACCAGCGGCATATTTGTCATTGCCCTGCAACTGGCCGCCCCGCTCATGGCCGTGTCTTTCATCATTTCCCTGGTTTTTTCCGTGCTGGGCCGCGCCGTCCCGCAGATGAATGTTTTCAACGAGCTTTTTGCCGTGCGGCCCCTGGTCGGCTTGAGCGTTTTCGGGCTGACCCTCGAACTGATGTCCGAGCACATCGTCAACTATTTGCGGCGCCTGCCTGAAGACATGCTGCGGGTGGCGCAATTGCTGGGAGCGCATTAGCGCAGGCCGCGCCCTCAAAGCCCCGCCATCCCCATGAGCGAACAATACGGAGAGAAGACAGAGCAACCGACCCCCAGGCACCTGGAGGAGGCGCTGAAAAAGGGCCGCATCGCCCACAGCCGCGAGGTGCAGACGGTCTTCGTCTTGTTCGCCGGGCTGGTCGCGTTGAAGTTCACCGGGGCGGAAACCTGGCGGCTGATGAGCCGGACCCTGATTACCAGCCTGAGCCATTTGCACGACACCCCGTTGAGCCTGAACGTCATGCAAGGCTACGCTGTCAGCGGCGCGCTCTTGTTGGGACAATGTGTCTGGCCGGTGCTGGCGGCCGCCATGGTCGGCGGTTTGCTCGCCGGCGGCATCCAGACCCGCTTTCGCGCCACCTCGGACGTGCTTGGGGTGGACTGGGAAAGACTCAGCCCGATACAAGGGTTCAAGCGGGTTTTCTCCCGCAGCGCCGCCGTGAGCACCGGCATCGGGATTGTCAAGCTCACCGTCGTCACCGCCCTTTGCTATAACGTCGTCAAACAAGTGCTGGAAGACCCCATTTTCCACTCCGCCGTGGATCTGGCAAGGATTGCCGGGTTCATGGCAGATTCTGCCTTCCGCATCGTGCTCCAAACCACCGTGGCGCTGGTGGTTTTGGCCGCGGCGGATTATGCCTTCCAGTTTTGGAAGAACAGCCAGGACCTCAAAATGACCCGCCAGGAGGTCAAGGATGAAAGCAAACACACCGAGGCCAACCCCCATGTCAGGGCGCGCCAGCGCCGCCGCCGCAACGCCATGACCAAACGCAAGATGCTTGCGGAAGTGCCTAAGGCTGATGTCATTGTGACGAATCCAACCCATCTCGCCATCGCCCTGCGTTACGACAAGAAAACCATGAAAGCCCCCGTCATCGTCGCCAAGGGCGCCCGTCTCAACGCCCTTCGCATCCGGGAAATCGCCCGCCAATTCCAGGTGCCCATCGTCGAAAACAAGCC